>Ga0326727_10003148_pt1 | contig 53753 bp, 58 predicted proteins | sample MB2enrmetagenome_FD_207643 | JGI IMG/M metagenome (GOLD analysis project Ga0326727, IMG submission 207643) | Lab enriched peat soil microbial communities from McLean, Ithaca, NY, United States - MB29MY | ecosystem: Environmental > Terrestrial > Soil > Wetlands > Peat | place: USA: New York...
CTTCTATCACTACTACTGGTACTGTTTCTGGTGGTACTGTCACTTCTACCGGTGCTCTAAACGGAGCTTCTTCTTCTGTTGGATCTAGCACACCCGTAACAATTAACTCCACTGGAGTACTTACGGTTCAAAATACCACGGCAAGTACAAATACCTCTACCGGCTGTGTGATTCTTGATGGTGGATTAGCAGTCGCTACGAATATCAACTCTGGTGGAACTATCACAGGTGCTGTTGTTACTTCTACTGGTGCTTTGAATGGTGCTTCCGTCTCAATTGGATCCAGTACCCCTATTACCATAAATTCTACTGGTGTACTCACTGTTCAAAATACAACAGCAAGCACGAATACTTCTACCGGTTGTGCAATTCTTGATGGTGGTCTGGCTGTTGCTACCAATATCAACTCTGGAGGAACTATCACAGGTGCTGTTGTTACATCCACTGGTGCTCTAAACGGTGCTTCTTCTTCTGTTGGATCTAGCACACCCGTAACAATTAACTCCACTGGAGTACTTACGGTTCAAAATACCACGGCAAGTACAAATACCTCTACTGGCTGTGCAGTCCTTAATGGTGGTCTGGCTGTTGCTACCAATATCAACTCTGGAGGAACTATCACAGGTGCTTCTATCACTACTACTGGTACTGTTTCTGGTGGTACTGTCACTTCTACCGGTGCTCTAAACGGAGCTTCTTCTTCTGTTGGATCTAGCACACCCGTAACAATTAACTCCACTGGAGTACTTACGGTCGCAAATACCACAGCAAGTACAAGCACATCAACAGGTGCAATTACGGTAGTGGGTGGTATAGGTATTGGGGGTGCTGCATATGTTGGTGGAAATATATATCTTGGAAGTGATTTGTATGCCCCAAGCACTGCAGGAATGTACACAGACGCCTTTTTAAATCTTTATTTCCAAACTTCTGCGACTAAGAGTAACAGTTGGGGTGTATTTGCGAATGCCGCAGGTGGTGGTGCAAACGTAATTTCAGTTTATAATAATAGTACAACAAGTAGCGGTCCAAATATCCGTATAACTCCTACGACCGCATCTGTATCTACTAATAGTGGAGCGGTTGTAATAAATGGAGGCTTAGGTATGGGTGGTACTGCTTATATCGGGGATGGTATATATGCTATCGGAACTTCTACATTCACGGGGACTGCATATTACAGCTCAAGCATATATTATACGACTTCGATATTGTCATCAAGTCTTTCTGGTATATATGCTGATAACGGGTTTAATTTTATTTTTCAATCCGGTGCGCCTGCCAAATCAAGTTATTGGTCGGTAAAAGCCAATTCAAACGGTGGCAGCGGCAACGTTTTGCAAGTATACAATTATAGTAATACAGATGTAAATGCAAATGTCACAGTTACTCCGGCTACACCATCCACCTCTACATCTACTGGTGCATTGACACTTAATGGAGGTTTAGGTGTTGGATTGACAATAAATGCGGGTGGTAGTATAGCTTCTGGAGGAACTGTAACAGGCACAGTAGTGACATCTTCCGGTGCTTTGAATGGTGCTTCTGCATCAATTGGATCCAGTACCCCTATCACTATTGGTACCGGTGGAGTGCTTACAGTTCAAAATACTACAGCAAGCACAAATACCTCTACCGGCTGTGCGATTCTTGATGGTGGTTTGGCTGTTGCTACGAATATCAACTCTGGAGGAACTATTACAGGTGCTTCTATCACTACCACCGGTACTGTTTCTGGTGGTACTGTTACATCTACCGGTGCTCTGAACGGCGCTTCTGCTTCAATAGGTTCCAGCACTCCTGTTGCTATCACAACTTCTGGAGCCTTGCAAGTTGCAAATAATACTGGAAGTTCGAGTACGTCTACAGGATGTGCTACACTAGCAGGGGGTTTGGGAGTTGCAGGTGATGTACACACCGGAGGGAACGTTTACGTTGGAAATTCGATATACTCATCGGCGGTTCAGGGTATGAATACAGACACAAATTTCAATTTTTTCTTCCAGTCCGGTTGTATTACATCTAATTACTGGAATGTTTATGCCAACTCTGCCGGTGGTGGTGGCAGTATATTTCAAATACACAATACAAGCACAACCACTAATGGCACAAGTGTCGTAGTAACACCAGCAACAGCATCAACATCTACAACTACTGGTGCTTTGACAGTTATAGGAGGAATTGGAGTTGGAGGTGGCATATATACTGGAGGGGACATCAATGTTGGTGGCTCTATATATTCATCCAATTCTGGAGGAATGAATACAGACGGCTTTTTCAACCTCACATTTCAATCCGGAGCCACTACATCCAATAGTTGGAATGTTACTGCAAATTCTACTGGTGGAGGTGGTAATATTCTTCAAGTACATAACACAAGTGCGACAACTAATGGTCCAAATGTTAGTATACTACCAGCAACCGCATCAACATCCACATCTACAGGCGCTTTAGTTGTTAACGGTGGATTAGGGTTGGGAGGATCAATGTACATGGGAGGCAGTTTATATCTACCAACAGCCAACGGGACACCTAGTGCGTTGAATTACTACGAGGAATATAGTCTAAGTATAGGATGGGCCATCACTCCTGTTAATTATGCAACGTTATCCGCACGATTAATTCGTGTGGGTAGCATAGTAACAATGCTTCTAAATGGGGTAGACGCTTCCTCTAGCAACAATACATACTTTCATGCTGGTGATGTAATTCCCGGAAGATTTCAACCCACTGAAAATAACCTGTCTTTCATAATATTAACGTTTAATTCCGCAGGGGCTGCTGGTCTCCTTAATGTCCTCACTACTGGGGATGTAAATATCTATTCGACACCTGCAAATGGAAATTTTCTGGGAAGTGGGGTTGTAGGTTATGCCTCTACCAGTGTTAGCTGGACAGTAACTTAATTTTTTTCTATCAAAAAAAACAATGTTGTATTTTAATATCCATGTTGGAGAAATGAACCACGAGTTTCAGGATTTTTAACATATAACCAACTCTCCACATTTTCAGGTAGAGGAATAGTGCCGTACTCTGCATTCTTCTTTCTTAATGAAGGATTCGTACATCCGCAAATGTTTGCAGTGTCAATTTTGCACTCGAAAGCCTTGTAGATTATATAAGCAGCTCCACCTGCGACCAAAGCACACAAAACAGTGTCACGAATCTTTGACATTTTTACTTATTCAAAGCGATTTAATCTTTTCTCAATCCAGAACATTTGGCCTGGCAGAGATCGCACTCGGTGCTACGGCCTTCCCAAAACCCTGTATCACAGACGCTCTTGCAGTTTCCACAGTAGTTGGGATCCTCATTGTCCCACAGATTTATGTCACCGATAGCGACGGGCAACTTGCCACCGTCTGGCATCTCTTTTGCCGGTGCAGGGTTCTTATTTGCAGTTGGTTTCATAGGCAAAAGGGTTTCTTCCACTACCATCCACAATATACCGAGACCGATTGTCAGACCTACAGCCGCGCCGAGAAAATTGAGGGCTTTTTTACTCATTTTGCCAAGTGGAATATATTTTATCGCCGATCTATTTTTAATTCTCTTCATACAGGCATCCTCTGTTGTAGAGATCGCATGACGTATAGGATCCCTGAGCACACTGCCTGCGGAATTGATCGCATTCACCAGGCCTTGCCATCGACATACGGACACTATTATCAGCACTGGCACACGTCTGCTTGTATTGCTCACAGCCGCCGACATCTCCCGGCACACAATCCCTCATATACGAACCACATCCATAAGGTCTGGCCGCGGGAGCAGGCTCTGGTCCAGGGGCAGGGCCAGGTGCAGGTGCGGGAGCAGGCGCAGGCGCAGGGCGGTGCTTGAACATCCAATAACTCCCACCGAGAACACCCACTGCCACAATAGCAAGAGCGATGGCACAATTCTTGCACATTTTAAATTTTTAAATATGCATAACATATTTTCAAACTTCTGATGGTGCTAAGGATTCTTCGGTACCGATAGTATCGTCTTGCTCTTTTTCAGCCGCCTGAGCTGCATAATACTCCTGAGCTGTTGGAATGTTCTTTGGATCCTCGTCGGCAAACTCAGAGGCCTTGGCACGCCTAATTTGGGCCTCGAGCTCCAGAGAACTTTTAGAGATATACTGGGTCATCTGTGCTCCTGTCAGTGGCTCAATCGTCTCACCGTAATGCTCCTTGCAGTAGTTCATGATGATATCCGTGATCATACTGAGTGTAAACTTGACCTCGTCAGAGCCAATTATAGACGCTGCTTCCTGCTTTGAAGTAGCTGCCTTCTCCTTTTGCTCGCGCTCACTCTTGATCCTCTCCTCAATTTCCCGCAACTCCCTAGACTTTTCTGGCATCTTGTAGTCCTTTCCTTTGACCTTTTGCATTGCTCTTTCTGCTGCGGCCATCTCCCTGCCCTTGCGTTCATCAATCTCTTTCTTACCGTGGATCATTGAGCGCTGTAGACCGGCCATTGCTCTTGTCATGATCTCGCTGGCGTAAACACTCTTGACAAACGGCCGCTGTTCATCTGGCAGAGGAACCGTACCCCACTCGTACATTGAAACCACTTTGACATCGAAGATTGGATTCTCGTCTCGGATGATCTGTGCCCACTTTTCGGCTTCCTCCTGTGTCTCAAATGCTGGAGAAAACTTCATGGCTAGATCTTTCACGCTCTTGACGCGCGTCGCCCCATCTGCAGTGCAATATGAGAGTACGAAAAAGTTCTGATCCGGCCTTCGGTGGATGTCGCCTTGAGGGATCATGACTTTGCCTTTGGACACCGAAGTCCGCTTGAATGCTTCGATGGCATCCTGGTCCTGGGCGGCCTTCTTCTCCTTGAGTTTGTCAGTCTGCTTTTTCAAATACTTTGAAGTCATATTTTTACTCTTGTATCACTAGTTAATTAATGAAATAATAGACGCAATAAATCTTTTTCTTACGGCGAAAATCCTCTCAGATAGGCCTTCATACGTCTCAGATTCGCTGGAAGATCTTGGCAGGCACGGGTAGATAGACGTCTCCTTGGTATGTGCTGCAAATACGATCTGACAAGCTTCATTCTATCCACTACTTGTCCCATCACAGTTAGAAACTCTGGCATAATATCTCGAGTGCGTATGTCGGCCTTCCACGCCTCAATGTCCTTGGTTATCGGAAACCATATCCCTAACGATCTAACCACAATCTTTTTCTTGTTGAACTCTGCTGCAGTGATTATGGACCTTTCTCTCCTTCTAGCCCGCAGTTCGCCCATTAATTGCTGGTATGCCACAGTCATTCCGGCATCATCTCCGAGATTCGGAGCAATGACATTGGTTACGACCAGCACGGCAGCGTCCATGTCAAATTTTCTCCACGGATAAGAGACTTTTTCCGACGGAAAAATAGATGACAACTGTTGATCATTCTCTATACTTTCGAGTGCTGTTCTATATGTAGCAGCCTTGTCCTCTCCAAGCACGTCACAAACTCTGTCAATAGGAGGGTACTTTGTGAACCTACTGAGTATTCTTGTTATGATTGGTCTCCCTTGCTGTTCTTCCATATCCTGCCAGCTCAACACATATTGACACACCTCATCCCACTCCTCCTCCTTGATAAAATCGACAGAAAGACGTTGTTTGTAAAACTCTATCAGAGTAGATGTGTCGGGGTCTCTTGGTAGTTCACCAGACTGAAAATCGGCTTTTACGATGCGTTTGCAAAGCAACTCTGCTACAAGTCGCTTCTCATCGACACTCGCCATTTTATTCTTTATTTATATTTTTTATATCTTGTAAAAATCAGTGACGTAACAAAATTCCAGTGGCATCGGTGTCCATGCATGTCCATGCACCTGGACACGGTTTTTAACTCTTTAAGGATAAATTCCATGGAATTTTGCCTAATTAGGATACGTGTCCACCATGTCCATGTTTTTGAAAGGCTCTATAAAACAGTTCACGCGATGTCGAAAAAGATATTTATATATTAAGATATTTAGGGGTACCAATTGTTTAGGGCCGCCGAATTTTGGGCGGGAAAATCTTTTAGATGTTAACCTCTTTAAAATGTGCATGTCCATGTCTGTCCAGTGCATGTCCATTGAACTGGACACACTTTTTAACCTAATAAGGCAATTATCAATTGATTATTTCCTAATTAGGATACGTGTCCACCGTGTCCATGTTTTTGAAAGCTTCTATTAAACAGTTCACGCGATGTCGAAAAAGATATTTTTAGATTCTTCCCGCCAAGATTCGGCGGCCCTAAACAATTGGTACCCCTAAATATCTTAATATATAAATATCTTTTTCGACATCGCGTGAACTGTTTTATAGAAGCTTTCAAAACCTTGGACATGGTGGACACGTATCCTAATTAGGCAAATATCAATTGATATTCACCTTATTTGGTTAAAAACCGTGTCCAGGTGCATGGACATGCATGGACACCGAGGACACGGGAATTAAGTCCTGGCCATTATTAGATTCAATTCAAATTATGAGATTCAATTTATTTGATTTTTCATTATTTGAAACAACTTTTCAACTAAATATCATCCATTATCTGAATGGCGGTTATTTTTCTGATACGATAGATATTTATCGACTGCAGAATAATAAAGATGGCATTAAATGGTGAGCAATTCTGTGAGATGATACAAGGATTAATGCCCGACATGCGAAACAAAGTGGGCATGTACGTGCTGGAACACAAAAAGGTTGTGAGTAAACTATCAGATGCTCTCAAAATGTCGACAGCGTACAAAAATGTGCCTTATCAGCTACAAGAGCTTCATATTAAATTTTGCTATGATTTGATTGCACTTGTGGACACTCATGAAAAGGCAATAAAAGAGACGGTCGCCTTGTTTCCAAACTAATCATCCAAATCGTCTTCAGTTACCTGTAGTTGGTCCATAGTGCGTCTTTTTTTGTCCGGGGGCGGCTCTACTATTTCAATGTCTATATCATCTGTAGAGCGACTGCAGACAATGTAGGTAAGACGACATATAGGAGTGTCGTATTCGAACGAAGCAGGCGTATTTGGTGCAATGGAAATGATGATCTTTGGAGCAATGTTTTTCGCCTTGGCGATCCATTGTAGATGCTTGGTAGCATAACTCTCGTGTACACCCCAAGGACTGCTACCGTTACCTTGCGCAGATCTCTGAAACACTGCACTCCGTCTGGGGTCATCGTCGTCTTCATCATCACCGTCGTCCTTCTTGTGAGAAGACAGAGGCGGCTTGATAACTTGAGAGTCGCCAATTTCAACACTGCTCTTGCTGAACATCCCCTCTCCGATGATCTTCAATGTCTTTCCGTCGCACTCAAATGCAATTGTAGGAGGCTCTGCGGTAAGAAGATCCCCGATGATGCTGTGGAACACCTGAGAGTCCAATATGATGGACCCGTTGTATTTGAAAATACCAGACACATTAGTCCCACTACTGGCCATGGGGGCAATGTCGGTGATCTCAGAGGTGAAATTCTTCCCTTTGTTCTTGCACGAGACATAGAACGAACGCCGAGACGCCTTGTTTACACCGATAACCACCTTGTCGCCGGGACTGAATCTCTTGAGAGCGGCGGCAACCATCTTGTTCCAGATGCCCAACACAATCTCGTCTTCGGCACAGTCATATTTGTAGTACCCGCCTGTTTCGCATATCTTTGACGCTTCCAAAACGAGGCGGATATCGACAATGCCTGACTTGTCTTGACCGACAATCTCTACCTCATTCCTTCTAAAAAATATGGTGCTCTCTTGACCAAAGTCCTTGAGCGATTCTAAAGCCGTCCTTATACGATCGCCTTGGTTTGTACAGAGCTCCGCACTCATCCTTTTATTGATTTGAAATATTATACATACTGACCCATTTTACAGCACTATAGTCCTCTCGTTTTTCCAGATCAATACGGTATAACACGACGCCATTTAAACGAATCCATACGTTATTTGAACCATCTGTAGCATCTTCAAAAGAAGCGGGTGCTGTACGTGTTGCTCGTTCTGTTATTGAAAGCGGAATGAAGCTGTTGGGAAAACTAACAGTGTTACGGATAAAGCATCCACACACCACAGGCACTGCGGCAAACATCACCTCGTAGAAATTGAGAAGACGTTTTGCCGTATTATCCACTAGAACAGCTCCGCTCGCACTGTGATGTATGCGACTCGAAGGATCCTTTTTCTCTAGCGGGAACTGTAGATTATGAAACGGCAATGACGGACTATACCGCCTGACAAGAGTCGCATTGTCACTGGGTTCAAATATGACATTTGCTTGCATAGAAGCCAAATCGAATCGGAATGATCTGTTTAATGATCTGATTGCCTTTATACCGTGGGCTTCCACCTCTCCTTGCATGACTATAGCTTCAACCCGCCATTCTGAAAAATTCTCGTTTAGTGTTGGCACGAATATGCAGGACTTGGTCTTGTTGTGTGACCATGCACAGTTGACAACACAATTCCCTCCGGACGGTATAGTGACCGAAACAACTTGAGAGCACCCAGAGACCTCTGCAGAATGAGAGTTTGTGACCATCTCTGTTTGTGTGGGCAGTATGTAGTTGCGCAACGCGTATTGAATCTTTCGGTCCCACGCATCCATAGCCTCGTTGACCGGAGAACCCCCCATTATATTGAGCAAATTTGTTTCGTCACGTGGTTCACTAGATAGTGGGACGTAAAAGCTAATCTTCAGTTCCCTATCGACTCTCTTGGGTATAGTCAACTCTGCAAAGGTGTATTGTCTGCCATCAAGTGCAACGCCACATAGAAACTTGATGCACTGGACAGACTTTTCGTACTCTGGAGGGTGAAACATTTGATTTTAAAATTACGTCTGTATAAGAAGTATAAAAAATCTAACGCAAGTAATAAAAAACCATGGCTTCGTGGCACGATGATTTTAAGAATGATCCATCAGGACGAGCTGCGGAAGAGCTATTTTCTCAGTTCTTTCAGCGTGTTGATCTACTGTATTCATTTTTATGGTATTCACAGTTTTTGAAAGACGATTCGAAAAATGCTCTCATGACATGTATAACAGGCAAAGGTCCTGATGGTAAACGAGCGGGTAAAGATCAGATGGCCAGTTCAGGCTGTAGAAATGTCGACTCAAAAAATCCTCTGTACATCAGAGCCCTCGGAGACTTCAAATCATTAACAAAAGACGTAAATACTCTAAAGAACGGCATGAATAACGACAGTGACACTGCCGTCACAGATGTTATAGATGATATAAAGAGTTACTGGAAAACTGTTACAGACAATATTTCGGCCAAGAATTTGGATATAAATGATCTAAAAGCAAGTGCAGACAGTTTGAAAGGTTCGCTATCTCAATATCTGTGGTCACTTACTGGTATCAGAAACGCAACAGAAGCATGGGAGCATCTAAAAAACCAATTCTACCGTACTTATAAATTTTCAGGAGTCGCAGGATTTGATGATATTAAAAATACAAATTATGCCAATCTTGGTGACCGTACAATTGAATTAAATGGGGGGCCAGAACCTGCTCCTATTCAGCCGGCCCCAGGGGCGGGAATGTATCCAAAGCAAGCTGAGGAGGCTCCCTTTGTTGTACTACCATCAGCCCCACCCGCACCAGAACCATCGGCACCACCTGTACCAGAACCAGCAGGACCGCCGCCAGCATTCGCACCAGGTTCGACGGAGAATGCTATCATGGCGGCCGCGGCACAGCAAGGTGATGTTGCAAATGCTTTGAAGGAACAACAACTGCAAGCCAATGCTCAAACAATGATGGAACAAGAAGCTACGTTGGCACAGCAAAAGGAGCACATAAATGTCATAGAGAGTCAATTATCGCAGTTACAGACGATGCTGCGTAATATGCCAAGTAATGTGCAAGAGAAAAGAGTGCTCGATGATAAGATTTTGGAACTAGAAGACCAGATAAAGGGTCTGAATGCGAATATAGCCGCCTACGAATCACAGATTGCCGCAGCCAATGGATTAAGGGATACACAAAGCAAGAAAATTAAGGAATATGAGTTACACCTTTCAGCAATTGGAAAGGCATTGGACCAGGTACAAGAAGAAAGAAACCGTCTAACTTATGCAAATCAGGCAGCAGAGAGTGAACTAGCTGATGTTAAACAGAAATTGGAACAATGTCAAGCAGATATTGCATCACATCAGGGTAAAAAGATCACGTTCAACAATCAAGAGTTCAATAACTGTGACGATGCATTGAAAGAGGCAGCGCGTCTACTTGAAGATAAGGGCAGACAAGCTAACGAAACTCCGGAAAATACAGCACTTCTTGCCGAAATAGGAGTGTTGAAGGGGGAAATTGCTTCTCTAGAGAAACAAAAGAAAGATAGTACTGAAGCTATAGACAAGCTAATGAAACAAAACGAAGTGCTGGCCACGTTAAAGGATCAGTGTGCTAGCAGAGTTCAAGCAGCGATAGATCAAGCCGTTAACATTAATGCAAAATTCAGTAAACTTCAATCAGAACGTGATACAGCTACTAGGAAACTAACTGAGCAGCAAACGGAGCTTGAGGAATTAAGGAGAAGTAAAGCACAACAAAAACAACAGTTGAAAGAGGCACGCGCGGCTCTTGGTAAGACATCGACTGAAGCCATAGAGGCTCAGCGAGTATTTTTCCAAGAGAGAGAAACAGCACGAGATGCACAGATTGATCAGCTTCGGAAATCTCTAGAGACGTGCAGTTCTCCTATAAAAGACCTTAAAAATTCGTTGGAGGAGTGTGAAAAGGCTAGAGGTGTGTTACAGACAGGAAATTCACAACTCATCGTGCAGATTGCAGAATTGAGAAAGAAACTCGCAGACGAGAAGGGTGTCGGATTGGTCCAACAAACTATAAATGAATGGAAGGCAAAGTTCGACGCAACTAATGACGAACTTGAGCGGTCGAAAAAACAGATACTGGAAACTAAGGTCGAGGAGGAAGGAAAAAGAAACTATATGGAAGCTGTATTGACAGAGAGAACCAAACAGGTGGAAATATTAACAGAGCAGTTGCGTCTTGCTAAAGAAGCGATCAAAGGCACTGATACCGATCTCCAAGCTCGGCTGAGGAGTGTACAAGAGCAATTGGTCACATCCCAAAAGGATCTTGAAGAAATGTCAAAACTCAAGGGAGAGAACGATGCTCTTAGACAGCAATTAGCTGCATGCAATGCCACTACTGGTCCTGTTATAGTGGCACCAGTACCAACGCGTCCAACCCCATCGGAATCGCCAATCCCTCCGGTTCCAGAAGCATTCACACCTCCGGCTCCACCAATGGTCATGGCTTCTGGTACCAAGGGGGCAACACATGATCCTCGTTACGACAGGGAGACCAAGGTTGTTGAGTCAAGCGGTACAATAGCACCAGGCTCACTCAAGTCAGAGATGCTGGGAACAGCATGTGCGCTGGCATCACCAAAGACGCCTCAGATGGAGGGATGTTTTGCAACTCCCGATAACAACGCACCGTGTGAGAATGTAAGGGATGCAGTAAGAGGCCAATGTGGGCTTCATAGGGTTGCTGTGCCGCCGGATTCTCCACTGGGTGGAACTGCTGCAGAGTTCAAGGTGTTTAGGGCGCTTGATCCAGGGACACAGATCAAATTGCATCTACACAAGGCCCGTTCTTACTGGTCACAGGGTGTCACAATGATGATCTATTCTAGCAGATACGCGCTGAACAGGTGGATGGTGCCGCTTGTCGGTAATAAAGAAGACACCAAATTGAGTCGGAACGATATAGCGAGCATAATACTCAATTTCCCAGGGGATTATAATAATCTTTTGTCGGCCATCAAGAATCACACCACAACAGAGAATAAGACTTTTATAGCGCCAGAATACAATGCAATACTGCCACAAGGAGCAGATTACAGGAGCTATAAGAACGAGATGACACCAAACTCTTCGATGCAATACGAAGCATTCCCACTGTGGTACAATGGCAATTCGAATGCAGCTCTGGTGGCCCAAAGGTATGCAGATCGTCCAGGAAAGACACTTGCAACAGGGAAGAATGCTATTGACGCAGCAGCAAGGCACCTTGTATACGCCCTGGCCATCCTAATGTTCTATACACCGGTGGATCAAAAGGCACTTGTTGGAGATGGAGACGTTCCATACGGCTCGATGATCTTCCTGACAGAGGTAGAGAGGAACACCTTTACTGCACTGGCCAGATTCATCCACGATATGAACACTGGTATACCTAACCACGCCGTTTTCGACAGTGATATAGATACCCGTAAGATATATACGGAAATTCTGCGTTACCTTGTGTACGGCACAAATGAGGGGAACACCAGAGAGCAGTATAAATATGTACTGTCTCACATGGATGAGCAGAGGGATGTGATTTCGAAATTCCTGACGGAGATAAAGACCTTTGGCAGTGTATGGTCCAATACTTCAATGGCGGAAGAGGTGAGAAAGGAGGGGGGAAAGGCGCATTTGAACGCATTTTAATAAGACAATTGTATTTCATCACCATTGGCAAATGAGATTGTGGCAATGTCGCCTTTTTTAATTTGGGGGTAGAAGATCAATGGGTCTAGACGGTCCCACGAGGGTTTTTCTCGGTCTAGTCGGCCGTCCCAAAGACCATCTGGTCCAGCAAACATTTCGGCTCTTTCTGTTATATCAAGAGGTTCTGTTGTTGTCGACGTCAATGACGAAGACGGTGAAGAAAGTTCGGCAGATATAATACAATTTTCAACCAATTTAGTGATATCTTCTTTACCAACGAGGCTTTTAGGAGGAAAAGGAGTGTCGTCTGTATCGTAATAGACTATATATGGGCCTCGACCCTTGTATTTATAATGAATAATCAAGTCCTTCCAGGGTCTTTTACTTGTTGTGTCAGTAGTGTCTTTGACATAGCAGACGGCAAACCACGAAAGGACATCTGGTGTTATATCATCACCATGACTTTCGGCATATACAACCACAAAGTCTGGTGGAGTTGGGGTGACATAGTAGACAGCCACTGATCCAATAAATCGGACCAAAGTCCACAGCGAGCCAATCATTTTTTAAACAAGATATGAAGAAATTAAACAGATATCAGAAACCCTTGCCCACGAAAACAGGGCGAAAACTCCTGCCAATCTGCTATGTCGACTGCTCAATAAGGACCGCGGGTCCCCACCTCACACTAGCAGAACGACTCCGTCTATCCGCGGAATTCAACAGGGTGACAGACAAGTGTAAACACGTGATTGAAGACAAGGATCTGGTGCACCAGATGCCGATTGCGTCTGCGCAGTGGGGCAGTTCTATGGAAAGGGCCAAAGATTCCTGGTTGAAATCGTGGTATTTTCCTCTAGATGCGTTCGATCCGTGGCCGCAGAAGACAGACGTGCGGTGCTGGTGGTGTACATATCCGTATAACTGGACACCATTTCCACTGCCTTATCAATACGATCTGAGCAGTAATAGGTATAGGAGTATAGGGATGTTCTGCGGACCGTCGTGTGCCAAAGCGTACGCATCAAATGTAAAGCACTACACAAATCTAGATAGTGTGTACACCTTTATAGACAGAGTCGCTGAGGATTTCTATGGATATCGTATCCACATGGAAGATGGAGCGCCCAAAAGGTCTTCTATACCATTGGCGCCCGACAAAGAACTACTACAAGACTACTGCGGACCAGAAGGAATGACCATTGAGCAGTTTAGGGCGGTATGTTCGTGTGGAAGAAGTATCAAGGTGTTGCCGCCTGCATGGATCACGATGAAACAAGTCGTCCAAGCAGAGCAGCAGACAGCTAAACAGGGGAGGAAGATTTATCACCGCGAGAACCCCGACGACATTCAGAGGACGCAGGATCTTGTAAGAGTGCATCGGATACCATTTGCAGGTATCGGTGCTCGACGCATCTCTGATTTCATCAAACAAAAATCATAACGCGACAAAAAATCTAAATCTAAATACAAATTAAATGGAGGCAGCACCAGAGGTTGTTGTGGCAGTGGTACCAGAAGTTGTCACCGTAGAGTCAACAGTCCCCGTTGATGTACCAGCACCTGTAGTTGCTGAAGTTGCCCCTGTTGTTCCTGCAGAAGTACCTGTCGAGCAGGCTCAGTTTGGATGTGGAGGGGCAAGTGCAGGTCAGTTTGGATGTGGACCTTGCACGGGTCATTTCGGAGCTGCTACCAAGAAAAAGAGGCTGAGTCCCGCAAAGTCTTTTGGTCACAGGTACCGCGAGCATTCTCCGATGCTTTCGCCCAAGAAGCATACAAAGAAGAGGAGGACTACACGTCGTGGACGCAAGACTACACGTCGTGGCCGCGGCCGTAGCCCAAGTCCGTCTCCCAGTCCAGTCCGTCGTGGACGTAAGACTACTAAACGTGGTGGACGCAAGACGTCAAGACGCGTCCAGCTTGCGTGGTATGGTGATATCTGAAATGAACAATAAAAGGTTTTATTTCATTTCAAAATGTTTGGATCTGAGGATCAACACTGGGGGAGAATGCATCAAATTTTGGGACCAATGTTGTGACAATAGTGTATGCCAAACCGGTAACGGTAAAAGAGTACTTTTGATCTGGAAGACCATTGAATTGAATCGTAATGTCGTCAATACGATTAAAATCCACAAAACCACTAGTCTCTGGTGATGTCCACATCTTGCGACTGAATGGTATAAACATCACGTTTCCCGATGTTTCACTCGGACAGTGCAATCCGACCTTGTCGTAGTTGACAAACCTATCAGTCTCTTCCCATTTTTGAGCAACGTTTCCATTGTAAAGAACAGAAAGATTACGGATAGGTGTACTGCAAACATCAGTATCTTGCTTAATCACCAGACCAGTTACAGTGCGTAGCTGTCCAAGACAAGAATCAACGACCTTGAACGATCCAAATCCTTCTGCCGTAGTCTCTGTAGAAAACGTGTCGCCATCGTAATTGCAAACATACATCGGTGACAAATTGGGTTCATTCGCCAATTCTCTACGAGCTGGCCTTTCAAGAAACACAGTGTCAATCTTTAACTTGAGAGCCTTGGTAGCCTTTAAGGATGTAAGTCCTCTAACATGTACACGATAGGCACTTGTATTGTTGCGCAACAAAGGGATATAACAGTTGTACGGATCAACTGTTTCCCTAACCATCAAAGGCACAGTGTGTTTGTCACATTTCCACCCACTGGCATCGGCAAGCAACTTGTTAATCTCAAAAGTCATCCCCTCCTTGTAAAAAGGCTTTGTTTCCAACGTATTATCGATATAATAGTCGTCGAAAATGATTTCTTCGGTTGAGTGTAGAACAAATGTATGAACAATGTCTGGACGGCGGCGGATTTCAAATGTAACACCGTATTTGCCATCTAAACCATTCGCGAACGCAATTTTGTCAACCTCGATTGTTGCCTCTACGTAAGCATCATCTGTAATCCCTCTATAACTAGCAGATCCGAAACGGTGTATAGGACTTTTAATATCTTTACACACGAGTGTCGTAAGAGGTTCGACAGACATTTTTGGTTTGATGGAAAGGATTGAGTTTAAAAAATGAACAATTTCGCGTTTCAAAAAAAAACATTGATCGATAAATCTGTTTCAAATACTTAAAAAACATCTCGAGAAATGGACAGGTATCTCAAGTGGGAGTCAGAGAGCAAGCTTTACGAGGGAGACGACGACATTGTCATCCTTGAAAAGGTTGAAGTGCTACAGAACATGACCGAAAACGGACCTATGAAGGGGCAAAGGTACCTCAAGGTTACTTGGATGAAGCCGTCGGATTGTGTGGTGTTCCATCTGCAGAGCGGCAAGTGCCGTATGGTTCAGTACGACGGCAAGCCAGAGAACAAACCCGTGTGGATGGGAGAGCACGACAGAGCACCAGTTGTCACTGCCGATTAAAAAATTCTCTTTGTCTTTGCAATAAACAAAATGAGTGTCAAACTTCCCAGACTCTATGTGTCTGCCATTGGAAATCCGCAGCCGTGGACGGATAAAATGCTTGGTTTTGACAGAATAGGGCGTCTAGCACTCGAAATCTATAGGGACACTTACAACCCTCTACCGACAGGCAACGTCGATGAGTGGCGCGTCTTTTTCTCTGTGCGCAACTACAACTATCTTTACAACGAAATCAAGAGGCAGTGCAAGGGTCTTATCCCGGAAGAAAGTGAGCTGATGGACGCAATGTTTTGGGCGTATTCATCTGTGCTGCCTCGCTCGGACGAGATGGACGAAAGACGGGATATGTTTGGTCCTGACATTACAAGATCGTATGTGCAAGAAATCAACAAGTATGTGTTGGAAAAGATGACAGCAGAGGTGACTTCGGCTAACCAGTTGGCAGATGTGTACTACAAGTATAGAATGCAAGGTCCAGTGGATTATGCGGCTGATTGGGGCGATGAAATGGTAGACACTCGGACACGTCTAATTGGTTCAAGGTATGACATGACATATCAATTGCCGTGAAAGAAAAAAAACATATTATTGTAAAAAAAGACAAATGTCACACATAGATTCGTTTCAAAATCATTTGGACCATTTTCTGCCATCAAATGGCAAAAAGTGTGAATTATTTGAATGTACACCGGGCAAGATTTGGCTTGTGTTGGCGCTTTTATCTATTATTGGATCGGCGACGGTTGGATGGCAAAGCTTCCTAGTCACTGTGATATGGGAGATTATTGCAGGATGGGGTATCGCCTGGCTGTGTCGTGGCTGTGGAATGGGGTGGATTTGGGCAATTTTGATCATATTCACTGGGATTCCGTTGGCGCTGATATGCACATCTATGATATTTGGAAAAGATTTGAAATAAAAAACAAGTGGTTTAGTATTTCAAATAAAAGTTCTTCTGGATGATGACAATGTTGGGCAAAGGGTCTCATGGCAAGGTCTATGGACCCCTAGACGCCGACTATGTGATCAAGTACGTGGAGCTGTGGACAAGGGACCGGGAGGATGAGGACCCTTTTTTGTTCAGCGGTGTTATAATGGAGCCGGCGGCACTCTATCGTTTAAAGGTGTGCAATGTGCCATATATCGTGGACATCAAGACCTGCGCGGTCAACACGGTCGGAGACAGTATCAAGATGGTACTAGAGCGTCTTGATCCTCTGCCCGTCTACGACGCCTACAGCAACGAAACGATAAGGAGACATGTGGCTCAACTTTTCACGGCGTTGGCGGGCATGCACTCTGTGGACGTCTACCATGGCGATATCAAAAGGGACAACATCATGTACAACAAGAATCTGAACGAGATCAGGCTCATCGACTTTAGTCTGGCCCATGTGGACAAGCCGTCGAGAATGAGCAAATGGGAAGAGCTCTTTACTCTTACCCACAGGGCGCCGGAACTTTTACTCCGGTCCAATTACGCTGATCGGGCCAAATGCGACGTGTGGGCTGCAGGAGTTACGGCGTGTGAAATGATTCTGGGCACAAAGAATATAATTGGGACCGCTAGAAATTGGTGCGACGCTCTGGAAGGTGTCATAGAGGTCTTTGGATCGATGCCGGGCTGCGAACTCTATCCGATGTGGGAGGTTTACACTGACAGGGCGTACAAAAGAGAAGGACGACAGAATGATACAGTGTCGTACCGAATTAACGAGGCAGTGGGTGCTGCTGCTGCCGAGTTTGTGAGATTTGCATGTCATCCTGATCCGAGTAAACGCTGGACGGCACTGCAGCTGCTTAATCATCCATACATATCGAATTTGGTGGATTGGAAGTTGGGGGATATCAAGCAACCTGCGACGATCATCATACATCCATCTACCTTGGTGTCAGGGACTCTGTACAACGAAATAGACGCGATTGCATACGCCATGTTGAAGAAACTTGAGATAACAAACAGTCCGAGGGCTGTTTACGAAGCAGCACGGATGTTGTCTACGGCATATTACAAGCAGGCGAGCATCTATTATCCACAGTCGTTTGATTTCAGAGCATTGGCAATGATACTCAAAGGATCCACCATCGCAGAATTTTTAGCATACCACCTCTTTGTAAATACACAAGAAGATTGATCACTTTTTTAAAAAATCAAGAATATGCTGAGAGTATTGGTAGAGGGGTGGACCAAGTATGCACACTCGTATTGTGTTGTCAATGTCTATCAGCTGATTGCACTCTCCAAGATTCCAGACGTCAAACTCTATTATAGAGAAGTGGAACCTTTTCGTCCCAACTGGCCAGCATTTCAGTCGGTGGCCGGACTTTTGTTGACAGATGCAGAGGAGAATACGCTAAAGTCTATAGAGCAGTACAAGGACGGAGAGACAGAGATCGACATTGTCTACAGGATTTCCTTCCAGTACAATTTAAAGACGATGCCGGACCACACGCCTGTGGCAGTGTTCTACACCGCAGAGTTTCAGAAAATGAGCGCGACCAGCTTTGTTGATGGCACGGGAGACTTTGATGCATTTGAAAACTTGGTAAAGAGAGGGAAATTGGCTGCCATCGCACCGTCTCTATGGAGCAAAAAGGTTTTCAAGGGCAAGGCAGAGCGCAAATGTGGCAATTTTCTCAAGGTGATTCCGCACGGTGTGGACACGACCAAGTACCATCCGGATCCTCTGGGTCGCAAGGCACTGAGGCAGAAGATGAAGATCGAACCGACAGACGTCATTTTTCTAAATGTTGGATCCATGACACTGAACAAGAACATTCCAGTGGTCATCAAGGCCTTTTATGAGCTGTGCAAGAAGCACGACAATGTCAGGCTGTGGCTCAAAGGGATCAACTCACTTTATGACTGTGAGAATACAATTCACAAAATAGTGGACGGACTGGTCAAGTCAAACGAGATGGACCCAGAGGTTTTCCAAAAGTGTGTGGGCAACAAGATCACATACTTTGACGGTGCCATGGGCTTTAGCTCTATGAGAGAGCTGTACAATGCTGCAGACTGCTATCTCAGTCCTTATATGGCAGAAGGATTCAATATGCCAGTGCTAGAGGCACAAGCCTGTGGAATCCCCGTCATCGTCCCGAAATTTGGACCTACAGACGAGTTTATCCATCCAGAGTGTGCAGTGTGGGTTGACAGTGTGGAATCGGTGGACGAAAAGGGAGAGCACAGGCTATTTACAAGGCCTGCAGATGTAGAGACGGCAATGAACTTTATCGTCGAGAATGGGACGGATCTGATAAACAGGGCGACCAAGATTGGACCTACACATGTAGAGGAACACTTTACCTGGGATATTGTGGCTCAGAAGATGGTCAAGTATTTCAAGAGCATTGTTTAAATCTTTGTTATTTGATTCCACCATTTTGTGACCTTTTCATGTGGTTTGATCATATTTGATTTGGGAACATTGCCACCAACGATGAAAAGTCCTTCGAGATTTGTAGCTCTGGACAGAGCAGTGTAGAGCTGTCCGCGTTCAAAGATGCCACTAGTAGTAACTAACAGGTTTTCGAGATTGAGTCCTTGTGACTTGTGGATCGTTACGGCGTACGCTAGTATCAGAGGCATCTGAATGCGCGTAGCGACGACTTTGCCGCCGTATTTGACTTCGAACTTCATGGGATGGACAGAGATAACTCTACCGGACTTCAGTCGTATGCTGATGTACCTTGTGCCGTTTATGCTGCAGTATTTATCAATGTCACGTTTGTTCTTTTTAGACTCGTCATCGTCGTCAAAGTCGTCGTCTGTTCCTCTCTTGACAATGATGCCTGTAGTGCCATTGACAATACCGCAGGCCACATCCATGTTGGTGATCAGCATGACCGCCGCACCATTTTTGAGTGTGAGTTTTGTGGGGGCCATCCAGAAATCGTTCTGTGCCAGGCGTTCGACGTAACCTTTATCCTCTCCGTTATCGACGGCATTCAATGTGTATGCGGTTTCGTCGAGCTTGAACAATGCCTCTTCGTTTGCAATTTGAGCAGACTCGCGACGTCCGTACAGTTTTACAGTGCCCAGAGGATATTTACCCTGTAACCTGCTGGTTTCACGTACGCGTTCCTTGTACGTCTCGGCACTTTGCTCTGAGATAACACCTCCTCTTATATCGTTGAGAAGGGTGATGAGCCTGGGATCCTTTTGCCTGTAGATTTCTTTCAGGACGTAGACCTTGCCGTGAGTGAGTTCTCTCCATGTCCTCGTCTCGAAAATAAAGTCCTTTTGCACGATAACTGTATCATCGTCCCTCTTTTGGCCGTGCAGGATTTTCTCCAGAGTGTTCTTTTTCTGCTGGTTGTTCACAGGAGGCAGCTGGTAAAAATCTCCGCACAGAATGACCTGGATACCGCCAAAGGGAATGCCGAGGTTCCCACGGATCGAGCGAGCGATAAAGTCCAGCTTCTCAAAGAGATCGGGGGAGATCATTCCGCACTCTTCGATCACGAGAACTTTCGCGTTTAGCCAGCGTTCACGAGCCATGGCATTTCTGGACCGTATCTTTTTCAGCAGATCTGCGCCAGAATCTTCGCCTAAACCGACTCCGGCAAATGAGTTGATTGTCGTGCCACCGATGTTGACGGAAGCGACTCCGGTAGAAGCGGTAAGAAACACGGCGTCGTAGCCAAACTTTTTCACCAGCAACGGCTCCATGACGGATATCAGGTGTGACTTTCCGGTTCCCGCGGCGCCGGTAAAGAAGAGTGATTCGCCGTTGAGCACCGCATCAAGCACGAGTTTTTGAGAGGGTGATAGGGTAATAGTTGGCGCTTTTACAACAACGTTCGGAGACGGAGATGGCGGTGACGGGGAAGATAGACGCTGACGTTTGCAATCTTCCGTTACGAGGGCTTCAAACTCCTCATCATCCAACTCCTCCACGGGATCCTCTCTGTAGGCAAAGGCCTCTAACGAAGACCTTTTCATCCCCTCTTCTCTCTTCTTTTTTATCAAACAAATGAATCAAAATCGGTTATTAGTATCTATGATTGAATGACGTGTAATTACTTGAAAATAAAAATAGTCACTTTTATATCTGATTTTTTTCTCCATTTTTATTATAATAACTTCAAATGGATGACGATCAAGTCGATGTGGAGATGGACGAAGGTGAAGAGGAGGAAGAAGTTGTAATGGTCGAGAGCGACGACGACGGCGACGATGGCGAAAGTGGGGGCAAGGCGAGACAAGAGAGCAAGACGGTTGACTGGTCCGACTATGCACGGCCGCGGACGACAGCGCCATCGCCAGAAGACGGACTTTTGCGTCTCCAGGTTATAGACATAGAACATCAAAAGAGACGCCTACCCAGTGGCAACCTCGACGATCCAGGGGTAAAGACAGCCCGTGCAGCGGCAGACGTCTACAAAAACAGCAAACACCCCTTTATGCCGTCGGTGCCGTGCATCCGTCTGTACTGCAAGGATATGCGCGGTTATTCTTTCTGTGTGAATTGCTACGGGTACTATCCAGTTGTCCATCTGCTGGTCTCTATTGCCGTGACAGAAATTGTCGTGCAGGAGATGCGTTCATACGTCGAGACGCAGCTAATAGAGAATGAAGAAAAGTCACCTTTTCAGAAGAAGAGACCGGAAGGATGGCAAGCTATCCTCGAGTGCAAGACAGTCCAAGGATTTCCGGCATTTCCCTATTGTGAGGATCCGTGTACCTTTATCGAGTTTAAGCTGGCTGATGCGTGTTATATTAAGCCTTTTGGGCGTCTAATGCGCAAGAACGGTGGAGAGTTGGAGAATGATTCGTTGGGAGTTGTCAAGGTGATGCCTTATTCCTGTCAGGACATTGTGGACAAATTTCAGGCGGATAATGGAGTGGCTGGATTTGGCTGGATAGAGTTGGCAAATTTCAAGAAGACGGCTTCGTCGTCTTCCGGTGGAGGTGGAGGCGATGAAAGTAATTGTCACTTTGAGATCGATACTTGTGTGGCGTGGATGAGGCCTGTTCATGATTGCGACGATATTGCTCCGCTGCGCAAGATTACCTATGATATCGAATGTCTCAAGAGCAAAGGAATGCCAGACCCGGAAAAAGATGCAGTGATTGTAATATCGGCGATCTGCGGAGAGTACGTCGGGGGCCAGCCAATCGACAGAAAGCGCAAGGTATTGCTACAGCTGCATCAAGCCGATCCAGTCAAGAATATCATACCAGAAAACGGAGACAGACACATATGCTTTAATACGGAGCAGGAGCTTTTGTCGGCATTTGGAGATTTGGTGGAGCAGTTTGATCCAGACTATCTGTGCGGGCACAATATTGTCGGATTTGACTTGCCGTATCTGGTGACGAGGGCCAATGCGTTGGACGCCGACTCTTTACGGTATATGGGACGGCGCGGCGCATACAAGTGGACAAAGCCGAGAAAGGTTATCAAGAAGCGTAAAAACGGCGATATCCGCGAGAGCAAGATGACGGCAACGCCTGGACGGATACAGCTCGACACACTTACCTGGATCATGAACGGGTTTGAGAAGGAACGAAGCTATCGTCTTGGGTATTTGGCGTACAAGCATCTTGACGGAGATACAAAGGACGATGTCGGGTACTCTATGATTGGACCAATGTTCAAACAGTCAAATACGACAAGGGCAAGGTTAGGGAAATACTGTCTCAAGGACTCTGAGCTGACTGAACGGCTGTGTGATCTCAAGGAATACCAAATGGTCATATCGTCTATCGAGATGTCGAGACAGACGCGTGTACCTGCCGGCAAGCTGTTACGGTCTGGAGTGCAAGTAAAGGTGTGGGCTCTAATGCTGGAGAGAGCCAAAAAACCCAACTTTGACGACAAGGGGACCCCGGTTTTTTTCCCAGACGAAGAGATTAGGGAGATTGGAAAGGATGTAAAAATTGGAGGGGCAGAGGTTCTCGAGCCCTATCGTGCATATTATGAAGACTGGGTTGGTTGCGGTGACTTTCGTTCTTTGTATCCGAGCATTATTATCGACCTGAACATTGATTACTGCACAGAACTTATCGGGATCAAGTACAAGGGATATCCATTCAAGCAGAGTCCTGTAGGAGTCAAGTTTATCGATAAGAAAAAGCGTCTAGGGCTGCTTCCTCAGATGGAGGTGGAGCTGATGGCGAATAGGGACAAGGCAAAGAAGCAAGCATCCGCTGCCAAAAAAGCTGGAGACATGGGAGCATTTACCATGTACGACAAGAGACAGAATGAGATCAAGATCATCTGCAATAGTGTCTATGGAATCATGGGGGCATCTGGAGGTCGTCTTACACGTACAGAACTTGGAGAATCAGTCACTTCTCAGGGCCGTCTTATGATCATGACGGCCAAGGGAATCGCAGAAGATATCTTGAAAACCACCAATCACGAGAAGAAGGACGATCCGGACAGTCAGTTCAAGGTTATCTACGGTGATACGGACAGTATATTCATCCTATTTCCCAAGTGGATATCGACACAGGAAGATTCTTTTAAATGGCTCAAGGTTATCTGTGACACTGTTACGAGCCATTTTACTTCTCTCGAAGCAGGATCTCCTATTATGCTGCAGGCAGAAAAGTGCATGAAGAATGGCATACTCATCAACAAGAAACGTTATATCTTTATGAAATACGAAGGAGTGAACGACAAGGGAAAAATCTTGGCCAAAGGAGTGGAAACAGCACGCCGAGACAACTGCCAGATGGTAGTTGACTGTATGAACCAGATGGTTGATCAACTCTTTGCCAAGGGTGATAAAAAGGCGGCTCAGGGAGTACTGGACGATACGCTCCGCAATCTTATGGCAGGTACCACTGATATTGGCAAGCTTGTTATAAGCAAGGCCATAAGTAAGGACAGCTATCACAACGAGCCGCCCCACGTTGCTGTCGCGCGAAAGATGAAGGCTAGGGACCCTTCTTACGAGGCAGGTCCGGCAGAGCGCATACCTTTTGTTATTGTGTCCAACGGTGGCAAGAATGTGACTGAAAAGGCGGAAGATCCTCTGTGGTCGATTAAACAGCAGATACCTCTTGATCTTGATTATTACATACAGCAGCAACTAGCCGGTCCAGTGGCTCGGATACTCATGTGGATATATGCATCTGGTCAGGATCTCCATTCAGTACGCAAAGCAGAAAATCATCTTCGAGAGATACAAGATAACAATCCCGATGACTTTGTACGCGTCAAAAAGGCAAAGGATGGGCTAGTAAAGGAGATTGATCTCATGAAAAAGCATACGATCAGTCGTTTCTTTGGACCAGCTGCTCTTTCTAGGTTCCCAAGAAAAATACAGTCTACTGCAGGTAAAAAGGGTGCCATAGACTCTTTCTTCAAGCAAACAAAGACGGCTACACATAAACGGGGGATCGACGGAGAATTTGTCCAAGACGATCCGCCTCTGATAAAAAAATGCTCTAGATGCCAAGAGACGGACTTGGTGAGCGATGATGCCGTCAAAGTGCTACTATGTCCGAAATGTGATCCCAAGTGTATACGTTGCACCCGTCTAGTTCAGCACAGCCAGATTGTCGACGGCAACATCTGCATATCGTGTGCAGAGCATCGCTGTTACGCCTGCAATACTCCGTTACCAGCAGAAGTCAACAATGGCGAGACACTGTGCAAGAACTGCGAAGCTCGCGTACAAGTTAGGAAAAAGCACAAGATCTCCATCATAAATGAGACTACAGACATTGAGGATCTAGTCAAGCAGGCGGCGGAAGCTAAACTCAAGTGTGACAAGTGTCGTGGCTACGCAGACGAGACTGAGATCCGGTGTGTGCAAAAGGACTGTCTCAACCTTTACAAGCGTGCAACTCTTGAAATGAGAATAAAGAACATTGTTCATTGATCATTGATTTGAAAAAAGAAAACAATTTGTTCATTGATCAGTTTCTGGCAGAATTTCGCCATTTTCGACACGTTCCTCATATGTGTATTCGACCAAACCAAAGTCCAACCAAACGACTGGCGGTAGATATTGCTCGATCCGAGGACAAACGGTGGCCAAGACAACGATCATGAGCATAAAGCCACCGGGGATAAAGTTGACAATGAGGTTGGCGATGTACAGCCAAATACTGTGGGGTTTGTAGCGTCTTATATCATGATCGTCGAGCCAGAGACCAATCCCAAGGATAGAACAAGTGATAAGAACGTGCCAATATTCGATGGCAAAAGCAAAAAGAGCCAAACTTGTCAACAATTGCAGCAGCATTGTCGTTTTTATAGTAATGAAATGAATTAGTATCTATTATCTATATACACGTAAATCTACTTGATTCATTATTATTTGAAAATGTCAGGACCACTTGTTTGCACGATGGAAAGAGACGGCTATGCGTGTGCGAGGAAACAGGGAGAGACATCTGAGTTGTTGCTTGTCGCGTTTCCGGATGGGACTTACGACGTGTACTGCAGAGCATGCATCATGAAAGAAGACTGGGAGCATTGGATGCAGGACACCCACTTTTACCGCATCGGAGACGATGTGACTGGGGACTATCTCTAAACTCCCCGATTGCTCGAATAAAGTCACACATTGCATAGACGCCAAAATGCAGTAGTTTATTTCAGTCTGCTGACCATCTGCAAAAAGGACAGCTTGGTATTGTCAATAGAGTTCTTTCCATGCACTCTACGTGACAAAAATGGTGGCAACATCGTGTCTCAATGATAGTTTCGCCTTGTATCATGGTGTCCAGACAGATGCCACATGCCAAATCATCTATCTGTAACACTGTTTGTCGCATCTTTTCCATCGTTCTTTCGGATGCGGGTTTTGGCTCTGGGTCTCTTTCTTCCTCGAAAGATTCGTCCATCACCCGTTGTATTTCTTCGTCATAATCAGTGGTGTTTGATACAACCAATGATGTATTGCCACGATGAGGCATCACATATATAGTCACCGGAGGAGTAAATGAGCCAAACGAACTGCAACTTTTGCATGGACTATTTACAGGGGTTATTCCGATTTCTAGCCTATTGCACTCCATACAATAACTATAACTAAAGAGTCTTTCCATACTTGTGATATATAATATCTGCAACGTTGTGCAGATTGGCACAGTTATTTTCAGCGGCTCTATATGTCTCACACCGAATAACCTCGGAATTTCCGTCTAGCTCAATATACTGTGGAGAATCATCGATAAATACTATTCTAGCGCCCACAGGCAAAAACGATCTGAGCGACGCAGCCCGTTTTATGGGATGGAAGGAATCTCTCAATGTAGTGCAGTCCTCTCCGTGGAGCATATTGAGAAAGGGGATGCTGTTTAATGGATAGGCATTCTCGATGGGTTTTGCGTTTTTAGCCATCCGCGATGTCCATAGGACCAATGGGGCTCTAATTTGCACCATATACTGTAGAAAAGTGGGTGCCATTGGGTTGGGGTAGAAAACCTGATCGTTTGGCAGTTGTATACCATCTGTCCTATTTCTTACACGGCGCCTACTGACTTCTCCAACAACACCGTTAATGTCCAATACAAACACTGTAGCCATTTTAATTAAATATATCTAAAAGAAATTTAAAAAAAGATGCTGTCTGCCACGATCAAGCGGTGCATTGCAACAACTGAAACAGGCAGAAAATGCAAAAGAAGGACCACGAATAAAAGTGGATACTGTAGTGAACATCTTAAGATACAAATACCTAGGATTCTTCAAGAAATAAGGCCATCTACCCCTAATGAAAAGCATGTTTTGTGGGATGATCACACTGGAACACGTGTACTGTGTAATAGAGAGACATGTGAAATAGTGAGATCGGATAAATAATTATTTGGCCGATTTGCCTTATCGTACTTTGTGCATGTCCATGTCTGTCCAGTGCATGTCCATTGAACTGGACACACTTTTTAACTCTTTATGGATAAATTCCATGGAATTTTGCCTAATTAGGATACGTGTCCACCGTGTCCATGTTTTTAAAGACCTCCATAAAACCGTTCACGCGATGTCGAAATTTCTATTTTTAGATTTCGCGCCAAAATTCGGCGGCCCTAAACAATTGATGTGTCCAAATATCTTTATATATAAATATCTTTTTCGACATCGCGTGAACTGTTTAATAGAAGCTTTCAAAAACATGGACATGGTGGACACGTATCCCAATTAGGTTAAGTTCAATTGATATTCGCCTTATTAGGTTAAAAACCGTGTCCAGGTGCATGGACATGCATGGACACCGAGGACACGGGAATTAAGTCCTGGCCATTATAAGATTCATTTCGAATTACAAGATTCAATTCATTTCGAAATCTATAAATAGAAATTTCGACATCGCGTGAACTGTTTTATAGAGCCTTTCAAAAACATGGACACGGTGGACATGTAACCCTTTGGGGTAAAATTCAATGGAATTTATCCTTAAAGAGTTAAAAAGTGTGTCCAGTTCAATGGACATGCACTGCCCGGTCAAGGACATGCATGGACATGCACAAAGTACGATAAGAGAAAAGAAATCTATTTTTATTCAGATGTCTTTTGTTTCTTTGACTTACTCGAACCCTTGGAGCGTCTTGCCAAACGCCACACCTTCTTAAAGCCACCACACTTACTGAGCTCCTCCCAAATAATCGCCGGGTCAGTGACACCTTGCTTCATCAACTCCTCGATCTTGCTTTTGGCAACTGATGCATCTGGCTTGATTTTGATCTCCTTCTCCTGCAAAGAGAGCGTAACATCTCCCTTTCTTGCAGAAAGCATCAGCGTGTTGGTGTCCCGCATAAAGTCGATGATCGACTCGCGGTGTTCATTGAGTGCATTACGCGAATCTTTCATGTCGAGTCTTGCTTGCTTTAAGCCGTCGTCCAGACGCAAAAACTCCTTAATATCACTCTTGATGTTTGCTGGCACCTCATCCATTTATAATTGTTTATTAAAGAAATTGCTCATATTTTTTTGGCGTTTTGATTTTGCTGCGGAACTCATACCTATCAGACAGCCAGGGCTTGTGATACCGCCTGCATTTCGTGATTGCCTGCACTGCTTTGAGGTATTGATTGTATGTTTGAGGGAACAGTGAGAAGATGAAGATAATGTCGTTCTCTGTTTCGTCTAGCTCCTTGGCAAGATTGCGACCAGCATATGGGGAATATGTCCGTAGGTATCTTCTTAGGGATGGCTTACACCACTCTGTATAGATTGCTGTATGTCGCTCGTAAAACTCTGATGGCAAATGGCCTTTGTTGGGCGAATTGTAGAGATCGTTGAGACGAGTCAGATCAGCGGTTCTTTGACGTAAAGCCTTTATTGCGGACATTTTTGTTTTTTGATAAAACAAAAAAAACAAAAAATCTATTTCGTTTCAATATTTTCACAGAAAGGCAGCCCTTATAGCAGACATAGGAGTGCGATATGGACTTTGGCTAATGCGACTACGAGGAGTGTTAGCACCAGCATTTGTCCGTTGAGCAGAGGCAGGGCGACCGTAAACAGGAGCACACGTTCCACATGCAAGGCCGGTAGAGGCAGGCCCATTGTCATCGGCATACGCGCGCCACGATACGTCGGATGCGCCCTCTGGAGGGGCTCCAGCGTGAGGATTGATGGCAGCCTCACCACGGGGGTCGATAAGGGAGTTGCGGATGGTGGATTTGAATGTAGGAGCGCCAAAGACATCGTCACCGACATTGGAAACGGCGGCTGGTCTGTCGGGAGTGATGGTCTGTTCCCACGGCTCGTCCCACGAAGCCCTGACAGACCTTGCCAGCATGTCAGGGTTGTACCTAGCGAGCATGGAGGTCTGATGTGCACGGTGGTAATCAGAGCCGCCAGAAATGCCTCCAAAATCCTCAAACCCTACAACACCACCCGCACCAGGAGGAATAACACCTGCAACAGTTGAACCGACACGAGAAGAGTAATCCATTTTTTCCCCTTTTTGAAGTTTTATAACTGGATACTCATTTTTTTCAGCCCTGGCAATTATCAATCCTGAATGGCACAGGCATTCCTGTCGATGCATCCAACAGAAGATGGAGGGAAGACACGTCCCTGGAAAAGGTTCGTCCTGCTAGAAAAGCTAAAGCCCTTCTTGGCCTTCTTGCGGAAGACCCAGGCGTAGTTGATGATGCCCGTGACACCGCACCCCTTGGTTACGTCGGTAGGAAGGATGCATGTCATGACAGAACCACCTTCCTCGGTCTGCACCTTCTCAAAGAGCTCGGTTGCATCAGATCCATTGATGTTGACAGACAACTTGATGCTGGGGGGATAGGGTTCTCCAGTCTCCTTGTTCTCTCCAACGAAAACGATATCGGAAAAGCTGTCTTGAAGGGTCTCGGGATCATGGCTGCCACTGCCGTTCCATTTCTTCTCGCACACCATCTCAATACAGCGCTTTTGGATCTTGTCGTTGACGGCTCTGAACGCTGACATCATCGGGTCCTCTGACCAGTTCTTGCCACAGCTAAGTAGGATAGAGAAATTGCCATCCTTCCATGTAGTTACTCCAGTAGGGGAAAACATGGCGTTTGGCGTCTGCACCATGAGCTTCTTCTCTGTGCCATCGTCAAAGAGGTAGGACATGAATACCATATCACCGCTCTTGTCTCTGCTGGTTATAGGGTCTTTGCTGAAGGTGATCTTCTGAGGGTCCAACTTGTCGTAACAGTCGGGGTAGAAGATGTAGGGGCTACGGGCTTGCTCCTTTGTTGTTGGGATGGGCACCGCTGCTGCTGCTGCTGCCGAGGGAGTCTTTTGTTTCTTTGCAACACTCTTACTTGAAGGAGCTGAACTGTCGTCCAATCCAGCATCTGCAGCTGAACGTTTCTCTCCTTGTGCATCATCATCATCGTCGGCTCGTGCTTTCTTTGCTGGTGGTTGAGCATCATCGGTGTCTGCAGGAGCACCACGCTTCTTTGAAACTGTAGAGGTGATCTTGGGTTTCTTGTCGACATGTGAAGCTTCCTCGTCCGCATCAGGACCATCGACGATGGGATCTGTCTCTTCTGCCGTGCGCTTCTTGCTTGCCATTGATCGACTTTTTGTTTATGAATAAATCCTCACGGATATAAATATAGATATTAAACACGTATTAAATTTAAATAACATGGAGATCATCACAATCGGACAACTCAAGGACGCTAATGTTGTCGATATTATTATGGAGTCTGCCACAGATAACGAACAGGCGGAAGAACTCTTTTTCATGACGGATCTTTATACAGAAGTGAGTAACGACGGCAAGTTCGAGGTGAAAAAGGTGTCTCCGTTCAACATAGCAGACGTTATGGAATTTGAAACGGTGGAACCATGGCCATATCTCAAGCGGCGGATACTGTACAACTGTCTGAAAAAGGCGATGGAGCCCAACAAGATAGTGGGGGTAATAATGCGGGTGTATTACGAGTTTGATAAGGGTCTGCATGTTACTGGCATATCTGATTCGAACATCATGTCTATACAGCTCTCTTTTGACTATGGGTACTCTCTGGAAGCTAAACCGCTACGTTTCGTGGTATATCTGAAGAAATAAAATGTACATAAAAATAAAAAAAGTCCTTTTCTTCGAATGCCAGCTTCTGTAAAAAAGACGCCATCATCTCCTATGTATCGTGCATTCAGAGCAGAGAATAGGAAATGTGCGAAAAAGGGCAAGTTGACTAACCCTAGGACGCACAAGTGCATAAAGAAGCGTTCAAAACAGGGGAAAAGTCTGACGAAAATGGCAAGAAAGCATCCCAAGAAGTTTGCAAACCAACTCAGTGATTGGGCGTACAATGACTCTGAGATCCCCAAAGTCGCTAGAGCATTCAAGCACATTTCTAAAAAGAGCAAGAAGAACAAGAGAACGAGAAAGGATCTGATACAGTGTTTGGACAAGTATGAACAGTGTGTAGACGTGGCAGAGTCGTGGAAACGCAAATACGAAGCACTCAGGAAGAAGCAGGGCGAGCTGCCTCTCAAGAGGATGAAAAAGGTGGCAGCAACAGCCGCGGCCGCAGGAGCTGCTGCTGTGGCAGAAGCCATAAGTGCACGTGTGGTAACGGCATCACAGGCTCCGGCACTGGCAGCACGCGCTGCAGCACAAGCAAGTGCAAACATCACAATAACTCCAGATGGCAAAGTTATTCCGCTCAATATTAGGCGCAAGGGTGTGACAGGATCGTCTGTAGCAGCAGCGGCAGCAGTTTCTGTGGTTGAAGACAAGGCAGGATCGCAAGTTTCGTCAAAGACTCTACATGAAATAGCGAGCAAGGTGGCGCCTGTAGCAACGAGTCAAACAGGAATAAAGCCTGTCAAGACGTATCAAGAAAGAATGGCTGATTTGGCGAATGTGCTTGGTCCAGGTATCAGAGGGATAGAGCCAGGGGAGGAAACGGGAGAGGTGGATATTTACAATATCCGAATCAAATGGCCAAAGAAAGACGGAGTATTATTTGTACACGAAGGTGCCAAACCAAGTGCGGCGGAGCAAGACGTTATTAACAAGTTAAAGGCAGAAGCTGTCACACCGAGCAAACTGACGAAAAATCCGTCGATGGTAAAAGGCAAGTGTGTGATTTTCAATGAGATTGAGATGCCAGACTTTGACAGCGGAAAGGCGCCCATATTCACCAAAATGGTGGATGAGGTGCCAGAGTTCACCAAAGATGCGATAAAGTATTTGAAGAGAGCTAAGGGTTTTATTATAATTAGCAAGGAGGACGCAAACGACTTTGCACTGACGGCTCTTGAACCAGTGTCTGGGGATCTCTCTAGAGATTTTGAGGGATTCCACTCTTTACATGAGTTCAAAAAGGCTCACGATTTATAATAAAATTTTACTTCTTTGCAGCCATCCAAATGAGGGCGCCGACGGCAACAACACCGGCGATGGCATATCCGACCATGAGAGCCTCTTTCATGCCTTTTTGCTCTCCGATCATTACACCTTCTGCGCGTCCACGAGCACGGGAGCGGTAAGGGTTGCCCCAAAAGACGGGGGAATAGGAAAATACACCTGAAGGACCGTATCCTCTTCCATAGCTGAAGCGAGACCTATGAGGGCTGACCATATTTGAAAGTTTTTTATTTATTTGCGGACATTTTTTGTATGAGGAGAACGTTTTCTGGTCTTACCAATGCTATCAAATTTGGGATGGGATGTATACATGGAGTAGCGAGAGTCAAATTCGGTAAGCATGTATTGGAAGAAGTCCATTAGACCCTTTTGGATGTCGGCGTAGTCAGAGCACTGATTCTTGGTCTTTTTGAGCCATCTCTCATGTAGTTGCACTATCCCCGATAGGCGTTTGTGCGCAAGAGAAACAAAGTATGCCCCAAAGGGTATTTTGTTTGCCTGTTCTGTCCTTTCCGCTTCCTCGATTGTGATAGGAACACGGTCAAATCGCCGCACGTTTATCCATTCTCCACTTGTGGGATCGAATTCCTGAGCACTGTTTTTACATGCAGGCTGTGTGTTGAAGTCTAGAGGGAGAAGTAACTCTCCTTCTGCCAATATCTCAACATCATCCATTCTTTTTCTTCTAAGGAATGAATCTTAGATCTTTATTTTGCTAATGAAATCAGGGATCCACCGACCTGTCTTCTTATGATTCATCCAAACATAATATCCAACCCCAGCAACGGCAGCAGTGACGATTATCTCTCCCCATGTGATCGGGCCCACCACACGCTGCATGAAAAAGTTGCGGCCGGCGGTGCAGGCAGCCTCCCCCGGATACACATCATTAGGGGATTTGGGAGCCTTTTCAGGATTGACAAGCCTGATTGTCGCACCGGCAGCATATGCTTCAATATTGCACTCGTTCTTGCCCATTGCAATGTAGAAGAAGCCCATGCCGTTGCATGCCTTGTGAGCGACTGGCCAACCCTGCCCCCAACTATTGCGGCAGACCCAATACATCTGACCAGACCCCTCGTCCTTGCCCCATCCGACACACTCTACTGCATGCCAACCAGAGATCATTTCCTCATTATTGGGATCAAAGTTATCTGGGGCCTGATAGATGGTGTTGCCGTCATAGTCGACAAAATCCTTGGGGACTGCAAATACAACGACTAGAGGACCCTCGTTGTAGATGCTCTGTTTCATATTCTCAACGTTCTCATCGATGGCTTGCTGCCTTTCATCAGAGCTGGCATCTGTCGGAATATCTTTGGTGACCATAAAGACATCAGTTGCCGTGACGGCATACGAATCAGTAGGCTCTTGGCCAGAAGAGCAATCGTTAGGGCTGGATGTCTGAGTGTAGTCTGTTCTGGGATAATCAGCCTCTGGTCTCAGGAAAATGGGTTTGGTCTTGAGGGACTGGAGAGCGGTGAACGGATCGTTGCCTTCGCACCCAACAGCGGGAGCACCTTCTTGATACTCGGAACACTCCATAAACTGGACGGCCGACAAGGCACAGCGGATCTTGTATTTGCTGGCAACAAGAGCACGGTCGGCAAGCATAGAAGTGCTTGATACGGCCCAGCAGCAGCCACAGCTCTTCTGATCTCTGACCTGAGTGAGTTCGGAAGGTGTATAGCAGAAGTTATCAGGCATTTTGCTTGGGCTCTTTAGAGTGCGGAGGGGGAGACCAGCAGCACCAGCGGTTAGAGACATACTTGGACGAGCTCTAAATCCGGTGACCTTGTACCTCTTGGCCGGATTACGGAGGGTTAATTTACCCTTGGCAGGGGCGACGAGCCTGAAAGAGGGTTGATTGATTTTGGTGGGGACCGAGGCGTAGACATGTGCAGTGCCGCTTCTGGTTGTGGACGTTGCTGATTTAGGAGCCTTGATGCTGGAATACATGGCAGCTCTGACAATGCCACCAGACGTCAATTCAGAATAGGATTTGTCAGCTTCGCCTTTGACGGATGACCAAAAAACATCATCTGCCATTTTTTATATTTTTATTAACAGAAGAACCTATATATTTTCAGAAATAATGCAGCACGTTGGATTTACACAGATAGAAACTGAGCAACGGGCGCGTTGGTTTATAGGATCTGGATGTGTATTTGCTGATGATTTCATCAAGAACAACATCGGGGCGGAAAAACTCAAGGGCGTTGACATGACAGGGTCGTACATTATTCATATGGACAAGCCCGTTCCATGTACATTTATAACGTTTGGGGCCGCCGGGACGTGGGTTCCCAACTCTGCTATAACAAAGCAGACAGCTGTAACGAGGACAGAGGCAGAGGCGGTGAAGATAGGTCAATTCATGTTTGCTATCGACCCGAATAACGAGTATGGAATTAGAGCTCATGTGTATCACATTGACCTATCTGCGGGGAAGATTTTGAGGCGACCGACAGACGATGAGATTGCACGGTTGCATCTGAGCTACAGAGATCAGAAGCTTCCTCAAAGTGCAAAAAACAAGGCAAAGGGTGCCGGTGCCGGTACCACAGGAGCTGGAACTAAAAAAGAAAGGGAATTGCGTGCTTTGGACCGCAGGCGTCTGACTGATGCTGGCATTTTGCCACCACCAGAGAGATCTACGAATAGCAAAAAGAAGGAAGAAATCTCAGACGACGAAGATGAGTGTTTGCCGACGGTGATAGTGGAAGAGCAACAGGAGGAGGTGGAGGAAGAAGAGCCGTCAGAGTTGGTGCCTGGTGTGATAGATGATATAAAGGAGGTTGAAGTTACCGAGTGTCCAAAGAAACGTTTAAGGAGTGAAAAAACCGATGAGAGTACACTTGAACGAGTGTTGAAAGAGATGCAAGTACTGTCCCGGCAAAAACTCCGGCCATGATTGGAAGCATTGCTGGATCGTCGGCTATCATTTTTACTTTTTTGATATTGTTACACATTTTTGTGCGTTTGGGCACATACTGATGTTCTGTCTGATAAATAACAAAATGAAAGGATCCACCATATTGTTAATAGGAGGAGTTGCTGCTCTCTTTTTATTAATAAATGGCCATTATGTAGTGCGATATGTGCATTTAAATATGGGTCAACCGTTTGACGACTGGTGTCCTTTAATACCCAAGTATCCAAAGATTATGCAAGTTCTTTGGTCAAATACCTTTGTAACATGGGGTTGGCCCCAGCCCATTATGTACGGTAAAAATCTCACTATGCTGCAATCATACACACCCAATATCGCAGAGTACGCAGCTCTTTCAGCCAAGATAAATGCGAGTTACTGCGAGAAAAAGGGGTACAGATTCAAGGCTATAGTCAGTAAGAAACCCGCATTTGGTGGATTACGGAACCCGTGTTGGGACAAGGTGTTTTATATTATAAAAGAGTTTGAATTGTATCCTGAAGAGTTACAAAAGCTGACGCCTGAGGATGGTCCAGTGTACCGTCACATGAATCTACCAAGAAATGATTACAAATGGATTTTTTGGATTGATAGTGACGCTGTAGTGAGTGATACTTCAAAATGGATAGAAGCTATAGGTAATAGACCGTATTATCAAAACGCTGATATCTATATTTGCACAAGTATTCCATTGACAATGAATGTAAATACAGGAGCCATGTTACTACGGATGACACCGTGGATGTACCAGTTTTTAAAGGCCTGGAGAGACTGGCCGAATGAAAAGTGGCATCAGACAATGTGTCATGAGCAGAGTGCACTAGACGAGATGATTGCAAAGGATCATATGGGTATTGTTTCCAATGGAAAACTTGCACTATTCGGACCTACAGAGTTTAATAGTACTTATCAACACGGCTTAAAGATGAAAGGCAAATTTATACAGCATTATAGAGGATGTTCGACTGCAAAAAGAGTCGCGGCGTTTACATTCAATTGATAAGAAATTTATTAATTCAGTTTACTGGGGATTTGTATGTGTAATCAAGAAATTAGAATGTGAAACGGAATTGGGAACATAAAATCCCATTGAATCAATTGCGAATAAGAGTTTCTCTCTTATAATGGATACCAGACGTGAAAATGGCATCGGCTTATCCACAAGTGATTCAACATCTTCGTTTTTACAGTAGTATGAATTCTCCATACTAACCAAATATCCCATACCATTGCCATAAGCAATAAATAATGACAGTAGATTGCCATTTTTTATGATAATTTGATAATGTCGCATAGCCACCGGTTTTTCCAAACAGTGAGTTTTAATGAAAACTCGGCAGTTCTTAGAAGAAACAATGATTTCAGTGTTCGTATAAATGATATCTTCGGCTCCAATAATAAATGGATACTCGGAAAATATTACACGGACAGAACTGTCATCAATACGATCAATTTTTCCGTATAATGGCTTACTGCTAAAACACAAATTTACAGCATCTGGAGGCTGACCAACAGGATGCTTGACGATTACATTGTCCAAGTCATATTCAGCTATTTTGAGATTGAATACACTACCATTGCGTATTTTATCGTTAATTGACACGATAGCTCGAACATCATGTCCAACAATATTGAAATAGTCACATTTGGTTTGTACTATTCCACAATCGATATTTGGATATATTGGCTCACCTAGTGGTGGTGATGCACCAAATGAAGTGTATAAACCAGTGTATCCATTTTTTACCAACGTCAAGTCCCTTGTTTTTAAGCAGACTTCATCCTCTACATGGTCGTAACTCAACTCTGAAGTATCTATTTTACACTTGGTGAGTATTTTACCGTCCCTTTCTACTGGATCTCCCATATCCTGATACAAAAATTTTTCCTTTAATATATGTGTGCAACGTTCTTGAAGAGGTTTGCATCCCACTGCCAGATTTAGTACATCGTCATAATATTCCATTTTGTCAACCACATTGCTGAGATGCATCATATGGATATCTTCGAGTGTTGACTCTGACATTTTGTTTTTATAAAATAAGAAAGTATCTAGCATACAAAATAACGTTTTGTTATTAAATCTGGAATCCATCCGGCAAAGAACCTTATTTCAGCCAGAGGATCATGAACTTGACCGGGGTAGCGTGGACAGCCCCACCAAGCCAGATCCATGAGCGGCAATTCGCCGTAAAAGACTCTTGCTTCCAGCTCAATCCCCTTGGCGTAAACGGCTGCTGCATAGAGTTGACACATTTGGACGATTCTTTTTCGCACGGGGCCCCAGCGTTCGTATATATAAGGGTTGTCATGGATGTAATTATCCTGGGTGACAAGTTTGTAGCCGTCGATGCCTTTTTGCACGTTCTTAATGTCGATGTTGTAGGAGTGGGCAAGCTGGTCGGCGTTGAGGGGCTGGTAAATCATGTGCTTTTCAGCAACAACCTCATTGCCGTAGATGTCGACGAGGATGAATGCGACTTGCTCGACTATATCCATTTTTCCCATTACCAGAGCTTCGACGTCAACAACGGCAAAATACGAGCGACCATTGGGCAAAGAGGGCAATTCTTTGGGGCGTGTGTGGTGGCGTCTGGATAATGGATAGAACCTCCACATTCATTATTCATTTGGTTGACTATTTATTTTCGGCTATTTCGATACCAAAGAATTCCTCGATTTTCCGCGTGAGCTTTCCATTACACTTCAAGGCCACCGATGCGGTGAAGAGCATACTCATTATAGAGGTCGTGGTTCCCACTATTGTGAGGATCAACATGAGTTTTTCGTGAGAGATTGCCATTTTTATATCACCAAAGAGACTTTTTTCTTTTTAGACAACAGCCACACAACGCCACCGCCAACCAATACAGCCACCAGAGTGCCAAAGAGCACACGAGATTTAAACAACTCGTCGTTGTTTCTGGGGGTCAAGGCATATTGAAAGATATTTCGGTTGAGCGGGAATTTTGTTTTCTTTGGCAGTCCAGCTATAAATGTACGAAGATCAGGCCAATATTCGCTGGGGTAGACATGCTCGTCGACATCGACAGAGTTGGGTGGGATATCACCGGAAAGAATAGAGTCGATTGTAGTATCTTTAGCGCCACTTGGAGTTATTCTCCATACCTGACGCATGACAAGATCGTCTGGCACGTAGAGAATTGGACGGTCCATGTACTGGCGATATCCATAGAGATTTGGGAGGCCGACCATGACGTTTTCTTCAATGCCGCACTCATTGTTGCCGCGCCTGATACGGAAATTGCCATCAACGCCCCAATCCTTACCCCAAGAGTTCCGGACCCACCAATAGTCCTCTCCAGAGGATTTATCAGTGCCCCAGCCTATTAGTACGACGGCATGACCGCCTTGAGCGGCAGAAGAGCCATCCCAGTGATAAATGCCGGTCTTACCGTCCCAATCCATAAAGTCGTCATGGACGGTAAAGCCTGTAGTAGCAGGGCCCCAGTGGTAAATATCTCTGCGGATATCTTCTTCGGTACCTTCTTCCTCGGACTGCACATTTGTTTCAGCACCCATTTGCTTGGAATAAAGTTCTGCTACCGTAGCTTCGTCTCCTTCAGTCATAGGGGTAGGGACGTCCATTAGCTCGTGAGCCTCTGTCTTTGTTCCGGGAACATGGTAGTAAGCAGCGGTTGTGTGATAGATGACAGGTCTGTCCTTTCCCACAGGACAAGTGTCGTATCCATCGCCAAAGATATCAGAGCATGCAGGATTTCGAGGATCTCCTCCGTTAAAAGTACGCAAATCTGTACCGTGGAGATATCCGCCGGAATAGGGAGCACACGATTCCTCGGGGATTGCAAAACGGAAAATGTACTGCCAGGCACCGATGAGTGTTTCTCCTTGGCAACCAAGTTCGTCAGAGTGCTTTTTCTCTAGTACACGCTGAGACTGGCGGTTGGTCTCTGTGTTGAAATCGTACGGCTCGCCTTTGGCAAGGACACGAAGGGCCTCTTCATATTCAAACTGAGCACCCAAATTGCAAAAGACCATGGCTGCTGGACTAAGTAACGGTTTGCATTTACCACCAGTAGCCAATGCGATACGGGCAGACAGGCAGGCTGTAGAAGCAAAGGCCCAGCAGGAGCCACAGCCGCCTTGGTTTCTCACTGGAGGTAAATAGTTTTTCCAGACATTGGGACCATCAAATTCAGACGGAGGAGTTACTTGGGCAATTTTACCGTAACCGACGGCTTTATCTTTCCAAAGTCTTCTGTATTCGTCTTCAAACTCGGCTGATCCAGAGAGGAATGACCGAGACACGAATTTACCAGATTTGCATGTCTCACACATTGTTGTAATTTCTGAAGGAGGGGACCTTTTTTGTTTGAAGAAGGGCAGAGAGAAATTTTTTCACATCTAGAGACGGGTCTTCTCCAGTTCCTCGAGAAACGCTTCCTTTTCCTCGAGGGGGCAGAGAATGGCGGCGTGTTTCCTGGCAAGATCCAGCTGTATAACCTCGAGATCGTCGCGCATCTTGCGCTTCATGTCGATGGTACGACACTCTTCCGATGAGGCGGTGCGGACAATGAACTTGGCAAATTTGAGGCGGTCCTTTTCGAGGCTCATGATGACGCCCCAGACATCATGAAAGCCAACCTGAAACTTTACACGCTTCCTGGCCTTGCGGTTCTTGAGGATGATGAGGCCCTCGCGGAGAGAACGCTGACGCTCGATCAGCGAGTCGTACTTCAAAGAATCAAAATCGGGGAGACCGCGTTTCTCGGAAATCTCGGCGAGTTCTCCCGAGACTTTGAAGAGTTCGTCAGAGAGTTCGTTCTTGTTGTTGGGGACGCTATCGGGCATCTTTACATTGGCATCGGGCATGTCTTTTGCGCACTTGAGCGCTTCGCAGCGACGGTGTTCCTTGACTCCCTGGGTCTTGATGTTCTGTACACAGGCTTTACACTGGCCACACGGAGGCTTTTTACACTCGGCACAACGCCCACAGGCCTTGGGCGTGAGCCTTGACTTGAGAAAACTGATAAACGGGAGCGGGGCCACCAGCTTGGCGTCGCGGTCTGCATGCTTGGTATGGTGAGACTTTTTGCTCTTGTGCTCCTTCTTCTTTCGCTGTTTCTTCTTCTTTTCGCCGTCCGAGTCGGATACCGGCGACCTGGAGCGTTTCCTAGACACTTCTACACTGTCGTCCGCGTCGCTCATGTCCGAAGCAGAAGAGGAAGAATCAGAGAAATAGTCGTCGACCGACGAGGATGGCGAAGGTGGTATGACGGCCATCTTCCTGACAGAGATCGTCTTGCGTCCGACTGTTGGCCTTGGCGGATTCTCGGTAGGAGGTGGTGCCTGTATTTCTTCAGTTATAAAAGAGCCTGTGTGGTCAGGGGGGAGGGATGGGTTGTGTTACCGTGAATGGCTCGATGGCCAACGTTGGCAGCGGGGCGATGCCTTCCACCATTATTTATTCGAAGAAATACTTGAGAAATGGTTACGTGATATGGAAGATAAAGCCGTATATTAACGATTGTTTTTGGGTAATTTTCAAATAACCAAATAATACAATCGTTTCTATAAATAGTAAAGATGACGTGTACGTGAAATATAAATATCCGGTGCTCATTTTCTTAGAAACAAATCTGATTTCAATCGAAAAATGTCTCTGACACCCAACGCCTTGTCTGTTCTCGAGAAGAGGTACATCCGCAAGGATGAGACTGGCACTCCTATCGAGACGGTCAAGGGAATGTTCCACAGGGTTGCACATCACGTTGCTCAGGCACACACCGAGCCAGGAGCAGAACACGATGCGCTGACCGAGGTCTATGAAAATATGATGAGCAACCTCGAGTTTCTGCCAAACACGCCGACATTTACTGGTGCTGGGACGCCGCTGGGGCAGCTTGCAGCCTGTTTCGTCCTGCAGATCGACGACGACATTGGCAAGGACAGCAAGTCTGGCATCTTTTCAACTCTGAGAAATGCCGCACTGTAAATTTTTCTTTATAATAACGGACCCCCCTAACCAATTGTGAATTTTAGTATACAGCAAAGTGGTGGAGGTGTGGGCTTTTCGTTCAGCCGCCTGAGGCACAAAGGGGACCGTGTACAGAAGAGTGCGGGGGTGGCATCGGGACCGGTATCGTTTCTCAAGGTGTACGACGTGGCACTGTCTTCAGTGACGCAAGTGGCACCTGTTGACGACAACCAGACGTACAAGGTGGGTGACACGGTTATCGGTGCGGCACCCGTCGACTTTCAGGTGGCAAGGGGACCAATTGAGTTTATGGACGTATACAACAGTGCGTTTACCGCGATAGCTCAAGGTGGATGCCTGGTTCCAGACACACTTGTCAGCACATCTCGCGGAATGCTCCGTCTCAACGAACTCGTGAACTCTAATACTCTTGGATGGCAACAGTGGGCAGAAGGACAAGAGATCAGTGTGGCTACAGACGACGGAATTCACAACTCGCCGTGCTGCTTCAACAATGGGATTGCTGATACTATCAAGGTCACTACAGCATGTGGCATGGAGATCATCGGGACGCCCAATCACCGTGTAAAGATCATGACGGACAAGGGTCCTGACTGGAAATGCCTTTCCGAGCTCAAAGCTGGAGACGACGTCGCGTTCTACATAAACACGCTGTCAGAAAATGGTTTTCGCCACACTATGCAGCAATTCACGACTCCACTACCGGAATGTCTACCGAACATCACGTTTCCAGACAAGATGACTGACGAGTTGGCGTTTGTCATTGGATATCTGCATGGCAACGGAACCATCGGAGACGATGGTAAGGGTACAAGCTTCTCGGTACTGACGTCGTCCTGTCTTGTAACCGATTTCCCGAATATTCTGGACAGGGTATTTAAGGGAGTTTCGTACACTATTATGACACGTAACAAGACGAGTGTGTATGAACTGCACAGCCTTGTCGGACAATGGTTTGCCATGAACAATATCACAGACAGAAGCTATTCTGAAACGTCTGTTCCCTTTTCGATAAGGGCGGGACCGGCGAGCGTTGTGCTCTCTTATCTGGCTGGTATATACGAGGCCAACGCAATCTTTTCATACTGCCGGCCAACAATGACAATTGCATCAAAGAAGATTGCCAAGGATGCTCATGTACTGCTGTTTGCACTGGGATGCCCGTGTTACATTGCAAAGAACAGGACGGCGGCTGGTGTTTACAACATCCATTTCACGGATTCCGGGGGGCAGCGTATGTGGCTCCAAAAGATCAACGCACTCCCGTTTATCAATCCTTGCAATGCACACGCTCCGCACCACCGGTTCACTGATGCCGACGGGCTCCCGTATGTTCTGCCGAATACGAGGTGGTGGTTTGGAGATGTGTTGACAAAAAGCAAGAACAAGGAGTTGTGCAGGCTGTTGGAAGGATACATAGCTGAAAAAGTGCCGCTGACGGAATGCTCTCTGTATATGCTATTCTCTTTTTCGGATTTTGCAGAGTATGGACGCGCTCCAGGGCATCTGTGGTTTTCCTCGGTAATTTCGACAAAGCCAAACGGTCTCAACCTGACTCTGGATCTCGAAGTCGACGACAATCACACGTACATTGCCAATGGAATGGTTACGCACAATACGCGTCGTGGAGCGTCGATGGGCGTGCTCCGCGTCGATCATCCGGATATTTTGGAGTTTATCAGGTGCAAATCGGACCAGACCAAGCTGAACGGTTTCAACATTTCTGTGGGGATTACGGACGACTTTATTATGAAGATGAACGACAATCTGCCATACGATCTGATCAGTCCACGGGACGGCCATGTTGTGGGCACGCTCAACGCTAGAGACGTGATGAACGAGATTGCCAAGAATGCCTGTCACAATGGGGAGCCTGGGGTCCTATTCCTCGACAGGATCAACCAGAAGAATCCGGTGCCTCATCTGTACAAGATCGAGACGACCAATCCGTGTGTGACAGCAGACACGGTGGTCATGACGTCTACTGGTCCCAAATTTGTTAGGGAACTGATTGGAGTGGAATTCAACACCCACGAGGGCTCTCTGGTCAAGGACGGCTTTTTCCTCCGCGGATTAGAGCCGATTATCACGATCAAGACGAACAATGGACACAGCCTCCGCTGCAGTCGCAAACACTGTGTTCTCAATGGTGCTGGACGTTGGGTAGAGGCTCGTAAGCTTCTTCTCGGCGACGAACTGATGAGATACAATGGGGACAATGAGACGATTGTCTTTATCGGGGACCCGTTTATCACTGGCGGCGACGTGATACAAGAGAATGTGTACGACTGCACGGTCAGATCAAATTACCACTGCTACGTGTCCAACGGCTTTTTCTCACACAACTGTGGGGAGCAAGCACTTGGACCGAACGAGTCGTGCTGTCTTGGTTCCATCAATCTGGCCAAGCACATCAAGTGGCAAGAGGGAGAATTATACGGGACTGTTGACTGGGACAAGCTGAGTACGACGATCGCGAACGCAGTAAGGTTCCTGGACGACGTTATCACAGTGAACAGATATGTTCCAGCGATCCCAGAACTACGTGAGGCAGCGTGGAAAAGTCGTCGTATAGGCCTGGGGTATATGGGTCTTGCGGACATGCTGATGGCGCTCGGTTATCGCTATGGATCTTCGTCAGCGTTGACGTTTGTGACGCTTATAACAAGTGCAATAACCACGGGTGCAACGATGGCATCTATTGAGCTAGCCAAGGAACGCGGACCGTTTCCAGCGATTCAAGGGAGCATATTCGACCCTAAACACATCACCTGGGAGCCGTACGGAACGCCTGTAGACCAGGAAATGATGGTCTTGCTGAAAAGGTACGGGATACGCAACGCAGCAGTGACAACTCTGGCACCGACAGGGACGATTGGCACTGTAGCAGGTGTGGAGGGCTACGGGATTGAGCCAGTATTTGCACTGAGCTACAGCCGCAGAGTTATGCAGCCAGATGGAACGACCCACATTCTCAAGTACGCATCGCCCCTTTTTGCACGTGCCTGCGCAATCTGTGGAATAGAACAAGACAGTCCAGCGTACAAGGAGGTGTTGGAAAAGGGATCTTGCCAAGGAGTTGTCGGGATACCAGAGATACTGCGTCATGTATTTGTCACGGCGATGGACATTCCGTGGCAGGATCATGTAGATATGCAGGCAACGGCGCAAAGGTTTATCAGCAACTCTGTGTCCAAGACAATCAACTTCCCAAAGGGGACTACGCCGGAGGAGATTGCCAACGCCTACAAGTATGCTTGGGCAAATGGTTGCTGTGGACTCACTGTTTACGTTGACGGCTCTCGTGACGGTGCGGTTTTGACTGCTGGAAAATGAAAAAGTGTTAAAGAAAAGGAAAAATGTCAATAACCAGAGAGTTGATTGATCTGCAATACAGTTTTATGGATTTGATCAATCGTGTGATGGAGAGATTAGAGGACGTTGAGCAGAAAATGGATGTTTATGCAGGGTTGTTATATGAACGTGGTCTTCTTCCGCTTGAGCAGAACAACGGCGAGCCCGATGCCGAGAGCGAGAGCAGTGGCGGTGGCGATCCAGGTGGCGGATCTGGCGATCTTGTAGTGCTCAAAGTCAAGGACAGCAAATAAAGGTGTGTCATTGCTAGTATTTTTTCCATAAAACAAAGGTCTTCCTATGTACGGAGGCGATGCACATCCCTGTTGTTTGGGGTCTCCAGGCCTGTATCGCTCATAATTTCCAAACTTTGTATCAGTGGTGATCGCAGGGCAAGACATTTTTTAAACTGTATACGAATGTTTTATTTTTGATTCATGAAACTCTTTAGTTGATTTTTGATAGCGAGTGGGATTTTTAGGGGTTCTCTACCAACGGGAGCGAGGTCTCTTATTGATTCCCACTGAGATAGGCTAAAGAGATTCATACTCCGCATCTCTTTGGCGACAAGTGCTACGGGAACACCTCTATTTAAAGTATGTACAATTCGTCTTTCGACCGTGTTTATAGTATCATAGCTAATACCCTTGGGCATTCTTTTTACATTAGCGTCCATGACGGTTTTCTGAGATATCCAAGATGGATAAATAGGTCTAGACGACAGGCGATGGCCTCTTATGTGTGAGGATGCCAGTGAGAAAACTTGGGGGACATCTTTATCATCGCATTTGTACAATGTATCAGCAGTAGATATGTCGTGAGCAGCCATACAAGTATCTGTAGATTTGCACTTTACATAATTCTCTGCCATCATCATTGGGAGTAGATTGGTATCAAAGTCGAATAGATCGACAACACTTTGCAATGATGAAGATGTAAAGACGAGAGATGCGGCATCGTATATGTTGTTGACTCTGGGTTTGTCGACACTGCATGTGGTTTTTGCTATTCTAGCCTGTCTGATATCGCTACCGCAATGGTTTGCAATGACAGATGCAGTTTTTACGTCTATACCGTCCTGAGAAACCAGAATATCCTGTATCTGTCTAGGCGTAGGTCTGGAGCATCTTATTGTGACTGAATTGTCCAACAATATATGTTCTAAGGAGGACGGTGTGGCGGCAACAGCAACCACTGGCATAATTTTCAATCTGGCAAACTGTATAATACTCTTTATCGTGGCAATATCGCAAAATTCGATATCCTCTATTAGAACAGCATTGGGTTTAGTATCACCGTGAGACAATCCGGCATAATCAGCCACTGTTTTTAAACCGTGACACTTGTGAATAAAATGCAGTTCTTTGTGGATATCAGTATCAAATCCGCTAAACTCTTTGACTCTATAAAGCTGGAGTATTTTGCAGGCAAGAGTGGTTTTACCGGATGAATAGGGTCCAGTGAGCAAAAGTATTTTACCGATTGACGAATATTGCTTGAGATGACCGACGGCTTGTTCTTCTTGACGGATATTCATTTCAAACAATAGTATGATTTATGTTATAATTAATCAGTAGAGCAGTTCTATCTATATGATTATAAGGCAACCAAATCTGGCGGATATTAGACTCTCTGCGAACATACTTGGGGATATGCCAATCTTTCAGTGCCTTGATTAATTCTTCTCTGCGGTGACGAACGCCATATGCAGGATATCTATTTATAATGGAATCTGCAAATATTGCGACAGGATCTGGTCCTGTGCCACCCTGAGGCATGTGCGGTATCAAAGGAGTTCGAGCAGAGCAGCCAAAAGCCTTGCAGATACATGCCAATATGCTCATCATCATATCATATATCTTATGTTGGTCATCACATTTCTGTTCCTTGCAAAAGATTTCGCATTTTTCCAGCAGCACCTCATTGAATATCTGAGAGGCAACACCGGCCCACCAACCTCCAAAACACTGCAGAGAAATCAAGAGATGACCTGGATTGTTTGAGTCGTAGATGCCATACATGAGTTTTGATCGCACAAAGTTAAAGATGCGAAGCATGTTTATTGTATCAGCGTGGGAAAACTTGGAAAAGCGTTCTTCAAAGGAATCGGTGATGCCCTTTAGTTGGGGGACGTATTTGTTACACGCATATAACGCATCGGATTGAAATCCTTCGACCGTGTCAAGTTCTGTTCTTTTGAGAATTGGTAGATATAAGAGTACATTTTCGCCTGTTGGCACAATCTTTATTTCCATAAAGCCATTGTCGCGTGCATCTAACGAAACCATTATTATCTATTACTAAAATTTAAAAAAAAAGAAATGAGCCGAAAGCAGTTTGTGGAATTCTACACTGAGCTCTACCCAGGAGTCAAAAATGAAATGATGATGAGAGCCAACGCTGAAGAGCTCAACTGTCGATTTATGTTTGACGACCAGGTGGTGGACGGGGCAATGCATTCGATAGCATGGGTAATATTCAGTAAAGAGGAGCCAATGTTGCAATTCCCGGAAACGTATGGGCGCCAGGTAAAGGTAGTTCTATATGATGTTTGGAACAATGTAAGAGCAGTTTACACAAAGCCGGGTGAATATCATCTAGAAATCCCTGGGTGTGCTGCTGGCATTGTTTTGGCGACAGTAGAGTCAAAGGAACCAGGGGTTGATATACAGGATTATTTAATGGCTTTGGATGTGATACAAAATCTTGTTATTAACGATATTGGAGTTGGTGCAAATGACTATGAGGATTTTCAAACACTAGTCCCCGCGGCATCAACACTCAACGTGGACGACCCAAAGGATGTAAGTGGAAAGGAGTTTTTTGCTATTGCCAATGCTGTATGGGAGTTTAATCCTTTTCCTGGCTCTGCAAGGACAAACAAAGCCAGAGAGAGCATGCTGATCAAAACAAAGAGGATGACACCGTCAGAGTTGGACGAGATCAAGAAGGAGGCATTGTCAAAGATGAACGTTTAGTCGTCCTTTGTTACTTCCTCTTCTTCTTCGTCCTCTTCCGCGTCGTCGTCGTCGTCCTCCTCCTCCGTGGTATCGTCATCGGCATTGACGGGAGTTGCTGCTGTATCGCTGTTGTCGTTATCATCATCATTATCATCGACGTTGATGGGGGAGACACTGTTGATGTTAATAACGATTCCCTCGTTGGAGAAGGACCGATGCATGAATACAATAGTCAAGGCGGCGACCAAGGACAATAGGCCAATGTACGATGTCAGAAAAATCACTTCGCACAACTGCTGGTTCGACTCCATCTTTTAGTTGTATGTTTTTTCTTATTTTTTAAAAAAAGGCCGATTCCTAGCAACAAAGCATCTGTCATATCGTCTGCTTTTTTCCGCCCTCTGGGATCTTTGGCAGAAGCAATCTTGTCAAGTAGATTTTTCTCCTCCAATGAATCAAGAAGCTTCAAGACAACAGCCTTACTGTTCTTCTTGTTAGTAGTGTGCATCAATCTTCTGCGTATCTTGGCATCTGGCTGGTCTTCTTTGGTCGGTTTAGTAATGAGTTGCACACCATATTGCTGTGCTATGACATCAATTGCATCATTTTTTAGCTTGCTTGAACTAAAGTCGCTAGCTATACCCTTGCCCTGCAAATATCCATAGGTAGTGTAAGCCACTGTACGAGCAGGCTGGTTGACTGGATCTTGAGTTTCGACGACGGCCAACAGACTGTCAGTATTGCAAAAGGCGGAAATAGTTTGGAGAACTGCAGAGATTGTATCGACGGCTCCTTTGTATAGAGAGACCTTAGACCCCATATCCATTTTTTCCATCAGAATTGTCTCTGGGACGATCTTGCCATCAACTTCGGTGATCTTTCCACACCATATTCCAATGTTGGATTTACCGGGATCGATAGACAAGATGTTCATTTAATTATATATGAATGAAATAATTAAAAAAAAAGAAATGTCAGGTAAAAGATGTGAAGGATATACATTATCCGGTCAACAATGTCGAAAAAGACCGCAAGAAGGACAGAGATACTGTTCTCTGCATTGTAGAGCGGCAGAAATAGGTCTTCCCCCATATATAACAGTGACTCCAGAGCAAAGTTTTTGGATATATATGCCTATTGGCAGACCAAATTGGAGTGTCGGGGGATCTGCTGCTAATCTAATACTGCGATGCCCGACAAACGGTGGAGAATATCTCGTAGACAGATATGTGTCAGAGGGATCTTACGGTGCTGTATATTTTGGAGTGCAAAAGAATAGCAAACGGCGGGTAGCACTCAAGATATTCAAAGAGGTATACAGGAGCAAAAGGAAGAGTGTGGCTGAATCAGATTTTATAAAAGAGTTTTTCGTCAATGCTGCGGTAAAGGATCGGGTTGGTAACAATAATACAATCGCGACAGTAGTAGATGCCTTTTTTATCAAAACAACAGAGGGATTTCATGGATGCTTGGTGATGGAAAAGATGGACGGAGATCTTTGCGATCTATTTGATAACAAGCTCAACGGTCTTAAGAATGCAAATGTGCTGCGATTCTGGCTCTTTTCATGTAACTTTATGGCCAATGCTCTATTAGAACTACATACCAACGATATATATCATTTGGATATCAAGTCTGGCAATGTCCTGTGGAAAAAACAACAGTCCAATGAGAGAGGTGTTGTCCTTAAGCTGATTGATTTTGGTTTAGGCTGTTATATGAGACACAAGGGATGTGAGCCTGCAATACCGTGCGAGGCGACTGGTACTCATTTACCGATAGAATGGAGAAGAAACGGTAGCAAAAAGACTCCGACGTATGAAAGACTCAGTGATCCGAGGGATATTAGAGGGGGAGAAGCGTACGCATTGTGTGTAACGTGCCGAAAGATGTTGAAAAAGGTGAACCCTGCGATATATATAAGATTTGAGCACCTAAAGGATTTTATAGAGTTGATAAATAGGGGCAGTGAAGGGAGAAAGGGGGCGGTGAGTATACGGGCGGTAGAAGAAGTATCTAGAGAACTTTTAGAAGAAATGGATGCCGCATCTACTGATAAATCATTTGACAGCATATTATCATAATAATATAATAATCAGTGATGAACAAGTCAATTTTGGACCATAACACATTTGGTTATATATTTGGACCGGAAATTCAAATAAAGGACGACGGTCATTTGTATGTGGAGATAATCAATCAAGACGTTGACACGAGTAATTTCGTGAGAAGATTGGAGCCAGATTTACCACCACAGTTTAACAATATTCTCGTAAAGACATTGGACTGCTCCATTTTTTCAGTGCCGTATACAATTAAATATGTCAACACGGCGGTGGTGGATGGTCAATGTCTGTTTTGATTGCGACGGCTGCTGTCGTGATTCTCCATCCCCGCAAGCAGTGCTTCATGGAAATAGAGAAAAAGAAGAAGAAGAGCCCTTGGATATTGCTTCACTGTGGCAGACTACTGTTACAGACGACGGTGATACTCTTTGCCGCATCTGCTTTGCTAATGAAATAGATACGGTTATTGTACCATGTGGTCACCTTTCGTTCTGTGGTAAATGTGTCGCTAAATTGATTACAAAGGTGTGTCCAATATGTCAAAATAGGTTTACAAATGCTGTAAAAGTGTACAGAGCATAAGGGTTTTTTAATTTTGTACAGAACATTATTGACTTATTAATCAACAATAAAAATTGAATCATTTGAAAATCTGCGTCTTTTCGATGCGGGACGGTGATAGTATCTAGGAGCGATATTGTCGATACCGCCATCTTGAACAATATATTCCCCATGAGGAATATCCGGAGGCACATTCATCCCTCTTTGAGCGTCGCGAGTCCGGCAGAATCCAGCAATTTTTCCAACTGTTTTCGCACACTTGAGACGAGTCACCATACACTGTTTAGCAGCGGCATCGGCGGCCTTTTTGCTGCGGTAACAGCGCCAAGCACGCTGTAAAACTGTTACAATGCGATCGACGTAGGCGGTCCAAAGCTGTAGTTCGTCCCAGAACCGCTTGAGAGATGGGAGTCTGATATCCATATATAAAGAATCGCGTTCGACCTTGGTGATCTGAAGTTTTTCACTGCTATGGACTCCTGCAGGCTTGTACTGCACGAATAAAGCATACAGTGCATCCTTTTCAATGTAGAGGTAGGTCTGCACTTGCCCAACATAGTGCGCGGGAACTTCGTCTTTGATGGGTCTGCTGATGGGGCACTTGATCTCAACGACAACGACATCGCCATTTGGCATGCGTACTTTAGCATCCTTGGTGCCTCCGAGCCACATATAAGTGACATCACGCTTGTACTGGCATGGATATTCGATTACCTTGGCGTTTGTAGCTTTGCAGAACTTGTCTAGAGCGGTGGGTTCATGAGTGCGGCCATGCAATGTTGCTGGATTGTCTTGACTTTTGAGTCTCAGAGCCTTTTTGAATAAGACACTGTGACGGTTCTGAAAGGGACATTCGCCGCAGATAGCTGGAATGTCTGAGGCTGTTACATCGGTGTCGCGTCTGGGATCTAGAACTGACATTTGATTTAATTAATGAATCTTATGGTAAATTAAAAAAATAATGGACGCGTGCAATATCTGTGGACAAATCAGTCCAGACGTTTTGGAACCTGATGATAGCGTTTATGTAAATGAAGTATCAGTTGAGCCAAGTAAAATACTTCAAGATGTATCAAATACGACAACTCAAGTTGTATCAAGTACAATACCTCAAGTTGTAACAAGTACAATACCCGACTTTGCTTATTGCAGAGGCAGTGGACACAAGATGAACATCTTTTGCACATGCACAACCCCGTCTTACGTTCATGCAGCTCCACCGTTCTGTTTTTCGACATCTACTGCCATGTTACATGGAACATATAAATGCGTGAGCTGTTCGGCCACGGCATTTCTGCCAACACATGGAGCATATGTGGATCCTTATTATTCAGAGAATTAACGAGTAAAGAACCTATCTCCTTCAGTCTCAATGGACATAAGATCGTAAATGTTGAGACTGGCAGTGCAGACCTTGTAGCGCATGAATGGCTTGTGCTCTGGTCCATCACCATAGAGTGTGAGTGTTGGACAAACCCTGCGAGGCATGCCATGCTCGTCGTCACCGTCGTCGGCAGCATCCCACATCATGAATCTGCCAGACGGAAACTTGCGGAGCTCGCCGTCGTCATTGTACGGATCAAAGCAAGGGCTTCCCTCCTTGTCGTAATCCCAGAAGCGTTGATACAACTGCCTGCATGCAATCTGCTCGACAAAGGTCGAACCAAAGTCCGGATTGTAAGAGTAGGCCACGACATCGCCGTCAATGTCATCACCATCAAGAGTGAGACGCAGAACAACGTAAACATCGTCTACCGGACGGTGGAGTTTGCCGTTTTTGCACTTTTCGACCACATCATGGGCCGGATCGTCGGGTTTGAGCGATAGGGGACCGGGTGTGTCAGCCTCTGCCATTGAAATGAAGTTTTTATTAATGATCTAAAATATCAATCAATCTTATATTGAAAATGCATGCGGACTGGAAACGGGGGGCGGCACAGACATTACCGGCGGAGAACACATCATAGCACTGCCAGACTTTCTGCGTTTCAACGACGCAGCCAACCCACTAGGAGCACGAGTTATCTTCTTGAACGATCCGCTATGTATCTTGCACAATGTTGTACCAGCTTTTGCTGGATTCTTACACTGATGCCAATGCTTGCTTTTTACGGCACTGCATGCCTTGGCCCTTACCTTGGATTTTTTCGACCCTACGTACACCATTTTACTGCAGTGTGTGATGGCCGTCTTGAAATATTTTCTGATATGAGAGGCACAGTAATTTTGTCCTTGAACGGCAACTGCACGACACTGGACCCCCTTTTTCGTGACAGCCTGACACAGTTTCTTGGATCCCACCATTTTTGTTTTTTATAAAAGAAGGGCTTTTTTATTTGTCCGAGAGATAATTTTTCAGATTGGCTTGCAGACAACGCAATCACCGTCACACTTTGAGCACGGGGCACCCTTTTTGCAGTCTGGGCACGGAATGCAACCGCACGAATCTCTCGTATCATTGCAGAAAATGGAGCAAATGCACGTACTGAGATCCAAAGCCTCGACGCCCGACGGGTGCTTCTTGACAGGAGCCGAACAGATGTAGCAAAAGTACGTCGAGCACCGCGGACACGACACGCGATGACAGCCGTGTCCCCTGTAGTGTATGACGGCCGTCGAGCACCCAGGACACCTTTTACTGTACTTTTCGATGAACTGGGCGTCCTTGGCGACGGTTTCCGACTCTTCGACGCAGGGGAGACCAGAATGCCACTCTCTGGAGCACTTGTGGCAGTAGACAAAGCCGCACTCATTGCGTACACAGCGCATGATATTCTGGTTCACCTCGGTCGTATTCGTCGCTGGGACAAAAGAACTGCAGCGTGGGCAGGTGTTACACTGTCTGGCAGCAGCGGAACGAGACGGCTCGCAGGAAATAAACGGGCGAAGCTGGTTTCCATTGACGAGATACTGGGCAACTCCGGGAACTTGAGAGGCAAAGTGAGGGTCGATCAGCATGAAAGCTACTGGCGGGATAAAGTGTGGCTCGTAGTCGCTCTTGCCGTTGGCCTTGCATCCAGGACACGTGTAGAGCGGCGAGTTCCGGTGACTAAAGATCTCGAGGATGCATCTGGCGCAGTAGCGGTGGTTGCAGCAAAAGGAGACTCTGTACATGTCGTTCTCCTTGTAATCTTCTTCGCAGATCTCACATCTGATGCTGGGTACTTCGCGAGCCGCCGCCTCCTCCTCCTTGAGAGAAAGCATTATAGCTATCTGCAACGCGCGTGTTTCTTCGTCTACGTCTCCGTCTCCGTCTTCCATCAGATCGACACGTGTAGCAGGCGCTATAGCGGAGCGTCTTGCGCGTTGGGGTGTTTCGGGAGCGATGATGACATCTCTATCTAGTTCGAGTGCGGCAGGAGCGAGACCTGCAGGATCGGGCCTCGGCAGGGTTCTTATTGGGGAAAGGCTCTCATCTCTCGGCTTTGGAAACGTGCGCAGACGCAGGCGGGGATACCACCCTCTGTCCTCTTCGCCCTATTATTGTTATTATAATAAAAAAACAAAACAAATTGATTTACTCTAGAGCGAGACTGTTCAGGAGTGCTGAAAACCTCGTTCAAGTACGAGTCGACGTCGGAGCGGGTGAAGCCGCCGTGGATGTTTTTGAAGCGGGGCCAAACGTCTTTCATGATTTCGAACCACTGACGGGTGTGGTTGCCGCTGGTCTCGATAAAGTTTATTATCCGGTCTTTAAGCAGGGCCTTGCGCGCAGCCGTCGGCATATAGGGGAGGGACTGAACTTTTTTTCAGACAACAAGATAAAGGAGTTTTATTCTTACCATTTTCGGGTTGATGGCTTGTCTTTTGGACGAGTGTTTTAACTTGTGGTCACAAAATTGTCACCATTCTATTTATAACTTTACCGCTAAAGTGATTTATGCCCCTGTTATAATAAACAAATGATCAAGTTTTCTTCAATGTACAAAATAGGTGAATGACGTGTTTTCAAATAAAACAAGAAAATCTTCAAGTCTACCGAGTCAAAGCTTTTCTATTGTCACATAATTTTTAAGACAAGTGCAAAAATGGCTTCTCTCTCTACAAAGAGACAGAAAGAGTGCTTTGAGCTGCTGAAAGGACTGTACGACCCTGGAAGGGAGAGGGTGGTCGAGTGGGGCATGCATGGCGGACGCAAGGACGGTAGACACGGTGGTACAGAACTTCTCGGGTGGCTGACGCGCAAGATCGGCAGGCTGGAGCGGGCGGCAAGACAGGCTCATGGGAGACATCGGCAGAGGATCA
>Ga0326727_10003149_pt1 | contig 53752 bp, 51 predicted proteins | sample MB2enrmetagenome_FD_207643 | JGI IMG/M metagenome (GOLD analysis project Ga0326727, IMG submission 207643) | Lab enriched peat soil microbial communities from McLean, Ithaca, NY, United States - MB29MY | ecosystem: Environmental > Terrestrial > Soil > Wetlands > Peat | place: USA: New York...
CGGTGTACTTCCTTCTCGGCTTGCCCATGGTCCAGACTCCAGGAGCATACGTGCTCCGTTCGGCGTCCGGGAAATCGGGGCAACTCCACTCGGCTTGTCTCGGACTCCTTTGCGGCGCTGCTGGCGGCAAGACGCTCTCTTCAGGCGTGTAGACATTCTCTCTACGCAGGCGCTGACGGAGGCCGACGTGGAGGCGCGGCCGTTCCGCGACCAGGGCGCAACGAGCCTGCTGCGCGTGGGTCCATCGGGATCTACGGCGCGAGCCGCTTCGCATTCTCTCAACGTCGAGAGAATCGCTGGTCGCGGATCGGCATGCCTTGCAGTTCATCCGTGGCGGTTCAAGGTCATCGTCCATGGTCGTTTCGGTCTCGGCCTTGAGAAGTCGGCGAGGCGAAAGGCTATTGCGAACGCACGGAGGGGTACATGCGCAGGTCCGTAATTTGCGTCACAGTGAGCGCTGGTGTCGTCATGGCGATGGGCGCATGCAACCCTCCTGGATGCAACCCGCCGGTTCCGCCTGGCGACCTCACGTTCAGCCTTCCTGGTGCCGGGAACGTGATCGTGTCCAAGAACACGATCGGCACGAACAATGCTTGGGGCACGCCAGCTCTCGGCACTGCGCTGACGCAGCAGACCTCCCTCGATCCGTCCAGCCCGTTCGTGGACATGGAGATCACCTACAAGACGACCCCGGCGATCTCCACGAACCAGCTCTACCGCCAAGAAGTCGACATCTTCGCGAGCGATCCGGCCGACTACCTCAACTCGATCACCGGCCTGCTCAACGACACGGGGAGCTGGGCAGCGCTCACCGATCCCTGCGCGCTCCCCGACGCCCTCATCCTGCCGTACCCGTCGCTCAACGGCACGGCTCAGTGGGGACCGCCGACGCTCTCTTCGACGTTCTTCTCGAACTGCAACGGCCCGATCAACCCAGCGATCGCAGGACCGCTCGGCTTCGGCTCCGTCCGAGCTGCCTACGAGGCTGATCGAGGTTTCTGCTCGGCGCGCGCGTACTACGACCAGGTCGTGCCGCTGATGCAGGCGCAGATGTTGCAGCAGTTTGGCGACAAGGTTGGGGCCAGTGGATGTGCGGACGCCGAGCAGCTCTGGTTCTACGAAACAGGCTACCTGAACGAGAATCAGAGCCTCGACCCCGACCTGGCCCCGACCGGCGGCTTCCTCGTCAACTTCTACTTCGACGCCCACATTCACATCCCGTCGGTTCACGACCTCAACATGCGCTTCAACTACCAGTACCCGCTGGCTCTCGCGGACGGGATCCTGACGACGGGTACCCCCGTCGAGAACGGCGTGGACGTGAACGGGGCGGGAGGCCTGTCCCCGGTGTCCGCATCGCAGTCGCAGAGCAGCTTCGAGGACGCTCTCAACACCCAGGTCCCTTCCGGGATCAACATGGGGGCTCTTGCGTTGCAGTCGGTCGACCCGTTCCAGCCCTGCTGCCCAGGCACGTCCGGGGACACCTGCGAAACTGACACGAGCCCCGTGGTGGCAGACTGCGATCCGAGCGGCTTTCCCAGCAGCGACACGAACGCGGAGGTCCCGGTGGACAGCGGCCAGTGTCTGGCCGCCATCAACTACTTCCAGGGAGCCGTCGCCACAGCACAAAACGACGGCACGCTACAGAGCCTTGGCATCAGTCCTACGGCGCAGAACCCGGTCTCGCACCTGACGGCGGAGGACGTCCTCATCAACACGATCCACCAGACCGATCCGGCGGACCCGACGCTGCTCCACAACTGGAGGTGCGTCGCGCAGCCCGACGGCAAAGCTTTGCCGCAGGAACAGGGTCCGGGTCACGCGCGCTGCGAGTACGTAGTTCGTGCCCGTCGACTCAACTTCTACGCGGACTCGTTCGACCTGGTTTGGACCGACAACCCGGCGGTGGAGGTCGCAGAGGCGATGGCGTCCACGCAGCCAGTGTCGGGACCCGCGACGGGCGTGCCACCGTGGACGAGTTCTGGCGTGCCCATTTTCATCATTGCCCTCGACCAAGCGCAGCACCCCAGGTCCAGCTCGTGCGCCACGTTGGCTCCCCCGCCCCCGATGGGGGCCTATCAAGCTCTCTGCAACGTGCCGCCGAACCAAGCGACCCGATCGTTCTACTTCGCCAACGCCGGCGACCAGACCGTCAACTCAAGCGGCGTCTTCTCGTGCAGCGTGACCGTGCTCGAAAGTCTGCTCAAGACCCTGTTCACGGGGACGGGACTGGCGGTCAGCATCGCGACGAGCCTGTACGGCGCATCCGCCGGGCCCATCTTGCTCAACAGCAGCGGATTCCACATCTACTAGGACTGGGTCGTGTATCCGTCCCTCAGAACAGCCCTCGCCACGGCGTTCGCCTGCACCGTGGTCGCGTGTGGAGGACGCTCGACAGGTCCCGGAGAGGCGGGTTCGACGGATGCGGGCGACGATGTTTTCGAGGCATCCGCGGAAGCTGGATGGACGCAGTGTACCTCCCCGAGCGAGTTCGCCGTCTGCGGGGGCTCGTCCAACTGTCCTACGAACAGCGCCGCTTGTAGCGGCAACTGTAGCGCCGGAGGCGCTGTGCTCGGTGCATGTGACAACGCCGCCCTCTTGCAGTTCGGGGGGCCGAACTTCTGTGCGAACTCCTGCGCCGACGGAGACATCTGCGTCGCGTACTTCAGCGACGCGACGCTCTTCGTCTGCGCTCCATTCGACCTCGGTGTCCTTTTCGCCCAGAACGGCGGCGCGGACCGCGTACGCTACGCCGACATGGGGAGCTGGACCGGCCAGAGCCTGCCGTTACCGACGACGTGCCCCACCATCTCGGGCGTGCAGGTCTGCGGCGGCAACTGCGGCGCGTGTCCGCAAGGCGATGTCTGCACAGGACGATCCCCGTTGCATCCATACAGCTTCTGCGCTCCGCCCAGTTCGGGGCCGTGCTCCGGCGGAACCCACGACTGCGGCAACGACGGCGGGACACTCGGGTGCTTGACCTTCAACGTCGACTCGGCCGCTCAGTCCCTGGCGAACACCAACGGCCTGTGCCTCCCGCGCGACATCTGCTTGAGCGTCGCCGCGGGGCTGCCCGGCGGGGCCACTTGTAGCCCCTGAAGGAAGCGAAAAATGCGGCGACCCTGGCCGGCGGCCCTGCTGGTGCTCACGTCGAGTTGCGGGGCCCGAACCACGCTCGACGTCTGGAGCGACGCCGGTCCCGACGGCGGAGACGCTGGCGTCGAGTCGGCGGCACCCGACGCCGGGCCGTGTTCAACCTCGGAGGGCGTGCGAGTCTGCGGCGGTACCCGCGACTGTCCCTGGCTGACGGCTCCGACCTGCGCGGGCTACGGCTGTTCGGAGACCGATCCGGACGGCGGCGCTGGCGTCTGCTGGAGCGACCTGCCGGACAAAGCGGCCCGACTCTGCAACGCCTGCAACGACGGCGAGGTCTGCGTGTATCGCGTCCCGTCCGAGCTGATCTGCGCGCCGCCCGACCTCTGTCAGTTGCTCTGGGCGGACGGCGACACGACGGCGTGCACGTACGCCGACAAGAGTGCGTACACCGAGGCGCCGTTGCCCACCTCGTCGGGCCCGTGCCCGGGTGGTCTCGGTGGCGAGAGCGGCGGGTACTTGATCTGCGACGGGGACTGCGGGGACTGTGGGCCGCTCGGGCTTCCCTGCGTCGGGCGATCACCCGGACGGCCGTTCGGGATCTGCCCGTCGCTCGATCCGACCGCTTCGCAGCGCACTTTCGCGACCTGCTCCGTCGTCTCGGGCCACTCGACGTTGTGTCCCGGCAACGCTCAGTACTCGTGCGCCGTCTTCGTCGTCGACCCTGCGAACGAGAGCGTCGCGCAGCAGTACGGCCTCTGCGTTCCTAGCAGCCTCTGTCGGAAGGTTGCGGCCGTTCTTCCCGGTGGTCTCGACTGCTTCACGCCGTAGCGCGAAGACCGGAAGCTGGCTTGCACGCGCCAGCAAGAACGGGGAGTAGTGCTCTGCGACCGGTCGCACCTCTGCGTCGCTTGAAGGTCTACAAGAGGTTCCACAAGAAGACCCCCGCCGAGGCTGCCGCGCTCTCGAAGGAGCTCGAGGCCATCCTCGACGAGAACGCCACGCCCATGGGGAAGCGTCGGTTCGGGGGGAGGCTGACGGGCGGGCCTCCACGCCGGAGAAGGCCCCCCGCGAGGCTCCTCCCTCGGACGGAATGATATCTTCCTCGCGCATGACGGAATCGCAGGTGCGCAGCGTGCCGTGGGCGGTTATCGCCGCGCCGCCGAGGCTCAAGGAAGCGACGGGGCTGCCCGCCCGATGAGGCACATGGAACCGGGCGTCACCATTCGCCGAGAAGGGCCACTCACTTGGATCGCCGGCCCGGCGGGATTCTCGCATCACGGACAAGTCGTTGTGGGCGACACGCTCTGGCTTACCGGCAACGCCTACAAGGACCCCGTCACCTACGACACCGTCTACGTCGGGCTCGGCGGAGATGAGCGAGTGGTCAAGGAGGACCAGGGAGTCCTCCCGACAATGTTCGTCGGGCCGGACGGGAAGCTCTGGGGCGTCGTGACCAACCCGTACGGTGACCGTGACTGCGAGGTCGTCCGTCCCGTGGGTGGCCACCCCCACAAGGGCCGCAAGCCATTCGTCGGGACGCCGCTCTGGCTCGATGGCAACGCCCTCGTCCTCTTGAAGGTGGACCCGTTCTCCCCCGACAAGCCCGACCGATGGATGCGATACGACCTCGCCACGGAAAAGGCGAAGGTCATCAAGCTGCCTCCTCCGGGTGGAGGAAAGTTCCTTCGGAACGAGGAGGGCATCCAGTGCCTTGCCCGAACACAGCACCGCCTACTTTCCCCCACCGGAGACGTCTTGCGCGAACGTGCTCTCGCGCTCGAGGGGCTCGCCGTCCAGCCCGTCGACCTTCGATTCGGCTACACCTCGACCGCCGTGGCCAACGATCGCGAAGCCTTGTGGTGGCTCACGATTGGGGCAGACGGCACCGTCGCGCGCAAGGAACTCAAGACGGGGCCTTTCTACACGCTGTACCCACCTCAGCTTGCGGCGGAGATGCTGGTGGTTCACTACGTCGACGAGACCGGCAACGGGTGGGTGTGCATCCGCGATGGCCAGCTCATCTCATCTGTCCATTCGACCGAGACGGGCTACATCGACGGCGCGGGTCGAACGGTGATTGCGCTGCCGAAAGCGCGCTGGGTCCTATCCGGCGTGTCGATCCTTGGCGGAGAGATCGCTGCGGCCGTGTACGAGAAGGACGAGAAGTCGCATCACCCGCCGGCGCTCTGCGTGGCCCTGGTTCCACTGACCTGATGAACGACGACTTCCACGCGAAGCTCGAGCAGCTCGTCGACCACTACCTGTCGCTGGGATGCCCTTGCCGGTTCTCGCGCTTCCGCTCCGTAGTCGCACGGGACACGTCACGCGGCTGCGGCGGCGCCTTCACCAGCGAGGAGCAACGCCTGCTCATCGCCATCTTCGAGGCGAAGGTGCCCATCGCCGATCGCGCTCCGCTCGCCGGCTCGGGCGTACCGATGACTCCCACGATGTACCAGGGCCGATGCGCCAGGTGCGGAGGCGTCGTCGAGCACTCCTCCAACGAGTTCGCGCCTGGGGGCTGGATCGACTACCTCGTCATCCAATTAGGCCGGCGGGTTGTCACGAACCGAACGGCTGATCATCGATCGGATCTCGGCCGTCGCTCGTGAACCGCATGGAACGATTCTATCCATGCCGTGAACTACAAGGGGCTTCGCGTAGCGCCTGTCACGACGCCCCGGCACGGCGTTCTCCATCTGCGAGAAATCCGGCCCGCCGGAGATGTGTGGGATCTTTAGCCGAACGGCTCGTGACAGGCGTTGGGCCCTCAGATCCGCTTGGTCCTCAGGATCGGCTAGGGTGCGGCAATCGTCGCTAACTTCATGAGCGCACGACGAACTCGATCCTCGCGTTGCACGGCAGCAGCACGACGGGCGGGCCTGTCTTGCGGAAGCCCCACTGAAGGTCGTCGTGCTCGGCGAAAATCGTGACTTGATGCACCGTGAACTCCCGGCTGTCGTAGCAGCGCACAGCGGCGATGGCGCTCCGAGGGTACTCGCGCGCATCGCAGGACTCGCCCGGGCCGCCGATCCAGAGAGGCTCGCGCAGTCCCAACTGGGGGGCGGAGATCGTGACGCCCGTCTCGGACGCAGGATGATGGGGAACCGCCAGCACGATTGTCACCGTCGGTCCCGGCCCCGCATCGCGGCAACGCTCGGGCGAGCGTCCCTGAACCAGCTTCCGATGAGCGGCCGCGATCCCTTCGAAAGGATCGAAGTGGCTCCCGCCCGCGTTGGCGTCCCTGGCGTCCGTCGGGGTCCACTGCGCATAGCGCTGCAGGCCTCCGTCCAGCGCCGACCCCGTGTCGTCGGCCTGCAGGCTCAGCACAGAGACCGCCCCGCAGGCATCGGGAGAGAGAAGTTCGGTAGTCTTCGGCGAACCCGGACGCGATACGGTGAGCTCGATCCCGGTCGCCCCGACCGCAAGACGCGCGCTCGGATGCTCGCCGCGGTCGCACGAAAACGTCGCAACCGTACGCTCAGCCTCGGCGTGACACGCGTCAATCGGCTCGATGTCGGGAAGTCCGAACAGCCTGCGCTCCTCCTCGACGTGCGTCCCGCGGCTCACTCGGAGCCGGACGACCGGCACGTAGTTCGCGAAGGTCGCCGGCGAGCTGGCGGGAGCGCTATCGTCGTAGCCCACCACCAGGGTCGCTCGGATCTCGCCGCCATCCGATGCGCACACCTGCCCCGTGTCGATGGCCGAATCGAGCAACGGCGCGGCATCCGTCGCGACCGCCTCTCGGTCGTGCGAACGCGGCGGGGCGGTCTCGCGGTGGCAGGCGGATATGACCGCGAGAGCAAGGAAGCCCACTCGCCAGCACCGACCGTCAGAAAGCCGATACATCGAGAAACTTCCGCAGGAACGTCCAGCCCGAAGTGGAGTCCTCGCCTCCGAATATCGCGAACTGATGGCGCGCTCCCTCGTCTACCGTCAATCGTTCCGGAGGGTCCGGCTTGAGCCACGCTGCCTGGTTCGCGTCGAAGAACGGTTGCACGTAATGCCAGTACCAGGAGCTCAGGCCGGAGCTTCGCTTCTTCATGTCGAAGAAGTCCGGGAATTTCGTCAGATCGGGATGAGCGGATGTCTCCATGCGACCCACGAACGGGGTCAGTCTGGCCTTGTCGACGTTGGTCGGGGTCACGCGAAGCCGGAAGTCATTGCCGGCCAATCGTGCCGCGGATAGGATCGCTTCCGGGTCGCTCTGCTGCGCGGGCCAACCGTTCGCGTCGAACGCATAGAGCTCGCGGATCTTGGTGCGGCCCCCACGCGCGTTCACTGCGGCCTGGAGCGCGAGCCACATGGAGTCGCCGCCCCCGCTGAAGGCGCCAAGCCCATAGCGCTGGAGTCCAGAAAGCCTCGCCTTCTTCGCTGGATCGGCCATGACACCGCCGCGCGCGTGCATGCACGCCACGGCAATCTGCGCCATCTCCGAAAGTGACGACGAGATTGCGTTTCGTGCGATCGACTGGCTGCCGTAGTTCGCGTGGTCGGGCACTGGGAAGAGGATGACAACGGAACGCTGAGAATCATCGAGAGCCCGCTCGAATGCCGCGGGCACGTTGAAAGTCCCGTTGTTGCGCGTCTGGGCATCAGTGTACGTGTGGTCGAGTTGGTCGACCTTGAAGATGGGGACACCGCTGCCGGTCCACGGCGCGGCAGTTCTGCTGCGCCGCCGGCAGCATGACGAGCGGATGCAGTCCGGCGATCCCTGTGACCTTCTCCGTGTCGTACTGGGAGATCGCGATCGTGCCGGACGTACATGAAAAGTTCTGGATCGCCTTGAGCATCGTGACGCCGCTGCTGCTCGTCGTGCTTGCGCACTTGAGGTCGAAGGTGACCGAAACGTCTCCGTCGTCCGACAGCGTGAAGACTCGCGCCGGCGCCTTGCCGGACGCCCGCTTGCTCTTGTCCTCGGCGACGGCTGTCCCTTTCTGCGTGACGGTCACGAGATCGTCGGCTGTGTTGTTGAACATCAGGTTCGACGAATCGTTGTTCCATGTCACCTTGAATTCGATCGTCATCGGTGATCCTCACGATTCCGTGCAATTCAGGCGGTCGCCGACGCACTCTTCGCTTCTTGGCATGCCTGCGCGATCTCCTGGCGATCGGCGTCCGATAGGCCAGGGCTGTCATCCCGGGCCTCGCGCGGCAATTGACTAAGCGTTTGCCAGACGTGCTCGTCATCCTTGGCGAAGAGCGCGGCGTGGAGTGCGTCGATGTCGAGCGAGGCAAACAGGTCCGGCTCCGCGCCCTTCGTCACAGCGGGGCACTGGAGCACGACGGTCTTTCCGATGCCTTGCGACACGAGCGCTAAGGTGGCGCGCGCCGCGTCGAAGGCAAGGTGCCACGGGCCAGAGTCGGACGTACAGAGGGACTCCCAACCAGATGGCACGTCGAACAACACATCGGTCCTCGAGATGACCATGATGCGATTGACGGCGGTGGGCTGGAGCGGCACGGATTGTGCGAGGAGCTTGGGCGTTGTCGTCGTCCATCCGGCCCCGGAGGGATAATCCTCGTTGCGCGGACGCTTGTCGATGAGCGGCGCGAGCAAGACGCCCAGCTTCTGCAGGTCGGACACCTTGGCGGAGAGGTTACCTCGCGGCGCGCCCGGGAACTTGGCCGTGCCGGTAGAGTCTGTCACGCTCGTCTGGGTGTATTCGGGAGTCGAAGCGGTGACCGTGATAGGGATCCCCGCGAGAGGCGACTCGTATTCGTCCATGAGCACGATGGAGCAAGTCTGCTTCGCACCTTCGCATGGCGAACGCCTCGCGAACCGATCGTAGAACCGGCACGCCATCGTGTCCCTTGTGTCTTGGTAGAGGCGCTGGGTGTCGCCGTTCTTGCGCCGCTGATCGCCGTCGGGCCAGAAGGCGTTCTTGCAGGCGGCGTTGGACTGCTTGACCTCGGGGCAAGGCCAAAGGCCCGTGTCCACCGTCGTACCCGGCGGGAACATGAACATGATGACGCGGCGGTTCGGTACATCGTCCGCGTTTCGCTGAACTTTGGAGGCGCCGTCCGGCTCGTTGCTCGTGTCGACGCCGCCCATCTCTTCTGCTGACAGCAGTTTGATCGGGTTGAACTTGCCACAGCTCTGGAGCGACATCTTCGGCAGGTCCCCGGGCTGGGCGCCCGTCCCTCCGAGGAAGTCGGTCGGCTGCATCCGAAACGGCGTGCCGCCCGAAGTGCCCGGCGTGCACAGCCAGTCCATGTAGGCGCCGAAGAGCGCCTTGCGCGTCTGCGAGTCAGGGTTGCCGCTGGCCGAGAGCCCCGCATCGTTCTGGAAGCGCTGGACGGCGTCCGTCGTGTCTGCGCCCTGCACGCCGTTCACCGTCCCCGGGAAGTACGGGTTGCCCTGCCCGTCGGGCACGTTGGCGAGCATCGTCTGCACCATGTGCAGGTCCCACCGGTCTCCGACCTGTGGGGTGTCATAGAGGTACGCCCACAGGTCCGGCTGGCGGGTCAGCAGCGCGTAGATGGCGATAACGCGCCGATCGCCCAGCGTCTTGTTCAGGTCGTCGCTGCCCGCAGGGTCGCAGTGGCCGAAGAGGGCCGCGGGGCAGCCGGGGTTCGCCCTCACGATCGCGCTGAGCGTCGTCAGTGGCGCGTCCGCGGGCGGCGGCGCCGCGAGTTGTGCGTCGGTGGGCGTGGAGGGATCCGGCGTCGAACCCGCCGGGGTCGGGACGAACTCGCTTCGAAACGCCGGGGAGACGAAGGACGAATCGAAGGCGAAGGCGGGGTCGTTGAGCTTCCAGCACGCAACCGGGATGAGGGGGATGCTGATGGTGTTGAACTTCGTGCTGCCGTCCGTGGGCGCGATGTTGAGCGCGCCGCGTGCGTAGACCGAGTGCTGCGCCGAGAAGCTCGTCCCCTTCGTGAAGTCGTCGTCCGGCATCTCAGCACCCGTACATTTGAAGCAGCTGCGCCTTCGTCGCATCGTCGAGCTGGCCGGTCACTGGCAACGCGTACTGGGCCTGGAAGTCCTCGACCGCGACCGCCATCTCGTCGTCGTCCTCCTCGACGGTGGGATCCCAGAGGAAGCCTAGGTTGAAGAGGCGCGCCTTCCAGCCATTCTCCGTCGAGTCGTCTGACGGGTTGAGCCCTCCGGCATTCAGGTTCACGTCGGTGTTCGTGCCCTCGAGGGGTACGGCCCTCGCGCTCTTGTCGAGCGTCGCCTCCACAAGCCCGTCGCTGCCGGTCGTGAGCGTCGCTCCCGCGAGCGTGAACTGCCCGCCCGAAATGGGCTTCTTGGTCACGTCGAGGAACTTGAGGCGTACCTTGAGCGGCGAACGCTTGACTGTGAAGGTGTGCTGCGCGCCGGTGGGCTTCAGCGCCGGCTGGTCCTTCGCTTCCGGAACGTAGACCTGGTCACCCGGCTCTAGAACGTGCGGGTCGACCCGCTGCTGCTGAAGGTCCGCGTTCTCGGGGTGGTTCCATACGTCCGCGTAGTCGTCGAACCCGTACGCCTCGGCGATGCCGGAGATGTGCTCGCCGGACTTCACCGCATGCGTGAGGGGGCCGTGCGAGGCGATGAAGGGGCACGAGACCTTGCATGTGCCCGGCGTCTTCAGCATCTTGAGCATCGCGGCGCCGTTCGAGTCGAGCTGCCCATCGATCGTCTCGCCGTCTGGGGTCACCACGCAATACGGACGGCCCGGTACCGGCGCGCCATCCTCATCGACGAGCTTGATGCCGATCCACACGGTCGTGTCCTGCCGCGTCGGCCGGGAATCGGGTCCGAGCGCCGGCTCAATCTCCTCGTCCGAGTACCCGCTCGTGCGGACGCGCGCTCGTTCGCGGACCGCGAGCAGGATGACATCCCCGTGCTCGAACGCCTGCGCGAGGGCCTGCTCGACGGCGCGCTCGAAGTCGTAGGCGGACATGCCGTCGCCGCCGAACGGGTGCAGCCGCACGCGCTCGAAGACCTCGAGCATAAGGGAGCGGTTGCGCGGATGGCGCAGCCACCCGAGCGCCATGCTTCGTGCGAGCCAGCGATCCACGGCGCGCTCCCGCTCGCCTTGCTCGACGTCGAAACGAAGCACGACCAGGTAGTCGGTCAGCCCGTCGCGAACGTACCACTCGTCGCGCAGCCCCATCGCGGCCGCAAAGCATACAGCCGGCCGGGCGCAACGCGAGCGGTTCCCGACCCGCGTTCGCGTGCGCCCGGGTGGCGGAAAACAGCCACGCAGAGATCCGGCTCTCGCGACGCGGCGTTGCGTGGCGGCGCCGCTCACGCAACCATCGTCGGCGGGCGCGGTATGTGGAAGGCGATCATCGAGGACCCCGAAGGCCAGCGCGTCGACGTCACCCTCAAGGCCGACGAGTACCCCTTCGGCCGGGGCCCGCAGAACAAGGTGCGGCTCACCGACCGCAACGTGTCACGAAGGCACGCGCGCCTCGTCCGCCTCGGCACCTCCTTCGTGCTCGAAGACCTCGAGAGCTTCAACGGCACCTACGTGAACGGGGACCCGGTGGTTCGGCCAGGTCCCCTTGCAGCACGGCGACCACATCCAGATCGGCGACTACCGCATCCTCATCCTCCAGGACGCGACCGAGCCCACGCTCGTGCCCCTTAGCGAGCGAGTGGCCGACGGCTGGCTCTGCGGCCGCCCACCGCGCCTCGTCATGCTCGCGGGCCCGGCGCCGACCGCCGAGTTCCCGCTGAGCAAGCCTCGCATGATCATCGGCCGTGGCGAGGCGGTGGACATCTTCATCGATCACAGCGCCGTGTCGCGGCGGCACTGCGAGATCGTCGCGCTCGAGGCCGGTCGCTACGAGCTGATCGACCTCGGGTCAGCCAACGGGCTGCTCGTCAACGGACAGGAGCTGCGGCGCACCATCCTAGACGCTGGCGACGCGTTCGTGCTCGGCGATGAAGTCGCGCTGAAGTACGTGCACGCGCATGGAGTTGCCCTTGCGCAGCACGTAGCCACGGCCCGCGACGTCGAACGACAGCAGCCGCGAGCCCGAGCGTCCGCCCCGCAGGACGGTCATCCCCTCGATCGGCTGCTCGCCGAAGGCGTCACGAAGCGCGCGATGGATCTCGGGCGACAGCCCGGCCCCCTCGATGGATCCATCCGGCGGCGCCGCGCTCATGATGGTCCACGCATGGTCAGCGAGCCGGGTGCTGGGGGACGATGCTGCAGTCGACGAGGTCGTCCTCGAAGGACAGCCAGTCGAGCGTGTTCTTGAAGACCAGGATCATGGCGGTGATCTCCTGCTGCGCGTAGGGACCGGCGAGCTGCAGGAGCTGCTCGTCGCCGGGGGCGGTCGGGAGAGCGGGCGAGGCCGGCCCGGCCGCGTTGCCGGCGCGCGCCAGCGGGTTGGTGAGAAACTGGCTCGAGGCGACGACGAGCACGCGCGCGTGCCCCGTGCTCTTGCGGGCCGGGTCGAACGCACCGCGGATCGTGCCGTCCTCGGCGACGGCCAGCACGACCGCGCCCTCGGCGCCGGCCGGGGTCCACCTCTTGAACGGGCGCAGATCGGCGTCGTCCCCCGTGACGCGCACGGCGCGCGGCGAGGAGCGCGCGAGCTCGTGCAGCGTCGCCTCCGGCTGCTTCTCGCGGTGCACCACGAGCGACGAGGCCAGGGGGAAGGCCACCTCCTCCAGGCGAAAGAAGACGGGGAACGACGCGTCGAGCCGGTGATCGCCCTCTTCGACCAGCGGGATCATGGGCAGCTGGACCCGGGACAGGCCGCTCGACAGCTGCATGGACAGCGAGACCGACGCCTTCGGGTCGAGATCGACCACGACGTCGCGCCCGAGCTCGATGCCGTAGCCCCCGAGGAGCCGCTCGAGGCCATGCGTCGAGAGCGTGGCGTGCATCGACGCGTCGCCCGGTCGCACGTTGGCCGCTCCGACGAAGAACGCGACCGGCTTGCCCTGCAGGACGAACGCGTCGATGCGCGCCAGCTCCGCGTCGGTCAGGTCGGACTCCGGCTGCGTGACGACGAGCCCCTGCAGGGCAGGGTCGATGGCGGCGCTCCCGCCGTGGAGGTCCACGTCGGAGAAGGCGTAGAAGGGGAAGTTCTGCGTGATGATCCCCTGGAGCGAGAACTTCCCCATGGTGAGCGGCACGAGGTTGTTCTCTCCCACGGCGATCTCCCCGTGCCCCGTCAGGAGCCCGATGCGGTACTTCCGGTCCTCGACCTTCGCCCGGAGCTCCCGGATCTTGTTGTTGATCCAGAACTCGAGCCCGTCGGTGCGCTCGGGCGGCAGGGACTTGATGACGTCCTGCTGGTCGCCGTACTTGAAGACGAGGCCCATGTAGCCCTGCGCGATCGACGCCCTGTCGGGGTCGGCGCCGCTGGCCTCGCCGAAGGGCTGCTCGACGAGACCGGCGTCCTTGGCCCGCCGCTTCGTTTCGTCGTCCCTGGACTCGATGATGGAGAACCGGAAGTGACCGTTGCTGCTCGCCTGGTACTGCGCGAGCAGGAGCTGCAGGTGCGTGACGAACTTGTCGAGCGTGGGCAGACCGCGGGTGACGTACGCCTCGACCACGATCTGCGAGTGCAGTGACGTCAGCAGCTTGGGCGTCCCGGGGCAGAGCTTGGGCACGCTGGCGCGCATCCACAGGAACCCGGCGACGCCGCCGCCGATGCCCAGAATTGCGACGATGGCCGCGACGATGGCGACGATGCGCCTGGTGCTGGTCCTGCGCGGCGGCAGCGGCGGAGGCGGTGGCGGCAGCGGCCCCGCCGGCGCAGGCGCGTCCGGCGAGTCGAGCGACGCGACCGTGCGCCACTGCGTCGAGCCCACCTCGCAGACGAGCGCCTCGCGCGGCAGCGATCCGCCCGCGACGCGCGTGCGCACGTCGTCCAGGGTGTAGGGCCCCTTGCCGGGCTCTCCGTCCGTGCTGACGTAGAAGAGGCGCTCACCCATGGCGCCCGAGAATGCCCGGGGTCGCGGGGCGAGTCACGCGCCACGTGGGCGCACAGGGCGTCGGGGCTAGGACCATGGGCTTCCGCTGGCAGAGAGGCCGTCAGGGCACGGGCTACCGCAAGCTCCTGGTCGCGCAGGGTCGGCGCTGGGACCTCTACGTCCTTGACTACCCGCCCGGTACCTCGATGCCGACGCACGTGGACCCGGTGCCAGGCAGGCGTCAGTGGCGCGCGAACGTGGTCATCTGGGGCGAGGACGCCTTCGCGGGAGACGCCGTGCTGCGCGCTGGGCCCCTCGTGGTCTTTCGACCCGGCGTCATGCCGCACGCCGTGACGAGGGGCGTTCGGAGGCGGGTTGTGCGTCGTTCGGGGTGGCGATCTGAGACGCCTCTTCGAGAGAATCTTCGCCCCTCGCACTTCACGAGCGGCTCTCCTGCTCGACGGGCCCTTCGACATTTCGCATGGTGGTGATCAACTTGGGCACGAACGGCCCCCCGTTCTTGCTCTCGAAGAACCGCGCCATCCACTGTCGCCGCTGATCGTTCCAGTGAACGATGTTGTAAGAGACGGGGAAACCCTCGGCGCCGAGAGAGGTGCCGCACCCGATGGCCGTGACAGAATGCTCGGGCGCTCCACTTCGCAAGCGCGTTGCGTAGCTCAGCGCCCGCGGACGCGAGCTGTTCCGCGGTGACTCGGCCACGTGCAAAGTCGCCAGTGATCGAGGAGTTCAGCGAAACGAAGATCGTTCTGATCTCCTTATCGACGACTACAGGCGCCCATGGAATCTGCGAGACTTGCTCGAAAGCTGGCCGATGTTTCCAAGTATGCGCTGGTCGTGGTTGCCCGGAATGACGATCGGCCTGTCCCGGCAGATCCGCTCTAGATTCAGACGAAACGCGGTTGCCTCCCACCTACGGTCAGGGACGCATGCGAGGGAACCGGGCCCGCTCGACCCTCGCTCACTGACCCTCCTACCCTTTGGGCTCGAGTGCACGCGGTGCTCCCGGTGATCGAAGGCCCGTGCAGGTTGGCCGGCACTGGTGACACCCGGGCACTCCCGGCGCGCGCTTGACCGCGGGAGCCCCCCGTCCGAACATGCTCCCCACGGGGGCCCGTCCGCTTGGTCGGAGCACTTCTGCGGGGGTGGCAGGGATGACGGAACGCCAAGACGTGCAGATCGGCGTTCAGGCGGGCGACGTCCTGGCGGGCAAGTACCGCGTCGAGCGCGTGCTCGGAGCCGGAGGCATGGGCGTGGTCGTCCAGGCCCACCACATCCAGCTCGACGAGAAGGTGGCGCTGAAGTTCCTGCTGCCCGCCGCGCTCAAGAACCCCGAGGCCGTCGGTCGATTCGTCCGCGAGGCGCGCGCGGCGGTGAAGATCAAGAGCGAGCACGTGGCTCGCGTGAGCGACGTCGGGCAGCTCGACAACGGGTCGCCCTACATGGTCATGGAGTACCTGGAGGGCGGAGACCTCGCGGCCTGGCTGAAGCAGCGCGGGGGGATGACCGTCGAGATGGCCGTCGATTTCGTGCTGCAGGCCTGCGAGGCCATCGCCGAGGCCCACGCGCGGGGGATCGTGCACCGGGACCTCAAGCCGGCGAACCTCTTCTGCGTCCTGCGCGCCGACGGCCAGCTCTCGGTGAAGGTGCTCGACTTCGGCATCTCGAAGGTCACGACGCCCGGCGCCGAGGGCCACGACATGACGACCACGGCGGCCATCGTGGGATCGCCCATGTACATGTCGCCCGAGCAGCTCCAGTCGTCCAAGACGGTCGACGCGCGCACGGACATCTGGTCGCTGGGGATCATCCTCTACGAGCTGCTGGCCGCGCGGACGCCGTTCGCCGCCGAGGCCATGACGGAGCTGGTCATCAAGATCGCCATGAGCCCGGCCACGCCCGTGCGCGCGTTCCGGCAGGACGTCCAACCGGGGCTCGAGCACGTCATCGCCACGTGCCTGGAGAAGGACCGCGAGCGGCGCTTCCAGTCGGTGGGGGAGCTGGCCATCGCGCTCAGGGACTTCGGCTCCCGGAACGCACGGGTGTCGGTCGAGCGGATCCTGGGCACGCTGCGGGCGGCGGGGCTGCCGGTCGGGATGATGCCGCCCTCGGGCGAGTTCCGGGCGGCGAGGCCCGTCAGCGGGCCGCCGTCGGGCCCCGTGCCGCAGACGGCCGCGACGTGGGGCAACACGAGGGCCAGCGTCCGGCCACGAGGGGCGGCGCCCGTCGCATGGATTGTCAGCGGCCTTCTGGTCGTCGTCGTCGCCGGGGCGGGCGCTCTGGTCCTCGTGAAACGGGGCGCGTCGCGGGCGCCGGCGGAGGTCACGGGCGTGGCGGCTGCAGGGGTGGCGTCGACGGGGTCGCCAGGCCCCGCGCCGTCGGCGGTCCAGCCGGCTGCCACCGCGGAGCTGGCGGCTCCGGTCGCTGAACCGACAGCGACGGAGCCACCGCCGGTCGTGTCGGCGTCGACGGCCGTGCGGAACGGCAAGCCCGCTCCGACTCACGTGGTCGCTGGTGGGAACGCTCCGGGCACGGCGACGCCCGCGTCGAAGCCGGCGGCCAACTGCGATCCGCCGTACACGCTGGACGATCAGGGGCGGAAGCACTTCAAGGCCGAGTGCTACCTGAAGTCGCCGTGAGGAGACGAATGGGGAGTCGCTACTCCCCGCGCGCTGCGTGAGTCATCCCCAATGAGAAATGCATGAGACTTCACTCCACGTCCACGTCACTTGTCCTTGCTGCCGCGGTCGTCCTCGCTCACGGAGCTGCCCTCGCCGCCGACCCCACCACCGCCGACTGCCTCGGCGCGAGCGACGCCTCCCTCAAGCTGGGGAATCAGCACAAGCTGCGGGCCGAGCGTTCCCAGCTGCTCGTGTGCGCCGCGTCGACCTGTCCGGCGGACATCCGCAAGGAGTGCCTCTCGCGCGTGGGACGAGGTGAACACGCAGATCCCCACGGTCGTCTTCTCGGCCAAGGACGGATCCGGCGCGGACCTCAGCGCCGTCAAGGTCACGATGGACGGGGAGGTCCTGGCCGAGCACCTCGAAGGGACGGCGCTCTCGATCGACCCCGGCGAGCACACGTTCACGTTCGAGACGACGGGTCAGCCGCCGGTCACGAAGAAGCTCGTCATCGTGGAGGGCCAGAAGGACAGGCGCGAGCTCGTCACGTTCGGGACGGGGACAGGGCCGGGTGTTCCCGCGCCACCTCCCGCGAACGCGGGGGATTCGGGCGGCATGGGCACGCAGAAGGTCCTCGCGCTCGTGGTCGGCGGGATCGGCATCGTCGGCCTCGGGCTGGGCACGGTCTTCGGGGTCATGGCCAGCTCGCAGAAGAATGACGCCCAGAGCGTCTGCCCCGGCAACCCGTGCGCGACCCAGGACGGCGTGAACAAGTGGAGCACGGCGGCCTCGACGGGGAACATCTCGACCATCGCGTTCATCGTCGGGGGCGTCGGGGTGGTCGGGGGCGCCGTCCTGTGGTTCACGGCGCCGGGCGCGCCGAGCACGCAGGTGGGGTTCGGTCCCGGCTCTCTTCAAGTGAAAGGCACGTGGTGATGCGAGTCCTGGGGCTACTTGTCATGGGCGCCGTGGTGCTCACGGGGTGCGACTCGGTGCTCGGGATCAGCGACCATCAGCTCGCGAGCGACGGGGGTGGGGGCGGAAGCGGGAGCAGCGGCTCAGGGTCGGGGTCCAGCAGTGGGAGTAGCTCGGGGTCCACGTCGGGCAGCGGGAGTGGCTCGGGGTCGAGCAGCGGCTCCGGTTCGGGTGGTGACGGGGGCTGCCTACCCTGCGTCCTGGGGGTGAACTCGCCGGCCTTGCTTGGCACGTGCTGTCTCGGGGACGGTGGATGATGAGCGGCTGGCAGCAGGAACGGGCCTAGTGACGCTACCGGGGAACAGACCATGAAGCTCAAGATAGAGATCGACCTGGGGCTCTCCCCGGGTGTCAGGAAGTGGAGCGTGCGGCTGGCGATTCCAGTCGCGCTGCTGGTGGCAGGAGGCGTCGCCTTCGCCGGGCTGCCTGGGGGCTACGCGGACGGGCAGCCCCTGACGGCGGAGGCGCTGACCAACAACTTCAATTACCTCCAGAATGAGATCGCCGGAGCGGATGGGGGCGGTGGCCTGCAAGCTGCCGTCGCAGACCTGCAAGCACAGCTTGCAGCGGCCCCAACGGTGGTCGAAAACCAGAGCGACGGCCAGCAGATTGGCACCACTGCAACCCCGCTTCTCTACTCCGCCTTCGCCATCACCATCACCCCGGGCACCTGGCTGGTGGAGGGCCAGGCAATGGTCTTCACGCAGGGCGCGGCGGACGGCTTACAACTCGCGCTCTACAACGAAACTACGGGCGCTGATTTCTCGAACGCGCGGGGACCATCGACGGGGACGCCCGGTGTCAATCTTAACACCCCCATCTACGCGTCACAGATTGTCACGGTGTCAACGATGACCACCATTCAGCTCAAGCTGTATCCCAACGGCCAAAGCACGCCGGCCTTTGGTCCCGTTTCCCCGAGCACCTACAGCGGCCAGGGCTCGCAACGACTGCTCGCGGTGAAGCTGGCCCATGACGCACTGCACGTGTGCGTTGCCCAGTTCATCGTCCGACGTCGTACGTGGTCCGGAACGTCTCCGACAGCGAGTCGCCCTCTGAGGTCTCCAAGGGGAAAGGCTCGATGGTTGGTGCGGCTGAAGTTGCAGACGACGGCGCGCTCGTTCGCTCTCAAGGAGGTCCCTGATGAAGGTCAAGGTCTGCGTTGTCGACTTCGAGCTTCCCTCACGTGTGAAGAAGTGGGCCGTGAGGATTGGTACTCCTCTCCTCATTCTCTCGGTGACTGTCGTGGCGCTCGCTCAGCCCGTGACCTTCACGGATGGGCAAACCCTAACGGCCGCACAGCTGAACACCAATGTAGGCTACCTCGTCCCCTCTGGTGCCGTCGTGGCCTTCAACCTCTCGGCGTGCCCGACGGGCTGGACAGTGATGGCGGGAGCGGCGGGGCGAACCATCATCGGCGTCAACCCGAACCCTGGCGGCAACGGGCTGAGTCAACGGAACCTTGGAGACACAGTGGGGGAGGAGATGCACACGATGGCGATCACCGAGCTGGTGGCCCACAGTCACACCTTCGGGCTCGAGGCTCCGGTCGACGCCTCGTTCTCCAACGGCACGACTGACCTCCAGGTCACCGGCGGTAGTCAGGTGGAGTCGGCGCTCGGAACCTCGGCGCCGTCAAACGCGACCGGCGGCGGCAGCCCGTTCAACAACATGCAGCCGTCGCTCGCGCTGCTGTACTGCCAGAAGGAGTGATGGCGATGAAGATCAGGGTTTACGTCATTGACTTGGAGATGGCCCCGCGCGTGAAGAAGTGGGTACTGAGGATCGGAGCTTCCCCTCGTCGCCCTGTGTACGTGACAACCTGCGGACCTAATTGCGGCTTTCCTCCGGTCGGTGGGCCATTCTGCGCTCCCGGCGCGACACGCGCGTCACCGGGTGGTGTCGCCTGACCCTGAAGAACTGCCCACGCTTCGCGATCCCTTGCCGCGGGAGATTGGGCGTGCAGAGATTGGCTCGTGCAACGGGCTCGGGTCGAGCAGGCAAGGTCGCGGGAGCGGCCTGCGCTGCCGGGACGCACCGTCGGGCTCATCCTCGCGATCGGGGCGCTCGAGGGGTGTATGTCTCCTCCAGGCGCGCCGTCCGCGCTCGAGGCGGTCATCGTCTCGTGCGACCACTTCGCGGGGGACGCCGACCTGTGCAAGCAACGCCTGCTCTCCGACTACCCCGGGTTTCCGTCGAGCTGCCTCGCGATGGTCGGCCAGCCGGTCTACGGACCCTGTCCCGAAGAGCACCGGATCGCATCGTGCGTGGTCGGTACGCGCGCGTCCTTCCAGTACGAGGGACGGGGGCGACACACCGCGGAGCGGATCGCCGTGGACGTCGACGTGCTGCAGGACGCCTGCGCGCGGGACCACGGCGTCTTCGAGCCGGCGCGTCGCTAGACGGACACGGCCTATCCCTGGAGGAGCGCCCACGCTTCGCGGGCGGTCATCTCGAGCAGGACCGGGATCACCAGAGCCTCCTCGCGGGCGAGATGCTCGACGAGGATCGTGTCGAAGCTCGCGATCGCGGCCCTCGCCCGGATCGGCTCACCACGACTCTCGCGCTCTCGGGTTTGTGGCGTCGTACTCCTTGAGCTTCCGGTAGAGGGTGGCCTGCCCGATCTCGAGCTGCTCGGCCGCTCTCGCGCGGTTGCCCCCCGCTGCCTCGAGCACGGCCAGGATGTAGTCGCGCTCCACGTCTGCCAGGGAGCGGACGTCGCCCGGGGCATGCGCGCCCGGCAGCGCGAGGCCGATCTCCTCGGGAAGGTCCTCGACGTCGATCCGGCTCCCGCTCGCGAGCACCACGGCGCGCTCGATGGCGTTCTCGAGCTCGCGGACGTTCCCGGGCCACGAATAGCGGACCAGCTGATTGGCTGCCTTGGGCGTGAGCGTGCCGGGCTTTCGCCCCGCGCGCTGCGCGGCTTCCCCGAGGAAGGCGCGCGCCAGCAGCAGGACGTCCTCGCGGCGCTCGCGCAGCGGGGGCACGCGAAGCTCGACGACGCGCAGGCGGTAGTAGAGGTCCTGGCGGAAGCGCGCCGCGTTCACCTCGGCGACCAGGTCGCGGTTGGTCGCGGCGAGGACGCGCACGTTCACGCGCCGGTTCTTGTTCTCGCCGACGCGGCGGACCTCGCGCTCCTGGAGCGTGCGCAGCAGCTTGACCTGCATCGCCGGCGGGACCTCGCCGATCTCGTCGAGGAAGAGCGTCCCGCCGTTCGCCGCCTCGAAGAGACCGGGCCGGTCCTGCGAGGCGCCCGTGAACGAGCCCTTCGCGTGGCCGAAGAGCTCCGACTCGAGGAGCCCCTCGGGGACGGCGCCGCAGTTGATCGCGACGAAGGGCCCGGCGGTACGGGTCGACTCCTCGTGGATGAAGCGCGCGATGCGCTCCTTGCCCACTCCGCTCTCCCCCGTGATCAGCACCGTCGAGTCGACCCGCGCGACGCGGCGCGCGAGCTCCATCACCCGCTGCATCGCCGCGCTCTGCGCGACGAACCCACGGTCCTCGAGCGCGCGATCGGCGGCCGGCACCGCGGCCTGCTTCGTGCGCAGCCTCTTCTCGACCCGCTTGAGCTCCTTCGTGAGCTCGGTCAGGGCCGCGTCGAGGCAGTGCGTTTCGTAGAAGGGCAGGTGCGGCGCGATCGCTTCGCCCCAGGCCTCGCGGGTTCGCCCGACCAGGTGACACACGGCATCGCCCTTGCCTCTGCAGCGATCCTCGACGCAGTAGATCTCGCGCCCGTTGCAGAACGAGAGATAGCCGCTCGCGAAGCCGCTCAGGGTCCAGCACACCGGCTCGTCGGCTTGCCCGAGGTGCAGCAGGTGCTGCTCGGCCTCGTACGAGTCCTGCCAGATGGATTCGGCGAAGGGCTGCTCCGGGTCGCCGTCGAGGGAGCGGACGACCGCCTCGGATACGACCAGCCCCTGCAGCGTGTGAAGGCGGCCGCCGGCGCGCTTCCACTCTCCCTCGTCGTCCCAGGGAAACGCGTCGCGGAGCGTCTCGGCGGTCCGCCGCCCGTGGGCGTAGCCGAAGCGGGTGAGCACACCGCGCGCGGCCGCCAGGCCCAAGGTCTCGATGAGCTCTCTGCGCAGCAGGCCGAGCGCGACCGCATCGAGCAAGAGCGCGCGCTCACCGCCGAACGTCATCACGCCCCCCTCGGGGGCGAAGTGGAGCAGCTCACGCAGATCGAGATCCGCCGCCTTCACCGAACACTCATGATGAGAGCCTGACTATCATAATGATAGCCACGTGCCCAGCGGAGGTGGCCCAAGTGCCCGCAATGATTGGAGCGCGGCCCTGGTCCGCAGCTTGCTCCTGTTGGCGTCCGATGGCTACCGAACGATGGGAGATCGACAGCAGCCACTCATGGCTGCAGTTCTCGGTGCGCCACCTCGTCGTCGGCAAGGTGCGCGGTCAGCTCAGGCGATGGTGCGCGACGGCGTTCATCGACGACGCCGACCCCGCCCGCGTCGACGTGCTCATCGACGCGGGGAGCATCGACACGGGGGTCGCCGAGCGCGACGAGCACCTGCGGTCGAAGGACTTCCTCGACGTCGCCCGCCACCCGGAGATGAACTTCACGAGCACGCGTGTCGAGACCGTTGCCCCACAGCGGCTGCGGGTTGCTGGGCTGCTGACGATCCGCGAGGTCACCCGCGAGGTGGTCCTCGACGTCGAGTGCTGCGGCGGGGCGAAGGATCCCTGGGGCAACGATCGCGCCGCCTTCACCGCGACCGGGTCGTTCGATCGCGCCGACTTCGGTCTGACCTGGAACCGCCTCGTCGAGGCGGGGGTCCTCGTCGGCAACCGCGTGGAGATCGACATCGAGGTCGAAGCCGTACGGCAACCGCCGAAGGGGCTGTGGTCGACCTCCGGGACAACAGAACAAGAAAGGCACACGACATGAACACCCTCGAACGGTACGGATCGCTCGGCGCGCGCGGCGCGCTCGCCCTCATCTTCATCATCTCGGGCTTCGGCAAGCTCACCGCCACGGCCGGCGCCGCCGCGTTCATCGCGTCGAAGGGCCTGCCGGCGCCGACGCTGCTCGCCGTGCTGGCAGGCGTCACGGAGCTCGGAGGCGGCCTGCTGGTGCTCGGGGGCCTGCGTGTCCGCGAGGCGGCCCTGCTGCTGGCAGCCTTCCTCGTGCCCACCACGGTGATCTTCCACAACCCGTCCGGCCTCAGCGGCATGGCGGAGGAGATGCAGGTCCTCCAGGTGCTGAAGAACCTCGCCATCATCGGCGGCCTTCTGACCGTCGCCACGCGCGGCGCCACCGCGCTCTCGCTCGATGCCCTCCTGCTGCGCCGTCGCTCGACCACGCACGGCGAGCCGCACACCAGTGCGGCCGAGTGACGCCTCCTCTTCACGACCCTCATCCACGAACACGCACGAACAAGGACAACGACCATGAAGACCACACAGATGCTTCTCACCGGCGCCCTCGCTGCATCGCTCGCCTTCGCGGCGGGCTGCGCCACCAGCGCGCCCCCGGCCGCCGCCGCCGACCCCACGGCCGCAAACCTGGCGAACGTCTACCAGGAGGAGCAGAAGAAGATCGCGGGCAACATCGCCCTCTTCGACGACCTCGACTTCAACGTCTTCTCGGGCCAGCGCTGGGGTGACCTGCACAAGAGCCACTCGCAGGACGTCGTCGTCCACTGGCCCGACGGTCACGTGACCAGGGGCATCGACAAGCACATCGAGGATCTGAAGGCGATGTTCGTCTGGGCCCCGGACACGCGCATCAAGGTGCACCCCGTCAAGGTCGGGCAGGCCGACTGGACGGGCGTCATCGGCGTCATGGAAGGCACCTTCAGCCAGCCCATGCCCATCGGCGAGGGCAAGACCCTCCCGCCCACCGGCAAGGCCTACAAGATCACCATGGCGACGTTCTCGCACTGGACCAAGGACGGGCCGATGGACGAGGAGTACCTGTTCTGGGACAACCAGGAGTTCATGAAGGAGATCGGCCTCGGCAAGTAAGGGAGTCGTCGACTGCGCAGAGGACAATGAGCATGGCAGGATCGTCGTCTATGGCGCCGGTGGGAAGGCAGGGTCGAGAATCGTCGCCGTACGAGGACTTCGCGGTCGCGATCGTCCGCGAGATCGAGAACGGAAGGTTCATCGGCACGCGCTTCACTGTCGGCTACTGAGCGCAGCGCGCTCGGCTTCGCCTCGGTCGGCCATGGTGAGGCGAGGCGCTGACCCACCGCCTACGGACAGATCGCCGTGAGCTCGAACGGCCCGGCGTGAGCCGCGGCGTGCGCGACCGCTTCGCTCGCGCGATCGAGCGGGAACGTGGTCACCGCGATCTGGGCGAGATCGATCAGTCCGGCGCGCAGCAGGCCGACGAGCCGCGGGATCGCCGACGGCGGATACATCCACTGGCCGCGCACCGTGATGTTGTTGCGCATGAGCCACCGGTAGGGCAACGCGAGCGGTTCGCCGCCCTGCATCCCGACGCCGCCCATCAGCACGACGCGCCCGTTCGCGCGGACCGCGAGCAGCGCGGTGCGCACTTGCGCCGCGCTCGCCGCCGGCGGCAGCAGGTCGAGCACGCAATCGATCGGCCCGGGTGCGGACGCGACGATCCGCGCGCGATCCGCCGCTTCGTCGCCACGCATCACCGCCGGCACCACGCGCGGTCCGAGCCGGCGCGCGAGCTCGGCGAGCACGCGCTCGTTCCGCCCGGTCGCGATCACGGCGCGCGCGCCGAGCGCGAGGCCGACCATGACGCCCGCGCTACCGAACGGCCCGGTCGCGCCGTTGACGACCAGGATCTCGCCCGGCTGCAGCTCGCCCGCGAGCAAGCCGCCGAACGGCACGAGCAACCGGCCCATCGCGATCCACTGCGTCGCCTCGGCGGGCGACAGCGGTCCGAGCGCGCTGGCGTTCTCGGTCGGCACGCGGATCTGCTCGGCCCACGAGCCGTCGTGAAAGTGTGCGTGGAGCCGTTGCGCCCCGGGCGTGGGCGCGGTGATGCCCTGCAGCTCGATATCGGGCGCGAGCAGGTTGTCGCGCGACCGCACGGTCGGATCGGTCATCACCCAGTCGCCGGTCGCGAGCGACGTCGCATCCGGGCCGAGCGCGCGCACGCGGCCGATCGCGCCGCCTCCGGGCACGATCGGGAGCTGCAGTGCGTAGTCGCGCGCGCCGCTGAGGATCTCGTGCGCGTACGCGAGGACCGGAGCGATCGCGACGTCGACGATGACCTCGCCGGTGCCGAGCACCGGATCTGGCACGTCGGCGATGCGCAGCGGCTGGTTGAAGGCTTCGAGCAAGGCGGCTTTCATGGCCTCGATGTAGGCCCCGGCGCGCGACCCAACAAGACCTGGTATTATCCTGGGATTGACGAAGCCGACCCACAACGCTCTCGGCGACTTCCTGCGCTCGCGGCGCGAGCGGCTCGATCCCGCAGCGCTCGGGTTGCCCAAGCTGCGCCGACGCACGCCCGGCTTGCGCCGCGAGGAGGTCGCCGCGCTCGCCGGCATCGGCGCCGACTGGTACCTGCGGCTCGAGCAGGGGCGATCGACCACGCCGTCGGCAGCGACCGTCGAGGCGCTCGGCCGCGCGCTCCAGCTCACCGCCACCGAGCTCGCCCACCTGCGTGCGCTGACCCGCGTCGATCGCCCGCCGCCGTTCGCGCCCGAGCAAGTGCCGCCGGTAATGGCGCGCGTGATCGCGAGCCTGCGCGAGCCGGCGTACGTCACCGGGCGACGGCTCGACGTGCTCGCGTGGAATCCCGCGGCCGATCGGCTGCTCGGGCTCTCGCGGCTGGCCGAGCCGGATCGCAACACGCTCGCCCTGATGTTCCTCGCGCCGATCGCGCGCCAGCTGTTCGGCAGCGGCTGGGAGGGCGAGGCGCGGCGCGTGCTGGCGGCGTTCCGCGCGACGCACGACCTGCTCGCCGACGATCCCGCGTTCGCGAGCTTGCTCGCACGGCTGCAGGCGTCACCCGAGTTCGCGCGGTGGTGGAAGGCGCACGACATCCGCGTGCCCCGCTCGGGCATCAAGGTGTTCCACCATCCCGAGCTCGGAACACGCGCGTTCGAGCACTCCAGCTACCAGAGCAACGACGATCCGTCGCTCCGGCTCGTCGTGCTCGTGCCCACCGAGTCTCGACGATCTGCGTCGTCCACTGCGCGACATGGTTCGAGGTCGTGACGTTCTGGAATGGCATCGCGAACCCCGAAGGCCGGGTAGTTGTCCGAGGTGCGCGGCCCGTCGCAAGTCACCTGGGCGGCGGCTCGACCAGGGACCGGGCGTATCGCGCGGGCGGTTAACCAACCTGACGCGCGAACGCGACGCTGAAGGTGCTCGAGGAGCCGTAGCCGACCTTATCCGCGACCTCGGCGACGGTGATCTCTTTCCGACGTAGCAGGTCCTTCGCCAGCGCCATCCGCCTCATGGCGACCGCGAGCTGCTCGTCGGCGAGCGCTCGCAACAGGCCGGGCGCCGCCGCCGTCGCCCCCGGAGGTCCTGCCCGGGGGAGCGCGCGATGACGATGTCCGACTTCGACGAGGTCACTGCCCGCGCCGAAGCGCGGGTGGGCTCCGTCCTGCTCGGCAAGTACCGCCTCGACCGTCGGCGGCCCCGGACACGCCGTCCGGCGTGACGCAGCTCGTCGACCGCGCGCTGCTCTACGACAAGGCCGCGCGCTGGCCCAGCGCGGCCGCGATGCTGGAAGCGGTCGTGCACGCCAGTCAGGAGCTCTTCGGGGAGGCGCCTTCCAAGGCCGCTCTCGCGACGCTGCTGGGGCAGGGGCCGCCGGCGACGGCCCGTCTCCCTCCGCCGGTGGCCGCTCCCCAGCCGGAGCCTCCGCGGACCGCAACGCCGACGTTCGCGCTGGCGGCAAGCGCGCCAGCCGCCCGCGTCGCCCGGAACACGACGGCCCAGCCCGTGTCGACGGCGCTCCCGCCGGCGTCGCTGGGTCCCATCGTGCTACCCGTGCGCCGGTACCCGTGGCTCGTCTGGGCCGCGGCGGGGCTGGTCGCGACGGCCTGTGTCGCCGCGTTCGGCGTGTCGCGGCTGCACGGCTCCCCGGCGACCGTTGCGGCGGCGGCGCCTCCGACGCCTGCGGTCGTCGCCCCGACCGCTGCTCCGGCGACTCCGCCGGTCGAGCCCGTGCGCGGCGCGAGCGCCGCCGCGTCGGCGGAGCCCGCGGTGACCGCGTCGGCCAGCGCCGGCCCCGCCGTGCCGCGCTGGCAGGCTCCGCCCCCGTCCAAGTCCGCCGTACCCACCGGCGCGCCGTCCGCGGCCCCCGCTGCGTCGGCCCCTCCACCCGCCCCGAGCTGCACGGTCGTCACGGACTATGACGGGGAGGGGCAACCCCACTTCCGGAAGGTCTGCAGGTGATGACCCCTCCCGAGTCGCCGCCCGGGCGCTGCTCGCCGGCCTGGACTGCACGGCCACGGCGCGCGCTCAGGGAGACTCATGAAGGAGACCGGCCTCGCGAAGCGGGGACCGCGCCGCGGTGATGGCGCCATACCAGCCAGTCGCCGAGCTGCACTCCGACCGCGACCACCCCGCCGAGCGCCGTCGCGAAGATGCGCGAGAGGGCCACGTCTTGCTCGGGCTGGCCGGCGAGGGAGAGGATGAAGACCACATAGATCGTCACCCACGCCGACAGCAGCCCGTAGCTCGCCTTCTGGAACAGGTACGAGCCGAAGGCAGCGACCGCGACCCCGCACGCGAGGAGCGCCGCGCCGGGGTGCAGTATCAAGATGACCGCTGACGAGAGCGCCGCGCCTCCGATGGTCCCGCCGACGCGCGTGAAGACGCGCGTCATCGTGTGCCGGCTGTCGGGGCGCAGCACGAGCAGCGCGGTCATCGGAGCCCAGTAGCCGTTGCGCACCGCGAGGGCGCGCTCGGCGAGCATGGCCGCGGCCAGCGCGATGGCGAGATGCACCGCGTAGTGAGGGACGAACGGATCGGCCGGCGGTGGAGGCGGCAGGCGCCGGCGCGCGAAGCGGGCGATGGCCAGCACGCCCGTCTGCAGCAGACCCCCGGCGAGGATGACGAGGGCGCGCAGCGCGGCGCGCTCGAGCGAAGCGGGGTAGCTCGTCGCGATGATCGCCGCGAGCCCGCACTGCAGGCCGATCCACGCGGGCCCGGGGCCACGCGAAGCGAGGCGCCCGCACAGCAGTCCGAAGGCCGCGGCCACCAGGACGACGCCCGGCGCGGACGTCGCGGCGAGCGAGCCGACGGTGGCCGAGGCACCGATCCCCACGCTCGCTGCAGCCAGCAGGAGCGACTTCGATCCGCGCAGGTCGAGCGGCGCGCCGAACCCGACGGTGTAGGCGCCACCGGCGGCGAGAACCCCGACGAGCGGGCGCCCGCTGGCTGCGCCGACGGCGAGCGACAGAGCGACCGCGGGGATGCGGGCCCCGGCGCCGATGGGGTCGAACGTCCATGCATCCCCCGTCAGCCATCGCCAGGCGCGTGCGATCGAGCCGGGCATCGGGGCTGACCGTGCCATGACGGGGATCGCCGGGCAATCCGGCCGCGCACCCAGGTTTGGGCATTGCAAAGCGTCGCTGAACGGCCCGTCGCCCAGAGCACACCTACCCGGAGCGACGTACCGGGCGCATTCTTACCCGCGAGGTTCGGACATGACGATCAAGAGAAATGGCTCGCAGCCCTCGCAGAAGGCCCCTCCGGAGCACTTCACCGGCGCCGTTCGCATCGACCCGCTGTTCCAGCAGAGCCCTCCCGCGCGTGCGGGCGGCGCGTACGTCACCTTCGAGCCCTGCGCGCGGAGCGACTGGCACACGCACCCGCTCGGGCAGTGCCTCATCGTGACCTTCGGGTGCGGGCTCCACCAGCGCTGGGGCGGCCCGGTGGAAGAGATCCGGGCGGGCGACGTCGTGACGGTGGGACCGAACGAGAAGCACTGGCATGGCGCCTCGCCGGGCACGACCATGACGCACATCGCGATCCAGGAGTCGCTCGACGGCAGGAACGTGGACTGGCTGGAGAAGGTCACCGACGAGCAGTACGGCGCCCCGCGCGCCGCCAGAGAGGAGAAGTAGCCATGCGAGGAGCCGTTCTTCACGGGGCGCGCGACGTGCGATTCGAGGAGCGCGAGGCGCCGAGGGTCATCGAGCCGACCGACGCGGTCATCCGCCTGTCGGCCACGTGTGTCTGCGGGTCCGATCTGTGGCCCTACCGCGGCATCAACCCGACGACCGCGCCGACGCCGATGGGTCACGAGTACTGCGGCGTCGTCGAGGACGTCGGCCGCGCGGTGACGTCGGTGAAGCCGGGGCAGTTCGTCATCGGCTCGTTCTTCGCGTCGGACAACACCTGCCCCCACTGCCGCGCCGGATACCAGACGTCCTGCGAGCACCGGCAGCCCGTCGTCGGCGCGCAGGCGCCCTTGCTGCGTGTTCCGCTCGCCGACGGGACGCTCGTCGCCACGCGCGAGGTGCCTCCAGGCGACCTGGTCCCCAGCATGCTCGCGGCGTCGGACGTCCTGGGCACCGGCTGGTTCGCGGCGGACGCGGCGAACGTGAAACCCGGTGCGACCGTCGTGGTCGTCGGGGACGGCGCGGTCGGTCTGCTCGCCGTTCTGTCGGCGAGGCAGATGGGCGCCGAGCGCATCATCGCGATGAGCCGTCACGAGCCTCGGCAGAAGCTCGCGCGCGAGTTCGGCGCGACCGACGTCGTGACCCAGCGGGGCGACGCGGGCGTCGCGTCCGTCAAGGAGCTGACGAAGGGCCTCGGCGCGGAGTCCGTTCTCGAGTGTGTGGGCACACCGGAGTCGATGGAGCAGGCGATCGGCTCCGCCCGCCCGGGGGGATACGTGAGCTACGTCGGCGTTCCCCACGGCGTGCAGCTCGACGGCCAGAAGCTGTTCTTCAGGCACGTGCATCTGCACGGCGGCCCGGCCCCGGTCCGGCGCTATCTCCCGCACCTCATCGAGCTCATCGAGAGCCGCAAGATCGACCCCGGCAAGGTGTTCGACCTGACGCTCCCGCTGTCCCAGGTGGCCGAGGGTTACCGCGCGATGGACGAGCGCCGCGCCATCAAGACCCTGCTGCGTCCGTGAGAAGCCCGCCCCGCGCAGATCACTCGAAGCCGGCGACCGCGTGCGGCACGTACCGCTCCTCGAGCGCCTTCACCTCGTCGGCAGACAGCTTCACCGAGAGCGCCGCCACGGCGTCCTCCAGGTGCTGCATCTTCGTCGCGCCGAGGATGGGCGCCGTGACCCCCTCCTTCCCCAGCAGCCACGCGAGCGCGACCTGCGCGTTCGGGACGCCCCGCGCCTTCGCCACGGCGTCCACCCGCTCGAGGACGCGCACGTCGGCGTCCGTCGTGGCGCCGTAGAGGAACTTGCCGAAGCGATCCGTCCCGGACCGCGCCGTCGCCTCGGAGGAGGCCGCGCTCCGCGCCAGGCGGCCGCGGGCGAGCGGGCTCCAGGGGATCATGCCCACGCCCTGGTCGCGGCAGAGCGCCGTCATCTCGCGCTCCTCCTCGCGGTAGAGCAGGTTGTAGTGGTTCTGCATCGAGACGAAGCGCGCGAAGCCGTGGCGCTCGGCCAGGTAGAGGGCCTTGCTGAACTGCCACGCGTGCATCGACGAGGCGCCGAGGTAGCGGACCTTGCCGGCGCGCACGACGTCGTTCAGCGCCTCGAGGGTCTCCTCGATGGGCGTCTCGGGGTCCCACCGGTGGATCTGGTAGAGGTCCACGTAGTCCGTCCCCAGGCGACGCAGGCTCGCGTCGAGCTCCTGGAAGATGGCCTTGCGCGACAGGCCGTGGCCGTTGGGTCCGGGGCTCATCGCGCCGTGGACCTTGGTCGCGAGCACGACGTCCTCGCGGCGGGCGAGGGCCTTGAGGGCGCGGCCGACCACCTCCTCGCTTGCCCCCGCCGAGTAGACGTTCGCGGTGTCGAAGAAGTTGATGCCGAGGTCGAGCGCCCGCGCGAAGAACGGGCGCGCCTCCTCCTCGCGCAGGGCCCACGGCCAGCGGCGCGAGCCGTCGGGGGAGGCCCGGTCGGGGTCGCCATAGCTCATGCAGCCGAGGCAGATGCGGGAGACCTGGAGTCCTGTCTTGCCGAGGCGGGCGTATTCCATGGACCCTATTTACGACCTTTGTGTGTCCTTCAAGTGGGTGGCATTGACCCGCGCCCAGGATCTCGTAGGGATCCAGTGGAGACCGCGGCATGGACCTCGACATCCCCAGCAGTCGTCCCCCCGTCGGGCTGCGGGGCAACTCGCTGCGCGCGGCCCTGGGCGGCCTCGGTCACACCGGCGAGGCCTCGCAGGTCTACCCCGTCGACCGCACCACCCTCCCGCCGTCCTTCCCTGCGGTCTTCGAGGACACGCCGGCGGCTGCAGACGAGGACGACGACGAGGCTCCGGCTGCGCTACGTCCCGACCAGCTCGCGCGCTGGTTCGAGCGCCGCAGCTGAGGCCGCGGCGACCTCTTGCTCCTCCACGGTGGCGTCGGACGCCGCCAGGAACTCCGCCACGGTGCGGGCGACGCCCCGGTCGAACAGGATCGCGAGGTGCCCCACCTCGCTGACCGGGTGATCGCGCCCGCCCCGCCCTGCCAGCTGCGAGGTGGAGGGGGGGTGCACGACGTTGTCGTGCGTCGAGTAGATGCTGAGGCACGGGACCGGCACGGCGCGGCTCGCCCGCTCGACGAGGAACGCGCTCCCCTCGCGCATCTGCGGGCCACACGCCCCGAGGATGGGGCCCCGCCAGGCGACCCCCGCGTGGGGGCTGGCGATGGTCACCAGCCGCCGCACTCCCGCCGTCGCTCCCGGCACCCGGGAGACGTATTCCATCGCGATGAGGCCGCCGAGCGAGTGGGCCACGAGGTCGACCTGGGCCGCGCCCGTCTCCCGGCGCACCTGCTCGCAGAACCGCGCGAGGCGCTCCGCGTTGCCGTGGACGGTCGCGAACCAGGGGTAGTTCATGCCGTACACCGGCCCGAGCCCTGCGCGGACGAGCGCGCGCGCGAGCCACAGGAAGTCGACGCGGTTCTGCGTGTACCCGTGGACGAGGACGATGGGCGTGCCGCGGCCCGGGCCGAGCTTCCGGCCGATGAGGTAGAAGAGGGGCAGGAGCGGCTGGGTGATGGCAGTCCAGCCCAGCTCCCGCAGCGCCTCGCCGAGGTGCCTCGCGACCGGCCGCCGGTCGACGTGGCGCCGCATGATGGCGAAGGTCGCCACCACGTACACGAGGATGCCGAACGCCAGCGGCAGGACGGAGAAAGCAGCGGCGTACGCGAGGAGTTCGCGGTGGCCCATCGCCGGCACAATGTAGCCTCGCGGCGCCCCTCCCGCCCGCCGTCCCGCGCCCCGAACTGGCGCTCCGGCTCGGTTTTTGGCAAACACGTGGCCGTGGTCGTCTCTTCGCGCCGTGCTGCGTCGCTCCTCGCCGGGCTCGCCTGCGCGGCGTGCCACCAGGACACCCAGCCGCGCGCCGACTCCGACGGCGGTCCCGCGCTCCAGGTCGCGTCCCTCGCCGCGCCCGCGCCGCCGCCGCCTCCCCCGGAGAACGGGCCGCGGCTGGGCATCACGGCGATGCAGGTCTGGGTGCACGAGTCGGCCAGCGCCTCGTCGCGCAAGCTCGGCTACCTCCGGCTCGGCGCCACCATCGCCCGCGGCGCGACGCCCGCGGGGACGGAGGGCTGCCCCGGGGGCTGGTACTCGGTCTACCCGCGCGGCTTCGTGTGCGCGGGGGAAGAGGCGTCGCTCGACCCCTCCGTGCCGCTCGTCCGCGCGGCCAGCACCCGGCCCGACCTGTCGAAGCCCATGCCGTACCACTACGGGTTCGTCCGCGCCGTCGCGCCCCAGTACCTCAAGGTACCCAGCAAGGAAGAGCAGCTGGCCAGCGAGTTCGCGCTGGAGAAGCACCTCGCCTGGTGGACCAAGGAGGGCGCCGCCGCCAACGTCGTCACCCTCGGCGCGAACGACGTCGTGCTCGACGCGAACGGCGTCGCGGTCGACGGCGCCCCGCCGCCTCCCGGCTTCCGGCTCTCGACCCAGCTCTCGCCGGGGGAGCTCTTCGGCGGGGCGAGCGACAGCGATCCCATCCCCTTCTGGCTGGCCGGCGGCCGGCAGGTCCCCAACGTCAGCGGCTTCAAGGTCCCGGGCTACGCCGTGTTCGCCGACCGCGTCCGCCGCCACACCGGCCTGGCCTTCATCGGCAGCTTCCCGACGGGGGACGAGTCGTTCGACCGGCGCTTCGGCATCACCACCGATCTGCGCCTCGTCCCGGCGACCAAGGTGAAGCCCGACGAGGCCTCCCCCTTCCACGGCGTCGCCGTCAGGTCGGTCGACGAGCTGCCCTTCGCGTGGGTGCGCGCGAGCGAGGCGCACGTCTATCGCTTCGACGGCGACAAGCCCGCGAAGACCGACCAGGTCCTCGCGCGGCGCACCATCCACAAGCTGTCTGGCAAGGCGCGCAAGGTGGGCGAGGTGACCTACCGCGAGACGACCGAGGGCGGCTGGCTGAAGGGGACGGAGGCGGGCGCGGCGCTCGTCCCGACGGAGTGGCCGAAGGCGGCGGTCGACGGCGAGAAGTGGATCGACATCTCCATCGAGAACCAGGTCCTGGTCGCGTGGCAGGGCAAGACGCCGCTCTACGCGACGCTGGTCTCCACCGGGCAGGACGGGATGGGCGATCCCATGACCACCAAGTCCACCATCCGCGGGACGTTCCGCATCCGCGACAAGCACGTCACCACCACCATGGACTCCAACGGGCGGAGCGCGGAGGGCGGCGGGCCCGCGCCGGGTGCCACGTCGGCCGCGAGCGAGAGCGACCACGGCGACCGCGGCGAGGGTTACGGCAAGACCGTGCGGCGCGGGCAGGGGACCTTCGAGCTGCGCGACGTCCCCTGGGTGCAGTACTTCGCGGCGGGCTTCGCGCTGCACACGGCCTACTGGCACGACGTGTTCGGCGTCGCGCGGAGCCACGGCTGCGTGAACCTCGCGCCCATCGACGGGCACTGGCTGTTCGGCTGGACCGATCCGCCCGTGCCGGCGGGGTGGCACGGCGTCGAGTCGGGACCGGACACGGCGCTGGGCACGACCGTCGTCGTCCACAAGTAGAGCACGCGGTGCACCCGAGGCTCACCGAGGCGACGCTGCGCGAGCCGCTCCGGCAATGGCTCGCGTCCCGGGCCGCGCGCAAGCTCCCCGCGGGGACGGGGACGGCGGCGGCGGTGCTGGTGCCGCTTTTCGCGCGCGACGGCGAGGTCTTCGTGTGGCTCGCCCGCCGCCCCACCTCCATGCGAAGCCACGCCGGCCAGGTCGCCTTCCCCGGCGGCAAGCGCGACGCGGCGGACTCCTCGCTGGTCGACACCGCCCTGCGGGAGGCTCACGAGGAGCTGGGCATCGAGCGCGGCAGCGTCGACGTGCTCGGGCCGCTCGACCATGTCTTCACCATCACGGGCTTCACGGTCGCGCCCTGGGTCGGCTGGCTCGCGCCCGGTGTCGAGGTCAGGCCCAACCCCACCGAGGTCGCGCGCGCCTTCGCCGCCCCGCTCGGCGCCTTCTTCGAGGAGCCGAGGGGCGTCCTGCCGTGGCGCGGCTGGACGGTGGAGGGCGAGCTCGTGTGGGGGGCGACCGCCGCCATCGTGCGGGGCTTCGTCGCCATCCTCCGCGAGATGGGCGTCGATCAGTAGGGGTTGTCGTCCGCGGGCTTCGGTTTGGGCTGCGGCTTGGGCGTCGGCGCCGCCGTGGCGGTCGCCGTCGCGGTGGCCGTGGCCGCCGTGGCCGTGGCAGTCGCCGTCGGCTTGGGAGCCGCGGTCGCGGTCGCGGTGGCGGTCGTCGTCGCGGTCGCCGTGGCGGTCGCAGTCGGCACCGCCGTCGCCGTGGGCTTCGCGGTCGGCGCGCTCGCCGCGGCGCTCGAAGCCGCCGACGCGCTCGCGCTGGCAGCCGCACTGGCGGAGGTCGCCGGCGCCGCGCTGGCGCTGGGCGCCGTCGAGGCGGACGGAGCTCCGCTGGTGGTGGCGCTGGCGGACGCCGTCGTCGCCGCGGTGGTCGACGTGGTGGGTGCCGTCGTCGGCTCCGGGGCCGCCGTCGGGGTCGTGGTGCCGGTGCCGAAGAGGTTGTCGCGGAACAGGAACACCGCGCCCGCGCCCGCGATCACCACCACGAGCAGCAGGACCAGCCCCCCGCCGCCGCCCTTCTTGGCGGCAGGCGCCGTCGCCGGCACCGCAGGCGCCGCAGGTCTCGCTGGCGCCGACGAGGTCGTCTTGGCCGACGGCGAGTCGCGCGTCGTGCGCGGCGGCTCGGAGAGCGCCTTGCGCGGCGCCGGCGACATCCCCGCCACCATGGCCCGGGCCTTCGCGGCCTCGTCGGCCTCCTTCGCCTTCGCCCCGGGTTCGACCGCGGGCGTCTTCACCTCGACCGGCGCGGTCGACGTCCGCTTCTTCTCCGTGGGCGACGGCCCCTTCACCTCGGCCGCCGGCGTGGTCTCGCGCTCGCTCGCCGACGGCGGCACGCTCTCCTTGGCCGCCGCGGTCGCGGTGGCCGGCGCGGCGGGTGCCGGCGCGGGCGTGCCCGAGAAGAGCGGGTTCGTCCCGATCTCCTCCATGGAGCCGCCCGCCTCGCGCAGGGCCTCCTCGAGCAGCTCCGCAGCCTGCTTCATCACCGTCTGCTCTTGCCGGGCGCCAGGCGCCGGCTCGTCCTCGGAGCGGAGCGAGGGGAACATGCCTCCGCCCCCGCCGCCTGCCGGGCGCGGGGGAGCCGCGGGGGCCGCGGGGGCCGGCGATGGTGCCTTGGCGGCGACCGTCTCGGCCGGGAGGGTGCCGAGGCCCATCATCGTCGCCTTCCGCGGGACCGGCCCGGCGGCAGCAGCAGCTGGCGGGGGCGTCCCTGCCGCGGGCGTCGGCTTGCTCGGCGCCGGCGGCGGGATGATCTTGGCCGCGGCCGGACCCTCGAGCACGGCCGTGGGCATCTCGGCCTCGGCGTCGAAGGCCGATCCGGCGTCGGCGCGGGTGTTCACGAGCCTGTCGATGACCGACTTGGAGGGCTCGTCGATCTTGATGAACTTCACGCCCATCCCGGACGGGCGCTCGCCGGTCGACGTCCCCGCGTCGCGCTTCCACACGACGCGTCCGACGCCCGCGATGACGGCCTGGTCGCTCGCCAGCCGGATCTCGAACTTGAGCAGCGTGCCGGGCGGGAACGGGCTCGCGGTCTTGATGTAGATGCCGCCCCGGCTCACGTCGTGCGCGTGGTTCTCGATGAACTCGTCGACCGTCGCGCTCTTGTAGCGGACGTTCAGGCTGACGATCTTCACGCGGCGATCTTTGCGGGTGTCCTGGTCCATCGCCCGCATCATCGTAACCCGCGTCGCGTCGAAATAGCCAACCAACGCGCACGGCTCGAAAGGAGACGCCCGTGGTAGAGTCGCCCCCCGCGTGGCCGGCATCACGTCGAATCGCGGTCGGGCGTCGGGCACGCGCTCGAGCCCCTTCCGCGCCCATGCGCGGCGCCCCGTGCGCCTGCGGGCGCTGGTCACGCACGTGGAGGCGGGCTGGCAGCGGTACGCGCAGGTCGACAACCTCGGCCTGGGAGGCGCCCGGCTGCTCCTCGAGGAGCGCCTCGCGGTCGACGACGCGGTCACCCTCTCCTTCACCGCGCCCACGCTCTGGGACCCGCTCGTGCTCCGCGCCCGCGTGGCCTGGGTGGGCCGCGGCGACCTGCAGGGCCGCGCGGGCCTGGCCTTCGAGCACAAGGGGCCCGAGGCGGTCTTCGCCCTCTACGAGCTCATCGTCACCCTGGGCTACGAGTAGCGGCCACCCGCTCGGCCAGGTCGAGCACGGCGTCCTCGCTCCCGGGGGGACCCAGGATCTGCAGGCTGCGCGGCAGGTTCGTGCCGTCGAAGCAGCCGAACGGGACGGCGATGGCGGTGGAGTCGGTGAGGTTGCCGAGCTTGGTGAAGGCCAGCACCGTCCAGTCGAGCACCGACCAGCCGTGGCGCGGGGGCAGGCTCGTGGTCGTGGGCGCCACCAGCAGGCGACCGCTGTCCCAGATGGCCCGCACGCGGGCCCGCAGCGTCTCGAGCTCGCGCTCCCAGCGCGGGGCGTTGCGGAAGATGGTGATGCGGCCCAGGCCCATGAGGGCGAGAAGGGCGCCGCTCGTGGGGTGCACGCGCTTGTCGAGGCGGCCCAGGGTGGCGAGGCCGAGGGCCACGGCCGAGAGCCCCTCGACGAACTCGAGCTCGCCGCTCGAGGAGAAGTCGTCGAAGTGCGAGGAGACGTACCCGTTGAAGACGTGGTTCACGTGCGCCGGCGCGGGCACCGTGCGGTCCACCTCGAAGCGCACGCCGGCGGCGCCGAGGGCGCGCGACGCGTCGGCCACGAAGGTGGGCCACCGCCCGGTGCAGCGCCGGTCGGGCGCGTAAAAAGCCACCTCGTCGGAACGCATCTTCACGACCGGGAAGGGCTGGCGGAGCGGCTGGAGCGCGCGGAGCAGGACGCGGCAGTCGGCCGGCGTCGGCGCGATGGGGCCCATGCCGACCCACGACCAGAAGTGCGGGTGCAGGCGCGGGAAGTGCTGCTCGTTCACCGGCCACGGCTCGCTCGAGAGCCGCAGCCCCGTGACCCCGCAGAAGGCCGCCGGGATGCGGATGCTGCCGCCGAAGTCCGTCCCCCAGTCGAACGCGGCCATCCCGCTGGCCACCGCGCAGGCCGCGCCGCCCGAGCTGCCGCCCGCCGAGCGGGTCGGGTCGTGGGGGTTGCGGGTCGCGCCCACCAGGTGATTGAAGCTCTCCCACGCGAGCGCCAGGTCGCTGCAGTTGCTCTTGCCGAGCAGCACCGCGCCGGTCGCCTCGATGGCCTCGAATACGGGCGCGGGGTGCACCGGGACGCGCGCCCGGTGGCGCCACGAGCCGCCCGTCGTCGGGATGCCCGGCGTGTCCCAGGTGTCCTTCAGCGTGTAGGGGACACCGGCCAGCGGCGCATCGGCTCCGACCGCGGGGCGCCTCGGCTCGGGGAGCACGTGCACCAGGGCGTGGAGGCGCTCGTTGTTCTCGCGGATGGCGCGCCGGCAGCCATCGAGATCGCGGGCCGTGAGCATGCGCTTACGGGGAAGAAGGATACGGCAAGGAAGAAGAAACCATCAGGACGCGCGCGCGCACGCTTGCCGCGAGCTGCGCGCGCATCCGTCCAGCGAGCCGAGGTCAGTTGCCGTAAACGATGGTGCAGCCCTGGGTGTAGATGCCCAGGATGCTCATCCCGCCGAACTCGACCGAGTGCACGTCGGTGACGCCGCCGGCCTTCTTGGCCGAGGCGAGCGTCGCGTCGCCGAACGCCGCGATGCCGAGGATGCCCGTCGCGCACGACTCGCCCGTCTTCGCTCCGCCCTTACCGGCGCCCGCGCCCTCGAGGCGCATCATGCCGTGCGGAACCTGGGTCCCGGTGTAGACCGAGCCGACCGGGTAGCCCAGCGCGGTGCAGCCCGTGGAACCGACCGCCAAGAGACCGAGAACCGCCAAAGTTGCGTACTTCATTTCGTAGCTCCTCCCGAGAGACCAGACGTTAACTGCAGAATGTGAGCGAGGCGGTAACACGTTGAACTTTCTCGTGTCAACGATCGTCCTGACGACCGGCCAGGACCCCCGCCGCATCGAGAGGGCAGGACGGAGCTCGCGGGTCGCCGATTCACTGATTCCACCCGCGGGCCGCTTTTCGTCGTCGGCGGTGAAACCGAGAGGGTCCTCGTGGTAAGCGAGGGCCGCGATGGTAGCCCTGCGCCGACGCGTTCCCCTGGGTCTGGGGGCGATAGCCTTCGCCGGCGTGGTCCTCTGGCCTGTTTGCGCCGCGGCCCAGGGCCTCACCATGCCCACCATCGGCAGCGGTCCCATGCAGGGGTCCGACAGCACGCAGACGCTGCCCTCCCGCAGCATCCTCGGCCGCGGGAGCGTCGCCATCTTCGACTACGAGCACACCTACGCGGGCACCGAGGCCGAGGGCGCGCCCATGTGGTGGCACAAGGCCGGCAGCAACACGACGACCGGAGGCTGGGAGCTCTCGCTGGGGGTGACCACCGAGACGCGCATCGGCCAGGTTTTCCTGGCGGGCATCATGCGGACGCAGTTCCGCTACTTCGACAGCAAGAGCTTCGCCCTCTCGCCGCTGGAGGACCTGGCCATGGTGGGCATCCGCCTCGGGCCCATCGAGCCGGAGGCGCGGGTGGGGATGTCGATCCTCACGTTCGACGTCTTCCACGGCGCCTACAGCTTCGAGATGTTCTCGCCGCGCGTCGAGGCAGGCCTCGGGCTGCGGTTCGGGCGCCTGCGCGTGAGCGCCCACGGCTTCTCCGAGTACCTGTGGCGCTGGTGGGGAACGAGCACCTTCGAGAAGGGCGTCGCCTTCGAGGTGCGGCTCGAGTCGGCGAAGAAGCCGCCCATCCAGGTCGATTACGAGGGCCCTCCCGCGGACGCGAAGTGAACTGCCGCGGCAACGGGAGCACTCTCGACGCGAGAATCGGAGGGTGGGATGCTCCGCTACTCGGTGCTGCTGCTTCTTCTGCCACCGCGGCTCGCGTCGACAGTGCGATGACGCCTCGAGTCGACCGGGGGTCGCCCCGGTTCGACTGGATGGGTCGTCGATTGCGCCGGCTTCCGTTCCGGAGAAAGCCGCCCTCACTCCGGCGCGGGCCCGAACGTGGCATCGGCGAAGCGGCGCACCTCGGTCGTGATGCGCGGGTCGCCGGGCTCGGGCGGGGTGGGCTGCCCGTCGAACAGGTGCGCGGCGTCGAACATGAAGCGCGTCACGTCGGGCCGGATGCCGACCTTGCCCGTGCCCGACAGCGTGAACAGGAACCCGAGGCGCTGGTTGCGCTGGAAGCGCCGGTGCAGCTCGCGCTTGGCCTCGAAGTACGCGAAGGCCGCGGTGCGGGTGCCGAACTGCCCGAAGGCGCCGACGTAGCGCGCGGGATCGTAGTAGAGGCCCGCCGGCAGCGCGGTGTCGGGGGGCACGCCGATCCAGCGGATGGCGACGCCGAGCGACGGGTTGTCGTTGATGGGGACGAACGGCTGCGGCTTCGCGCCGCCGGCCTGCATGGCGAGCTCCACCAGCTCCGTGCAGAAGAGCTTCTCGTGGTCGTCCCAGCGGAAGTACGCGTCGAAGGGGACCTTGCGCCGGTACGCGTCGCGCGCCCACGCGGCGACCTTCGCGCCGTCCACGCCCTCGGGCACCTCGAGGACCTCGGCGTAGAGGTTGGCCGCGACGTACTGCAGCAGGGGCCGGCGGTGCACCTCGCCGGCGACGTTGTCGAGCAGCCGGGAGTGGACGGGGAAGGTGATGACCTCGCCCGACACCTCGTAGACGACGGGCTCGCCGTCCTCCATCGCGAGGATGCCGGCGTGGGTGAAGTCGTGAAAGCGCTTCGGGATCATCGCGAACACGAGGCTCGTCGCGTCGGGCGACTCGGTGAGCACGATCTGCCCGTCTCGCAGCGGCATGCCCAGGAAGTTCGCGGGGTGCGCCGCGTCAGCCCGCGCGCCGAGCACGGACGTGCGCTCGCTGGGCATCGTGGCGCAGCCCAGCGCAGGGAGGGCGAGCGCGAGGAGCAGGGCGCGGGGGCTCACGGGGTGGGTCCGGGCGGGGGAGCGGGCGGGGTCGAGGTCGGGGTGGGGGTCGGGGTGGCGGGGGCTACGGTCGCCGCGAAGCCCTCGGGGCGCGGGGCGTCGGGGCGGCGGACGAAGTAGCTCGTCTCGCCGGGCCGCGGCGGCTCGAAGGTCTGCTTCACCTCCTGCGGGATGGAGACGCACCCCGCGAGCAGGACCAGCATCGCCACGCCGCATCGAGCCACCATGCGCCCCGCTTTATCAGAGCCAGCCGGCAAGCTCCACGAGCAGCTGCACCGCCGTCGCGAGGGGCGCCGTCCCGGCGTCGGTCCTGTGGAGCAGCTGCTGCGTCACCGCGGGGCCGACGCCGACGACGAAGTGAGGCATCAGGAGCGCCTCCACCGGCACGAGCAGCGTGGTCGACAGGATGCGGTGGTTCTCCTGCTCCGTGTCCCTCGCGAGGGCGAAGTCCGCCGACGCCCGCGGCCAGAGCGCGAAGCGCGGCCCCAGCGGGAGCGCGTACCCCAGGCGCGGCGACACCGAGACCAGCGACGAGCCCGGGCCGGAGCGCGCGAACGAGGTGGAGAGCGTGGACCCGACGCCCAGCGACAGCCGCCGCGCCACGAAGACGTCCAGCGCCGGATCGAGTTCGAGGTCGACCTGCGTGGCGTAGCCCTGATCGAGACCCTGCCGGCCGCCGACGCCCAGGTCGCCGCCAAAGGCGAGGACGCCGCGGTCCCCGAAGCGCGGCTCGTCGGCGCGCGCCGGCAGGGCCACGAGCAGACCCGCGGCGAGGAGGCCGAGCGAGCGACGGACGGGCGACGGCTTCAGCTGGTCTACTCTACGCGAGCCCATGCACGGCCCGGGTGTCTTGCTGTTCGCGGCGGCGGTCACCGGCGAGCCCTCCTTCGGGAGCAGCGGGCAGCTCGTCCTGAGCCTGCCGCGGCTCCTGCCGGTCGTGGCGCTCGACGTCCGCACGGTCCACGCCGCCGGCCCGGTGGACGCGACCACGGGCACCTCCGTCGCCCTCGGCAACCACCCCAGCGGCCTCGACGTCTACGATCTGCCCCGGGTCGGCCTCGACACCCTTGTCACCGGCCGCGTGACGCTCGGGGTCGAGGTCGCCGGCTACGCGACGCTCGGCGCCACCCCGTCCGCCGGGGCGCCGTACGTCACCCTCCTCGGCGCCGCCCCGCGCGTCGGCTACCTCGCTCCCCTGGCGAGCGTGGTGAGCGCTTGGCTGCGCGCGGGCGCGTCGCTCTACTTCTACGGAGAGAAGGCCATCGACTGGTCCTCGGGGTGGCGCCAGCTCGACGCCGACCTCGAGGCCCTGCTCGTCTTCACCGGCTTCCCGCACGTGGCCGTCACCGCCGGCGCCGTCGCCGAGCTGCCCCTCGCGGGCCGCTTCGACGAGACGCGCTCCGGCGGCGGCCCCGCCGTGGACGCCGGGGCGTCGTGGCTCCACGTCGGCCTCGTCGGTGGCCTGCTGACGTACTTCTAGCCCTTGCGCCGCGCGCCCTTCCCGTCGCCCTCGGTCAGCGGGTAGTCGATGGTCGCCGCCAGCGCCTTGCGCCGCTTGTCGACCTCGCGCTGGAGCGTCGCCACGGCGCCGGCGCGCGAGTCGTAGATGCGGCGGTGCTTGCGCTTCATCTTCGGGTCGCTGAGAAGGGCGTAGGTGAGCCAGGGGAACACCGCCGTCACGTCGGCGTGCACGTAGACGCTCCCGGTGGCCACGCTCTCGGCGCTGACCTTGCCCCAGGTGTGGCCCTCGCCGGCGGGGCACGAGCTGAGCGCGCCGTTGTCGACCGGGTCGACGCACAGCTGCACGTCGATGTCGAAGCCGTGGGTGGGCACGCCGAGGATCTGGTCGAGCAGCGGCTCGCCCTGCAGCGTGTAGTTCTTGGGGACGCCGCCGCCGAGGATCCACACCGCCATCGGCTTCTTCAGCGTCGAGAAGCAGTGGTGCTGCATGGCGCCCATCTCGAACACGTCATCGTTCACGTCGAGCTCCAGCCGGAACGACTCCCCCAGCAGGCGCTTGAGCTTCACGATGTTGAGGAAGATCGACCCGTCCTGCACCGCGCCGACGAAGATGGGGACGCCGTAGCGGTAGGCGGTCGAGAGCAGCGAGGGCTCCTTCACGCCCAGCGCCTTCTCGATCTCCGCCAAGCGCGCGCCGAGCAGGTAGTGAAGCTCGGGCGTCGTCATCCTCTTCTGGAACTCCTGCCCGCGGAGCAGCGCCGAGAAGAGCCTGTCCGTCTCGAGCAGCGTCTCCTCCCAGAACCCGAGATCGTAGATGCGGATGATACGCGCCAGCCGGTACTGAAGGTCGCCGGCGGTGGGGTCGATCTCGCGGATGCGGTGGCCGATGATGCGGTGGGCGTCGTGGTAGAGGTTCGCGCCGGTCGTGGTGATGCAGTCGACCAGGCCGCGGTCGAGCAGCGGGATGAGGCAGGACTGGTGGAGGCCGGCCGGCGTCATGGCGCCGCTGAACGTGAGGAAGACGGCACAGTCCTGCTCGATGCTGCGCCGCATGAGCTCGTAGGCCGTGCGCTCCTGCCGGCCGACGTACGCGGGGAACCGCTCGGTCAGCATGGCATGGGGGGTCTCCTTGCCGGTGATGGCGCGGGGAGTCACGTCGCGCGCGCTCTCGAAGCGGTTCTCGACCTTCGTGCGAGACGAGGAGCCTGTCCTGGCGGGTGTCTTGGGCATGGGGGGCGCCACGAAAAGCCCCGACCAAGGCCAGGAGTCAAGAGAGAGTGGAGTCACGGCTTGCAGACGCGTGAGAAAGGGTGCATGCCAAGGCGAGCTCGATGACCCCGTTCCCGCCGCTCAGCGCTGAGCTCCCCGACATGCTCCACCCTGGCCCCGCAGAGCTGGTGCGCCCGACCACGTTCGAGCAGCTCGCCGCGCTCCCCGACGAGTGCGTCGACGCGGCGACGGGGGCTGCGCTCATCGCCCGCGACACCTACGGCAGGCTCGACGTCGACCGCGTGCTCGCCCGCCTCGACGACCTCGCGGCCCCCCTCGCCGCCCGCGACCTCGCATCCCTCCCGCCCGAGGACCAGGCCGACGCGATCTCGGCGTACCTCTACACGACGCTGAGCTTCCGCGGGAACGAGCAGGACTACTACGACCCGCGCAACAGCCTCCTGCCCGACGTGCTCGACCGGCAGCTCGGCATCCCCATCACGCTCGCCCTCGTCTACTGCGAGGTGGCACGGCGGGTCGGCGTGCGCGCGCGGGGCGTCAGCTTCCCGGGGCACTTCCTGGTCCGCGTGGACGCGCGGGAGCGCGAGGACGCGCCGGTGGCGGTCGACCCGTTCTTCGGCGGTCGTCGCCTCGACGAGCCAGGGCTCAAGAAGCTGCTCGAGCGGTCCGCGCCCTCGCAGAAGCTGGTCGTGGCCGAGCACCTCGCGCCCGCCACCGCCCGCACCATGCTGGTGCGCATGCTCATCAACCTGAAGTGGATCCACGCCACCCGCGGCGACTTTGCGCGGGCGCTCCTGGCACTGGACCGCATCATCTCGCTGGTGCCGGACTCCGTGCCCGCGCTGCGCGAGCGGGGGATGCTCGCGGCGCGCCTCGGCGCGAACGAGGCGGCCCGGGCCGACCTCTCGCGGCTGCTCGAGCTCGTCCCCCAGGCGGCGGACGCAGGCAGCATCCGCCAGCGCCTGGAAGAGCTGCGGGCGAAGCAGACCATCCTCAACTGAGTGGTGACGCCGCGGCTGCTCGCTCCCGTCGGCGCCGTCCTCGTCCTGCTCGGGAGGGCCAGCGCGGCCCTCGCGCAGGTCCACTGGGACGCCGGCGCGCAGGTGGGCGTGATGAAGCGCTTCACCACGGGCGGCGCCGCGGACGCGCCCTCGCCCGGCTTCGGACCCGCCCTCGAGCTGCAGGGGCACGTCGCGCTCCTGCCGATGCTCCGCCTGGGCGGCTACCTCGGGACGGACCTCTCGCCCCTCGATGGCGGGGACGCCGGCGGGCCGCGCACCTTCTGGGACGGCGGTCTCCACCTGCGGCTGAGCCCCCCCTTGCTCCCCTACCCGTGGCGGACGTGGGTCTACGCCGGCTTCGGCTACGCCTTTGCCTACGACCTCGGGACCCACCTCTCCGGTGGCCTGCTGGAAGCCCCGGTTGGGCTGGGCCTGGGGCGCAAGCTCACGCGCGAGTGGACGGTGTTCACCGAGCTCGGTGCCCGCTTCGGGTTCGGCTTCTATGGGGGCATGTACGACGCGGCCGGCGCGCCGGGGAAAGACCCGGTCGCCTTGTCCCTCAGCGTGGGGCTAAGCTTGGAAGAGTAGCGTCGCGGTGCCCCCGGCCGCATGCTCTTGCCCCTTGCGATGAGCACCCCCTCCAACCGTACCGGCGGCGCCGCGACCAGGGCAGAGAGCCCCGGCGGCACCCCCCGGTCGGAGAAGCGGCCCAGCGAGCGCCCCAGCCAGAGGCCGGGGGGGTCCGAGTCGCTGGTGGGCACCATCCTGGGCGGCCGGTACTTCATCGAGAAGGTCCTCGGCGAGGGGGGGATGGGTGCGGTCTACCAGGCCGAGCACACCCACATGCACAAGCGGCTCGCCGTGAAGGTGCTCCACCCAGAGATGAGCCGGCTGCCCGAGGTGGTCGCCCGCTTCGAGCGCGAGGCCATGGCGGCGGCGCACATCGAGCACCCCAACGTCGCCGCGGCGACGGACTTCGGCAAGCTCGACGACGGCTCGTTCTTCCTGGTGCTCGAGTACGTCGAGGGCAGGAGCCTGCGCGAGGCCATCGGCGCCGGGCGGCTGGAGCTGGGGCGCGCCCTGCACGTCGCGCGGCAGATCGCCTCCGCGCTCGCCCGCGCACACGCGCTGGGCATCGTCCACCGCGACCTCAAGCCCGAGAACGTGATGCTCGTCCAGCGCGAGGAGGATCCGGACTTCGTGAAGGTCCTCGACTTCGGCATCGCGAAGGTCCCCGTGGGCTCGCTGGTCGGGGAGAACAAGGCCCCGGGCCAGGCGCTGACGCAGCTGGGGATGGTCTACGGCACGCCCGAGTACATGGCGCCCGAGCAGGCGCTGGGCCAGCCGGTCGACGCCCGCGCGGACCTCTACGCGCTTGGCGTGATGATGTTCGAGATGATCACCACGGCCCGGCCGTTCGACCACGAGAGCAAGGTCACGCTGCTGGGCATGCACGTGACCGCGCCCATCCCGAGGATGGCCGACCGCGCCCCGGACGCGAACGTCCCTCCCGAGGTCGAGGCCATCGTCGCGCGGCTGCTGGCGAAGGAGGCGGGCGCGCGGTTCGCCGACGCGAAGGAGCTCATCGAGGCGCTGGACACCGTGGCCATGCAGCTCGCCGAGCGCGGGCGCATCCCCGATCCGTTCCCGCCGAAGTCGCTGGTGGGCGGCGCGCGCGCGAGCCACGTGAGCTCCGAGAACATCGCGCACGCGACGGCCAACGGGCAGCAGCACATCGCGTCGCTGGTGGGCGCCTCGGTGGGGAGCGGGCTCCGGGCCACGCCGTGGATGTCGCGCAGGGCGCTCACGGTGATCGGCGCGGCGGTGGCGGGCGTGGCGATCTCGGTGGTGGGCGTCGTGCTGGCCACGTCGGGGCGGGCCCCGGCCGAGGCCACCCCTTCGTCGACATCCAGCGTCGTCGCCGCGACCACGCCCTCCGCGTCCGCGCCGCCGGCCGATCCCGCGGTCAGCAACGTGGTCAGCACCGCGCAGGCCAAGATCGACAAGGGCGACTACGCCACGGCGATCGACGAGCTGACCGCCGTCGAGAAGGCCGGGCCCGACCGCGCGGACGTGCACATGCTGCTCGAGCGCGCCTACACCGGCGTGCGCAACACACAGAGCGCGATGCGCGAGGCCGACCTGCGGCTCACCGCCGACCCCGACGCCGCGACCGACATCCACCTGCAGGAGGACGTGCGCAACGCCGCTCTCATCCGCGAGTTCCAGGACGACGCGTTCACGCTGCTCGAGTTGAAGATGGGGATGCGCGGCATCGACATCCTGGACGACATCGCCTACGGCACCTCGGGGCGGATGTACCCCCAGGCGGCGGCGCGCGCGCGCAAGGAGCTCGACGCGCCCGAGCTGCGCAAGCGAGCGAGCCCGGCGCTGGCGGTGCTCATGGCCTTCCGCGAGGCCAAGACGTGCGACCAGAAGCACGCGCTGCTCGAGCTCGTGCGCGACCGCGGGGACGCGCGCATGCTGCCCCAGCTGCGGCCCTACGAGTCCGTCCGCGGGTGCGGCTTCCTGGCCCGCACCGACTGCTACCCCTGCATGCACCGCGACCACCTGCTGGACGACGCCAAGCAGGCCATCCTCGCCCGCGCACAGAAGCCGTAGCCCTAGGCGAGCCCGAACCGCTCGCGGTTGGCGCGGATGAACTCGACGTACGCCTCCGCCGGCTGGTGGGGCGCGATCTCTCCCGCCTCCACCGCGGCCTCCAGGGCCTTCTTCATCTCGCCGATCTTGCGCGAGGGCGGCAGGCCGAATGCCCGCATCATCTCGTCGCCCACGCCGCCCGGCAGGGGCGGGACCTCGGCGTCCTCCTGGGCGAGGCTGGAGATGCGCTGCTGGAGCTCCTCGATCTGCTGCAGCCCGCGGCGCTTCTTCTCCGGGCGCTTGGTGGTGATGTCGGCGCGGGCGAGGCAGAGCAGGTCCTCGAGGTGGGTGCCCAGCTCGCGGGCGAAGCGGCGCACCGCGCTGTCGGTCCAGTCGGGCGAGTACTGGTTGGCGCGCAGGTGGTGCAGCACGAGGAAGCGCACCGTGTCCTTGAGCGACGGCTCGTAGCCGAAGAGGCCCATGCGCTTGTCGAGCTTGTCGAACATGCGCGTGCCGACCTCGGCGTGGCCGAGGAAGTGCACCTTGCCGTCGGGGGTGATGGACCGCGTCTTCACCTTGCCGATGTCGTGGAAGAGCGCGGCCCAGCGCACCTCGAGCCGGGGCACCGACTGGCGCACGACCTGCTTGGTGTGCTTCCACACGTCCTTGTGCCGCCACTCCCCGTCGCCGAAGCCCACCATGGCGTGGACCTCGGGGAAGAGCGCCGAGAGGGCGCCCGCCTCGAGCAGCTCGTCGAGGCCGCGCTCCGGATCGTCGCCCATGACCACGCGGTCGAGGCGGCTGCGCAGCGCCTTCACGTCGAGCTTCGCCGCGGCCCGGAAATCGTCGATCGACACGGGCTGGATGAGCGCGGCCGGCGGGCGTCCCTCGGCGGCGAGCGCGGCGGCCTCGAGCGCGTCGAACACCCGGTCGACCTGAACGCCCGCGCCATCTTCTCGCGGCTTGTCGGGGCCTTCGGTCGTCTCGGGCATGCGGGCCAGCGCTCTTAGCATGCAGCCGCCCCCCTGCACGTAGAGCTTCTTGTCCGGCCGTCCCGTGCGTACCATGCCGCCCATGAGCTGGAACAAGAGGCCCCTTCTCCGAGGTACGTGGCGAGGCGCGCTGGTCGCCGTGGCAGCACCGGGAGTGCTGCTGGCGCTCGCGGCAGGCTGCAACAAGACCAAGACCGAGGAAGCTCCCGCGGCCTCGGCGTCGGCCGCGGCAGCGGACAGCACCCCCGCCGCCAGCGCGAGCGCCGACGTGGCCCCGCCGCCCGCGGTGGTCTCGGGCGATCCCGACATCCCCCTCAACGAGGCGGTGGTGGGGACGCCGCCGCTCCCCCCCGACTACGCGGCCGACATCGCGCCGCCCGCCCCCGTCACCGAGGAGCAGCCGCCCAGCCCCGAGCCCGGCAACGTCTGGGTGCCCGGCTACTGGTGGTGGAGCGTGCCGTTCCATCGCTACGTCTGGGTCAGCGGCGCGTGGCGCAATCCGCCGCCCGAGCAGGTGTGGACGCCGGGCGAGTGGGTCTCGTCAGGCGACAAGTACGTCTGGGTGCCAGGGTTCTGGGCCACGCGCGGGACGCCGCGCCCGCCGCAGATCGGCGTCGCCCCCCCGCTGCCGCCGGTGGAGACCTTCGGCGCCCCGCCGAGCCCCGGCTTCGTCTGGACGCCGGGCTACTACGCGTGGCGAGAGGAGCGGTACGTCTGGGTCGGCGGCTCGTGGCTGCGCCCGCCCGGGGAGGGCTACGGCTGGATCGAGCCGCGCTACGTGGGTTACCCGGGTCACTACTACTTCCAGCCGGGACGGTGGGACTACCCGCCGGCCCGCCGCGGGGTGGTCTACCGGCCCGATCCGAACGTGCGCGCGGGCATGCACTTCAGCCCCGTGCCCGTCCCGGCGTCGGTGGTCAGCGAGCACGTGAGCTACGTCGCCGCGGCATCGCACGCATTCGCGCACGGCGCGACCCGCATGCCGAACGGCGGCTACACCTACCAGGCCTCGCACAGCGGCATCGTCACGCACCTGCCCGGGACCCCCGCGCCCGGCGGCGGCGAGCCGCCCGGTGGCCACGCGGCGCCTCCCCCGGGCAACCGCCCACCCGACCAGCGCGGGCCGAGCACGACCTTCGAGCACTCGACGGGTCCCGTGGGCGTCCCCTCGCACAGGCCGGGCGGCCACTAGCCTCTGGTGGCGGACTGAAGGCCAGCGGCGAGGCCTCGAGCGCCTCGCCGCTACGACAGCGGCTGCGGCTGCACGGTCGACGACGTGGGCTGGTGCGAGCCGAATGGCTCCTCGTCCGGGAAGGCGGCCAGCTCCTCGCTCACCTTGCGCAGGTACTGCTGCTTCACGTGGAAGGGCAGGAAGGCGCTCTTGAAGCCGCTCAGGATGATCTGCTTGATGTCGCGCAGGCCGAGGCTCATCTGCGTGTGACAGAGCCACAGCTCCTTGCTCACCGTCGTGTCCGTCACCAGGCGGTTGTCGGTGTTGACCGTCACGCGCAGGCCGAGGTTCTTGTAGAGCTTCAGCGGGTGCGACGCGATGTCGCGGATGGCGCCGGTCTGCACGTTGGACGAGGGGCAGCACTCGAGCGGGATGCGGTGGTCGTTCACGTAGTGCAGGAGGTCGCCGTTCTCGCGCAGGCGGCACCCGTGGCCGATGCGGTGGGCGCCGCACACGTGGATGGCCTGGGCGATGGACTCCGGCCCGTAGGCCTCGCCGGCGTGGATGGTGACGTTGATGTTGTTGTCGCGGACCAGCTGGAACGCCGCCTTGTGGTGCTTGGCGGGGTGGTCGTACTCGGCGCCCGCGAGGTCGAAGCCCACCACGCCGCGGCCCTTGTAGGCCACCGCGAGCTCTGCCATCTCCAGCGAGCTCTCGGGTGACACGTTGCGGATGCCGCAGATGATGACGTTCGACTCGATGCCCAGCTTGTCCTGCGCCTCGCGAAGCCCCGCGAGCACGCTCTCCACCACGGTGGTCAGCTTCAGCCCGCGTCGCGTGTGCAGCATCGGCGCGTAGCGCACCTCCATGTAGCGGACGTTCTCGTGCGCCGCGTCCTCCGCCAGCTCGTAGGCGATGCGGCGCAGGGACTCCTCGGTCTGCATCACCCGCAGGGTGACGTCGAAGGCCTTCAGGTACTCGACCAGCGTCCCGCAGTTCTGCCCCAGGTGCATCGCGGCGCGCAGCCCCTCGGCGTCGCGGGCGGGGAGCTCGATCTTCTGCTTCTCCGCGAGCTCGAGGATGGTCGCGAGGCGGAGCGACCCGTCGAGGTGGACGTGGAGGTCCGTCTTGGGGAGCTTCTCGATGAGCTCGAGGGGGATGGTCTTCTGCGTGGAGCCTTGGGGCATGACGAAAGATACCACGGGGTCCACAATCCGGGGGGCCATGTCCGAACCCACGGCCGGCAAGCGCCACGCGACCTGCATGCTCTGCGAGGCGGCCTGCGGCCTCTCGGTGACCATCGAGGACGGCAAGGCGACGCGCATCGAGGGCGACCGGGACGACCCCTTCTCGCGCGGCCACGTCTGCCCCAAGGCCGCCGCGCTCGAGGACATCCGCCTCGACCCGGACCGCGTGCGCGAGCCGTGCGTGCGGGACGGCGCGGGCTGGCGCTCGAGCACCTGGCCAGAGGCCCTGGAGGCGGCCGCGGGCAGCCTGGCCGCGGTCGTCGGGGCGCACGGGCGCGACGCCGTCGCCGTCTACCTGGGCAACCCCATGGCCCACAACGGCCACGCGCTGCTGGGCGCGGGCGTCCTGCTCGGGGTGCTGCGCACGCGCGCGCGCTTCTCGGCGACCAGCGCCGACCAGCTGCCGCACATGCTCGCGGCGCTAGAGATGTTCGGGCACCAGGCGCTGCTCGCGGTGCCCGACGTCGACCGCGCCAGCCACTTCCTCTGCATCGGCGCGAACCCGCTCGTCTCCAACGGCAGCATCATGACCGCGCCCGGCATCGAGCGCCGGCTGAAGGACCTGCGCGCCCGCGGCGGGCGGCTGGTGGTCATCGATCCGCGCCGCACCGAGACGGCGCGCATGGCGGACGAGCACCACTTCATCCGCCCCGGGTCGGACGCGCTGCTGCTCATGGCCATGGCGCGCACCCTGTTCGAGGAGGACCGCGTCCGCCTCGGCCACCTGCGTCCCCACGTCGCGGGGCTCGAGGAGCTGCGACGCGCGGCGGAGCCCTTCTCGCCCGAGCGCGTGGCCGCCCATACCGGCATCGACGCCGGCGTCATCCGGTGCCTGGCCCGCGACCTCTCCGCGGCCTCCTCGGGGGTCGTTTACGGGCGCGTGGGCGTCTGCCACGGCGAGTTCGCCGGGCTGGCGGCGTGGCTGGTCGTCGCGCTCAACGCGCTGACCGGCAACCTCGACCGCGCCGGCGGCGCCATGTTCGCGACGCCCGCCGTCGACCTCGTGCGGCTCGGCGGGATGCTCGGGCTGCGCGGCTCGCACGGCGCCTATCACAGCCGCGTCCGCGGCCTGCCCGAGTTCGGGGGCGAACTGCCGGTCGCGTGCCTGGCCGAGGAGATCGAGGCGGGGCACATCCGCGCGCTGGTCACGCTCGCGGGCAACCCCGTGGCCTCGGCGCCGAACGGGGGACGCCTGGCCGCGGCGCTCGAGAAGCTCGACGCCATGGTGTCGCTCGATCTCTACAGGAACCAGACGACGCGCCACGCTCGCGTGCTCCTGCCGACCACCTTCGGCCTCGAGCGCGAGCACTACGACCTCGTGCTGCAGGCCGTCGCGGTCCGCAACTTCTCCCGGTGGTCCCCGGCGCTCTTCACGCCGCCGCCCGGCGTGCGCGACGACTGGACCATCCTCACCGATCTCGCCTGCGCGCTCGCCTCGCGCCTGCCCGGGAGCGTCGCGGCCTTCGCGACCAGGGCCGCGCGCGCGCTCGGCGCCCGGCGCGCGCTCGACGCGGCGATGCGGATCGGCCCCCACCGCCTCTCGGTGCGCAAGCTGGAGCAGCACCCGCACGGCGTCGACCTCGGCCCGCTGGTGCCGCAGCTGCCCGGCGCGCTGCACACGCGCGACCGCCGCGTGCAGCTCGCGCCGCCGCGGCTCCTGGCCGACGTGCCGCGCCTGCGCGCCTCGCTCGAGGTCGCCCCGCGCGAGGGGGAGCTCGTGCTGGTGGGGCGCAGGCACCTTCGCAGCAACAACTCGTGGATGCACAACAGCCATCGCCTGGTGAAGGGGCGCCAGGCCTGCACGCTGCTCATGCACCCCCGCGACGCCGCCGCGCGCGGCCTCGAGGGCGGGGCGCGCGTCCGTCTGCGGTCGCGCGTGGGCGAGGTGGGGGTGGTGCTCGAGGTGAGCGACGAGATGGCGCCCGGGGTGGTGAGCCTCCCTCACGGCTGGGGGCACGGGCGCGACGGTGTCGAGCTGCGCGTCGCGCGCGGGCGGGACCAGGCCAGCATCAACGACGTGACCGACGACGCGCGCGTCGACCCGCTCAGCGGCACTGCGGCGTTCAGCGGGACGCCGGTCGTCGTGGAGAGGGAATCCCCGGAGACGCCCGCCGCCGCGCACGCTAAGTAGCCCGGGCCCATGCGCATGCTCTCCCGTGCCCGGACTGTCGCTCTCCTGCTGGCCCTCGGCGCGTGCGGCGGGGGCTCCCACGCCAGCGTCCCGGTCGCGCCGCCGCCGCCGCCGCCTCCCGTCGTGGCGCCCGCGCCGCCGGTCACGTTCCCCGCCGACTGGCAGTACGCCAGGGGCGTCCCCTCGCCCCACGGGGCGCGCGGCATGGTGGTGACCGACAACGCGATAGGGACCCGCGTCGGCGTGGACGTGCTCGCCTCCGGCGGCAACGCCATCGACGCCGCGGTCGCCACCGCGTTCGCGCTCGCGGTCTCCTTTCCCGAGGCGGGCAACCTGGGCGGCGGCGGGTTCATCGTCGCGCGCGTCGGGGGCAAGCCGTACGCGCTCGACTTCCGCGAGACCGCGCCCGGCGGCGCCACGCGCGACATGTACCTGGGCCCCGACGGCAAGCCGACGCGCGCGTCGCGCGAGGGGTGGCTCTCGGTGGGCGTGCCGGGCAGCGTCGCGGGGCTGTGGGAGGCGTGGCACCGGCTGGGGTCGAAGAACAAGACGTGGGCCGAGCTGCTGGCGCCCGCCATCGAGCTCGCCGAGAAGGGCTTCGCGGTGGACGCGCCGTTCATCGAGGGCATCGGCTACCTCAAGGAGCGCCTGGCGAAGTTCCCCGCGTCGGCCGCGCTCTTCCTGCCCGGCGGCACGCTCCCGGTGGTGGGGACGACCTGGCGCGATCCCGAGCTCGCGGCGGTGCTGCGGCGCATCGCCTCGGAGGGGCCGGCGGGGTTCTATGCGGGGCCGGTGGCCGAGGCGCTGGCCCGCGCGATGAAGGACGCCGGGGGTCTGGTGACGCAGGACGATCTGCGCGCCTACCGCGCGGTGTGGCGCGAGCCCATCCTCTACACGTACCGGGGGCGGAGCATCATCGGCATGCCGCCGCCGTCGTCGGGCGGGGTGACGATGGCGATGATCGCGCACCTGCTCGAGGGCTGGGATCTGCGTGCGATGGGGTGGCACTCGCCGTCGGGGGTGCACCTCACGGCCGAGGCTATGCGGCGCGCCTTCGCCGCGCGCAACGCCAAGCTGGGCGATCCGGACTTCGTGAAGAACCCGGTGGAGGAGCTGCTCTCCGACGCGTGGACGCGGCAGCAGCGGGCGACGATGAAGCTCGATCAGGCGACGCCGACGAAGGACCTGTTCCCCGAGCTCGCAACGGGCGCGGCCGGCGGGCCGCACACGACGAACTTCTCGGTGGTCGACGCGGAGGGCAACGCGGTGGCGCTGACGACGACGCTGAACGCGTGGTTCGGCAGCGGGGTGACGGTGCCAGGGCTGGGCTTCGTGCTCAACGACGAGATGGACGACTTCGCGACGGTGCCGGGTACGGCGAACATGTTCGGTCTGAAGCAGGGCGAGCCCAACGCGGTGGCCCCGGGCAAGCGCATGCTGTCGTCGATGTCGCCGACCATCGTGCTCGATGCGCAGGGGCACGTGGACCTGGTGCTGGGCGGCGCGGGGGGGTCGCGCATCATCACGGCGGTGTTCGACGAGCTGTCGAACGCGGTGGACTTCGGGATGGACGCGTCGGACGCGGTGCGCGCCCCGCGCTTTCACCAGCAGGACTCGCCGGACCTGCTGCTGCTCGAGCCGCGCTCGCTGCCGCCCGAGACGGTCGCAGCGCTGCGGGCGATGGGGCACGAGACCAAGGAGGTGGAGCACCTCGCGGACGCACCGGCCATCGGGCGGGACCACGGGCTCTGGCAAGGGGCGCCCGAGCCGCGGCGGGAGGGGGCGCTGGGG
>Ga0326727_10003151_pt1 | contig 53745 bp, 48 predicted proteins | sample MB2enrmetagenome_FD_207643 | JGI IMG/M metagenome (GOLD analysis project Ga0326727, IMG submission 207643) | Lab enriched peat soil microbial communities from McLean, Ithaca, NY, United States - MB29MY | ecosystem: Environmental > Terrestrial > Soil > Wetlands > Peat | place: USA: New York...
GCAATTCCGCTTCGCGGGTCAGGTCCGCGCCCAGCACCGTGCAGGTCGCGTGGAAGTGGTTGCCGAGTTCATCGGCCATTTGCCGCAGGCGGTCCTGGCGGCGCGCCACCAGCGCCAGATCGTAACCGCGCGCCGCCAGCGCCCGCGCGAAAACTGCGCCGATGCCGCTGGACGCGCCCGTAACAACAGCCAGGGGTTTTGCTTCGCTCATTTTCCCCTCATTTTGAAACCAGTGGTGTGCCCCTAATCCCTGACCCCTACCTCTCACACCGTCGGCTCGCCGTGAATCTCCACTTCCTCGGGTTCGACGGCCAGGGGTTCAGGCTCGGGAAGTTTTCCCTTCCAATCCGCCAAGCCCCAAAAAATTGCGGTGCATGAGCTGAGGATGCCCGCCACAAACCCGATGGTCCGCGGCCCATGGTACTGCGAAGCGATGCCCGCCGCGGTCATGGAAACCATCATGGTCGACCACACGAGCGATTCCACCGTCGAAAACACCCTGCCGCGGAATTCATCCGGAACCCGCCGGAGCAATTGCGAAACATTCAGCACCGAACTGACCGCCACGCCCGCGCGGGAGAGGGCGATGAAAAACAGGGCCGCCGCGAAATTCTGCATCTGGCTGAAGAGCACGTAAGCCCCCCCGTGGACAACATAGCAGATGGCGATGGTGCGCTTGTAATTGCGGAAGCTGATTCGGCGGCCAATAACATGGGCCAACGCCCCGCCCACCAGCAGGCCCACGCCCGCGGCACTCCACACCATGCCGATTCCCGCCGGGCCGCGGTTGAAAACCTGTTCGCCGAACAAGGTGAAGAGAATTTGGGCAGCGCCTCCGCCCGTTGCCCAGCCCACGCCGATCAGGGCAATTCCCAGGATCAGCGGCGACGAACGCATGTAGCGCAGGCCTTCCTTGTACTCGTGCCACGGCCTCACCACCTGGTCTTCCGTCAGTGCTTCGCGCTTCGCCCGAAAGCTGCCCGAGCCGCGCAATTGCCAGATGCAGGCTGCCGATCCGAGGAAGGAGAGGGAGTTCAAAACGAAGGCCCACTGGTATCCCAAGCTCGCCGCGCTCAAGCCCGCCACCATGGTCCCCACCGTCAGCGTGGTCCATTGCGTGGTCTGGGTCAGCGAATTGGCGGTGTGCAATTCCTCCCGGCTGGTAATGGAGGGCAGGATCGAAGTGCGGCCGCTGGTGAAAAACGGCGACGCAAACATGAGGAGCGCGCTCAGTCCATAAAGCAGCGAGGTCTGATGATGGTGAACCGTCAGCACAAACGCCAGGGCCACCACCGCGCGGATCAGGTCACTCGCGATCATAATGCGCTTGCGGTCAAAGCGGTCGAGGATCACTCCGGCCAGGGGCCCCGCCATGACCGCGGGTATGGCCCGCGACAGCATGATGCCGCTTACCACCAGCCCGGAATGGGTGGTCTCCATCGCCAGACTGAACACGGCAATGTTGTTGAAGTGATCGCCGATCTCACTGACCACCTGGCCGATCCAGGTGTAGCGGTAATTGCGGTTCTGGCGCAAAAGCTGGCGAAAATCGTTCAGCATCAGGGTTCGCTTCTACTCAACGCATTTCCAAGCCCTTCCCTCGTCGCCCAAGCCTCGAACATTTAGCCGGGCGTATCGGCCGAAAGGCCTGACTCACCTCGTCGATCCGCCTTGGGTTGCCGAAAAAACAGGGGGAGGCGCGGATGTCAGACGCAAACCTGACCAGGAAGGCACTTAATATTCTACAACAGCCTCGCGGTTTGCGGTTGTTTGCTGGGAAACCGAACCGGGATGTGTTTGTTGATCGATTTACGAATTATGTACTTCAGGCCGACGCAAAGGGGTTAGCCGCGACCGGCCATTTACGCCACCCGGGTTATTCAGACCGCCAGGGGGCCGCGTCTTGATCCCTACAGTCCTCAACACGTGGATCACCATGGTGTTTGAAGTGCCCAACTCCCGTCCAATCGCGCGGCTCGTCATCCCGGCAAGATACATCTGCCGGATCTGGAGGTAACGTGCACAACGCTCTGGGTTATGATGAATGATCCATCCGTGCCACCCGCAGACTTTACACGTCGCTATTTTCCGCTCCACGTGTCTTCCTCCGCCATCGCAGAATGTCTTCGACACTGCGCCCCCGGGCAAACAGGCACCCCCTCGAGCTCAGGCGACGAAAGTGCCAGCAGCGAGCAATGTTCCATAAAGTAATAATAGCTGTAAATAAGGACTTGGTAAACCAGGATTACCATCAGGTTGGGTCCACCATACCTGAATACAGGTCCGTGCTACACTTGCTGCATTCGGAGGTCATCCATGCCTCAGGAAATTGATCGCCAATCCACCATCGACGAAGAACACCTGAAGCTTTTATCTTTGGGCTACATGATTTCAGCCGGCGTAGCGGCTTTTTTCTCTGCCTTTGGCCTGTTTTATATTCTTATGGGCATCGTTTTTAGCGAAGCCTTTTCCCACACGCCGACCGCTATTGGCAAGGCCGGCGAGCAGCCTCCTGCTTTCTTGGGATGGATCTTTGTCGGCATAGGGTTGGTGATCTTCCTCCTCGCGATTGGGGTGGCGATCGCCAGGTTCTGGACTGCGCGGTGCATCAAGCAACGGAAGTCGCGAACCTTCTGTATGGTTATCGCAGCTCTCGGCTGCCTGGAATTTCCATACGGCACGGCACTGGGCGTCCTCTCATTCATCGTTCTGGGGCGCGAATCGGTGGCCAAGCAATTTACCGCAAAGCAGTAAGGGATGTGTGGTTTGAAGCATCAAAAAAATAAATCCCATCCTCCGAGTTCCGCTAGGCGGGCGGAAAAGGTCTCAGCCCTATGCATTACCCGATTTTCCGAGGATCGGACGGTTCGCTGCATGGCTGAAGGACGGCTGAGATATACCGTCGGCCAAGCCGTGGTGATCGACGGCGGCCTCACTACCCCTCGCTTCTAGGCTATGAATGACTGATAATGAAGGAGTTTGCGCGTGGAACCTGAAATTGTCTATTCCCAAAGCGACCTGAACGGTGTGGCATGGGCGGAGATTACGCTCAATCGGCCGGACAAAGGGAATGCGCTGAATATGTGCATGCTCGAGCAACTGGCTTCCATTATCGCGGAAATTGAATCCGCGCGAAGCTACAGGGCGGTCGTCATCCGCGCCCGCGGACGGTTTTTCTGCACGGGTGGCGATATTGAGGCTTGGAGCGCGCTCGCGCCACACGACATGGGGCAGGAGTGGATTCTGCGCGGCATCGAGGTCTTTGATCGTCTGGCGGCCTTGCCGCAACCGGTCATCGCCGCGCTTTCGGGTCATACCCTAGGTGGCGGACTGGAATTGGCCCTAGCGGCGGATCTCCGCATCGCGGTTCGGTCGGCGAAGTTGGGCACACCGGAAGTGACTCTGGGAATGGTTTCCGGCTGGATGGGCGTCCGCCGCTTAGCGGAGATGGTGGGAGTGGCGCGGGCGCGCCATATGACCCTCTTGGGTGCTCCCATTACTGCCGAGCAAGCACTGAACTGGGGATTGATCACCGCGCTGGCGGAGGATGCGGCTGATCTGGAGCAACAACTCGGCGTCTGGCTGGAAAGACTCTGCGCGAACGCCCCTGAGGCGATGGCTTTGACCAAAGGCATCCTCAAAACCATGCATCAAGACCTGCGTCATCAGCATGCCGGTGCGGTGGAACGAGCCGCAGGGACCGAAGACTGTAAAGAAGGGGTACGGGCCTTCATGGAAAAGCGAAAACCGGTTTTCCGGAATCAATAGGTGAGCCGCAGCCGGTCAAGGAAAGGAACTCAGCATGAGCCCTACGCAATTTCTGGATGCTCCGAGCGCGGCGGCCTTGGTGAAGGACGGTGACACCGTCGCGATCAGCGGCAACGGGGCGGGAATGACCTCTGCCGAAGCCATCCTGGCGGCCCTTGAGCGACGATTCCTCGAAACCGGGCATCCGCGTGACCTGACCTTGGTGCATTCTCTGGGGCTCGGTGATCGAGGGGCGCTGGGCACGAATCGCCTCGCTCACGAAGGGATGGTGCGAAAGGTCATCGCGGCGCACTTCACTTGGTCACCCAAAATGCAGCAGCTCATTCGCGACGAAAAGATTGAAGCCTATTGCTTCCCGGGGGGCGTCGTGCAGCAGTTGTTGCGTGAGATCGGCGCCGGCCGCCCCGGCTTGTTCACCCACTCGGGATTGGGGACCTTTGTCGATCCTCGCCAGGATGGCGGGCGGTGCAACCGGCGCAGCCGGGAAGAACTGGTTGAGCTGATGCACATCGATGGCAAGGAGGTGTTGCGCTACAAACCCTTCAAGGTGGATGTGGGGATCCTTCGCGGCACTTACGCCGATACACGCGGCAATCTAAGCCCGGAAGAAGAAGCCATTGACATGGATATTCACACTATCGCACTCGCTGCCCATAATAGTGGCGGGACGGTTCTTGCCCAGGTGAGGCAGGTGGTCGAGGCCGGGACTTTGCACGCACGCAGCGTGCGCGTGCCGGGCATCATGATCGATGCGGTTGTCCAGGATTCCTGCCAGCAACTGTTCTATGATCTCGGTTACGACCCTACGGTCTGCGGTGCACGCCGTGCTCACCTCGGTCAACTGAGCGCCGCCCTTCCTCAAAAGCTCGAGCGGCGAATTATTGCGCGCCGTGCCGCTTTGGAATTGCGGAAAGGCGCCTCGCTGAATTTCGGGTTTGGCATTCCCGGCGGCATTTTCGGCGTCATCGCCGAACAAGGCGCCTCGGAAGGCCTCTGGATGAGCGTCGAACAGGGCGTTCACAACGGGCAGATGCTCGATGAAGCCCTGTTTGGCGCGGCGCGAAACCCTGACGCCATCGTGCCTTCCATCGACCAGTTCGATTACTACAGCGGAGGCGGAATCGACATCGCCTTCCTGGGCATGGGCGAAGCTGACTCGCGAGGCAACGTCAACGTGTCGCACCTGGGGGGCAATCTCATCGGGCCGGGAGGTTTTATCGAGATTGCCCAAAACGCCAAGAAGGTGGTGTTCTGCGGGACGTTCGACGCGCAGGGCGCGAAAGTGTCGTGGTCGGAAGGGCGCTTGACCGTCGTTCAACCCGGAAAGGTGCACAAGTTCGTGAGCCAAGTCGAACGCATCACTTTTGCTGCGGATTACGCCAGGAAGCATGGACAGGAAGTGCTTTACGTTACCGAACGGGCGGTCTTTCGTCTGCTGGCAGACGGGATCGAGTTAATGGAGATAGCACCCGGCATCGAGATCCAACGCGACATCCTGCCCTATATGGAATTCCACCCTTCTATATCGGCAGTTGGAACCATGCCGGTCTCCGTTTTCGAATAGTGATGACGCACACGCGGTCTTTCCTGCTTTCCGGGGTGACCGACGCTTCGGCGCTGGTCGTTAACTGACGCATCTGGGTCCATTGCCCAGAGTCTCCGTCTGCCGGCGCCGGAGGTTGTGCCTCGGCTGTGTACCGAGCTCGCAGTCGCTCTCTATGCTGGTTGGATTTTCTCTTCCCTTGCCGAGTAATTCGCTGCGGGTGCCCGCACGCCTTCTTGCCGGAAGTCGCTGATCGATCTAGGAATTCTGCCCTTGGGGCCGACGCAAAGGAATTAACCGCGATCGGCCATTTACACCGCCCGGATTATTCAGACCGCCAGGGGGCCGCGTCTTGATTCCTACAGTCCTCAACACGTGGATCACCATGGTGTTTGAAGTGCCCAACTCCCGTCCGATCGCGCGGCTCGTCATCCCGGCAAGATACATCTGCCGGATCTGGAGGTAACGTGCACAACGCTCTGGGTTATGATGAATAATCCATCCGCGCCAGCCGCAAACTTTGCAAGTTGCAATCTCCCGCCACACGTGTTTTCCTCCGCTGCTGCGCATTATCTACGGTACACCGCCTCAAGCCGGCCACGTCCCACCGCAATTCTAAGGTTGAGGATGTAACATCCGCTAGAGGCATTACGCCTATGATGATAATAGCAGGAAATTATACGCTATGTAAACCTCGATTACCATCGCACCGACCGGCCCCCTCACCAATTGGTAATGGACCCGTCAGGCCGCTGGAACATGGGGTTCAACCGCTTGCGCTCAGTAATCTCCGCCACCAATTGCAGCGGCTTCGTGTCGAGGGTGACGCCCAGGCCGGGACGGCGGTTCGGCCACACTTTGCCATTGCGGAAGTCGTAGCTTTCCGGCAAGTGCGGGATGTTGCCGGGGCCGTTGCGCGTCATTTCCAGCAGCACCGGCCCGGAAAAAACTGCGCACGCGTGCGCCAGGGCAGCTTCGGAGACAGGCCCGGTGAAATGCGGGATGAGCCCCACATAATGGGTCTCACAGAGCGCCTGGATTTTCATGTACTCGGTGATGCCGCCCACGTTGGGGATCGTCACGCGCGCGTAGTCGATCAATTGCTGTTCAATGAGCTCGTTCACATCCCACTTGCTGCCGAATTGTTCTCCCACCGCAATCGGGACTTTCACGTGCTGGCGCAATTGGCGATAGACGCCAGGGTTTTCAGACCGGATCAGGTCCTCGGCGAAGTAGGGCGCAAGCGGCTCGATTAACGTGCTGAGGCGCACGGCATCGGGGAAATCCAGCCGGGTGTGGTAATCGAGCGCCCAATCCCCGTCTTTGCCCACGCCTTCACGAATCTCGACGCAGTCCTGGAAGGTCTTGTCAACCATCACAAGCGAGTTGAATGGTTGCCCTGCCGGGGGATCGGCCGTGGCGTGGCGATAAGCGCGGAAGCCGGCCTCCATGCAGGCGCGCGCCGATTCTTTCAGACTGCCATGAGAGGGGAATCCCGTGGAATAGCACTCCAGGTGATCCCGCGAGACGCCTCCCAGCAAGTCGCTCACGGGTACACCCAGGGCTTTACCCTTGATGTCCCAAAGCGCCAAGTCGAGGGCCCCCAGAGCATCAAGCTTTTCGCGCCCCGGCGGATAGAAGTAGCCGCGAAACATCATCTGCCAGAGGTGGTCAATGCGCGAAGGGTCTTCGCCAATGATCATGGCAGCGCATTGCTCGATAGTATCTTTGCTCCCGCCTTCGCCCACGCCGGTAATGCCCTGGTCGGTTTCAATGGTCACGATGTGGAAACTCTGATTGAACAACACCGGCGAAAGGGGGTTCAGGTAAAAGCGCACGCGGGTGATCTTCAGCGGTGGCGGCGCGGCCGTCGCCAGCGGCGCTCCGCCCACGAGCCCCGCAGTTCCTCCAAGGCTCGCTAACTGTAAAAAGGAACGACGCTTCATAAGAGCCCTCCTGCCTTCCAAGCAGTTTCGATTCGCGACCCTATAATGCATCGTTCCCAAATCTTTTTGACAAGAAATTTAAACGGAACGGGTTTTCCCCCAAGTTGTCGGCGAACCCGTTGCGCATCCACCATGCCTCTTCACCTTGAAGAATTTTCTCCCTCCTGGAAATTTTGTCCGTAGGGGCGACCTGCCCCATTTTCACCTCTTCGCCTAATTCCTTCGAACACAAGCACTTATGATTTTGAGCGAATGGCCCTCCATCTGCCCTCTTAGATTCCGCCTTTGTCTGCGAGGCAAATCGTTAACGGGAGGGAACCATGAACGAAGAGCGAAAGCCCTCAGGTGAGTCGCAAGACCCTGCCTTGAATCCGGAATCATCGCAAGTCGAAGAATTCCAAAAAACCTCTTCACTGTTACTGGAGATCGCCGTCGTGGTGTTTGCGCTCGTTGCGGGCATCGCTGGGGGTTATGGGTGGCTGCAACACGACGCGGCCCGACAGTTGATCTCTGAACGCGCGGAATTGAGTGCCGCACTGGCCCAGGCAAAGAGTCAAGAGGATGCTTTGATCGCAAAAGTCAACGCCTTGAGCATCGCCCAGGCGCAGGAAGAGGCCACTCACGCTCAAACCGAAGCCGTGAAGAATGAACAATTCCCGCCCCGAAACAGCGGATCGCTAAAGGCTGCCACGCACCGCGCCGCAGCCCACCCCGTGCCCGCCGATGACCCGCGTTGGACACAAGTCCAACAGCAGCTCGGCGATCAGCAGAAGGAGTTGGCGGACAGTCAAAAGCGCATCGATGAAACCCAAGCCAATCTGCAACAGGCCAAATCGGAGATGGAAGGAAATCTTCAATCAGTGCGGACGGATTTGAGCAGCGATATTGCTCGCAACCACGAGGAACTGGTGGCCCTGGAAAAGAAAGGGGAACGCAACTATTACGAGTTTAGCTTCGAAAAATCCAAGACCTATCACCACACTGGCCCCATCAGCATCGGCCTGCGCAAAACCGACCCCAAACATGAGTACTGCGATTTGCAGATGCTCGTGGACGATCGGGAGATCACCCGAAAGCACATCAACCTTTATGAGTCGATCACGTTTTATCCGGAAGGCTACCCTCTGCCGCTGGAATTAGTGATCAACCGCATTGACAGGGACTCAGTGCATGGTTACGTGAGTGAGCCCAAATACCGCTCGACGTTGCGAGCGGCCACGCCCGCCCCCGCTCCGACCGCCGCGTCGATGACCACACCCACGCCTGCGGCTCAAGACATCAAGCTGGAGCACCGTGAGGAGGGTGGGCATTAGAACCAAGGCTCTGTTCAAGGGGGTCGAGGAAATTGATTCTGATTTCTCCGCGTGTGACTACCACAGGTGTCCGTCAAGTGACGGACACCCTCACCCCCCTATGCATAGGCGCTGGTTAAGCACGCTACCGAGCCAAAGACGGCTTAACCTGGCGCCTATGCTCCCCCCCAGAGTCGAGGGTAGCGAATCCAAACCAACGCCAAACTCCAAGGAGGTCTTTCGATGAAACGAAGCATATTGATTGCAACGCTCTGCCTGACTTTACTGGCTCCCAGCCTGCTGGTAGCTGATGGCCCGATCGCGGGGTCGGCAGGACAGAAGCCCGCCTCTTCCTTAACGGCGTCGAACACTCCAGCGGCTGCTCCACAAGATCAACAGCCCACCACGGTGCGCCCCAATTCGAAGACGCAACAGCGGTCGTATGAGCGAGAAGTCCAGCCCCGCCATCGGCGCCATATTTCCAAGGGTGAAATCGTTTTCATGGCGGGGATCGCCGGGACCTCGATGGGAATCGGCGCGCTGGCCGGAGGCGGCACGGGTCTGGCCATCGGCGCCATCGTCGGTGGCTGGGGGGCTTATGCCGGCCACCGAATTTGGCATTGGGTCAATAAGTAACGGTTAGGCCGTCCCCGGACCTGGTTCAGACCGAGCGCTGAGCCGTGGTCTAAGCCCCTCATCAAAAAGGGGGATTAAAGTAAGGGGGAGGTACCCCAATTGACCGGGGTTCCCGCTGGCGAGCAGACTGCGGTAGGTTTGAATCTTTCGCGCTGGACAGCCAATCTTTGCGACATTAAGTCAGAAAATGCTTTTCGCACGACCAAGAGCTAAACCATCACCCCGCATTCTCTCCGTGAGGGTTCAGTTGGAACGCCGCTTGCTTTCCTCATTCCGTGAGGACTAGCTTTCGCTCAGCGACACTGTGTCCGAGTTTTCCGGAGGATCGATTATGAATACTTTAATTGTCCTGGGTTCGGTTTGGGGAGTGGTTACGCTCGCGTTCGTCATCTTACTCCTTTATCGCCGGAGCCTTACGAAGCAGGAATCGGATTGGATTCCCTTAACAGATGATGCCAAGGAAGATTCGGCCATTCAAACCCAAACGATTATCGAAATGAAAACCCGGAAGTTGACCATCCCGATTCGTGCTCTGGGGGCGATTTCGCTGATCATGCTGCTGGTCATTGTGGGTTTTTGGCTCTTCCATAGCATCTTTACTCCGCCCCCCATGCCGCAGTAAGGCGCAGAGCAGGACGGATTTGGGGCGAAACCGGCGCACCTGGGCGAGGCCCGGTGCGCCCTGTCCCACTATTGACGAGTCGGTTTGCGCGCCTCATGCGCGTCCTTTCTCTTTTTCAAGAACCCGGCAAAACTCGGCACGACGGCCGCAAACGGCAATCGGATGCGAATCCGGGCGACCGCTGGTACAATCATGCCGTTTCACCCCGCCCGTAGGAGCCGGTATGAAGACGAACGCCCATGCATCATTTCCCTTGCCCGTAGCGGCGATTGGTTTTAGGCCGGAATTTCTGGATTTCCGCCGCGGCATTCACGTGGGAAATCTGGAAGAGAATGAGCGCATCACGCGCATCCTGAAGTTGGCCCTGGAGGCGCGCTATCAGCAAGGCTTCGTCACGGAGCGCTGGGGCCGAGGCGTCTTCTGGCAGTGGATTGCCTTCCTGCCGCGCGCCGACCGTGAGGCCAAACCGCTTTCCTCGCACGTCAGCTTTGGCTGTTCCAAGTTTTTCATCTCCGTGGAGACCGAGGAGAAGCTCTTCCAATGCGGATTGCAGATCGAGCGCGGCTACGTGAAGGCTCCGCGCTCGTTCCGCGAATGCGAGTTGCGCCCGGATTGGGACTGGCACCGGCTGGTGAAAGGTCTGCGGCCCGGCAGTCCCGTGGAGCGCGAACTGCGCCGGCTGATCCTGCGCGAAGGCTTCAGCCTCTACGCCGGCAGTTGGGAAACGGAACTTGGGCAGTTCTCCAAGGAGAATTTTCCCGGAGTCACCAAACTGCGCCGCTTGCTTGATGCCGCCCCCAAGAATCACTGGGCGGGGTTTCAGCTCTTCTACCCAATGACGGAAGAAGAGGTGCGCAGCGCTACGGGCGTGGACTTGGTGGAATCCATGCTCGCCGTGTTCCGCGAGGTCACCCCACTCATGAATCTGACCATGCAGATTGAATTGGTCGAGGCGGGCGAGACAGGATGAAATTTAAGTATAAAGGATAAAACGCTTAATACTTTACCCTTTATACTTTGCCCGACACCTGACCCCTACGGTCCTCACAAACTCACTTTGCGCAGATCGATTTTCTTTCGGTCCCACACTCCCAGGCCCAGGGCTCCGGCAATTTCCACGTGTTCGGCCTGGCGATGCACAAAGGTGCTGTACTTGTCCGGCGCGGATTCCATGATTTTCTTCATCCCCACCGATTCGCGCTTGGCATCGAGCACTTCCCAGCCGATGTGGTCGAGCGACACGGGGTCGGTGGAGAAGTACAAGGTGTGGTGCTCCCACACGAATTCCGGCCGGCCGCCGGGCCCGCCGTCATAGAGGCCTTTGACCCCGTCGAGGATGTTGAGCACCACCTTGTTGCGGATGACGGGCATGGCCACCACCGCAGGAATGAAGGTGTTGCAGGCATTCAGGCTGGGGCTGGAGTGGCTGCGGTTGACATTGTTCACGAGGCCGTGGGAAAGATTCTTGAGCGACATCGTGACACCGGCCGATTGGTGATCCTTCAGGACGGGCAGGTTGATGAGCTTATTGACCTGCTTGGTGATGAACCGGGCCGCATAGGAGCGGCGCGCGGTGAGGTTATCCACGCTATAGCCCGGCAACGTCAGCGCCATGTCCATGTAATGATCGGGATCGTAACCTGCGATGTCTTGCTGGATGTTATCGACGTCCTCGACGGCACAGGAGATTCGGACCCCCTCCGGCAGCCACTTGTCGAATCCACCCGAGTAGAATTGCTTGCGGTAACGGTCGTAGGCGACAATGTCCTGGCGTTTGACGCCTGCGGCTTCCAGGCCCGCAATGATTTCGTGCATCACAGTGGCATCGGAAATTACCAGCGGCTGGCCCACCGGGTTGACCTTGATCCCCACCACATCGCCCGGCTCAAAGAATTGGCGCCAGGCGTCCACCCACCCGTCCGCGCCGGTCAATTCCATCATGCCCCGCCGCATCATCTTTTGAACATGCTCGGCCTGGTACTTGCCCGACACGAGCACGGCGGGATTCTCTATGGCGCAAACGCGTCCGGGAAAAAGCCCCGGCATGCTGAGCTTGCTGCTCTCCGCTTTCGACTCCGATCGCATACCCAGGGCAAACCCATTGGCCCCCCCGGCCACATAACCTGCTGCCAGACCTCGACTAATTGCTTTCAAACAACCTCGGCGAGTGAATTTCATGGTCTCCTCCCGTATATTTGTTTATTTATACCCGAAAACGCGCTTGGATACCGCAAAAAAGTCCGATTTCCAATGCCAGGCTACGCAGAGATAGTGAAATTGCAGGGAGCAGATTACACGGAATAAATGGCAGGCTAGAGCCCCCCGGCATTTGACTGCTCCTCTCTGCTACCCAGTTTACGTATGCCCTGGTCATAGACAGCGTGATAATCCTCAAGTTCCCCTGGGCCGATCCAGTTGACTCCGCCTTTTAGCGGTTAATGTGCTCGAAACAAATGGGGTTGTTTGCTTTTCCGCGTCCATACGCTTCATGGCAGGCCTCTTGCTTTGACATGACCGGAAGGTCATTGAGGATTTATGCGTAAGCTCAGAATTGTCCCCCAAGTTGTGAAAGAATCGGCGCCACTTCTGCGCCCGTCGACCCTCGCACACCGGCACTTGATTTCCCTCCATGACCTAATGCCGACAGAAATAGAGTTCCTGTTGAAGCTGGCGCAGGAAGTCAAGGCTGCTCCCGCGCGCTACCTTCACGCGCTAGAGGGCAGGGCGCTGGCGATGATTTTTGAGAGACCTAGCCTGCGCACGCGGGTGACCTTTGATCTGGGCATCAGCCAATTGGGCGGACGGGCGCTCTACCTGGGTTCGGAAGAAGTGGGACTGGGCAAGCGTGAAGCCGTAAAGGACGTGGCGCGTAATCTCTCTCGCTGGGTGGACGCCATCGTGGCGCGCGTGCATTTACACCAGACGGCAATTGAACTGGCAGAGCACGCCACCGTACCCGTGATCAACGGCCTTTCCGATTTCGAGCATCCCTGCCAAGCGTTGGGCGATTACTTGACGCTGCTCGAGTGTAAGGGTAGGCTGGCGGATGTAACTCTGGCTTGGGTGGGCGACGGCAACAACGTAGCACATTCGCTGATCTATGGCGCGGCACGGCTGGGTGTTCGCATGCGTATTGCCACCCCCGCAGGTTACGAGCCGGACCGGTCGGTGGTGGCGGAGGCCAAACGCGAGGGGGGCGACGTGACCCTGACGCACAATCCTGCGGAGGCGGTGGTGGGCGCGGACGCCGTTTACACGGATGTCTGGACGAGCCGGGCCGAGGAGGAGGAAGCGCAGACTCGCCAGGAGGTCTTTCGTCCCTACCAGGTGAATTCTCACCTGATGCGAGCGGCGGGCCCGCAAGCGCTGTTCCTGCATTGCCAGCCCGCGCGGCGCGGCGAGGAGGTGACCGACGACGTTATGGACTCCCCCCGTTCCCTGGCCTACAACCAGTCGGAAAATCGCCTACACATGCAGAAGGCCATTTTTCTTGCCCTGCTCTCCTGAGAGGCCTTATGCCTATCGCCGTGGTCGCCATTGGTGGCAATTCCCTGATTAAGCCGGGCGAACGCGGCACACTGGAGGAGCAGCGCGCCAATCTCAGCGTGACCTGTGAAGGTATTGCCGCGGTGATGGCCGCCGGCTATCGCGTGGTAGTTACGCATGGCAACGGCCCGCAAGTAGGTGACGCGCTGCTGCGCTCGGAATTGGCCGCGGCGCAGGTTCCGCCTCTCACGCTGGATGCCTGCGTGGCCGAAACGCAAGCGACCATCGGGTACCTCCTGCAACAGATCCTCCAGGAAACTCTTCAGCGCCACGGTTTGAGGCGGCCCGTGGTGACCATGGTGACGCAAGTGCTGGTGTCGCGCCGCGACCCCGCCTTGCGCCACCCCACCAAACCGGTTGGCCCATTCTATTTCCAGGAGGAAGCGGAACGCCATCGCGCGGTCCAGGGCTGGACGATGGTGGACGACTCTGGGCGCGGCTACCGGCGCGTTGTGCCCTCACCCGAGCCCAAGTCGATTATGGAACTCGCCGCCATTCAGGGCGCACTCGACCATGACGCGCTGGTGATCGCCTGCGGAGGCGGAGGCATTCCCGTGATCTTCAAGCGCGAGCGCCTGGTGGGAATTGATGCGGTCATCGACAAGGATCGCGTCTCTAGCTTGCTGGCGTGGGAGTTGGAAGCGGAACTCTTTTTGATCTCCACCGGCGTCGAGCAAGTGGCCCTCAACTACGGCACGCCCCAGCAACACGCCGTCGGCAACCTGACCGTGCCGGAGGCGCGCCGCTACCTGCGCGAAGGCCAATTCGCGGCGGGCAGCATGGGACCAAAAATTGAAGCGGCGCTCGCCTACCTCGAACGCGGCGGCCGCCTGGCCATCATCACCTCACCCGACCGCATTTCTGAAGCCCTGCAAGGTATGGCGGGAACGCGCATTGGGTCCGCGGAGATCCGGAAGGTGTAGTCGGAAAGCGATAGGCAGGAATCATGGTGGGCTGAAGGTGCTTGGCAGTTGCAGAGAGTGCTCCCTTTACCAAGAGATCCGGGCTGACGAATTGTGGGGCCACAGGTACCCCTAATTCGCATTGTTGACAAACCATGAATACCCATTACAAACCACGAATGAGGGCTTTGAGCCGGGTCTATGGGTGAGGGACAAAAAGTCGCTTTTTGTCATCTTGCGTCTATTCTGAGCAGTTCCCAACCTTAAGCATGGGACGGACACGCCAGCCGGGAGCAGCGCCCGACGGCCTATTCTGGCCGCGGCCTTTTAGCGGCAGCCGAACCTATTTCATGAGCGTGCCCGAGTAAGCGCGGATTAGCCACTGGCCGTGGCGCTTCACCCAGACTTCTCCCACGGCCATTTGAAACTCCACGATGTTGCCGGGGGTTTTGACATTGGCGAAGTAGGTGACGAGGGCCGCATCAACTCCAACCGGCACGACGCGCAACTGGGACAATTTGTACCCTGTAATGGGCTGCTCGGACATCTGCTGTGCCGTGGGCTTTCCGATGTGGCGGGAGCCATCGGGCCAGAAGGAACTGAAGTCATCGGCGATGACCGCATCATTGGATGCCGCATCCTGGTTCTTCCAGGCTTCCCACTGGGAGACGAGCCGCGCTGAGATCGCTTCCGTCCATTCGGCTATCGAAACGTCCATCTCCATGTCTGTTCCTTCCGCTCGCAGTTTCTGGGCCGCCACGAAGCTGCCACGCACCAGAACCGCACCCGCAAGTCGCTGCCGGCGCCGCCCCCTCGCGAGTTCGGCTTCACCATAACGCTGACTCGGTAGGGCCGAGCAGCGCTCGGCCAAGGGCGAACGCTGTTCGCCCTACATTTTTGGTTGCGGTTCCGCCGCGCCCCGTGAAACCGTATTATGCAATTCTCAATCGTTACTCGTCACTCGCTGCCGTCTTCTCGCTCGCCACTCGTCACTAGGCACTGTTCTTAAAGACCCTGGACTTCAGACTCTGCTTGTCACCAACTACTATAAGGCGTGCCGTCCAGCGACACGTCCCCGGAGCCGCTATGTACGTCCGTGATTCCCAGCGGGGCGGAACTATCGACGGAGAGTGATTCGGTTTCGGTTTCAACTGCCCAGGTTTCGTTCGAGCCGGTAAAGGGGTCGACGGGGACGCTCCCCATGTATCCTTCTTCCACCAACTCTTCCAGCGAGGTGGGGCCGCGTTCGTTGTCGTGGGTGAAGCGGTCGATCTGGGCGCGCATGGTGAAGAGGTCTTGACGCAGGACGGCCTCGCGCGCGTGCACCGTAATGGCATGGTAAGCGGGCATGGCGAAGGACGCCAGGATCAAGATCAGCGTGAGCACCACCATCAACTCCAAAAGCGTGAAAGCGGGGGAGTGATGCCGGCTCGACCGTGCCGCTTCGTGTTTTCGCTCGTCACTCGTCACTTGTCGCCGCTCCCGCTAGCTTCTCTTCAGTGTAACCTGTTCCCTGTGCCCCTGACACCTGGAACCCGACACTTGACACCTGTTTTAGGCAGTAGGCAGTAAGCAGAAGGCAGTAAGCGGCAGACCGTAGACGGTAGACGGCAAACAGTAGCCAGCAAGCAGCTTCATGTAGAGCTTTTCGTGGCCCCCCTGACACCCGACACGTGGCACTTAGCCCCCGAATCCCCAGCCCTCCAACCCCGAATCCCGACTTCCGCCCCTGACACCTGGAACCCGACACCTGACACCTGATTCCTGCTTCTGGTGCATAGGCAATCAGGTATTCACGCACAAGAATGAACCTTAAAGGGCGCGAGGTGAGGTCCGGGCGCCGGTGCCCCCGATGGGGAAAAGGCACGAGACCGCGAAGGGTGTCAAATATCTCGGACATTACCCGGTCGGCTGCGTTGGGGTTTTCCTGGGCAATATAGTAGCGGATGTCGTCGAGGTCGGCGTAGGCTTCCAGGTGGAGCGCGTAGCCGCTGCTCATGCTGGGTGGTTGCGCTGGGCTTGGGTTTTGGCTTTCAGGCGGGCAAAGGCCTCTTCACCATCGATGGGCTTCACCCTGCCGCTTTTCAGCTCGTCATAGCGGCTGTTGAGCATGTCCCGAGTCTGCGTTAGCTCGTCCAAGTACCCCGCCAAGGCATCTTGCAGAAGCTCGTCGGGCCCGCGTCCGCTCTGCGCGGCGAGGTCGTTGAGCTTCTTTTCCACGTCAGGGGTGAAATGTATCTCCATCGTCTTCAGGATACGAGAAAATCTCGCGTGTTGCAAGTTGCGTGGCTCAGTTTGCCTTAGCGGCGGGGGAATTCATCCCGATTTCATCGGGACCCCACCATTTTTGAATCTTGAATCTGCAATCTCCAATTCCAGCCCCTAGCCCCCAGCCCCTAATCCCCAGCCCCTGACCCCTGTTTTAGGCAGTAGGCAGTAAGCAGTAGGCAGTAGGCAGTTTTTCCTCACCCCCCTGACACCTGACACCTGGCACCTGACACCTTGTGCTTAGCCCCCAATCCCCAGCCCCTGACCCCTGTCTTAGGCAGTAAGCAGTAGGCAGTAAGCAGTAGGCAGTATGCAGTTTTTCCTCACCCCCCTGACACCTGACACCTGGCACCTGACACCTTGTGCTTAGCCCCCAATCCCTAGCCCCTAGTCCCCGCTCTTCCGACCCCGGACTTCGGACTCTGGACCTCGGACTGTCTTTCTCGCCACCAGCCACTAACCACAAGCCACTGTCCTTACGACTTCGGACTTATCCTGTTGACATGTGTAAGGCTACAGGCTACAATTGATCCGGTGAAAATACGGAACTTCATCCACAAGGGCCTGAAAAAGCTTTACGAGGAAGATAGCCCGAAGGGTGTTTCCGCCGAGACGGTGGATAAGCTCCGTAAGATGCTGGCATTTCTCGACGACATGCAAGACCCCGAGGAATTGCGTTCGCTCTCGAGCTGGAAAGTTCACACGCTGACGGGTGACCGCAAGGGTACTTGGAGCCTGAGCGTCACCCGCAACCGGCGTTTGACGTTTTGCCTCGACAGCGCGGAGCGCGAAATCTGCGACGTGAATTTGGAAGACTATCACTAGGACGGAGGAAGCCAACGCCATGCCCATGAAGAACCCGCCCCATCCGGGAGATTTCATTCGGACGGAGATTATCGCGCCCGCAGGCCTGACGGTGACGGCGGCAGCCGCGGCGCTTCAGGTTTCCCGGCCTACCCTGTCGAGCTTGCTCAACGGCAAGGCCAGCCTTTCCGGAAACATGGCGCTGCGCATTGAAAAAGCCTTTGGCGTGAAGATGGACACGCTCCTGCGCATGCAAGCCTCCTACGACATTGCCCAGACCCGCAGGCGCGAGAACCAAATCCATGTCCGGGGCATTCACCCCCTCGGTCAGATTCCCGCCTGAACCCCGGCGGATATGGCGGCCTGGCGCAGACGGTCGACTTTGAGCAGTAGGCAGTAAGAAGAAGGCATTAAGCGGCAAACAGTAGACAGCGAACAGCCAACTTTTCGTAGCGGCGGGGGAATTCATCCCGATTTCATCGGGACCCCGTCAATTTTGAATCTTGAATCCGCCATCTCCAATCCCTCGCGCGGCGCCCCATACCTCGATCGCGACTCTTGAATCTTGAATCTGCAATCTCCAATTCCAGCCCCCAGCCCCTAATCCCCAACCCCCGACACCTCGTTTAGGCGGTAAGCAGAAGGCAGTCGGCAGAAGGCGGCAGACAGTACACGGTAGACGGCAAACAGTAGACAGCGAACAGCCAACTTTTCGTAGCGGCGGGGGAATTCATCCCGATTTCATCGGGACCCCGTCAATTTTGAATCTTGAATCCGCCATCTCCAATCCCTCGCGCGGCGCCCCATACCTCGATCGCCGCTCTTGAATCTTGAATCTGCAATCTCCAATTCCAGTCCCCAGCCCCCAGCCCCTGATCCCCGAGCCCCGACAACGGTGCCACCGACCCGTCGCGCCCCGCGCCGGGCCAAGAAGCCCAAACCCCTTCGCGCCACTCGCGGCTGAAAGCAAGCAATATGAAGAAGGCATCGGCGAAGGGAATGAATGACGATTTGAGGCCGGAGTATGACCTCTCACAGCTCAAGGGAGGCGTTCGCAGTAAGTACTACCGCGAGGCAACTGCCGGGACCAACCTCGTGTTGATCGAGCACGAGCTGGCGGAGGTCTTCCCTGACTCGGAGTCGGTGAACCGGGCACTCCGCATGTTGGTGAACACCGCGGCGGCAGCAGCAGGTACAGCACGCCGTCGTCCTGGCGCTCCGAACCATCGCGCAAAGTCGGCCACGGTAAAACGCGCCCACTTGGCCGCAAGAGGCGGATTGGCGCAGACCGTCGGTCATTAGGATCGCCGGCCAGAGGACCTTGCCTGTTTTTCGTCACTCGTCACTTGCGATTTGGGAAGAATAGTGTCACATTATCTAGCGGTGGCGTAACTAGACTCAGGGAGCCGTCAGCTGGACGTCAGATCGAACTTGAGGCGAAATGATTCGAGAAAAGATTTCCGCAGAGTCGTCAGTCGAAAAGATATACGAAATCATTAAAGGTCACTTGACCTCCCTGCCTGAAGATGAAGCCATGGCGAGGCTAGAGATCATTGACCAGGCTCATGCTAAAGCCCGCGCTCAAACTCGCGCACGGCGTTCCAGAACGCGCTCAAAGCAGGCTCGTACGCAGGGTCGCCAGGCCGTACGCCGCACGTCTCCGTAAGGTAACTCTTAAACTCCTCTTCGTTGCCACGTCTCGCCAATCGGCGCAGGTTCCAAAGAAACTCATCCCTTCTTTTGTGGACTTCAACTTGGACTCGATCGGCTGCAGTTGGAGACGGCTTTCGTTTTTCCATGGAGTTTGATTAAGGTTCCCCAATTCCGTCAACTGAACTTCGAAGACACGTTCAATATTAAGATCTCAGATAGCCGGCTGGCGCGCTTTATCACATTTTTCCGGCGTTTCTCGGGATATCGCGGGACCCGAGTCCCGTGCCCCTTATCCCGTAACCCGGGTTCCGCCCCTGACACCTGGCACCTGGCACCTGACACCTGACACCTTCCTCCTCTTTCTCGCCACTCGCCACTAACCACTGGCCACTAACCACTGTCCTTATGACTTCGGACCTTTTTGTTTTCCCCAAGTCCTTTCCGGAAATCGCAGACCTCCAAGAAAACGGATTTGCGCCAGGGGTTCCTTGCTATTGGCTGCCATAAGGTGTATAACACCCGCCAGTAAGCGTTGAAAGGTAACAACATGTGGCCAGCACTACCGATCGCCCCGAGGGATGCGCGAACGGCGGAGTGCTTGGTCCCTACCCCAATCAACTTCCCATCCAGCACCCCCCCACAGTTTACCCACCAAGGAGGCATCAATGTTGAGGCGCCTAACTCTGCTCGTTTGCTTTTTTGCAGTTTCCCTACCTTTGTATGCCGGAATCAGTAGCGATAAGGCCATGTACGTAGGCGGCACGATTACTGGGCTCAAAGAACAAACGGAAGGGACTTTTTCCGCTAAAGACGAGAAGCAACTGCTCTTCGATTACAAGAAAGGCAAGTTGGCAATCCCCTACGAACGGATTAACAGTCTGGAATATGGCCAGAAGGCCGGGCGTCGCGTGGGTCTGGCCATTGCCGTCACGCCCATAGCACTCCTCTCGAAAAAGCGGCGCCATTTCCTAACGGTGAATTTTGTCGACGAGAACGACAAGCAGCAGGCGGGTGTCTTCGAGCTCGGCAAGGATATTGTGCGCGTAACGCTTTCCAGCCTGGAAGCACGCACGGGCCGCAAGATCGAATACCAGGACGAAGAAGCCCGCAACAGTTCGAAGGGGAATTAAGGAGGCCGTGATGATCCGCAATATCGTTTGGTCGTTTGTCGCGGCGGTCATCTTTCCGTACCTCGTTGGGTTCTGCCAATCAACCGCCCCCCAAAGCGCCGCGCCCAACCCAGCGCCGGACCCGCGCGCTGAATTGATCGCCAAACTTGTCAGTGTGAAGCGGGTTTACGTCGACAGCTTCGGTGACGACAGCGTCTCCAAGAGCCTTCAAGCCATGGTGATCAACGCCCTCGATGAGAGCAAGCGGTTCATCGTGACTGAGAACAAGGAGAAAGCGGACGCGATCTTGAAGGGTCGCTCCATCGAAAGCACTTCGCAGGAGGTGCATGCCACTGGGTCGGGGACGCGAGTGGCTGCCGCGGGGGGGAGTGAATCATCCTCACCTGGGGGTGGTGGCCACGGTGGCTTCGCGGCCAAAGCCATGGGTATCGATGACTCCACGCTCTCCACCGAGACGATTACCGAGGCGCGGCTGGCCGTGCGTCTGGTCTCCTCAGATGGCGACGTGATCTGGTCGACCACTCAGGAAAGCCGCGGGGCCAAGTTCAAGGGAGCCAGCGCCGACGTCGCGGACAAAATCGTGAAGCAACTTCTCCACGATCTTGATAAGGCTGCGCCGGGAAAGATGTAGGAAGCGAGTGTCATTGCTCAGGCGGGGAAACGAGCGGGCATGCGCAGAAGGTGGGTTTTAAGGGTTTGCGCCCGACGGGCGCCACCTTTCGTACCCCCTGGGTGTATACAGGCGTCATCTTGTTAATCTCGTGGCAATCGTCGGGTGGCCGTCCACATCGCACACAGCATGCCGGATAGGGCACCCGCAAAAGGAGAAATTCTCGGAATCGAGATTCCTAAGACTAGGAGTGAATATGGCCCTACCGACAGCTTACCTAACCAGCACCAAGAATCTGGAAGACATGCTTAATGCAATCCAAAATGCACAGGCTCCCGAAAGGTTCACAATAAAGTTCTTGGAGTCTCTTGAGTTCAAATCGAGCAGTGACAGACTCATCATTGGTGTGTTGAAGGCGCTTGGCTTTCTAGATGATGCGGGCGCACCGACGCCGCTCTATTACAAGTTCCTGGACCAGACTGAGTCACGCCGGGTATTGGCAGAGGCGATTCGGATGGCGTACGACGACCTGTTTCGGATTAACAAGAAAGCGAATGAATTTTCACAGACCGAGGTCAGAAACAAGCTCAAGACGTTGACAGAGGGTCAGAAAGGCGATCGTGTGCTTACTGCCATGACAAACACGTTCGTGGCATTGTGTGCGCTTGCCGATTGGACGCAGCCGATAAAACCCGCGGAGCCCGAAAAGCGTGAACAGCCAAAAGTGCTGCCTGGTCCGGCCTCACCAACTTCGGATTCTAAAAGTGGCCCCATGAAGCCACTCTCGCTCGGCCAACTAGCGTACAACATTCAGATCATGCTTCCCGTCAGCCGAGACCAAGCCGTCTATGACGCCCTATTTAGAGCTCTGAAGGAGCATTTACTCACATGAGTTCCTCAGATTCATTGTATTCGTTCGTTTTCAGGGCTCTCCTCGCGGAAGAGGCGCTTGACGCTGCGGGGCGCCTGGGCCCAACCGCCAGTGACCCCGCTATAAGCCAGGAACTGGCCCGGCGCCTATCGGTGGACCTACTCGATAAGGAAATGGTTGCCAGGGCGTCTCGGATGGCCTCTGTTTACGCGGCCATCGCCGCATTCGAGAACTCTGTCCGGAAGCTTGTGTCAACTGTTCTTTTGGAACATGTCGGGGAAGGCTGGTGGCAGCAGTGTGTCTCAGAGAAGGTTCGTCAGAAGGCAGAAAGCAGGCGTGAGGAGGAAACCAGGACCCGGTGGCACACTCCGCGCGGTGATGACCCGCTTGACTATACAGAGTTTGGAGACTTAGCTTCTATCATGTCGCAAAGCTGGCAATATTTTGAGCCGTTTATTCGATCTCAAGAGTGGGCAAGACAACTTTTCTCCAGTATCGAGCGCTCCCGCAATGTGATTATGCACAGCGGCGAACTTGAGGTCGAGGACATCGAACGGATCGGAGGGCTAATCCGCGACTGGGTGAAGCAGGTCGGGGGGTAGGGGGCGGGCGCAGAGGGTCCGTTCTTAGCGCCTGCGATCTCCCGCAGGGACTCTCCTCTGGCACGGCACTGTCGCGGCTATAGTCTCCGGCAGCGTGCCGTTCTACAAGCTGACTGAGTTGAGCCGCCAGCTCACACAAGTCGCTTCGAGAAATCGCAGACCCGCCAAGAACATGGGCCAGTGCCAGCCCGTGGAAAAAACGCGATAAAACCCCGCGGGTGCTTACCCGCCGTGGCAAGCGGCAGGACAGGAGCAGCGGCCAATGGCAAATGACAGGTGGCGAATTTGTGCGATTAGACACCTCACGCAATGAGAGGTGCTAAACTTCGTAGGATGCCTAAACGCAACTGGAGAACGCCTCTCAATTGGACGGTTGTGGGTGTTGCTCTCGGCGCAGCGCTCCCTATGTTGATCTTTGGAGGTGCTGACGCTCGGTGGATGCCTGTGCTGTTGGCAATTTCGTTGCTCTTCGCGTTGCAAGAGATCTTTCACACCGATAGGCGCAGGCGTCTTTTTCAATCACTGACTTTGGTGGGATTAATTATCGTTCTGGGTACCTTGAAGGTGTGGCCGCAGATAGGGCGGATAATAGAGCATTCTCCGAATTTAGAGATTTATTACCACGGCCAAAAACTACACGGACAATCAGTAACACTCGCCAAATCCTGTATCCCAGCAAGCCCCGTTCAACCGGATATGTGCATTGACCAAAACTACCCGAACAATTTTGACCTCTTTGGCATGGTAATGTTGGCTGATGGTTCTATCGAAGCGCATGATGTCCTGCTGGATTTTTCTAGCAAAGTTACAGTGCCTTCCCCGGGCTGGTCTTGTTGGAAACCTGCCAACACTGAGGGGACAGAATATAGCTGCTTCCTAAACAAACAAGTTGTCCCTGCACAACTACAGGTCCAGATTGAGCCTTTCTATGGAACGCCATTGCCATCTCCAGAAATGCATGTCACGGTGAGAGTATTCTATGGGTCCAAGATGACACGGGCAACGTTTGCGCTGAGAACCCCGAATTAGGCCGCAGCAAGCGTAGCGAGGATCTGTTTTGCAGGCGGGCTGGCGCAGACGGTCGGTTCGTAGCGTCTGCCATCTCCCGATGGGACTCTCCTCTATCCGGCATTGCCGCGGGGATTGTCTCCGGCAGCGTGCCGTTTTTACAAGCTAACCGCCTTGAGCTGTCAGCTCCCAGAAGTCCCTTCGGGAAATCGGGGCCCCCCAAGAACACGGGCTGCGCCACCCAAGCAAGAAGGAAGCCAGGGGCCCTTGATAACGAAACCGCAGCAGTGTACTCTTAAGTGCGAGTGATACCCCATGAATGAATCTCTCAGAGACTTTGAAACCTGGATTGAGCAAAAGGCTGCGGAAGATCCTCACTTCTCTGGCACCTTTTGGTTTGTGCTCTCTCCTCTTTCGGGAGACCTCTTCGCCGACAGGTTAGGACAACCTCCAGTTGATCCACAAACGGTTCCACTGGCCGATTTCGCAACTAATGTTGTTATCAAGGACCGACGGGACAGAATGCACCAGACCACTTTTTGGCATCTTCCCTTCCACAAAGCTAGTAGTCTTCATCTCCTTTTCTCGCTGGAGCGCCCCTCGCGGGCTCTGCGTTTTATGTACCGACTCTTGGCCCGGGCCAGAGGCAAGGCACATCTTTTCCCGATCGGTCACAGCTTGGTGAAATCTTGCGTTCGACTGGACGACAGATACGAGTTTAGCGAAACGCGCGTTTTGAGAGGCGTATCTTATCCTAGCCAACCGAGCGAGGGGGGGGCCGAGATTAAGCTGAACCCCGGCGACGCCGCAGTGTTTTTTGAAAGACTGGACGAAGATCATCGCGTTTTGAAACTGGCAAGAATGCGGGCACGAATAGGGAAAGAGGACTTTTGCGAATTCACCGTGAGTCGGATCGGCTACGTGAGCTACCACAAGGGCCAATCTGCCGCCCTCCTCAAGTTGATCCTTGGTCGGCTCAGCCAGGAAATGATTGCGTCGGTTAGGCCCTTCGAAGAAGCGATAGGGCGATTCGTTGCCTTGCGATTTCCTGAACCGGTGTTCGCGCAGCGCGCCAGTTACGCCGGTGTGTTTGGAGCGTTTTCTCGTTTACCGCATGCGACCCTGGCGGTGCTTCACGCGAATCCCTACTTCCATGCCACCCTCACCAACTATGAGGATGGCGGAGAGTTTGATGTTTTCGTAACAGACGGGTCCACGGTTCGCATTCAGGGTCGCGAGGGCGCTTCGCCAGCGTCTTTCTTGCGCCTCCATAATAGCCTCGCGGAGGTGTTTCGTGAACCCACAGTGAAGATCGAGGAGTCGCCCGTATTTCGGCTGAAGGACCTTTTGCAGGGGCGGGTCTAGGAATGGCCCTGAGCGCAGGCATTGAGGATCGAATACAAAAGCTATTTGAAGAGAAACACAAAGAGTATGCGGCTCACGACCGTACACTGAGCGCTCTCGCCGCATTCCGTTTCATTCTTGAGTACATCGACGAAATTAAGCAGGAAACCCTCTTCTGGAATTTTCGGCCTCGGGTCTGCTCGCGAGGTTCCGAGTCGAATCCGCGCACCCCCGATGGTTTGATTGTTCAGGAACCTTCCCACAGCTTCGTGTTGGAACTTAAGACTTCCTGGAATAAGGGCGACGTCACCCAAGTAACAAACTACGGAAATGCTGAAGGCTACTTGCACGCCAACGGCACCCTCACCCCGTTCCCGGAGAACCACTGTGTTCTGCTTGGCTACCAGAATGTCCCGGGAGATTCCAACTTGGAGGATCTGTTTAATGAGTGGGAGAAACAGAAGCCCCATGCCTCGTTGGTAGTCTTTCGGTATAGTTTTGAATCGGCTCCCACTGGTGATCGCATATTCTTTTCCCGAGTACCTTTTGCCCGGAACGGGACATGCCCCCGTTCTCACTTAGGCAGAACCATCAACTCCGCCCAAGGCTTTTCTGTCAGCGCCGCCAGTTTCAGTCGGGTAGCTAGCAAATTTCACAAGTCGAATGACCAGGTCATCGACAGTTACGCGGCTGTGATCTGGTGGACGGCCTACGCCAGACACTACTTGTCTGAGGAGCAGCAGACGGAAATGGCCGTGAGTGGCCGGTTACAAACCCCGCTGCAGATCCCGTTGGACCAGATTGACGAGGTTCCAGTGCCACCGGATGTCGAAGTGCCTCTCACGCCGAGCGACGTCAAAAAGGGCCTCGAGTTTCTGCGCCAGGCAGGCCTGGTTACACTCAAGCTCCGTGAACGCGTTTACGAAGTGAAACTGCGCCAGAATAGGTACGTTCGATTGCCCACCGGGGCCGCCGCTATAGGTACCGCCCAAGAGGACATCGCCGTAAAGATCATCAATCGATGGGCAACTTACAGCGTCAAAAAGCCACTGACCAAGCGCCCGGTCGGCGCGAAGAGAACGAAGTCCCGGCGATCCCATGACGCCGGACCCACTCTCCCCTTTCCTGAGCCGTTGTAGCGGGCCTGCTGTTCAAGTCCGCGGCTTCTTGTGGTCGATGGGGGACGAACCGCCCCGATTCATCGGGGCGACGATTCCAGCGGCGACGCCGCAACCCAAATTGATTTGTAGGGGCGGTTCGCGAACCGCCCTCATTTGCAATGGCGCGCGATTGCCGGTACGGCGCTTCGCGAAGCGCCCCTACAATGCGCGTCGCCACAGGCGTCGGCCCCCGGGCCGCCAGCCTCCGCCGCACGCGCCACATCGGCGACTTCCGCGCGTGGAAAGTCCGTGGTCCGTTGTCAGTAACGCGAGGTCGGCGATCAGTTCACAGTCCATAGTTATGCTTCCTTGAGAGAATAGCTCGTACTGCGGCCACCCGCGGAGTCTTTGATCAGGATGTGGTGATGGATCAAGTCGAGAATATCGCGGTGTGCCGTGTCCTGAGAGCATTTCGTCAGTTTTGCCCATTTTGTTGAGGTCAGCTTTCCCTCGAAGCCATCCAGCATCTTATTCAGGATCAGGCGTTGCCGTTCGTTGAGGGGGGTGTCCGTGTGTTTCTCCCAGAACCGCGCTTTGCGAAACACGCCCGAGAGGGTGGTTTCGGTCCCGTCAAAAGCGCGATCAAGGCAGCCCAGGAACCATTCCAGCCAATCCGTAATGTCGAGTGTGCCTTTTTGCGCCCTTTCCAATATGTGGTAATAGGCGTTCCGTTCCTGACGAATTTGCGCAGACATACTGTAAAAACGCTGTGCGCTTTTTTCCGACTGCGCCAGCACCCCATCGGCAATGGCACGGGCGATTCGTCCGTTGCCGTCGTCGAAAGGATGGATTGTGACGAACCACAAGTGGCCTATAGCCGCTCTTAGCACCGGGTCTGTGTCGCCGGGCTGATTTGCCCAATCGATGAATGCGGTCATTTCCGCATCAATACGCTGGGCCGCCGGGGCTTTATAATGCACGCGCTCACGACCGATCGGGCCGGACACAACCTGCATCGGACCTTTTGAGTCGTCGCGCCATGCGCCAACCCTGATTTTATCGAGACCGCTACGCCCGGTGGGAAAGAGGGCGGCGTGCCAGTCGAACAGCCGTTCTGGCGTCAAGGGCTTCTCAAAGTTTTGCGTGGCGTCCAGCATCATCTCCACCACGCCTTCAACGTTGCGATCTGCCGGAACCAACCCTGCAACGTCCATTCCCAGCCGCCGCGCAATGGAGGAGCGGACCTGTTCCAGGTTAAGGATTTCACCCTCAATTTCGCTGGACTTCAAAACATCAAGAGTGAGTGTTCGCAGGACAGCCTCTTTTCTGAGGGAAAAGCCAAGGGCCTCCATGCGTCCGACCAGGCGTCCTTGCCGATGGCGCACGGCGGCCAACGGCGCAGCCAGCGCCTTTTGATCCCATCGAAATTTTGGCCAGTCGGCCCGTTCGTGGATATAGCGGCTCATTCTCCGTCCTCCATGCGGAGATTATAGCCGTTATTTTCCGCACGCTCAACAATTAAATACGCACAATATGCGGAGATTACGAGCGGTATTCTCCGCATGTCAAAGTTAGACGAAAATGCCAAGTGGGGTGAGCCGGTGTGGGGTGAGATTGACACCGCCATCCGGCATTATGACAAGCTGGTGGGTGATCTGCTCCCAGCATTCGCTGCAAAGTCAACCCGTTATTCGCAAAATCGAGCGCGCCTTGCAGAAGGAAGACCGCGAACATAAGAATGCGTTGTTCCCCATCCGTATCGACGATTATCTGTTCGAAAAATGGGACCACCACCTCAAGGCGGATGTGGTGCGCAAAGTGGCCGGGGACTTTCGCGGGTGGGACAATCTCGCGACCTACTCGAAGGCCTTCCCCCGTTTCCTCGACGCGCTCAACCGCCCTCAGCAAGCCCCCAAGACCGGGTAGCACCGCTCCGTTCCAGCCCCAACGGGGCGACCTATCACAGCCCAGGCCAGCGGCCTGGGTCAAGATGCAAATCCGCTTTTATCCGCGAGCCCTGAAAGGGCGATCTATTGGCCCGCCCCTTCAGGGCTTGCGCGGATTTTTGTTGCCTGATTCCCAGGGCGCTGCCCTGGGCTGTGATAGGTCGCCCCGTTGGGGCTCAAGAAAGTAGGGGCGGTTCGCGAACCGCCCTCATTGGCAATGGCGCGCGATTGCCGGTAGGGCGCTTCGCGAAGCGCCCCTACAATGCGCATCGCCACAGCGCGGGGTAAAGAAACGAGTCGAGAGTCCGCACTCGGGCGTCTGGCTGACCGGTCGTTGTAAAGGCGCAGGGGTTTTGATATGGTAAGACTGGAAGCGAGGTGCGCATGACAAGAACCGTTACTTTCAACACGGACATTCCCGCCAGCCGGGAACTGCGCATCACGCTGCCCGCGGATGTACCCACCGGATCCGCGGCAATTGTGATTACGGTTTCCCCCCGCCGGACCTCGAATTCGTCAACTTTTGACGACTTGCTGAGTTCCGAATTCTTAGGAATGTGGCGCGACCGCCCCGATATCAAGGATAGCGCGGAGTTCGCCCGGAAGCTCCGGTCAGAAGGGTGAGTTCAGGCCTCAATATTCCCGATTGTCTTATCGCCGCGGCAGCTCTCGCGCGAAGCGCTCGCCTGTACACCTTTAACTTCAAGCATTTTCAGGTTGTGCCTGGGCTGGATGTTGCCCACCCTTATTCACGCCCCTGAAAATTCCAGGAAGCGTAGCCCCGACCTGTTTTACAGGTCCGCGGGTTTTCGTTGTCGATGGGGGACGAAAAGGCACGGGATACGGGACACGGGAAACGGGACGCGGGACTCGGGATTCGGGGTTCGGGATTCGGGGTTCGGGATTCGGGGTTCGGGGCACGGCGCCTGGGATTCAAGATTGCGGATTCAAGATTCAAGACTGGCGAGGTAAACTCGGCGCCACGACAAGCTGCGCCTATCTCGGCGCTGCCGGCTCGAAGAACAAGAAATACTGGTAGGGTAGAATATCGAGCCGCTTGGAAAGGGTAAACCCCGCGTTGCGTAGCTCCGTGATGACTTCCTCGTCGGAGAGTTTCATGGAGGGCGGTGGCCCGACGGGCAGGTCCTTCTTGTAGAAATCGATCACTACAACACGACCGCCCGGCTTCAAGGCTTTTGCGAGCTTGGGGTAGTACGCGGCTCGGTTCTCGATGTGGTGCAGCACGTCGCAAAAGAAGATTAGATCGACGGATTGCTCCGCTAGTCGAGGATCGTCAGGTGCGGCCAGAACTACGGTGAGGTTAGGTGGGGCATTCTTTTGGGTGATGGCCAGCAATTCCTTGTCGATATCGACTGCGTAGACCTTGCCAGCATGGTTGGCGAAGCGACGCGCGAAATAGCCTGTGCCGGCGCCTATATCGGCGACGACATCCGTCGCTCTGAGACCTAGAGCCATCACGACTTCGTGCGGCTTCTGCCACGCGTCCCGAGAGGGGTCCTCCAGCACCTTGGCATACTCACCCGACGAGGGTGGATGATGCTGGTGGGGCACTTGCCCCAAGCCCACCACGGCCAAGATGAACATTAACGTGTAGAGTTTCATAACTTCCTCCGTGCTCGAGGGCCGGAATCCGATTGCCCCTCTTCGGATTCTCCCCTTTCGGATTGCGCGGAGCGAAGCTCGGCGTTTCGAGGCCTGCCCCTACGAGACGCGCCATTTGCGGCTTCGCCGCGCTACGCTGCCACCGGCGAGCGCGGCATATCCAATCAGGAACTTCCAGGCTCACCAATCTCGTACCCGGCCACCGGGTAAACCGTGGATTTCTTCGGCCTCTCCGGATCGTAGAGAACTGTCAGAACTTGGTTTTCAGATAACTTGACCGGCACGCGGCGTTTTAGGAAGTTGCCGGCGTCGTCCTGGTATTCGAGCGTCGATTCCCAGGAGCGTGCGCCGCCTTTCACTGCGTGCCACTGAACGTGGGTTACGAGCGCGGCCGCCGGTTTCCCCCACTTGAGTAGTCGCTCCGCCTTTCGGCGCGAAAGGTAGTAGGCCCGCCAGCCGGCGAACGCAAACGCGTACACGAGCAGCCCCACCAAAAACCAAAATTCCGATGGACCCGGTTGAAACTGTTCCCATTTTGCGGCCATTGTCGCACCGGGCGCCCCCGAGACCTTGAAGAGAAGCCACCCGATGACCGCCACTCCCCAAAAGAAGCAGAGGCTGCCGCCGACAATTCCTACGGAGCGAGCGGGGAAAACCCACTGGTCCGTGATCTTGATGGGCCGGGGCAGACTCGCGACCATGAGTTCCTGCGGGGGACTCCACGAGGGGCCAGGGCGAGGGGTCGCGGCTGGTGCTTTCGCCCTTCCCATCCGATAGAGCGCAAACCCGGCGACGGTCATCATGAAACAGACGACAGCCGCGAAGCCCATGAACTGATAATACTGGCGGGATGGAAGGTGGAACTGCATCTCTTCCCGCGCGTCGGGATTGTAGAGAATGGTATGTTTTGATCCGGCAGGCAATTCCGACGCTGCGACGGACGTGACCAAGGGTGGCGCGATCATCTCCAACAGTTTCACTACCCCGGCGGGCAATTCCGACACCTCGACGAACGTGTCGTACTTGAAGCCGCGCACGGAGTACTCGATTTCGCAGGACCTCACACGTTCAACGTGGTGGAACCACCCGTTCCCCGTGTCCTTCAGCTCGGTTTTTACTCGACCCGTGGCCGTGGCTTCGACTCTCTGCCATGACGTCACCACGTGGTGTTCCCATGCCGTGATCATGCCGATAGCGAAGAGCCACGACAGCCCGCACCACACCAGCAGGGCGGCTGCCACGGTCTTACCCCAGGAGGTTCGGCGCGCATCGCTTCCAGGAACCGAGGACATGGCATCTCCTTTCAACCGCAATCTCTGAGTGGATAGCGCGAAGTTATTCCGTTCCGACTGGAATTAATCCGCGGCTGCTGAGAACCGCAGACTTACGACCCGCGTTTCAATTCATACACCGTGATTTCGGGCGGGGCGCCGAAGCGGACAGGGGAGAAGATGGTTCCGATGCCGCGGTTGACGTAGAGTTGTGACCCGGCTTTTTGGAACCAGCCGCGCACGTAGCGGGTGATTAAGCGGGCGGGGGAAATGTCCGGGGAGATATATTCCAACGTCACCTGGCCGCCGTGGGTGTGGCCGGCCAGGCTCAGGTCGATGCCGAGTTCGGCGGCGCGGTCGAAGGTGTTGGGATTGTGGCTGAGAAGAATGTTAACGGCGCCGGGCAGCATGAGAGGCTCAACGCCTTGCAAGTACTGGGTCACGACACCATCGCCCGGGGGGCCGAAGGGCGTCCGGGTTTGGTAATCGACGCCAATCAAATTCATGCGCTCGCCGGCGGAAGCAATGGTGGCGTTTTCAAGGCGGAGCATTTTGATCCCGCGCTCCGCGAAGAGGCGAGTGATGGAGTCCTCCACGCCTGCCCAGTGCTCATGATTGCCCAAGCAACCGAAAACGCCATACGGCGCCTTCAGCGCGGACAAGGCTTCAACCACGGCGCGCTGCGGCGAGGCCTCCCAGGTAATGAAGTCGCCGGTCAGCGCCACCAAGTCCGGCTTCAACTGATTCAGCATCGTTACATACTTGCGGATGTCGTCGGCCGTCATGAAGGGGCCGACATGAATATCGGAAATCTGGGCAATGCGAAAGCCCTCAAAAGCTTTTGGCAACCGCGGCAGCTTGATCGGCTGGTGTGTGGTTTCGATTTCCGTGCGCTCATACAGCAGCCCATAGGCGCAGGCCGCGAAGGGCGTGGCGCTTATGGCCACGGCCGTCCGGGCAAGAAAGTGGCGGCGCGCAGGAGAGAGCAATGGCACGCGCTCGGGGTTCGAGGGGGGAAACAACTTCCGGTATACCCCAACAACCGCCTTGCCCAGGCGATTGCAGAGGTAGAAGGCGGCAATCGCTACAAACCCCAGCAAGGAAGAGAGCATCCACCAGCGAAAGGGCGCATCCACCAGCGCGGCTTTCAGCGTCAGATGAGCAGGCTCGGGAGCAGTTCTTGACCAAGGCAGATTGAAAGCCAGCATGAGCACGTAGATGGCTATTCCCAACCCGGCCAACCAGAACCGCGCGGACTGGCTGCGAATGAACTTCCTCCCCAACGCGCGCAACTGCCATAACCAGAAAAGCTGGCTGGGAATGAACAACAGAACGGCCAATGTGGTAAACAAGTGTCTAAACAACATTTCACCAAGCCCTGCAGGAAATGATCCAATCCCATTATACGATGCCTGGAGCAGTTTGTCTGCCCCCTGCGCGCTTCGCGGGAATGACCCTTCCTGGGAACGCTCCGGGTCTGGCAAATGACGCCATTTAAAAACACCTTGACAGCCGATTTCTGTTAGAATGCCCGCATGCGTAGGGTGCTCGCCAACGCGGTTGTTCTGGCGGGTCTGCTTGGACTCTTATGTCCCTATGCGCAACCTCGCGGCGCGCCGCACTCGTTTGGCGGTTCCCGAGGTTTTTATCGAAGCCATCCCGGCACGCCACGAATTCACCCGCCACCTCAGCAGGCCAGGTCCGTGACCCCCAGTTCCAGTACCGCGCGCAGTGGGATTCCGTTTGCGCCGGTGACGGGCACGTCCCTGATCAATCCCGGCGAGGCGTCATGTCTCCTGAACCCTTCCGTTGCCGGTTCGTATTACTGCCGGCAATATTTCTCCGGACGTCCCTCTTTGGGCTTTGAACCTGTCTATCCCTTTTGGCTCCCCTCCACGGGGTATGAGACCGAACAGCCTGGCGCGTCGGCTCCCGAACCGGAACAAGAGACTCAACTCGCCGCGCAAGTCAGCAATCTGGCGACGGAAGTTGAATTGATGCGCGAAGATCAGGCTCTGCGAGACGCTCGTGGGGCTCCCTCCGCTCAGCCTTCCAGGGCGGCCGAAGAAAAGCCTCCCGCGACCCTGCTCGTTTACCGCGACGGCCACCAGGTGGAAGTGCAGGACTACGCCATCCTCGGCAAGACGCTCTGGGTTTTTTCGAACCAGGTAACGCGGCGAGTCCCGCTCGCCGATCTCGACCTCGCCGCCACCCAGCGCGCGAACGGAGAGCGCGGCGTCGATTTCATCACCCCTGACCCGCAATAGTTCCTCCCAACCAAGGATCGAAGCTTTGCCTGCCGGCACACGCCGTATTGGCGCCCGGTATGCCCGCCGCTCCCCGCTGCGGACTTGGCGGCAGAGAATGTTATGATAATCAGGGATCCTTAAACCATGCTCGATGACACTGAGAGTGGGCGGCGGCTCTGAGCACTGAAACCCTTTCGGTAAAACCCGCATCGCGGTTGCCCGTGATGTTCCGCGCGTTGGGGCACCGCAATTACCGGCTGTTTTTCTGCGGCCAGATCATCTCCTTGATTGGCACCTGGATGCAGACGATCGCGCAGTCGTGGCTTGTCTATCGCCTCACCAAATCATCGTTGCTGCTGGGGTTGGTAGGGTTCTCGGGACAGATTCCGGTGTTCCTCTTCGCCCCCTTGGGAGGATTGATCGCGGACCGTTACAGCCGGCATCGCACCGTGATTGCCACGCAAACCGCCTCCATGGTGCTGGCTTTCATCCTTGCGGCGCTGACCTTGCTCGGGCACGTCCGGGTCTGGGAAATCATGCTGCTGGCAGCGCTGCTGGGCGTGGTGAACGCGTTTGATATTCCGACGCGCCAGGCGTTTATCATCGAAATGGTGGTTCCGGAGGACCTGATCAATGCCATCGCGCTGAATTCCGCCATGTTCAACGGGGCCCGCATCCTGGGGCCCGCCATCGCCGGCATCACGGTGGCGGCCATCGGCGAAGGCTGGTGCTTCTTCTCCAATGGCGTGAGTTACATTGCCGTGATCGTTGGCCTGTTGCTGATGAAGGTCACGCCGCGCGAGCGCTCGCGGCGGAGGGCTTCCGGGCTGGAAAGCGTTCTGGAGGGATTCCGCTTCGTTGTGCACACCGGGCCCATCCGCGCCGTGTTGCTCCTGCTTGGACTGGTCAGCCTGACGGGCATGCCTTACGCCGTGCTGATGCCCATCTTCGCGGACAAGATTCTGCATTCGGACGCGCGCGGCCTGGGCTTGCTGATGGGTTCCACGGGCGTGGGCGCACTGGCCGCCACCCTGGTGATGGCCGCGCGGCGCGAGGTGCACGGCCTGGGACGCTGGATTAACTTCGCCTCCACCGGTTTCGGCGCCAGCCTGATCCTGTTTTCGTTCTCGCCTTCGCTGCCCCTTTCCATCGCCCTGCTTTTGCCGGCGGGGTTTTGCATGTTGATCCAGATGGCGAGTTCCAACACGCTCATTCAAACCATGGTGCCCGACGATCTGCGCGGGCGCGTGATGTCGGTCTACTCCATGGTGTTCATGGGCATGGCCCCGTTCGGTGCATTGTTGGCGGGCGCCATCGCCCAGCGCCTCGGCGCGCCCCTCACTGTGGCCATTGGCGGCGCTACCTGCATTGCCGGATCGTTCGTGTTTGGATCCAAATGGAGGGGGTTGCGCGGCGAAGCGCACCAGCTCATTGTGGCGCAAGGCATGATGGGCGGCGAACCACCTCAAGAGATGACCGGCCAAATGGACGCGCTGGGCAACCGCAAGGTCCCGACGGGCTGACCGCATGAATGGCCCCTCATTCGAAGATGCGAGGGGAACGTTAGATCCAATAGTTTGGTAGCGGCCGGGATCGCGGCCGCCACCATTCCTTCACGACCCAGATATCCGTTGCCATTTCCACACCTTCGGGCAAATAGCTGGTGATCCCAATCTCCATCTGCCGACCCGCGGAGGCCTTTGGCAAGGGCGCGCTAAAGACCAACCAGGGGTTCCACTGGTTGTTGTGGGTTTGGCGGAAATCCGGCGTGCTGGTGAATTCCAGGTAGACGCCCTCGATCACACCTGTCGCCTGCACGAAGTCACTCATGCTCTTCTGACGCCACCACCGGCCTCCCTGCTTAAACGTGCAAACGATGGCCAAATGGTGACGGCCCCCGGAATAAGCCGGCAGTTGCCCCGCCAGGACAGATAGCGTTTTACCGCAACCACGTTTTTGCAGGTCAGGCGCGTCCGCGAAATGAATCTCCAGGTCTTTTCTGTATGCTCCAGGGCGAGTGGGCACAGGATAGGAATAAACGGGTGTATTCTCGATGGCTTCCCTTCCCGCCAGGCCGGAATCCGATGCAGCGGCCGGCTGCACCTCGATCAACATGACTTCGAAGGGTCGCAGCCGGATCTCCGCCACCTGACCCACGGCAAAGTCGGGGTTCCCCTGGCGCATCAGGACAGCCTCTTCCGGGAAATGCAAACGTAGCCGGACCTTCCGGCCCTCAGGAGCCTTCAATCCGAGGGACTCGCCCAGCTCGATCTGCACACTCCGGCTGGCGAATGATACGTTGTTCAGGAAGATGAATCCGCGCTCGCCGTCAAAATAACTGTAACCATAGATGGCATTCTTCCAGGCATCGCCGATTGTGTGACGGCGCTGGAAAAACACCTTTTCGTTTCGATAGGCGAGTTGCTGGATGCGCGCCAGGAATGCCACATCGTGATCTTCAAATAAATAAATGTCGGACCAGAGCTGGGGAAAGAGCAAACTGCCCCGTCCCAAGTCCATGACCACGGCCTCCTGCCAGCGCTCGGTTCCCATGCAGTTGCCCCATTCGATATCCGCCAGCCAGACCCCCAAACTGTCGTGGTTGATGGCGGGCACCCACTTGGCGAATTGCGCGCCCTGATCCAGTGCTTGAGTGACACTGTCACGGAAGAACAAAGCTGGGTAGTCGCAGGTATTTGCGGCTTCCATCGACAGGCGTACATCGAACATGACATCACCATGCAAAGCGAAAAACGGTGAATGGAGACCCCAGTACCAGACGATGAACATGTCAGGAGTGAGGGCGCGCGCCGTGGCCGCGAGCTCAATCAGCCGGTTAAAGTGCTGCTCGGTCGAGTACTTGCCGGGCAGATGATCGTGATCAGTGGAAGTGCAATAGTAACGGCCACCATCGAACTTGAACAATCCCACCTTGTTTTCCCGGCAATGATATTCGACTGACTCCTTCAACATGGAAAAATAAGGCTCGGAGGCCACGCACATCGCGCCCGTTCCTCCGGCCAGATAACCGTGGCGGAACAGGGGGTTGGGAGGCATCTTCGGGTTCGCAATCCGGCAATTCAGGGTTTTCGGATTCCGCCAGGTTGTCCACCCGCCGTTGGCGACGGAAAAATACTGGCCGTACTTCACGCCCATCCGGCTCATTCGGGCAATCATCTCGGCGGGCCCATCCGGGTAGGAGAAGAGCCGCAGCCGCTTCAAGTCGCCGCTGGGAGTGAGATCAAAACTGAGTTCCGCGAGGTAATAGTCCAGACGGATGCCTTGCTTCTTCCATTGCTCAAACAGCTCCAGAGTGCGGATGTTCTGTTCTTCGTTCAGAGTCCAGTTCAAGCCCTGCGAGAAGGCCGTGATGCCGAGGGAATCGTAGAGCGCCACGAACCTCTTCTTCCGCACCGTGTGCGCCTCAATGTAACTCAAGAATTGCTCCCTCACCCTTTGGGGTGGCGCTGCGCCTATAATCGACGCGTAGCTGCGCCAACGCTCGCCGGCTTCAAGTTGCTTGCCCGGAAAATGCACCAGGCTGATCTTTCCACCCTCCCCGCGATTCAGCCCTGAGGGATGTTCCACCGCGCAGAACAGCTCTTCATTGAGCGTTACCGGATCGCCATAGCCGCCGTCCGCACTCGTGGCGTCGGTTTCAAAGTAATCGAGACCCACATCCAACAGAAGCTTCGGCTGAGTGTTTTCATTGCTAACCTCCGCCCACTTGCGGCGCAGGAAACCCTCCAGCTCGTAATGAAGCAGAACCTTGATCGCGGCCTCCCGGTTGCGCATCTCCACAACCAGACCAGGCCCCTGACCGGTCTGCTCGTGCCGGACCGAGGCGACCTCGAAGTCCGCCACGTGGAGGTAGGGAACGCCTACAGTGACGAACTGGTCGTAGAAGGCGGAGGTCGGCGCCGAGTGGACGTTGAACAGATAGCGAACCAGCACATCTTCGCTCAAGTCATCGAAGTGCCGGTCGTAGGCGTACGTGCGCAGGGCGACCAAATTTGACACGGAAGAGCCGAAGCGGAGCGATGCATACCCGGGGGAACCGGGAGCGATGCGGAATTGCGCGGGGTTCCGCCAGCGCCCGCTCGAAGATCGTCTTCCCACCTCAAACCCGTTTACGTAAACCCAGCACTCGTTCCAGTCGGTCTGATCATACCCACCCAGGTTCAGAATGATTTCCTCGCCTTGAGCATCCGCGGGAAGCTGAAAGGTTGTGCGAAACCAACCATACCCGTCATACACAATCGCCGGCCGGCCCTGATTGTGGGGAAGATTTCCACTTTCGGACCCTTCGGGCAGGCAGGGGTTTATGCAGTAATCCCACTGGCTGTCGTCGTACGAGGGAGTGTGGTAGCCGTTTCTATAACCCGCCTCCTGCTCGGGCGAAGTCGCATCGTTGTCGGGGCCGAAGGCGCAGTGCCACCAGGGAATCTCGATGCGTCCCTTGGCAGCAGAGAACGTCAGCCGCAGTTCCCTGGCGTTTCGCAATGGGTATCGTTTTCCGCTGAGCTTGTTCGTGAAGCCAACACTCGAGAGTTGGCGGTCCCTTAGGGAGAATTCCCAAGCGATCTGGTCGTTCTCCAGCATCCATCGCTCGGGTGGCTGCTGGGCGCCACTCGAGTTGTCACGATTTAACGTGACGGCGATCGCCGCCGCCGTTCCTTTCAGGAAGTCACGCCGCTCCATGGGTCCCTCCTCCTGATTCACCAATGAGCCTGCAATTGCCCGTTTCAGAGAAGGATGGTATCACCGGCGCCCACTTCGGAAAACCTGCCGTTCTGCTCACCCCCCTGAGATTACCGGGAGCATCTGCGGGAGCGGATCATCGATATGCCTGCCCACCTTGCGGGTTGCGGCTGAAAATTACGCCGGTTACAATTTCCTGGGAACTTTCTCCGCTTTCGCGACATTACACGATAGGAAGCGATCGGATCGGCGAATTTCGTCGGCGGTGACGAACGGACCTTATTGTGGCGCGGCCCATGATGACGGACGAACAACTGATGTTGGATTTTCAGCGAGGTTCCAAAGAAGCTTTCACTGAACTCTTCGCGCGCTATCGCCAGCCCATCTACGGTTACTTTCGGCGCCGCCTCGCCGACGCGGCGCGCGCGGAAGACCTTGCGCAGGAAACCTTTCTGGCAGTTTTGCGCGCGGTGACGCGTTATGAGCCCCGCGCTTTGTTCCGAACCTATCTTTACGGGATTGCGCTCTTGCAGCTTGCGGCGGAGCGCCGCAAAAGCGCGCACCGCGGAGCAATGCTTCAACTAACCACCGCCGATCCGCCCGCCGGCGGCGACACAGAGGTAACGGTCGAGATCCGGCAGGCTCTGGAAAAACTCGAAGCGGAGGAGCGCGAAGTTTTGATGTTGCGCGAGTACGAGCAATTGAGCTACGCGGATATCGCTGCCCTCCAGCGCGTGCCCGTCAATACTGTGCGCTCCCGGCTGTTTCGCGCGCGGCTGGCGCTCAAGGAATTGCTGGTGAGCCCCGGCACGGCCAAGCAAGGGTAGCGCGGACCTGTTCGGTAGGTCCGCAGCTTTTCCTTGCCCAAAGGGGACGAGCTACACCTGCGAAGGAAAATGTTATGGCTATTCCCACGCATTCCATCGAGCAAGAAGAATTGATGGCCTACCTCGACGGTGAGCTTGCCGTCGATCGCGCCGCGCGGGTGGCAACGCATCTCGAGCAATGTGCCGAGTGCCGGGCGTGGGTGGCGGAATCTCGCGCGCTCTCCGACCAACTCACCGGATGGCAAGTGGAGCCTGCGCCGCTGAGCCTCACCGAACGCGTGACCGCCGCGATCCCGGAAGGCGAACTCAAGCCCCAAGCCGCGAGGATCCCGCCCTTCTCTCCGCCGCGCCCAAAGATATTTGCCCTGCCGCGCTGGGTGTGGGGCACGGCGGGTGCGGCGTGCCTCTTCCTGCTCATCGCCGCCGTCTCCATTCCGAACTTGCTCCGCTCCCGCATGGCTGCAGACCGCGCCCATGGCCCATACGGATTCACAGAAGAACCCGTGCCGGCTTCTCTACCAGCGCAAGCGACCTATCCGTCAGCCGCCCCCTCCATGACGGTACACTCCGGTCCCCGTGAGGCGAACAGGTATCAAGGGCAGTTGGCGAACGCGCCTCAACGCGGAGCCGGTGGCGGGCGAGAATTAGCCCCGCCCCTCGCCGGCCCCATGATCGTCCGCACCGCCTCTTTGAAACTCCTGACCAAAGACTTTGACAAAACGCGTGCCGCGATCGAAGAGGTGGTGGAGCGCCACCGGGGGTACAGCGCGCGGCTCTCGGCGGGCAGTGAATCCGGCAGCGCCCACTCGCTTTCCGCAACTTTCCGCGTGCCCGCCGACCAGCTTGGCGCGGCGATTGCCGAAATCAAGCAACTCGCGCACGTGGAGCAGGAATCACAGAGCGGGGAAGAAGTCACCGAGCAGTATGTGGACTTGACGGCGCGACTCTCGAACGCCCGCCGTACCGAACAAACGCTCCTCGACGTGCTCGAGAAGCGTACCGGCCGGCTCTCCGACGTTTTGGAGGTCGAGCAGGAATTGGCGCGCGTGCGCGAAGAGATCGAGCGCATGGAAGCGGAATTGAAGAGCTTGCAGAACCGCGTCAGCTTTGCCACTTTGCAGGTGGAATTACGCGAGGAATACATGGCCGAGCTGGAAATGACGCCACCCTCGATTGGCGGCCGCCTGCGCAACGCGGTGGTGGAAGGGTATCGCACCGCGGCCGATAGCCTGGTGGCCTTAGTGCTGTTCCTCTTGAGCGTGGGGCCCTTCCTGCTGCTCTGGGCGCTAATCCTCTTCTGGCCCGCGCGCTATGTGTGGCGCCGGTTGCGCGCGGCAAGAGAATCGAAGTAGAGGCGGCCCTTTGACTTGTTCTTGCGGCTCTGCCTGCCACGTCACTCCACGGTTACGCTCTTGGCGAGATTGCGGGGCTTATCGACGTCGCGGCCGAGGAGTACCCCGCAGTAATAGGCAAAGAGTTGGAGAGGCACAACGGTGAGCAGCGGGGCCACGGCTTCACGCGTTCGCGGAACATAAATGAGGTCATCCACCAGATTACCGAGCTTGGTATTGCCTTCGGTAGTGATGGCGATGATCTTGCCTTCGCGGGCGCGAATCTCCTGCATGTTGGAGACCACGCGCTCATACGAGCCGTCTTCGAGCGCCAGGGCGAGGGTGGGAAACTTGGGATCGATCAGCGCGATGGGCCCGTGCTTCATCTCGCCCGCAGCATATCCCTCCGAGTGAATGTAGGCGATTTCCTTGAGCTTCAGCGCGCCTTCCAGGGCAATGGGGTACTGAAACTTGCGCCCGACAAAAAGGAAATGGTCTGAGTGGCAGTATTTTTCCGCAAGCTCGCGGACTTTCCCCGCCTGCTTCAGAATTTCGCGGATTTGATCCGGCACCTTTTCCAGCGCGCGGAGGATTTCATGGCCTTCTTCGTAGGAAAGATCGCGGCTGCGTCCGATCAGCAACGCCATGAGGGTGAGGATGGTGAGCTGCGAGGTGAAGGATTTGGTGGAGGCGACGCCCACCTCGATGCCCGCGTGGGAATAAATCCCGGCGTGGGTTTCGCGGGCGATGGTGCTGCCCACCACGTTCACCAACCCCAGCACCAGGGCGCCTTTGCGTTTGGCCTCGCGCAGGGCCGCGAGCGTGTCCGCGGTTTCTCCTGACTGGCTGATGGCCAGCACGACGGTCCCCTGCCGGATGTTCAGCTTGCGGTAGCGGAATTCGGACGCCAATTCGGTTTCCACGGTCAGGTCCGTGAGGGTCTCGAAAACGTAGCGCCCAAACAGCCCCGCGTAGTAGCTGGTCCCGCAACTCACAATAATCAAGTGGCGGGTTTGCAGCAGGCGATCCTGCACCGATTCCAACCCGCCCAGTTTGGCGACGGCTTCCGAGTGATTCACCCGCCCGCGCAGAGCGTTCTCCACGGCTTCCGGCTGTTCGAAGATTTCTTTCAGCATGTAATGCGGGAATGAACCGCGGTCCATGGATTCGATATTCCAATCCAGGTTGGTGGTGCCGCGGCTCACCGAGCGGTTGTCGAGGGTAGTGATGGAGAACTTCCCCGGTTCCAGGCAAGCCACCTCATTGTCCTCGAGGAAAACCACCTGGTCAGTGTGCTGGGCAAGGGCGGAGGCGTCCGACGCCGCCAGCGAGGCTTTCTCGCCAATGCCGAGAATAATCGGGCTGCCTCGCCGCGCCACTACAATGAAGTCAGGGTGATCGACGTGCATGACGGCGATGCCGAACGTACCCTGCACTTGCAACAGGGCCTTCTGCACGGCAGCATGGAGGTTGCCCTGGTAGTTGGCCTCGATGAGATGGGCGAGGACTTCCGTGTCGGTTTCGGACTTGAATTGGTGGCCCGCTTCCAGCAGGTGCTTCTTCAGCAGCAGGTAGTTTTCGATAATGCCATTGTGGACCAGGTAGAGCTTGCCGCCGCAATCGGCGTGCGGGTGAGCATTCACCTCGCTGGGCTTGCCGTGCGTGGCCCAGCGCGTGTGGGCGATTCCCGCCACGCCCTCCGGAGCGGAATTCCACACCTGGCGTTCGAGTTCGGCGACCTTGCCGACCGCCCGCGCCAAATAGGGCGATCCGTTCATAATGAAAATGCCGCTCGAATCATAGCCGCGGTACTCCAGCCGCTTCAGGCCCTCAATCAAGATTTCCTTAGCCGGCTGATTTCCCGTGTACGCTACTATTCCACACATCGGTTGCTCCTTCCTACTAACACTCCGAACACCCAAAACTCGGCGGGGGTGTATTACCTTAAACTGTCAGACATTGGTCGTGCCGTAAGTTCTGCACAACCATTCTAACTGCAAAAATGCGTAAATAGGCAAGTCTCTAAATTCCTGGCGGGAATTGCGCGGACTTGCCCAGGTTCTTTGAGGATGTCGTTTCAGCCTGAATCAAAAAGCAGTAAGGACTCTGGAGGCGCAGCTTCGTGGGTAGGCCGTATCAGGCAGCCTGAGGAATCAGGTGGTGATCATTGGCTCCCATCCATCGTGACGGTAACGGGATCTTTGAGGGTGAAGTCCAGTTTCGTCTCGGCGGGGACTTTGACCTGTTGGCCTTTGGTGGAGACCTGGACGGCGGCGCCGGCGCCCGCGACTGACCCGATGACCGCGCCCTTGCCGCGCCCGAAAATGCCGCCCAGCAAAGCTCCCAACACTGCGCCTCCCCCTATGGTTTCCGCGCTTCGCGTCCCGCGCGAGGCCCCGTGCTGCTCGTAGTAGCCGCTTTCCGTTGCATAGGGGACACCGTTAATCGTTACATTGATAAGTTCCAGCTCCAACCGCCGGAAATTCCCGGCCTGAGCTGGCAAGCGTGCTAAAATTACCTCGAATCGGCGGGCATTACCAGCCGCCGGGGTGGCCCATCCTGAGGAGGCCAGTGGAAAGCGATTCGCTGAGCGCTGTCGTTCCGGTTTACAACGAGGAGGAGAATATTGCGCCTCTCCTCGAGCAGCTACAGGCCGCGCTGAGGGACTGGCTTGGGGAGGTGGAGTTCCTCTTCGTCGATGATGGCAGCACCGACGCGACGTTGGAACTTCTCAAGCGCGCCCAGTCGAGCGAACCACGAATTCGCATCGCGCACTTCCGCCGCAATCTGGGTCAGACCGCGGCCCTGGCGGCGGGCTTTCATTTGGCGAGGGGCCGCGCCGTGGTCACCCTGGATGGCGACCTGCAAAATGATCCGGCGGAAATTCCCCGCCTCGCCCGCATGCTCGCCGATTGGGATGTTGTCTGCGGCATCCGCACCCGCCGGCAGGACTCTTGGTGGAAGCGCCGGTCTTCCCGCATCGCCAACGGTTTTCGCAACTGGGTGACGGGCGACGATATTGTGGATACCGGCTGCACCCTGAAGGCTTATCGGCGCGAATGCGTCGAGCGCCTGGAACTTTACAACGGCATGCACCGGTTCCTTCCCACGCTCCTGAAGATGCGCGGCTACCGCGTGACGCAGGTACCCGTGAGTCACCATCCCCGGCGGGCGGGAAAAACCAAGTATGATACTTGGCGCAGATTGAAGAAAGGTCTGGCGGACGTGTGGGCCGTGCGCTGGATGAAGAAAAACTGGATCGCTTACGAGGGCGTTTTGGAAGTTGTGGAGACGCCCGCCACGAGCCACCTCAAAAGACAGGAGGTTGGTAAAGTCTGATGATCGGGTGATCGGGTGACCACTAAAGCGACCGATCATCCGATTACCGGATCTCCGATTTCTGGAGTCCGATGGTCCGATGGAGTGCATCGGACCGCAGATCGGACATCGGATCACCCGATAGCCTTGACGCCTACGGAATCCCGCCCCAACTCCCGGATGACTCTCGCTCTTTCTCTGGGCCTGCTGCTTTTGACGGCGGCCTTGCTGTTCTTCACAGGCCTTGGACGGCTCCCCTTGATTGAACCCGATGAGGGCCGTAACGCCGAGGTGGGGCGCGAAATGATGGCCTCGGGGGATTGGATTACGCCGCACTTCAACGGCTTCGCCGTCCTGGACAAGCCCGCCGTCTATTTCTGGATGGTGGCGGCATCACTCAAAACCTTTGGCGTTTCCGAAGGCGCCGCGCGCTTGCCGTCGGCGTTGATGGGTGCGGCAACCCTGCTGCTGGTATGGTTCCTGGCGCGCCGCATGTTCGGGGATTCCGCGGGGGTGCGGGCGGGGTTGGTCTTTGCCGCATGTCCTTTGGCCCTGGTGCTCGCTCGCGAAGTCATCTCGGACATGACGCTCACCTTTTTTGTCACGTTGGCCATGGTGGCGTTCTGGCTCCTGGAGGAGAGAAACTTCCGAGAGCCGCGGTTCGACCTCTTGATGTTCGCGGCGATGGGGGTGGCGGTTATCACCAAAGGTTTCGTCGGCGTTCTCATCCCCTTGATCGCGATTTTGATCTACGAGGCGGCGCGCGGCCGCTGGCGGGAATGGCTGCGCTTGCGCTGGGGATGGGGCCTTCTGGTTTTCCTTGCTGTGGCCCTGCCCTGGTTCATTGCCGTCTCCAGGCGCAATCCGGATTTCCCCCGCTACGCCTTCTGGAACGAAAGCCTGAAACGTTTCGCCACGGGCGCCGCACATCGCGGAGGGGGGATCCTCTACTACATTCCCGTGTTCCTCGGCGGCTTTTTCCCTTGGAGCCTTTTCCTCCTCCTGGCCGGTTGGAATCGCTTGCGACGCTGGCGGGAACTGAAGCAAGAAGCGGGCCGGCCGATCCTGTTTCTGCTCTGTTGGGCGACATGGGTTTTCGTCTTCTTCTCGCTTTCGCATTCCAAGCTTCCCACCTATTTTCTGCCCGCGGTCGTCCCGCTGAGCATCCTCATGGGGTTGGTCTGGCGGGAGGTGGGCAAGGAGGCGCAGGCGCGCCCGCCGGATTGGCTCACGGCAGGGTTTGCGCTGTTGCTGGGATTGGGGGTGGTCGCCGCCGCCGCGTCGCGCTCCTGGCTCTACGACACGCTTCAGATGCGACTGGCCAGGAGACTCCACCCCCAGGTGTTGGAACTCTTCCAGCCGTCGCTGCTCTACTCCGGGCTGATCCTTGTGGCGTTGGGATTTCTCGGCCGAAGGCTGGCGGCACAGACGCGCGGGCGAACGGCGGCAATCGCTACCTTTGCGCTGGCGGCCGCGATTGTTCCAACCCTCCTGCTGCGCTGCTACGCGCCGTTGAGGTTGTTCGCCGAAACCCATTCCAGCCGCCGCTTGGCACAGACCATCCTGGCCAGCCCGGAGCGGGATTCACCGATTTTCGGCTACTATTATTTTCGTAACAGCCTGCCTTTCTATTTGCGGCGCCCGGTGGGATTACTCTCGATCCATTGGGGCGAGATGACCAGCAACTACCAAGTGGCATATCAGGCGGAGGCCCGCCGCGCGCCGGGCGGCCAACCGGGTAAGGGCGTGCTGGTCACGCTCCCGGAATTTCGCGCCCTCGCGAAGTCCAACGTGCAGCCCATTCTGGTGATGACCCCGAACGCGTTGGTCAAGGACCTCTGGGGGAACGTGGGGCGCATCGACCCGCTCTGGAGTGAATCCGACTTTTCCGTTTGGGAGATTCCGCCGGCCAAAGGCGCGCGGCCGGATAGTGGGCCGACCCACGTGGTCACGCCTTTTCGGCCGTGAGGATTCACACGCGCCGAACCCCGGATCGGGAGTGGATCTCCGTTCCTTGTTCCCGGTAACCTGTTCCCTGACTCTTTATGTGTGGAATTTGCGGAATCTTCAATTTGCAGTTTCAACCCTTGGCGCACGGTGAGCGCATCAACGCGATGGCGGCTCGCCTCTTCCATCGCGGGCCTGACAGCGGCGGCAAATTCCAGTTGCCGCATATCGCGCTGGCCATTCGGCGGCTGAGTATCATTGATCTGGAAACCGGCAACCAGCCGCTCTCCAACGAGGCCGGGGACGTCACCCTGGTTTTCAACGGCGAAATTTACAACTACCGCGAGCTGTGCAAAGGCTTGCTGGAACGCGGTCACCGTTTCAAGACGCATTCCGACGGCGAAGCCATCATCCACCTCTACGAGGAGCAGGGCCCGGACTGCCTGCGCGAATTGAACGGGATGTTTGCCATCGCCCTGTGGGACGATCGCGCCAAGCGCTTGCTTTTGGCGCGCGACCGTGCGGGCGAGAAACCCCTTTATTACTGGCGCGACGGCCAAACCCTGGTATTTGGGTCGGAAATCAAGTCGCTGCTCGAATACCCGGGCATCGGCCGAACCATGGATCCCACCGCGCTCACCCACTATTTTTTCTACGGCCATTTTCCCAGCCCGCGCAGCGTTTATGCCGAAATCAAGAAACTTCCGGCAGCGCATCGCCTGGTGGTGGAAGGCGGCAACATTCAAATCGATGCGTTCTGGCGCCCCCAGGATTATCTGCGCCCGCCGGAGCAGCGGCCGGTGACGCCCCGCGAGGAGCGCGATCTGGTGGAGGAACTCGCCGTGCGCCTGCGCCAGGCAGCGGAGTCGCGCCTGGTGAGCGACGTTCCCCTGGGGGTCTTCCTGAGCGGCGGCGTGGATTCCTCCACCATCGTGGCCATCATGAGTGAACTGAGTCCGGGAAACGTCAACTCGTTTTCCGTGAACTTCCCGGAGAAGACCTTCAACGAGGAGCCCTACTCGACGCTGGTGGCGAAACGCTTCCGCACCCAGCATCACGTTTTGAATGCGGACAAGCCCAGCATGTTCGAGGCGCTCATGACCTTGGCCGATCACCTGGATGAGCCCATGGCCGATCCGGCGGTCATTCCCACATACATGATTTCGCGTTTCGCCCGCGAACACATCAAAGTGGCGTTGAGCGGCGAGGGTAGCGACGAGCTTTTCGGCGGCTATCCCACCTACATGGGAGCGCGCCTTGCGGACTATTACCTGAAGCTCCCCGGCGTGGTGCGCCGGCAGGTTTTCGGCCGGCTCCAGCGCTTTCTTCCCGTGTCCTCCACCGCCGTTCCCAAGGGCCTCTTTCTGCGCCGGTTCCTGAGCCATGCGGAGAAAAATCCGGCGGAGCGCCACCATATCTGGTTTGGCATGTTCAATCCTGCGGAACTCGACCAGCTTTTTACGGCGGATTGGGCCGGACCTCGCCCTCCCAGCAGCAAAATCTTCTCGCCCCTCGCTCGCGTGCTGGAGGGCGCGCGCTTCGATGAGACCCTCTCCGAAATGCTCTATCTCGATTTTCGCTTATACCTGGAAGACAACCTGTTGGTGAAGGTCGATCGCGCCAGCATGGCGTGCTCGCTGGAAATGCGAACGCCCTTTCTCGATCACCGCCTGATTGAATTTGCCGAAGGGCTGCCCGGGAACCTCAAGGTGCGGCGCTTCCAGCTCAAATACATCCTGAAAAAGGCCGTGGAGCGTTGGCTTCCGCGCGAAATTGTCTACCGGCAAAAGCGCGGGTTCTCCGTTCCCATTGCCAGTTGGATGCGAAATGAGTTGCGGCCGCTGGTGGACGAGACCCTGGGGGAGGAAAAGTTGCGGCGCGAGGGATTGTTCAACGTCGCCTTCGTGCGCCGATTGCTCAACGAGCATTGGGCGGGCAAGGCCGATCATCGCAAAACTCTGTGGACGCTTTTCTGTTTTCAACTTTGGCATGACCGGTGGCAGAAATAATCGGATCATTGATTCATCGGGTCATTGAATCATTGGGTCATTTGGCGATATGGCCACTTGGAATCTCTCGACGTCCAATCATCAATGAGCAAATCACCCGATGACTCAATGGCCCAATGATTCAATGACCCGATGATTCGATGACTCAATGACCCGATCACCCGATCAAACCGTGCTTCCAAGAAATATACGTGTCGCCCATAACTATCCGCCGTCGGCGGCGCCCGCGAAGCAGGCCTTCCGCCCAGCGGAGTGGGCGATCATTCGCCGCTGCCGCACGCCCAAGCAGGTGCAGGAATTTCTCCGCAAGCTTCCTTACAACTGGGAAAAGCGCGGGGAAACGCTGCGGACGTTTCGCGGCGTGGTGCGCCACGGCAGCGCCCACTGCCTGGAGGGCGCGCTCAGCGCGGCGGCCATCATGGAGCAGCACGGTTACCCGCCGCTGCTGCTGGACTTGGAATCGCAGGACCAACTCGACCACGTGCTGTTCCTTTTCCAAAAGCGCGGGCGCTGGGGAACTGTGGCGCGCTCGCGTGACGCGGGGCTGCACGGGCGCAAGCCGGTTTTCCGCAGCATCCGCGACCTGGTGATGAGTTATGTGGACCCTTACGTGGATGGCTCCGGGCGCATCATGGGCTACGGCGTCGCCGATTTGCGCACCTTGGTGAAGTGCGATTGGCGGCTCTCCGCGAAGGACGTGAAGGAAGTGGAACGCGCCCTCATCAAAATGCCTCACAAGCCCATTCGCACTTCCGACCGCCGCTACCGGGCGATCCTCCGGCAGTTCCAAGCCTTTCGCAGAAAGCACCCCGGCAAGCCCGTCACGTTCTATTCCAACCGGCACGTTTGGCTGTAACCAACTGGTATTCAATCGGTTGCGTGCAGCGGCGGAAATTCCCGAAATTCTGTCCCGCCTTGGCTTTCGCACCATTGTGGATAGTCCACAATCCCTCGTAGAATACCACTATTGCTCAAGCCTTACAACTACTTTGTTTTCAATAAGTTGAGAATATTCAACCGTTTTATATTTTGTTTTCAATGACTTATGTGGCCAGGGGCAACCACGGTCGATCAGGAATCAGCTATCAATGGTCAGGGATCAGCTTTCAGCTATCAGCGCAAAGCTTCCAGCCATCAGTACTCAGCAATTAGTTTCGCACGGTCCGCGCTTAGATGCGTGATCCTCCCTGGAAAACTGGACGCTTGGGGGCTATGATTGGCGACAGACTTAAAGGTGAAGTCTGATTTCCGGATAAGTTCCCAGTTCGGACGAGCATGATGGCTGCCGCAGACATCCCGAACCCCCAAGCATCGAGTCCACCCCAACTCGCCATGCGGGTTTCCCTGGTGGTGGGCTTCTTCATGCTCGGAACAAAATTACTTGCCTACGCGATGACCGGATCGGCGGCGATCCTCTCCGACGCTGCCGAGTCGGTGGTCCACGTGGTGGCTGTTTCCTTTGCCGCTTACAGCCTCTGGTTGAGCCGCAAGCCTCCTGACCCCAGCCATCATTACGGTCACGACAAGATCGCTTTCTTTTCGGCGGGGTTCGAGGGCGCCATGATTGTGTTGGCGGCATTTTATATCGTCTATGAGTCGGTTCGCAGGCTGATTGCGGGGCCCAAACTGGAAAACCTGGGGACAGGTGCTTTGCTTGTTCTGGCCGCGGGTCTAATCAACGGAGCTCTGGGCGGCTATCTGCTATGGGTTGGAAAAAAGTATGGGTCTTTGATCTTGGAGGCCGACGGTCGACACGTTCTCACCGACTGCTTGACCAGTCTTGGGGTCGTCGTGGGACTGTGTTTGACCATGCTCACGGGCTGGCTGCGTTTGGATCCCATTGTGGCGATTCTTGTCGCCCTCGACATCCTCTGGATGGGGAGCAAGTTGATTCGCCGATCGATCGGTGGGTTGATGGATGAAGTCGATCCTACGGCCGAAGCTCAAATCCGGCGCTTGCTCGTCGAGATGACTTCCCAAGCCGGAGTGGAGTTTCATGGGTTGCGGCATCGCAATGCGGGCAATACGAATTGGGTGGAATTCCATCTACTCTTTCCCAAAGACACTTCTTTGGAATCGGCTCATGCGCTGGCCACCAAAATTGAAGAGCGGATCCAACAAGATTCGAAGATGCGAACCGAAGTGATCAGCCATTTGGAAACACTGGAAGACCACCAGGAAATCCACAGTCGCGGTCACTTTGAAAAGTTCGACGAGTAGGGTCCACTCTTGTAGGGGCACCCCGCGTGGGTGCCCTTGCGGAGGGCAGGCAGGCACTAGACACCTAAGAATTCCCCTCCTGATTCAGGAGGGGCGGCGCGGAGGCGCCGGGGTGGTTACCAGCAAGCGCGGACTTGTTTTTTAGGTCCGCGGTTCGTCCCACGCGTCCTGCCCAAAAGCCGCGGACCTTGGAAAACAGGTCCGCGCTCTGTTCGGTTGCGGCTCCGCCGCGCTGTGCTACGCCTGCTACGGCGGGAAGTTCATGCGGCGCAGGAGGTCCTGGAAGCGCGGGTCGGAACGCAGAGGGTCATATAGTGGACTCACTTTTAGATGAACGATATATTCACACCGATCCTCGTAAGACTTTTCCAATTGGGCCAAGGCCTGGTCGGTATCGCCTAGGGCCGCATATAGGGCTACAAAAGCCCCGCCACATGGCACATACTCTCGCTTCGAGACCTCTTCCGCGCGAGCCGTAATGTTCAGGGCTTCGGTTCTCTTCCCCTCCGCCGCATAAAGGCGCGCGAGGAATAGTGACAGTCTTGGGTCGCCATGTTGAAGAGCGATCACCTTCTGGCACTCCGAGATGGCTTGCTCGTATAGCTTCTCCTGTCCATATGCCCAGCAGAGGTATACGTGTGCCTGACTAAATCCGGCATTTAGCTCCAGCGTGCTTCGCAATTGGGCAATGGCCTCGTCGTACCGACGGGCCTCAAAGAGAGCACCACCCCAAGCCGCACTGATCATGGGCGAAAGGGGGTCCAGCTCGTGAGCGCGTTTTGCCTCGGCAATGGCTTCATTATGTCGCCCCATGACCGTTAGATAGTAGGAGTACCGTGAATGAGCAGTCGCGTATCCCGGATTGAGCTCAATCGCGCGTTTGAGTTCCTTCTCCGCACCCACCCAATCCCAGTCATAGTCTATCTTGGCAGCGCCCAGTGAGGCGTGGGCCTCGCCCAGGGTTTCGTCCAGCTCCAGGGCTTTGAGCGCTGCTTCCTTCGCGCGCGCGTAGCCTTCCTTGCGCGGCATGGAACCATACGCTCCCAGGAGAATGTAACAATCGGCCAACCCGGTGTACGCCAGCGCGTAGCCGGGGTCCTTTTCAATCGCCTGCTGGAAATACTCCAAGCCCTTTTTCGCGCCTTCTATCGAGCGCAAGTTCCAGTAGTAGCGGCCCTTGAGGTAGGCCTCATGGGCCTCGGGATTGACGGGGCGGGCGCTGGCCAGACGCGCCTGTTCCTGAGACGTCACCTTGATCTGGATCTCGTTAGCAATCGCCCCCGCCACCTCGCTCTGTAAGGCCAGGACGTCATTCAGGTCACGCTCGTAGCTCCGGGCCCAGAGGTGCTTGTCCGTCGCCGCCTGAATCAACTGCGCCGTGATGCGCACGCGATTCCCCGAGCGCAAGACGGAGCCCTCGATGACCGCGTCGACGTTTAATTCGCGCGCAATTTGCGGCAGGGGTTTCTTCACCCCCTTGTACAGCATCACCGACGTGCGGGAAATCACTCGCAGGGCCTCAATCTGGCCCAGTTGGGCAATCAGTTCCTCCGTCATGCCGTCGGCGAAGTAGTCTTGCGCCGGGTCGCCGGAGAGATTCGTGAGCGGCAGGACGGCAAGGGATTGGATTTGTGGGGCCGGTTCGCGAACCGCCCTTCCGGCCCGCAAAATGCGCTCGCGTAAGTTTGCCACGTTCAGCCCCACCAGCACCGCCACGACGCCTGCCAGCGCCAGCATGGCGATGCCGAAAATCCAGACCCCGCGCCTCTCTAGCGGCGATGTCCCCATCGCCGCGCGGCGGTCCCCGATGAGATCGGGGCGGGCGCCGACCGCCGCTACAGCCGCCGCGAACCCCGACTCCCTCTCTCGCTTCAGGTGTCGCAGATCCACGAGGAGTTCTTTTGCCGACTGGTAGCGGTTCTCCGCTTCCTTCTCCAAACACTTGCGGATGATCCGTTCCAATTCCTGCGGCACGTCGTAGTTGAACCGCGCGATGGCTTCCGGCTGGCTGTGCAAGATGTGGGCAATGATCTCGCTGGCGGTCGAACCGGGGAAGGCATTGCGCCCGGTGGCCATCTCGTAGAGCACGGACCCGAACGAAAACAGGTCGCTCCGCACGTCCACCGGCTGCCCCAGGGCTTGCTCCGGGCTCATGTATTGCACCGTCCCGGCCACCACCCCACTCGCGGTCTGGAGTGCGCTCGAAGCCTCGCCGGCCACTCCCGGCGGCCTGCCCCCAGGGACCTTGGCCAGTCCAAAGTCCAATATCTTCGCCACGCCGCGATCCGTGACAAAGATATTCGCCGGCTTGAGGTCGCGGTGGACGATGCCTTTGGCGTGGGCCGCCTCCAGTGCATCGGCAATCTGCGTCGCCAGGTCCACCAGCCGGTCAGTCCGTAGAGGACCTCCCCGGCTTCCAGCGGGAAGGTTCGAGCCCTCGCCTACATCTATCAGTTGCTTCAGCGTCTGCCCCTGCAGACACTCCATCACTATAAAGGGCTGGCCTTCGTGCTCCCCCAGGTCGTGAACCGTGCAGATATTGGGATGATTGAGGGCGGAGGCGGCGCGCGCCTCGCGCTGGAAACGCTTCAAGGCCTCGCGGTCGTGCGCTACATCCTCCGGCAGGAATTTGATCGCCACCGCGCGATCCAACCGAGTGTCCTCTGCTTTGTAGACCACACCCATCCCGCCGCCCCCCAGCTTCTCCAAGATGCGGTAGTGGGAAACCCTGCTGCCGATTCTCTGCCGTTCTTCCTCCTGCGCCCGGCGCAGCTCGGAATGATCCTGCGCCAGCGCCTTGGCCGCCACGGCGATGGCGGGGGACTCGATGAAGCTCCCCCCGTCTTCATGCGCCAGCAGCGATTCCACTTCCTCGCGCAGCGCGCCATCCCCGGCGCAGGCTTTTTCCAGGAAGGCCGCGCGCTGGCTCGCCGGGCGCTCCAGCGCCGCGTGAAAGATTCGCTCGATTTCCTGCAAGCGACCGGCATTCATGGCTTACAGAGCACCTCCCGGTGCGGCTGTGCCGAAGGCACCTTGCACCACCCCGTCCGTCAGGTGACGGACACCCCTCCTCATCTGAGGAGGGGAGGAACTCCCCTCCTGATTCAGGAGGGGCGGCGCGGAGGCGCCGGGGTGGTTACCAGCAAATAGCGCGGACCTGTTTCTTTAGGTCCGCGGTTCGTCCCACGCGTCCTGCCCAAAAGCCGCGGACCTTGGAAAACAGATCCGGGCTACCACGCTAGAATCGCAATTGCAAAGACATCATGATGACCCGCGGATCGTCAACAGGAATGCTGAACGGATATCCCACCATACCAAAAGTAGCGTCCGTGTAACCGACGTCGAGTGTGGTGTTCCACTCCGAACTGTTGAAGGCATTGATGAAGTCGGCGCGATAGATGAGCTGCCAGCGCTCTTTGATCGGGGTCTCCTTCTTGATGCCGGCATCCAGACGGTGGTGTCCCACATAGCGAATACCACGCAGGAACGGAGACCACCCGATGAGCTGCCCCGCCACCATTTGCTTCCATGCAGGTGTGGAGTCAGTGAACAGGGGGCCCTGTCCGGCGCAGTCGTGTTGAACGTTGTTGAGGTCAAGCCAGCAAGTGTTGAACCAGTGCGACAGCGTTGGATTCTGGGTATGGAGGGAGGCCCCGGTGGGCATGACGCCGCTCGGCGCGGGCGCCGGGAAGCCGTCCATGAGCATCGGCGTGGCACTGAGCGACCAACCCGAAACCAGCCGGGTCACGACCGGGTTGGTCGTGTTGAGGAATTTCTGCCCTGGCCCAAAGGGCGCGAAGTAAGCCATGTTGACCTTCACCTGCCGGGGACAATCAAAGGGGGCGACAGACTGTGCCGGAGAGGGGTCTTGTGCGTTCACGAAGCCCAACGCCTGCATAGTCCTCGACCAGGTGAAGTTGGCGCTGAATTCCAGCCCCATCGACAACCGCTTGTTCACTTCGAATTGCATGCTGTGGTAGTGAGATTTGCCGATGGGCAATAGGTCGGCAACCCCCCCGGCAAATTGTGGGTAGGGAAGGAGCGTGTAAGATCGCGGAATCGTCGAGTTGGTCAAGTAGGTGCCCGCCGCCTGGGAGGCATACAGTGAGGGAATATTACCCGCGAAGGGATTGGGCAATGCCGCGTTCAGTTGGCTCTGAGTATATCCCGTGGGGTTAACTTGGAAGCCCGGCGTGTAGGGCAAATCCGCCAGCGGCACAAAATTGAGGTTCCGGTCGATGTTCAGGCGCGAGGCCGTGGAACCCACGTACGCCAGGCTGATCATCCAGTTATGCCCGAAGGAGCGCTGGAGTTCCAGCGAGTACTGCTGCGTGCGCGGGACATCCGTGTCCGGATCAAAGAAGCTGATGCTTCTCCCGATGTTGGTGGCCAAGCCGAAGGAGGACCCGGCAATAGGCGACAGTCCACTGGTGAACATGTTGGCGAAGGTCAGGTTGGGGTTGAAGATGCCCACCGGCCCAGGGACCGCATTGAAGGTGGTGATGCCGCTGAACCCCGGCGCCGCCCCCGGCTCCAAGAATTGCTGGCCATAGATCATCCCCCAGCCGCCCCGCAGGACCATGTTGTGGCCGAGGTTATAAGCAAATCCCACTCTCGGCCCATAATTGTCGTATTTCCGGTGGAAGATGCCGCTCGGT
>Ga0326727_10003152_pt1 | contig 53722 bp, 48 predicted proteins | sample MB2enrmetagenome_FD_207643 | JGI IMG/M metagenome (GOLD analysis project Ga0326727, IMG submission 207643) | Lab enriched peat soil microbial communities from McLean, Ithaca, NY, United States - MB29MY | ecosystem: Environmental > Terrestrial > Soil > Wetlands > Peat | place: USA: New York...
GCCAGGGCGATAATCCCGCCCTGCGAACGCCGGATCAAAATCGCGAGCGTGCTAATTACCGCCCTTCGAACCGTGCCAGATGGATGGTTGCGGGGGGTGGATTTGAACCCGACCTTTGGGTTATGAGCCCAAAATGATAAGTAATTTCAACAACTTACAAGACGCGGGTGGCCCTCGAAAAGCCTTGTAAGAATCGTTAATGAATCTTTATTGGACAGTTAAAGGACAGGCGAGATTTTCGACGCTTGTAACCTGCGAACCTAGGGCTGCGATCCACTTTGAAACCGCAATGCGGCAAGGTCTGCTTCATAGTCAAATCGGGCATTGGCCTCGGCGATCTGTGCCTGTGTCTGTTGTAACTGGGCCTGACTTAACTCAACAATCGAGCTGAGCCCCAGGCGATACCTTGTATCGGCCAGGTCCAGTGCAGTGTTGGCCTCTTGCAAGAGCTCCGCGGTTACACTCATTTTCTGCTGTGCAGTGTTCGCTCTCAGCCAGGCTGTGCGGACATCCCGTACGATGCGATTGATGAGCACCCGGCTCTGCTCGTCGGACGCCTTGGCGCGTAGGTCGGCTTCCGCGGCCTGGGCATGGAATTTGAAACCTTCGAAGATCGGTATGCCAATGTTCACGCCTGCCGCTCCATACCAATCAGGGGTGAAGTACGTGCTGGATCCGACGGGGGTGATGCCCAGCGTGCCCAACCCGGAGATCGTAGGGAGTAGTTGCTCGTGTTGCGCCCGGCTGAAGCGCACATCCGCCTCGTGATTGAGTTTGAGAGCAAGAAGATCGGGGCGCTGTTGCAAGGCGAGAGCAATGACTGCGTCCGCTGAAGGCGCGACCGGCAGCGGAGGCGACGGGTCGTCGACGAGTTGGTACTGTTGATTGCTCGCGGTTCCAAGTACCTCATTGAGATTCGCCATTGCCGCATCGAACTGATTCTGCGAATCGAGATCGAGCAATTTGGCCTGCGACAGATTGACTTGCGCGAAACTCTGGTCGAGCGTGGACTTGAGCTTGCTCGCAGTTAATGCATTGACCTGATCGCCGACCGCTTGCCGGGCCTTGACGGTGCTTTTCGCAACCTGCAGGGTGGCCTGCGCCTCCAGAGCATTGTAGAAGGCAAGATCCACCGCCAGGACGATGTCCTCCCGCGTCGCCTCCGATTGTTGCTCGGAGGCTTTTGCCTCATAGGATGAGGAAGCGACCAAATTGCGCGTGCGGCCAAAATCCGTGATCAACTGATTGAGGTCAACCCCTGCGCCCACGTGATAGAGAAGCCGGGAGGCGTCCAGCGACCCAGCCGAGATGCGGCTTGCTTCCTCAGCGTCAACCGCAGCCACATTGCCATTCAGCGTCGGAAGCAACGCCGAGCGAGTCTCGCGGACGACTTGCTTTTGTGCCAGGGCGAGCAGTGCCGCGACGCTGATTCGCGGGTTGTTTTTGAGCGCCAACTGCTCCGCCTGTTGACGCGTAAGCATTTCTCCGGTTGAGTCTGGCGGGAGGGAGCCCGGAGAATTCGTTGTCGCGGAATTTAACGCCGGTGTTGGCTGCTGTGCCTGAGCCTGAAGCTGTGGCGCATCTGGAAGCTGCGCGACGATCTCCTGTGCGCGCATGGCGACCGGACACAGAAGAAGCCAGAGCGGCAAAAATAGACTTCGGTTACGCATGGGTCACCTCACCGGATCGGGGCTCGATTTCGTCATCACGAATTTCTTTGCGATGAATCAGCAGGTACGTGGTCGGCACTAAGAAAACGGTTACTATGCCGGAAACGGTCAACCCTCCGAGAATTGCTCGTGCTAGCGGCGCGTACTGTTCGCTGCCGGGCTCCAGAGCGAGCGCCATAGGAATGAGGCCCAAGATAGTGGCTAGCGTGGTCATCAGAATGGGACGCAAACGCACTTCGCAGGCTTCCGCGAGGGCTTGCTTGAGGGGACGACCGTGGGCGCGGAGCGTGCCGACGAATTCCACGATAAGGATGCTGTCGGAAACGGCGATTCCAGTCATCATGACGACTCCCATGAGCGACATGACGTTGAGCGTCGTGCCCGTGGCCATCAGGAATAGGATCACGCCCGAAAGCCCCGGAGGAATCGCCAGCAAGATGATGAAGGGATCGGAGAACGAAGCGAACTGCGCCATCAGGATGAGATAAACCAGCACGATCGCGAGGATGAGACCGATGCCGAAACTCTGGAACGAACTGTGCATGTCGGAGATCGCTCCGCCCATCGACACGGTGATCTGGGAAGATTGGTGCATGCCATGAAGGACTTGCTTGATCTGAGCGCTTACGCGGCTGAGATCTTCTTTCTTCGGCATGACGTAGATGTCGAAACTGCGACGCAGTTGGTAATGATCGACCTCGGTCGGAGTATTGATCTGCTTGATAGATGCTAGCGACTCAAGCGGTGTTGTGTTTGCGGCACCGGGGGCGCGCAACGGAATCTGCTTTAAGTCGGTCAGGGTCTTAATTTGATTGTCGGGATATTGCACGCTGAGAAAATAATTATTGCCGGTCTTCGGATCGACCCAGAAACTCGGGGCGATCATCGTGTCCGATGTAAGTGCAGTGATGACATTATCAAGCGCCGCCTCAGGCGATATGCCGAGTAGGGCCGCATGTTCGCGATCGATATTCAGTTCCAGCCCAGGATAGTCGAGGTCTTGCGGAATCAGCACATCGTTGACCGAACTCAATGCTTTCACCCTCGCAGCCACGGACTTGGCGAAAGCAAATGGTTCATCCAAGTCACTGCCCCCGATTCGAATGTCGATCGGAGCGGGTTGCCCCTGGTTGACGACGGAATCAACCAATCCACCCGTTTGGAAATAAGTGCTCACTTCTGGAAAGTCGTTTGCGAACCTCTCGCGCAGAAGTTGCATGTAAGCGAAGCTGCTGGTCTTATGGTCCTCCTTGAGACTGACCTGAATGAAGGCGGTATGCATTCCGGAATTGCTGGTATAGATGGCCGAAAGATCTGGTGTAATGCCAATGTTCGACACAATCATATTCATGTCGTGCGGTGACACCACATCGCGGATATCCTGCTCCATCTTCCCGACATATTCATCAGTCACCTCAAGACGAGTTCCGGGCGGGACTTTGACATTGACGACAAATTGCCCTGGATCGGTGCGCGGGAAGAACGCTACGCCAAGGAATGGAAACAATGCGAAGCTCAGCACCACGAAAGCAGCAAAACTGCATACGGTCAATACGGGTCGATCCAGACAAACGACGACAGCTTTTTCGTAGGCGTGCTGCAGCCGCTCGAATTGCTGATTGAAACCGATCACGATGCGTCGAAAGATGTTCGAGCGCTTTATTCTTTGTTCCTCTTCGACTTCCTCTACTGCCTCCTCGGCGCCGCCCAGCGTGCTATACGGAGTGGCGCTGTGTTCGGGGTGCAAACGGATGAACTTCGCGCAGAAAAGTGGCACGACTGTCATGGCGACGGCATAAGAAGCAAAGAGCGCCAGCACGACCGCAAGAGCCAGAGCGCTAAAGATATATTTGCTGACACCCGAGAGCATAATGACAGGAAAGAACACGATGCTTGTGCTGCAGGTGGCTGCCAGCACGGCGAGTTGGACTTCTTTGCCTCCGTTGATGGCGGCTTCAACCGCCGGTTCGCCCAACTCCATATGGCGAAAGATGTTCTCAAGAACGACGACCGAGTTATCAATCAAGCGGGAAAGAGCGAGTGCGATGCCGCCAAGCACCATGGTGTTGATGGTGCTCGCGCCCAGGCTCAACGCAATGAAGGCGGCGAGGCAAGAAATGGGGATGGAGAGTAATACCGAAATCGTCGCGCGGAGATTGCCGAGAAAGAGAAGTATCATCAGCGCGGTGAGGCACAGGCCAATGCCGCCCTCGTTGATCACGTTCTTGACCGCGATTTTCACAAAAACGGATTGATCAAAGACGACCGCCGTTTTCAGCGTCTTCGGAATATCCAGCAGATGTTTCACTGCCTCTCGAATGCCGTTCACAATACTGATCGTGTTTGAGCCGCCGCCCTGCTTTAAGATTGGAATGTAGACGGAATGCTGACCGTCGACCCGGACGATGTTGTACTGCAGTTGGCCTGAGTCCACCGCTTTCCCAACATCGCCAACGAATACGGACTCACCGATGTGGTCCTGTTTGTCCGTCTTGATCGGCATGGCATTGATTTCGTCAACCACGGGAATCTGGCTATTGGCATAGACGTTGTAGTCTTTCGGTCCGATGCGCACGTCGCCAGCGGGTAGAATCAAGTTCGATTCATTCACCGAGCGCACCACGTCCATCACCGAGAGTTGGTGAGCTTCAAGTTTGACGGGATCAACGTAAATCTGGATTTGCCGGTACTTGCCGCCGTAGGGCTGCGGCACGGAAGCGCCGGGAACGTTGGCAATTTGATTCCGTACCTGGAACTGCGCCAGATCTTTGAGCCGCGTCTGGTCGAGACCCTGACCTTCGAGGGTGACCAGACACACGGGAAGATTCGAAGCGTCGAACTTCAGCACCACCGGAGGCAGGGTTCCCGGCGGAAGCCGCCGCAAATTCGCCATGGCCAGATTCGAGATATTGCTGACCGCGGCGTTCGCGTCCGTGCCCGGTTGAAAGTAGATCTTGATCAGGCTCACACCGGGCAGCGATCGCGACTCGATGTGATTGATTCCGCTTCCCAACGTAAAGAAGCGCTCGTAGCTGTCTGTGATATCCGCCTCGATATGCTGCGGCGGCATACCCGCGTAGAAGGTCGCGATCACGACAACCGGGATATTAATTTCCGGAAACAGATCGACGGGCATACGCGCGACTGTGGTAACACCCACGACAATCACCATGAGACAAAGCATGAGGACGAAGAACGGATGCTTGATGGCAAAAGAGGACATTACTCGCTTACCTCCTGCGCCGCCGTTGGAATGAACGCCGCATGCGGGGACACAACTTCACCCGGCTGATAGCCAGTCTGTCCAGCGGCGATCACGTTGTCCCCAGCCTGCAGGCCGCTGGTAATCTCCACGCGGTTCGAGGTTTGGATTCCGAGAGTCACATTGCGCTTCTCGACATGGTTCGTCGCATCCACCACCAGCACATAGGGCGGATTGCCATTCGATGGGTCGCCGGTCTGAACGACAGCCTGTGCCGGCAAAATAAGAGCGTCATTCTTCTGCTGGAGTTGAATTGTCGTCTCTGCGTACATCCCCGGATTCAGACTCAGATCACGGTTCGGGACGTCGACCTCGGTCAGCATGGTTCGGGTGTTGGTATCGAGTGCGCGCGAGAAACGGATGATCTTGCCTGTAAAGGTGTGCCCCGTCGCGTTGACTATCACCTGCACATCTCCGCCGACCTGAATGTAGGGTACGTCGCTCTCGGGCACGGGCATGCGCAGACGGAGCAGGTCGCTCTCGGCCACTTGGACCACGGGAAGTGTCTGCGTGTTGCTGTCCTGTCCGGCCTGAATCAGCGAGCCGGTATCGGCGTAGCGCTTCGTCACCACACCAGTAAACGGGGCGATGATCTGCTCGTATCTGGACATCGTTTCGAGCCGGCTGCGGGTAGCGTTGGAAACGCCGAGTTGTTGCCGCATGGCATCGAGTGAGGCCGTGGCGACCCCAACCTGTGCCGCGGCTTGCTGGTCTTTGGCTCGTGCGTCGTCCAACTCCTGCTCCGCGATCAGCCCCGGTCTTTCCTTGGAAGCTTCGTCCAGACGGGTGTACTCAGCGTGCACTGCGGAGTACGTGGACTCGGCGCTGACGACCTCGCTTTGTGCGCGAGTGATATCAGATTGGCTGTGGCGGACTTCAGCCTGAGCGCCCTCCACTTGGTTCTGCAACTCTGGAACTTCCAGCAGAGCCAGGACTTCGCCCTGACGAACGCGGTCGCCTATATCGACTTTGATCCAGCGAATATATCCCGAGACTTTGGCGTGAAGATCCACCTGTTGATAGGGCTGAAATTGACCGGCAACCGTGAGCGAACTGGCCAGATTGCCACGCACGACCGCGACGACTGCGGCCGCTCTCGGTTGCTCGGCAGGAGCTTTGCCATAGTGATTTCGAATGATCAGGAAGAGAGCTGCCAATAAAAAACAGAGAAGCGCCGCGATCCAAAAGATTCGCTTACGATGCATGGAGCCACCTACTTTCAATCCCGCAAGTTCGGGATTGGAATCGACGACAGTACATCTCCAATTAAAGGGACTGCGGTCACCCAACGGTCCTATTCGATGATTGAGAAAAGGCCGGGTTTGCCGTAAATATATCGCCGTGGATGGACTAACAGAAGGCTGGAGGAGGACGTTGAGTGAGGTGCGGATCGTGGAAGTTTGATCTGCGAGAGCTGCAGAAGTTCATTTCAACTTCGTAAGACTTGAACGTAAGAAACAAAATCGCCTGGGCCAAAACCAATAGTGGAATCAGGTTCAACGTCTCCCAGGCCGTATCCGATTGGACCGCCCTTTTAAGCGAGTCTATCGTTTGTGCGCAACGCCTCTCCGTCAAGAGTTTGGCAACTGTCACGGTAGATGGAGATTGCGGAGTCTTATAAAGGGACAGCTTTGCCTGCAATCCCCAACTGAATACGGCGCACGCTAAAAAGAGAAGAGCACACTTGAATGCGTATGTGGCCGCAATTTGAGGTCTCTTTGACAACAGTCTTCTCCTTTCCCAAACAGCCCTGTGAATAATGTAGCAAAGAATGGCCTTGTGGAGTTGCGGGAAGCACCTGGAAGGTTGTGGTCCCTGCAAGGTATTTCTTGCGAGTTTGGAAGCCGCGATCAACGATTGCCGGCGGTTGCCGAGTCAAGCGCCGGATCGCGCTACGGCGAGCAGGCTGCGAAAGGAACTGTTGCGGCAGTATGAGAGCGCCCTATCCAAGACAAACACCTAGGAACGGTGTTAAGTCTCCGGTTGCCTTGGTGTGCTGGAATTTCATTTCGTTCGCAGCAAGATTGTGATTTCCCTTTCAAAGACGGCGATGTCGGTAGCGCCAATGTGTTTGGAGTAGATATGGCCATCGCCGCCTATAAGGAAAGCGATCGGTAATCCCAGAACTCCTCCGTAAAGCTCGCCGGTCGTGGCGTTGCCCATCACTACCGGATAGTTCATCTTGAGCTGCCGGTAGAAGTCGCGGACGGGTTCCGGACTGTCGTCCATGGAAACGCCAACAATCTGTAGTCCCTGATCTCGATACTTGTTCTGCAATTCCACAAAGTGCGGGATCTCTTCCCGGCACGGATCGCACCAGGTTGCCCAGAAGTCCAGCAAAACCACACTACCCCGGTAGTCCGAAAGATGGAGTTGCTGTCCGCTCAACTGCGGAAGAGAAAAATCAGGAGCTAGAGGGTGCTCGGTAATTGTGGCGCCGATGCCAGTCCGCCCGTGATGACGGGAGACGGAATAGAGTCCAGCGACGATGGCGGTGGCCGCCATGCCTGTCAGAATTGTTTTTCGGATTGTCGAGCGCAGAGCCTACTCTCCCTTGGCAACTGGATAGCCCTTATTCACCCAATCTGCACCGAAATTGTCAGCGATGTAAAGCACCTTGACGTTGGTGAAGCCCATCCCGCGCAGCGCATCGTCGGCAGGCTTGACGTTCGGACAATGGCTCCAGGGACAACAACCGCAATAGATCACGATGAACTTCTTGCGGGGTAGAGATTGAACGCGCGCACGCAGTTGCTGGAGGCCGATCTCGCTGGAACCAGGACCGATGTACTCGGAACCGGGAATATGCGCCTGCTCGTACAGAACGTGGGAGCCGACCTGGATCATCAGCGGCTTTTCGCCCTTCGTGGACTGAAGGATTTTGACGAGTTCGTCGGGATTGATCAGTTGCGAACTGGATAAGGATGTTGCCTGATAAGCCGGAAGCATCGCCCCGGCCGCGCCGCCCAACCCAGTTTGCACACTCGCGCGAAAGGCCCAAACCGATGCTGCCATGCTGGCCGCAGTCCCAGCCAGAACAATGATGATTGCGAGTTTCACCGATCGACGTTTCATTTGAGTCTCCTTCGGCATTATCAGCGGTTGATTGCCCGACCCGCAAGGCATTATCAGTTCCTCCTTAGGAATCCGGTCAGATTGAGATGAGCCCGAGGCGAATGAGAGCGAGAGAAGAGATCGCCACAATTGCCCAAAGCAAAATTGCTTGAAGTAGAGGACGCACGCCCACTTGTTTCAATGTTGATTTTGAAATCCCTGTACCGATCAGATAGAGAGTAACCGTCAACCCAGTCTTTCCCAGAGTGCTGAGTTTTGGATAAAGAGAGCCGAACAACGGCAGATAAGTGCCGGCAACCGCGGCAAGGCAAAAAAGCAAGATAAACCAGGGCCGTGAAGAGGCCTGTTTGCCATAAACAGGCGAACGCCACTGCATTTCGGCAGTGGCGTTCATGGTTGCGGGGGGCGGATTTGAACCGCCGACCTTTGGGTTATGCGATCTGACTCACCTTTCGGTGAGAGTCGGACTGTACCTTCATCCACGAGGGATGCTCGCCATCCAGTCTCTACGCCTTCCCCCACCATTCCGGGGGCTTGGTTCGGTATTGCCCTATCGCTCGCGCGACGTAGGTTCCACCGACTTTGACGAGTGATCTTCCGGTGCATTGCTGCGCCGGACGCCCAATTTGCAAAAGCTCCTTCAAATCTCCAGGGAACTCTAAGGAATCCTAAGGAGCGTGAGGTTATGAGCCCAACGAGCTACCAGACTGCTCCACCCCGCAGAAAAATCATAACAGTGCAGTGAAGCGGGGTCAAACTGTTGTACTCGCTGAGGCGCTTCCGCGAACTTTGTACAATGGCTGCGTACAATGATTTTGGGACCCTGATCGGACTGGATGAGCCTTCAGACTCTAAACGACATTTTGTTGGCGATCTGCAATAACCGCAGCGACCGCGTCATGCTGCAAAGAGGGGCCTTAGGCTGGGTTCCGATCTCTTCCGCGGAGATTTACCGCCGCGTCGTGGGTGTGGCTCGCGCCCTTGAATCCTGGGGTGTGGTCAAAGGCGATCGCGTCGCCATCCTCAGCGAAAATCGCCCGGAGTGGACGATCGCTGATTTCGCGGCGCTTGCCCTGGGCGCGGTCACGGTTCCCATTTATTCCACCCAGACGGCGGATCAGACTGCGTTCCTCCTCAACGACTCCGGGGCGCGAATCATCGCCGTGTCCACCAGGCACCAGTTGGAAAAGGTGCTGACCATCCAGCGGCACACGCCGGTGGAGCGGATCCTGGTGATGGACGCGGTCGAAACTGCGCATGCGGTCCACATGCAGGGACTGATGCTGCAAGGGCCGGCCGACTTCGATCCGGAATTCGATGCCCGCTTGCGGTCGATTGCGCCCGACGACCTGGCGACAATTATTTACACCTCAGGCACGACGGGAACTGCGAAGGGAGCGATGTTGACCCACGGGAACATGGCGTCGAATGTCGCGCGTTCGATGGAGGCATTCGGCTTCGGGACAAAAGAAGAGGTGAGCGTATCGTTTCTGCCACTTTCCCATGTCACGGCGCGGCACGTGGACTTCGCGCTGCTGTACCGCGGGGTGGCGCTGGCGTATTGTCCTGACATTGCGCAACTGGCGCAGGCTTTGGCAGAAGTGCGACCCGACATTTTTGTCGGTGTGCCGCGGGTGTACGAGAAGATTCGCCAGCAGGTGATCTTCAAGGCTGCCGGCTTTCCGAAAGACGCAATCTATCGCTGGGCGCTTTCGGTGGGGCGCGCTCACCGCGCCGAGACTCTGGCCGGAACCCGGCCTGCGGCGCTCTCCTGGAAGATCGCGGACCGGCTGGTCTTTTCCAAAGTGCGCGCTGGCATAGGTGGAAAGGTGGAAGAGTTCATTTCCGGAGGCGCGCCGCTGGGCCGGGAATTGGTGGAGTGGTATGCCGACATAGGCATTCCCATCCACGAGGGGTACGGGCTGACGGAGACTTCACCGGTGATCGCGGTGAACACGCCACGAGCAAACAAACTGGGAACTGTAGGCAAGCCGCTGGCGAACGTCGAGGTGCGGATTGCCGAGGACGGCGAGGTGCTGGTGCGCGGGCCCTCGGTATTCAAGGGCTATTGGAATCGTCCGGAGGAAACGCGCGACGCGTTTGTGGACGGCTGGTTCAAGACGGGCGACATCGGGCACCTCGACGGCGAGGGATATCTTTCGATCACGGATCGCAAGAAGGATCTGATAAAGACTTCCGGCGGGAAGTTGATCGCGCCGCAACCGATTGAGAATTCGCTGAAGCTGAACCCGCTCATTGGCACGGCGGTGGTGCTCGGCGACCGGCGGAAGTTTCCCGCGGTGCTGATCGCGCCGCACTTCCCTGTGCTGGAAGATTGGGCGCGGGCGAACCAGGTCGGCTTTGCTTCGCGACAAGCACTCGTCGCCAACGCCAAGGTGCAGGCGCTATATGAAGGCATCATCGAAGATCTGAACCAGAACCTGGCGCGCTTCGAAAAACTAAAACGGGTGCTGGTGGTGCCCGAAGAATTGTCGGCGGCGGATGGCACGATGACCCATACTTTCAAGGTGCGGCGACGGGGGATTGAGGACCGGTACCGGACGTTGATTGATGAGATGTACGCGAAGGCAGAGGCGGAGGTGGTCTCGGGATGACATCCGGTGCGCGACGTCTGGCTAGAGGTCAGGCCAACTGCATACACCTCGCAGTTGAAAATCGAGAATTTTCTTAGGAACTATTCCGCGTTTCTTCCGTAGGAACAGGTGAATGCCAGTTCTACGATTTGAAATCAAGCGGGAGGCGACCATGGAAGGCAATGGCATTGGCAAGAAGAAGCGGCGCAAGCGGATCATCGGTGGCTCGATAGGGACAGCCGTTCTCATCCTGGCTCTTGCGGGCGCGCTGAGCGCGTCCGGCGGCGCCAAGATCGACCCAGCAAAGCTCGCCGAGGTCGAGAGGGGAGATCTTGAGAAGAGCGTGACGGCCGCCGGTAAGATCGAGCCCGTTGCCGAGGAGGGCTTCGTCCAGATCGGCGGAATAGGCCAATGGATCACGATTAAGGGAGATGACAAGCGCAATCCGGTCATTCTCTTTCTACATGGCGGACCCGGAGACGCATGGAGTCCCTTTGCCGACTCCTTGTTCGGCACTTGGGCGAAGGACTTCACCTTGGTGCAGTGGGATCAGCGTGGCGCCGGTAGAACGTACGGAAAGACCGGGCCATCGATCGAAGCAACCATGACGATTGATCGCATGGTCCAGGATGGTATCGAAGTCAGCGAGTACCTCACGAAACACCTGGGAAAGAAAAAGATCATTCTGGTCGGCGGATCCTGGGGGTCGATTCTCGGTATCTACATGGCCAAGCAACGGCCCGACCTCTTTTATTCGTACATCGGCATGGCGCAACTGGTAAACGAAAGAGCCGGTCAGGCCGCGAGTTATGCGCGCGTGCTTCAGCTTGCCCGCGCCGACGACGATGAGAAGACCGTCAAGGCGCTGGAAGCACTCGGCCCACCGCCGTGGGATTCGCTCCGCAAGTGGCCTGTGTTCCACAAAGCCCTTCTCGCATATCAGGCCAAGCGAATCACCGCCGCCTCGCCACCGATAACCATAGACCCCGCTTATGCTTCAGCCGCCGAGCGCGCACAATACGACGAAGCCGATGATTTCTCGTGGGTTCACTTTTTCGGGATGACGATGTCAGGCCCCATGGAGACAGTCGACCTCCCGGCGCTGGGAACGGACTTCGCGATCCCCATTTTTTTTGTTCAGGGCCAAGAGGATATCAACGCATTGCCGGAGCTTGCCAAGGCGTACCTCAATACGATCAAAGCCCCCCAGAAGCAATTCATCAGTGTGCCGGGTACCGGTCATGAGGATTCCGTGGAGTCGCTCAAAGTGACGCTGGAACTGCTTACGAAAAAGGTGAGGCCGAACGCCATCGAGCGGTGAGAGTGACCGCAGGGGCGAACTGGCGTGACGATCCTGGCATGGTGTCCCAGCGATAAGGTCTACGGGATCGCGAATCATGCCGGCATCGGCGGCTAGTGGATGATTAACAGCGGGCTGGAGCCGTACAATAAGGTCATGACGGACCCATTCATTATCGCTGGCAGGCAGTTCCGTTCCCGTTTGATCGTTGGGACCGGGAAATACAAATCTTTTCAGGAGACCGCCCGCGCCCTCGAGGCCAGCGGCGCCGACATGGTAACTGTGGCCGTGCGCCGGGTGAATCTCGACCGCGGCAAGGAGTCTCTGCTCGATTACATCGATCCCAATAAATACTTCCTTCTGCCGAACACCGCCGGCTGCTACACGGCCGACGACACCATCCGCACGGCCCGGCTGGCTCGCGAGGTTGGACTCTCGGATTGGATCAAGCTGGAAGTAATTGGCGACCAGGCAACGCTGTATCCGGATGTGCAGGCGACGCTCGAAGCCACGCGGGTGCTGGCGAAAGAGGGATTCACGGTGCTGGCCTACACGTCGGACGACATCGTGTTCGCCAAGCGTCTTGTGGACGCGGGAGCTTCGGCGGTAATGCCTTTGGGCGCGCCGATCGGCAGCGGCCTCGGCATTCAGAACACCGCCAACCTGCGAATCTTGCGCGAGTTGATCACAGCAGTCCCGTTGATTGTGGACGCGGGTGTGGGCACAGCTTCCGACGCGGCCATTGCCATGGAACTGGGCTACGACGCTGTGCTGATGAACACCGGCATTGCCGGCGCTCAGGAACCGGTGCTGATGGCGGAAGCGATGAAACACGCCGTGCTGGCCGGACGACAAGCATACCTGGCAGGGCGTATGCCGCGGAAGCTTTATGCGACCGCCAGTTCGCCGCTGGAAGGCGTGGTGCGATAGAGATTCTCGTGGACGGGCTAGGCGCTCGTCGCTACACAATTGTTAGTGGAGAGCCGGGCCGTCCTCGCCCGGCTGGACGGGCGAGACGCCCGTCTCTCCACCGCATAGTTCATCACGCCTTTTAGCGCCTTACAGCATCTTCACGCTTTCAACGTGGATCTTGTCGCCGTCGATGTGACCGGTGACGGCAACGTGATGTCCATAGTGATCCTTGAGGGCGTCGGGATTGTCCACCGTCAGGACCTTCTTATCACCGTCGGTAACAACGACCGGGCTGGCGCCCCCTTTAATGCACTTCTTCGCGCAAGCGGCATGGCTCGCGTCGGCACCTTTAGCTCCGCACATCGAGTCGCTGACCCAGCCGTTCACCGTCTGCGCATCGCTGGCAAATGACACCTTGGCGACCGACACAAACAAAGTGCCGGCAAGTAACAACATGAGAATTTTTCGCATGTCACCCTCCTTAGATTGGTTCCCACACGTGATGCGATCTCCGCACTTTATCACAGGAGAGGCCTGGGTGGGCAGTGAAAAAGGGGAGCGCGGTGGGATCCGGCGAGCGATTATCTTTCTTTCTTGGCACGCCCGGTGGGTGGCTTCTGCGGAGGATCGGGAGCGACGTAGATAACTTCTCCACGCTTGGTGTAGTGAAGCTGCTCGCGGGCTTCCTTCTCGATGGCGGCAGGATCGGACTTGAGCGATTTGATCTGGTCGACGTACTGACCATTTTCCTTCCGCAAACGCTCGACCTCACTCTGCAGCGACTTCATCTCGGCGCGCTTCTGCCAATAAACGACCATGCCGTTGGCTCCAAACATAGCGTGCAGAAGCAATCCAACGATAAGAAAAATAGCGGCCGCGGTTCCCAGGCGACGCCACTCCCGGGCGGGCCACGACCAGACCGGGCGCGTGCGTTCGACCCAGCGCGCCGCAGCGGCCTCTGCCCTGGGAGCCTGACCCTTGGCCTGCTCGATTGCCTGATCCATCGCCTGATCGATCGCCGCACGGAGGCCTTCCTCCGGACGTGGAAGGATGCGCACTCTCGGTGGTCCTAGTCGAAGATCCATGCTTTGGCTGCCGCACTCAACTTTGCGAGATCTTCCTTGCTGCTCGCCTCGCTGTATACGCGCACTACTAGCTCCGTGCCCGAGAGCCGGTAGCAAACCCACGATCCGTCGGCGAGGACGAGTTTGAGCCCGTCGATCCTCACCGCGCTGGCAACTTTGATGCCATTAAACTCGCTCGGATCGCCCCGTAACTTCTCAGTAAACTTCTGTTTCACTTCCGGCGTCAAGCGGAAGTTCTCGCGCAGCGGATAGAAGGAACCAACTTCGGCAAATAAGTCGGCCAGTTGTTTGCCGAGCGAGGCGCCGCGGCGAGCAACCATCTCGCAGCAGAGCAGACCGGCGAGCACGCCGTCTTTCTCCGGGACGTGTTTGCGGATGGAGAGGCCGGCGCTTTCTTCACCGCCGATGAGAATCTTATCCTGCTTGATAAGTTCGCCAATATACTTGAAGCCAACCGGCGTTTCGTAAAGCTCGATCTTGTGCTTTTCGGCAAGCGCGTTGATGAGATTGGTGGTGGCAACAGACTTGCCGACTCCGTTTCGCCAGCCGCGGGTTTCGACCAGGTAGTCAAAAAGCAGGGCGATGATGTAGTTGGGCTGGAGGAACGTGCCGTCCCCGTCGACAATCCCAAAGCGATCGGCATCGCCATCGGTCGCTATGCCAATCGCCGCGCCGATTTCACGCATCTTCTGACGCAGGGCTTCGAGCAAATGATCGTCGGGTTCGGGGGCGTGGCCTCCGAAGAGCGCGTCGCGGGTGTCGTGGACGGTGGCCACGGTCACGCCCGCCTCGCGCAGGAACGCGTCCGAATAGCCCCGGGCAGCGCCCCACATCGGATCGAAGGCAATCTTGACGCCGGCTTTCTTGATAACGTCGAGATCGACGATTTCTCGCAAGCGCGAGAGATACATGCGGCGAGGATCGATGGACACCACCTCAGCTCTTGTCATGCGCGGCGTTTGCGGATTCGCGTCGAAGGCTGCGATCTCACGCTCGATCGCTTGCGTAACTTCGGGAAGCGCGGGCGCGCCATCGGGCGTCGAGAACTTGATGCCGTTGTATTCCGGCGGATTGTGCGAGGCGGTGAAGTTGATGGCGCCGTCGGCTTTGGACTGGATCACGGCGTAGGAAATCGTGGGCGTGGGCGCGGGCTCCGCGATGACCAGCGGCGTAATGCCATAGCTGGATAAAATATCGGCGGCCATGGCGCAGAAAGTTTCGCCCAGAAAGCGCGGATCGCGGCCCACAATGACTTTGACTCGTGCCCCGTTCGATTTCTGCGACGATACGTAGCGCGCAATGCCGTGCGCGGCCCGCTGGACATTGGCAAACGTGAACTCTTCGGCCATCACGGCCCGCCATCCAGATGTGCCAAACTTGATTTGCGTTGCCATCGGCTTGCCTCGTATGCTTCCAGTGAAACTCGAATCCTTGTTTTGATATGACCGATTTTATATGACCGACAAAAGGCTCGTTCTTACGACTTGCGGTTCGCTCGAAGAAGCCCGGAGCATCGCCCAGACGCTGGTGGAGCGGCAACTGGCGGCATGCGTCAACATCGCTCCGCAGATTGAATCGGTATATCGCTGGCAAGGCGAGGTCGAGACGGCAACGGAATGGCTGCTCGTAATCAAGACGACGCTAGACGCTTTTGATCGTGTGCGCGAGGCTTTGAGCGAGCTGCATTCCTACGAGCTTCCGGAGTGTGTCGAGATTGCCATTGAAGATGGGAGCGCGGCGTACCTGGAGTGGATTGGGGAGTCGGTGCAGTGAGCGGCGAGTAAGGCCTTCATCTATCTTGTCATCCCGAGCGAAGCGGGGATCTGCAGGTTGCCGCAAAATGCAGATCCCTCGCTTCGCTCGGGATGACAATTCAAGAAGAAGTGGCCCGCTCGCCTAGATCGCCGCCAGCGCCTGGTCGAGATCGGCGAGGATATCGTCCACGTCCTCGATGCCGACGGAGATGCGCACCATTCCGTCGGTGATGCCGATCTTGCGGCGAACTTCTTCGCCAACACCAGCGTGCGTCATGGTGGCGGGATGCGAAATCAGGGTTTCGACTCCGCCCAGCGACTCGGCCAGCGAACACACGCGCACCTTGCGCAGCATCTGGTTGGCGTTCGCAAGCGATCCGGTCTCGAAGGCGATCATCGATCCAAAGCCTGACATCTGGCGCTTGGCCAGTTCGTGCTGCGGATGATCCGGCAGTCCGGGATAGAAGACCTTTTCCACCTTCTTGTGTTTCGAAAGATAGTCGGCGACTTTGCGGCCGTTGCAGTCGTGCTGCAACATGCGCACCGCCAGCGTCTTCACGCCGCGCAGGATCAGCCAGCACTCGAAGGGCGACAGGATGGCGCCGGCCGCTTTCTGAAGAAAAGCGAGTTTTTCCGCCTGCTCGGGTTTGGTGCAGACGACGACACCTCCCAGCCCGTCGCTGTGCCCGTTGAGAAATTTCGTGGTGGAGTGAACGACCATGTCGGCGCCGAACTCGATCGGACGCTGAAAGTATGGCGACATGAAAGTGTTGTCGACGACGACCTCAACGCCGTGCCGGTGGCTGAGGTCGCCGATGGCGCGGAGATCGCAGAGTTGCATCAGAGGGTTGGTCGGCGTCTCCAGGAACACCAGCCGGGTGTTCTTCTGGAATGCGTGCTCAACGTTGTTGAGGTCGGATGTATCGACGTAGGTGAATGTGAGACCAAAGTTAACCAGGACCTGATTGAACAGGCGCGGCGTCCCCCCATAGAGATTGTGGCCGGCAACGACGTGGTCGCCTGCTCTGAGCATCGTAGCGATGGCGTTAATGGCCGCCATTCCACTGGCGAAAACGCGCGAGGCCGAGCCGCCTTCCAGCGCCGCGAGATTGGTCTCCAGCCGGTCGCGCGTCGGGTTCGATACCCGCGCGTACTCGTAACCTTTGTGCTTGCCGATTTCTTCCTGAACGTAAGTGGAAGTCGCGTAGATGGGGACAGTGACGGCCCCGGTAGCGGGGTCGGGCTCTTGGCCGGCGTGGATGGCGCGGGTGGCGAAACCGGGATGGTCCTTCTTCATTATTCTTCTCGCGGGGCTCTTTGAAGACACTGCTCATGCCAAGTGCCCGGTGAATGCTCTAGTTCGTACAGTACGTCTCCGCCGTGATAGAAGCCAACTTTCTTCACAACGTCTAATTGGCCGCCATGGTCGACCTGCTCTGGACACAGCGGGTGGTGCAAGTGCCAGCTCTTTAGAAAGTCCTGAAGATATTCGCGCTCCTTGATCTTCACCGTCGTGCCGACTGGAAACTGCTCCTGATATGCGTTCTTTTGGTCCACTGGCAAGACTCTCCCCGCGCCCTTCTCAGATTCCACCCTCGAAAATCTTCTTCGACAGATAGCGTTCGGCGGAATCAGGAATCAGCGTAACTACCCGCTTACCTGCCCCAAGGCGCTTGGCGATTTCAATCGCCGCGTAGACGTTGGCGCCGGCGCTTGAACCTCCGAGTACGCCTTCGCGGGCGGCAAGCTCTTTGACCATCCCGAAGGCCTGGTCGTCGGTGACCATCATCACTTCGTCGCAAACCGAACGGTCGAAATTTCCAGGGATAAAGTTGTTGCCGATGCCTTCCACCTTGTGTGGACCGGGCTTGCCTCCGCCCAGGATCGAGCCTTGGGTCTCCACCGCCACGGCGTGCACTTTCGTCAGCCGCTCTTTCAGAAAGCGCGCAATTCCGGTAAAGGTTCCCGCCGTGCCACAGCCGACCGTAATGGCATCGACGCGCCCATCCATCTGCTCAAAGATCTCGCGGGCCGTAGTTTCGTAGTGGTAGTCTGCGTTGGCGGGGTTGTCGAACTGCGCGGCCAGGAACGCCCCTGGGTCGGAAGCCAGCAGGTCCTTGGCGCGCTGGATGGCGCCTTGCATGCCCTCGGCTTCCGGGGTGCGGGTCACCTCCGCGCCGAGGGCCCGCATGATGATGGCCTTTTCCTCCGAAAATCTTTCCGGGATGAACAGCCGGACTTTGTAGCCACGACTCACGCCGATCAAAGCGAGGCCGATGCCGGTGTTTCCCGCGGTGGCTTCGATGACGGTGCCACCCGGCTTCAGCTTGCCTTCGCGCTCGGCGCGCTCGATCAAGCCAATGGCGGCGCGATCTTTCACGCTGCCGCCTGGGTTCAGGTATTCGAGTTTGGCAAAGATATCGGCCGAGCCCGGAGGGGCCAGCTTCTTCATTTGCAGCATTGGCGTTTCGCCGACGAGCTTCGATATATCGTCGCTAACGCGCAGGCGAGAGTTTGAGGTTGTAATCGGCACCCTACAGAGTAAGGAAGGAAGACATGAAGCGTCAATGAGTGAAATTTGTAATCTGTGATTTGTAATTTGTAATTTTGTAGTCTCTTGTGAATTTGGAACGGCTGCCGCGGGCAAACGAAAATCGATTTCAAATTGCCAATTTCAAATTACCAATTACAAATCCCCTCTACTGCGCCCCTGAAACTGCCTCGGTTCCTGCGTAATAGCCGCTTTTCGTGCGGACGGTGAGTTTGCCGTGGCTGCGCGAACGGGCGTCCACTCTCACTTGACGATAGCCGCCCTGGGTCTTCGGCGTCGTCGGTTTGTATCCAATAGTGTACTGGGTGCGAATGTCGTGGGCCACGGTGCGGCTGATGGCGTCAACTTCGTCCAGCGTCTGGGGGAAGAAAGCGATGCCGCCAGTTCTCTCGGACATGATTTGCAGGGCGCGTTTGGCGTGTTTCGGGTGCTCTTCCTTCTCCAGGATGCCAATGGCGTAAACGGTTGGTCCATTCTCGCCCTGCAGACGCCGCACGGCTTGCTCGAGAGTTTCAGCGCTCTCGTTGTCCTCTCCGTCCGTAACTACAAGAATGACTTTCTTTTCGAGCTTCGCGTCTCTTTTCAAGTGGTCGGCGGAGGCTACGACCGCATCGTAGAGCGCCGTGCCGCCGCGCGTCTCGATTTTTTCCAGCCCCTCTTGCAGCTTCTTGATGTTGGAAGTGAAATCCTGGTCAAGGTAGTACTCGTCGTTGAAGTTGACGATGAATACCTCGTCGTTTGGGTTTGAAGACCGCACCAGATTCAGGGCCGCCGCATTCACCTTTTGCCGCTTCTCGCGCATGGAACCAGAATTATCGACGACGATGCCCATGGCGACGGGAATGTCTTCGTGGCGGAATGAGGTGATGGTTTGGAGATGCCCATCCTCGTAGACGCTGAAATCGCCCTTATCGAGGCTGGTGACGATGCGTTGCTTGTCGTCGATGACTGTGGCATGCAGCACGACTTCTTCGACATTCTTTCGGAAAACGAAGACCCCGCTGTCGGAGGAATCCGGATTCTGTCCGGCGTTCGGAGTTGCAACCTGTCCGGTGGAGGCCGACGGAGGCCTGGCGCTGGCTGGTGCCGATTGGGCCGCTGATTGGGGAGTCGCCGGCGATTGGGGACTTGCGACCGGGGCCGCGGGCGACTGGTTCGAGGCTCCCCCTTGCGCTTGCGAGTTCGCCAGGAACACCGTTGTCAGGAGGAAGAAAATCAGCAGCGGAACATTATTCCGTCGGCGCATAGTAACCCGTCTTGGCGTAGACCCGGAGCGGCGGCAATCCTTTTGGCGGTATGAGCTTCACCTTTATTTTACGCCATTTGCCATCGCGCACTGGATTCCTTGGACGGTATCCGATGACATATTGGTTGCGCAACTCGATGCCAATTTTTGTGGAAACGTCCGCCAGGTCGTTCGGGTTATCAATGGTAAAAGCCCGGCCACCGGTCAGTTCGGTGACATCGCTGAGCAGGCCGGGTCCTAGCCGCTCTTCTTCGGTCGGAAAATAATGATCGTAGATGCCGATGGCGTAGATGAGAATGTCGGCCTCTTTGACCATGGACCGGATCTCGCCTTCCGTATAGCGGCTATGGTTGTCGCCGCCGTCGGAAATAATCAGCAAAGCCTTCTTCGGATACTTGGCTTGGCGCATTTTGGTGACGCCGAGGTAAATAGCGTCAAGCAGCGCCGTGCGCCCCCTGGGAACCGTGTAGAGGAGCCGGCCCTGAATGTCATCCACCGAACTGGTGAAATCGGCGATCTCCTCCGGCTTATCGGCAAAGGCGATCATGAAGAACTCGTCCTGCGGGTTCGCGGTCTTGAAGAACTCGATCACCGCCTCGCGGGCGCGCTCGATCTTGCTGCTCATGCTGCCGCTCATGTCAAAGATCACGCCGATCGAAACCGGAGCGTCTTCGCTGGAGAAAGTCTTGATCTCCTGCTGGTCCCTGCCTTCGAAAAGGTTGAAGTTCTCGCGGTCGAGGCCGGTTACGAGCCGGTTCAAGGGATCGGTGATGGTCACCGGCACCAGCACCATGTCCACATCTACTTTGTAGGGCTTGGTGTGGGTCCTGAGCGCCGGATCGATGTCGGGCCCTTCCGGAGCCGGTGGCTGAATGCGGGGCTGGATGTGGACGTCCCCAGTCGAATTCTGGGCGGGAAGCGGAAGCGCGCCGCACGCAGTAATCACCAGCAGAACAGCGAAGGAGAATCGAGCCGAGAACTGTTTGCGGTACAACATAGGCCCCACTATATCCGCGCCGTGAAGGGAGGCGGCCCGCATCTCCGAAAAGCGGGCCACAACAATCTCTACTGAGCCGGATACTAGCACATTCTCGAAAAAATTTTGTCACCTTTTCGTACGCGACCCTGAGACTTTGCGCATCTTCTTTCTCCTCTTGCTCTTTGCGCCGGGGCCGGATCGTCCCTGCTACAATTCTGGCTTCCTCATTATGGCAATTATTTCCCCATTTCAAGCCTGGCGCTACGACCCCGAGCGCGTGCCGGTCCAGCAGGTTGTGACCCAGCCCTACGACAAAATCACCCCTGCAATGCAGGAACGTTATTACCAGGCCAGTCCTTATAACCTGGTGCGGATCATTCTCGGGAAACGCCTGCCGGGGGACGGCGAAGCCGAAAACGTCTACACCCGGGCGGCGGCGTCTTTCCAGAACTGGTGCCAGACGGGCGTTTTGCGACGGGATACCGAGCCTTCGATCTACCGCTATTCCCAGACGTTCACGGTCCCGGGAGGCGTTCCGGGAAGCATCTTAGGAAATCAGGCGCGGGCGGAGCGGCGGGGCTTCATCGCGCTCGGCCGGATCGAGGACTATTCCGCGGGCATCGTGTTCCGGCACGAGCAGACGCTGGCCAAGCCGAAAGCCGACCGGCTGGACCTGCTGCGCGCGAATCGCGCCCACTTCGGCCAAATCTTCATGCTCTACAGCGGGGCGGGCAAGGTGGATGCCCTGCTCGATTCGGCGGCAGCCCCAGACATCGCCCCAGACATCGAGGTCACCGACGAATACGGCGTCGTGCACCGCGTCTGGAAGATCTCCGATCGCTCGGTCATCGCCTCCGTGCAGGAGCAGATGCGGGATCGGAAGCTGATCATCGCCGACGGCCATCACCGCTATGAGACTGCCTTGACCTATCGCAATGAGCGGCGAGCCGAGGCTGACAAAGACCGGCGAGCCGGGGCCGACACCCGGTCGGGCGTTCCTGCTCCCTACGACTCGGTGATGATGACCTTCGTTGACATGGATCGCCCTGATAAAGATCGCCCGGGGCTGGTGATTCTGCCGACGCACCGGGTCGTGTTCGGCTTGCCATCTTTTTCGGCTGCCCAATTTCAAGCCGAGGCCCGAAAATTTTTCAATGTTGAAGAGGTCGATGCCGGGATCGATGCCGCTCGCGCCACCGCCATTCTGCAGCAGGCAGGGCACGCGGGAACGGCGCTGCTTGCAGTCACCGCCGAACGTGCATTTCTGCTGCATTCGCCGAAGGCCATTGGCGCCAGGTTGTTCGGAAACCTTTCCTTGCGCCAGCAAGCGCTCGACGTCGTGCAATTGCACAAGTGCCTGCTGGAAGGCGCCCTGAAAATCTCGCAGGAAGCCATTCGCAATCAGGAAAACGTTTCCTATTGTCGCGAGGCCGCTGAAGCGCTGATGCAGGTGCAAAGTGGAAAGGTCCAAGTAGCGTTCCTGATGAATCCGGTGCGCATGGAGCAGGTTCGCGATATCGCATTTGCCGGCGAAGTCCTGCCCCAGAAGTCCACCGATTTCTACCCCAAGTTACTAAGTGGGCTCACGATTTATGCGCTGGAGTAGCAAATTGCAGTTCCCAGTTCCCAGTTCTCAGTTCTCAGTAACCCACTTCCCACTGCGAACTGAGAACTGGGAACTGAGAACTAGGGTTTACCTGGCCATTCTCTTGGCCACGGTGACGCTTCTGTCCGCGGCGCCCTCCGCGGACGAAAAGCACATCTCCGTCTACTCTCCCGTCGCGACTTACACGCTCCCGGTTCTGGACCGTGCCGGCCATGAGTATGTCGGCCTGCTCGAACTTCTGGAACCGCTTGGACGAGTAAGCGCCGGGTCGGAAGGGCCCCACTGGAAACTTCGATATAACGCCGTCGAGGCCGAGTTTGTCGCCGGAAAAACGCGAGGCCGGATTCGCGGGCACAATTTTGATCTCGTGGCGCCCTTCCTTATTGAAAACTCGCGTGGATTGGTTCCGCTAAACTCGCTGAGGGCGTTGCTGCCGCGCTTTTTGGGAACGCCCGTTAATTTTCGCGAAAGCGCGCGCCGGTTGTTCGTCGGCGATGTCGGCATCCAAATCAGTTTCCAACTGGACGCCAGAAACCCGCCGCGGCTGGCGCTGAACTTTAGCGCTCCGGTAAACCCGACTATCTCCACCGAACCAGGCAAGCTGCGGATGGTCTTTAAGCGGGACCCAGTCGTGTCCCCGGGAAGCCAGTCCATTTCTTTTGATAACAAAGTCGTCACGCATGTAAGTTACTCCGAGAACAACGGTGACGCCGAATTAGACGTGGCTGCGACCGAACCGCTGATGGCAACCTTCAGCAGCGACAGAAGGACGATCACGGTTTCGGCTGTCCCACCGACGCCAGTGACGCCGAGTGTCGTCGGACCGCAGAATCCGGCGCTGGCCTCGCCGGCGGCAAACATCGCCGCGAGCAATAGTAATGTCCATCGCATTCTGGCCGCCGTCGATCCCGCGCACGGTGGCGATGAACGAGGCGCGGCTTTGACGGATACGCTGGCCGAGAAAGATGTCACGTTGGGATTTGCGCGGCTGCTGCGGCACGAGCTGGAGATTCGGGGGTTCGCGGTTACATTGCTGCGCGACGGAGATACCAGTTCCACAGTGGATCAACGCGCCGCCGCAGCCAACGTGGCGCGCGCCGGAATCTACATCGGCCTGCACGCGGTTTCGCAGGGCAGCGGTGCGCGAGTCTACACCGCGCTGCTTCCGGTCGAGGGAACGAGCAAAGGAGTATTTCATGCGTGGAATGCGGCCCAGGCGCCGGCTTTGCCCGTCAGCCGGATCGTGGCGGCGGCCATCGTTGCCGAGATGCAGAAGAGGGAATTTCCGGTTCGATCGTCTTCCGCTTCGCTGCGGCCGTTGAACAATGTGTTCATGCCGGCAGTCGCGGTGGAACTGGCGCCTGGAGAGGATGGCGTCGCCGACTTGACCTCTGCCAATTATCAACAACGGGCCGCGTCGGCGATTGCAGAGGCCGTCGTTTCTGTCCGCGACCGCCTGGGGGTACAGCAATGATAAGAGAATCGGGTCATCGGATCATCGGGTCATCGGGTGATCGAGGGTCAAAGGCCTTTGACTTTAGATCGCCCGATGACCCGATCACCCGATCACCCGATCCCAGGTCACCCGATCCAGGGGTCCATCCATGATCCCCCGCCATCTTCTGATCGGTGTAGGCGCGCTGCTGGTGCTGGTGGTGGCGATGGGAATCTACGCTCGCCACATGCGGCGACAGGCGAGCGAACTGGAGTCTCCGGCAGCCAACGCGTTGCCCGTCGTTCCCCCGGCTTCCGGTCCGACCGAGACGGTGACGCTGTATGTGGCGGATGACGCCGCTGGCACGCTCCGCGCGCGATCGGCGCAGATTCCTCTTCCCGGAGGACGCCAGCAGCGAGCGGAGGAGTTGTTGCGCGCGCTTTTGCGCATCTACCAGCAACCGGGCGCGGCCCATCCTCTGGCTCCGGCGGCGGACATCCGCAGCATCTACCTGGCCGCTCCGGGCGTAGCCGTCATCGATCTGAATGCTGCGTTCGCCGACCAGCACCGCTCTGGCATTCTCAGCGAGCAGCTCACCGTGAATTCGCTGGTGGAGACGCTGGCCGTTAACGTACCGGGCATCCAGCGGGTCAACATCCTCGTCGAGGGTAAGACGCGAGACACGCTCGCGGGCCACGCGGACCTCTCCGAATCGTTCGATGTAACGACGGTTGAGCAGGAGGGTAATCAGTAAGTGTCCTCGGACTAAGTCAAGAAACTTACCACTATCTGCATCGGAAAGCGGTCTATCGGAAGGCTGGGTGAGGAAAAGTATTGCATAAAGGGCGCAAGATGATGCGATTCTGGCCGTGCCGGTGCGGATGGCGGACCGCCGGATGTGCTCCGATAGAAGAATCGTTTCGCAATGTTGCGATCCAGCAAGATGGGTATATAATTACAATAATTAACATGGCCTAATCCCCAAGGCCAAGAAGGAAATTCCCCGGTTGGCTCGATAGGAGATCCCACTATGTCTAAGTGCATACAGAGATTTAATAATCGCTGTCTCGCTGGCTTGGCTGTTCTGGCCGTCCTGTTCATGTTTTCTGCATCACTGAGCGCGCAGGGGACCGCGCCTGCTTTCGCCAGCAACGCTGCTGTAGCAGGGCCGGACCGGCCTTCGGAGGTGCCGGAGGGCTACGTGATCACACCGTTCGGCTACTTTCATCCATCCTGCGTGTTTGAGATCGAGGAAGGAGAGACGCTGCTGGCAGATGGACGCGTCGAGCATGCGGATGGCGCGGCAGAGGTGAACGCTCCGGTTTGCAGTTACCCGCACTACACGCCCACGGGATTGCTGGCGCCAACAGACGCCAGAGAGGCGAGCGGAGCAAGTGTGCCAGCCATTAACGGCTGGCTTGAATATGTATCGGCCACCACAAGTACATCGTACGGCGAAATTAAAGCAACCTGGACTGTGCCTCCGGCGCCCACTACCAATGATGGACAGACGTTGTTTTTCTTCCCTGGCCTGGAGGACTACAGCGACATAATAAGCATTGTTCAGCCGGTGCTGCAGTTTGGAAACTCCGCTGCGGGCGGTGAAAACTACTGGGCGGTTGCCAGTTGGAACTGCTGCATAACCGGAGTTGCGTGGTATAGCCACCTGCTGAAGGTCAGCTCGGGCGATACGATACTTGGGACGATTATCTCCTCCTGCAAGGCGGGGTTGGAGTGTACCACGTGGAAAGTGGTAAGTGCGGATGAGACCACGGGTAAGAAGACCAGGCTGACTAAGACTCCCGCCGAGGGGCAGGTTTGGAATTGGGGCTTCGGCGCTGTGCTCGAGGTTTACGGTGTGAAACAATGTAGCGATTTTCCCGCCAATGCGAGTACCGTACTCACAGTCCAACTGTACGACCAGAACCGGAAGTTAATCTCGAATCCGGGTTGGACAGGATTTCCCCCGGGTCAGGGCACAAGCCCGAACTGCAACTATGGTCTGGACGTAACGGCGACACAAGAGACGCTTGAGTATTGAGCAGGCGGGCAATCAGTAATCTCAGAATGAGATTACATGTTTACTCTGAAGGTACTAACGCGGGTCTTGCCTGAAAAAAACTCTTGCCTCGGTCTTTTGGAATCATAGGCTTAGGAGGAAATTCCTGCCAGGTCTTTGGGTTTAAAGGACTTGCGGGTAAAGTCTTCCAGAACCAATGACTTAGGTTGTCAAAGAGCGCTGAAAATGGGTTTGGGGCAGCTTCGAGGGCCGTCTTACTTGACGAGCCTCGAAGCTGCCCCAAACAGATCTTTATGGTCGCGCACGACGGGTCTTAAGTCAATGAAATTCGTGCGCGTTTCGTTTCTCGTTGGTCGTTGCTCTTTGCTTGTAAGGCCGCCTACAATAAGGGTATGGAAATCTCGTTTGCGCCGGAACTCGAAGCCAAACTAAACCGGATCGCCTCGCAAGCGGGCAAGGCACCGGACGAGGTCGTGCGCGAGTTGGTTGCGAGCTACCTTGACCATGACGAGTGGTTGAGTGCGCTGGCTTGCGCCCCGGTGGAGGAGGAAGATGTGACCGCCGAAACGGCGGCGGCGATCGATCGCGCCCGCGCTTCGCTTGCTCGCCGAGAAGCCATTCCCCACGAAGACATCCGGCGCGAGTTCGGCCTGGGTAAATGACGCCGGTAAATGACAAATGAGCGAACCGTCCGCGCCAGGGCGGATCGCGGTTGGCTGGTCGACCGAGGCGCGTGCTGACCTGCGTGCCATCGACCGCGAAACCGCCATGCAGATCCTCCACTGCGTGGATCGCTACCTGGCCAGCCGCGTCGGGGAGGTAAAGAAGCTCAAGCCTCCTCTCGCTGGCTTCCGGCTCCGCTGTGGCGATTACCGGGTTTTCTTCGACCTTAAAGACGAGAACACAATCCAGATCACTACAGTCCGGCATCGCCGCGAAGCCTACCGCTGAGCTACGCGCGGCGTCCCACGTCTCGAAAACCGCGAGACGTGGGGCACCCGGCATCAAGGTCTTCGGCAGCCTGCGGCGTTAGTTGAAAGGGCGCATTCGTCTTCGTCACTATCCCTGCGGCTTGAGCCGCTCGGCGCGTCGTCGCCGCAATATTTCCACTGCCGCGTCCCCGTCGATCAGTTCACCACGCTCGGCTTGCGCAAAACCTGCCGCAATGTGGGCGGCCACTTCCTCGCGTTGCCCTAGCATCCAGTCTTCAAGATCGAGTTGCTCGCGAATGATCTCGAAAGCCCGATCGAGGACTTCGCCGGGGTTCTGATACGCACCAGACTGGACGGCCAAGTCGATCACGCGCTGCTGTTCGGGTTTCAGGTCGATCGTCATGGTTGCTTTTCCCTGTGATCAATTGTAGCGATTTGCTTGCCGTGGTCAAACACGAAAAAACACCGCCAACCGCGCTCGAAAAAAGCCTAAGGCGGTCAATTGAGGCATTGCAAGTCGTGGAATCTGCCGGACTGTTAGAATTCCGTCGATGATCTTTCGCAGCGATAACCGGGCTCCTGAGCAGATTCGTCCCGTCAACATCGTTCCCGACTTCATCTCGACGGCGGAGGGATCGGCGCTGATTGAGATGGGCAACACTCGCGTCATCTGCACGGCATCGGTCGAGGAATCGGTGCCTGCGTTTTTGCGCAATTCGGGCAAGGGGTGGATTTCCGGCGAGTACGGAATGCTGCCGCGCTCGACGCTGACCCGCACCGCGCGGGAGTCGGCCAAGGGACGGCCAAGCGGGCGAACGCAGGAGATTCAGCGCCTCATCGGGCGCTCGCTGCGCGCGGTTGCCGATTTGAAGCGCCTGGGTGAGCGCACCATCTGGATCGATTGCGACGTGATCCAGGCGGACGGAGGCACACGAACGGCTTCGATTACCGGGGCATTCGTCGCGCTGGGTCTGGCCCTGCAACGCCTGATCGATGCGGGAACATTGACCGCGGCGCCGATCAAGGATTTTGTAGCGGCGATCAGCGTAGGCATCGTGGACGGCGAAGTTCTTCTCGATCTTAACTACGAAGAAGACTCGCGCGCCGACGTGGACATGAACTTCGTCATGACGGCAGGCAACAAGATTGTCGAACTGCAAGCCACCGCGGAGCACCAGGTGTTCGACGACGCTCAGCTCGCAAAGATGATGTCGCTCGGGCGGTCGGGCATCCAGTCGCTGATTGCCAAGCAGCAGACACTGCTCGGAAAGCTCGCTTTGCGTCAGTGAGATCGGGCATGACCGAGCGAAAACCTTCAACCACAGGGGGCACAGAGGCGCACAGGGGAAAGCCCGTCGGTATTTGTATAACCCTAAGGTCTTGAGGTTTGCTGCAAAATGCAGATCCCTCGCTTCGCTCGGGATGACAAATTCTAGAGAGCATTGCTCGTGCCAGAACAAGCGGACAGGAGCTACGCCCCTGTCCGCCACGATCAATACACCAAGTCACTTCCCGCAGCGCGCTACTTGTACTGCTTGGCGACCTCGGCTAGAGGGATCGGTTGGTAGTCGCCGGCATGTCCGGCCTGGCCGAATTGGGTCATGCGCTGGGCCACGACTTTCTTCATGGCATCGCGCGCCGGTTTCATATAATCGCGCGGATCGAATTTCTCCGGCGTTTCCACAAACACCTTGCGGATGGCGCCGGTGATGGCCAGGCGGTTGTCGGTATCGACGTTGATCTTGCGCACGCCGTTGCGGATGCCGAGTTGGATCTCCTCCACCGGTACGCCCCAGGTCGGCTTCAGCTTGCCGCCGTATTGGTTGATGATATCTTGCAGGTCTTTCGGCACGCTGGAAGAGCCGTGCATCACCAAGTGCGTCTTCGGCAGCCGCTCGTGGATCTTAATCAGCACATCCATCTTCAGCACGGAACCGTCGGGCTTCTTGGAAAACTTGTAAGCGCCGTGACTGGTGCCGATGGCGATGGCCAGAGCGTCGAGGCCGGTTTTCGCGACGAACTCGACAGCCTGGTCGGGATCGGTGACATGCTCGAGGCCGGTGCCGCCGGCGCCGTGTCCGTCTTCAATTCCGCCGAGCACGCCGATTTCGCCTTCCACTGTCACGCCCCTGGGGTGAGCGTATGCGACGACTTCCTTGGTCACCTGCACGTTGTAATCGAAACTGGAGGGAGTCTTGCCATCGGGCATCAGCGAGCCGTCCATCATCACGCTGGTAAAGCCCAGATCGATGGCGGACTTGCAGGTTTCGGCGCTGTTGCCGTGGTCCTGGTGCAAGACCAGGGGAATATCGGGATAGAGTTCCGCCGCCGCCAGCATCAGGTGATACAGGTATTTGTCCTGAGCGTAAGCGCGCGCCCCGCGGCTGGCCTGAACAATGACCGGGGAGTTCGTCTCCTTGGCCGCTTCCATGATTGCCTGGATCTGCTCCATGTTGTTGACGTTGAAAGCTCCAACGCCATAGCCACCTTTGGCCGCTTCGTCCAGCAGTTGCCGCATCGATACTAAAGGCATGGATTGCTTCTCCTCTCGAATGAAATAGACGATTACATTTTCAGTGTAAACTGCGATGAGCGCAACTCCGGTGATGTGCATCACACGATTTCGTATCATTTTTTTTGGTGAACGCGCCGCCTTCGACCATGCCGAAAACCGATGGGAGGACTTATGAAACTTACCCCTGGCAAACTCGCCGGAGTGAAGGCTGTATCCGATGAACGTGGCGTAATCGCCGCTGCGGCCATGGACCAGCGCGGCTCATTGCAAAAATCTCTCGCCGAGGAAAAAGGCTCGGCCGTCTCCGATGCGATGATGGAGGAATTCAAGATTTTATTGAGCGAGGTCCTGACGCCACATGCCAGCGCCGTCCTGCTCGATCCCGAGTGGGGACTGCCGGCTTCGAAGCGCCGTGCCAAGAACGCCGGCCTGCTGCTGTCCTACGAAAAGACTGGTTATAACAAGACCGGCCCGGGACGAATGGGCGATCTGCTGGACCATTGGTCGGTGCGCCGCTTGAAAGAAGCGGGTGCCGATGGCATCAAGATCCTGCTCTACTACACGCCGTTCGATCCCAAAGAGACGAACGACAAGAAGCACGCCTGGGTCGAGCGCATCGGCGACGAATGCCGCGCCAACGACATCCCCTACTTCCTCGAGTTAGTCGGCTACGAAGAAGGCGCGAACGAGAAAGGACTCGGGTACGCCAAAAAGAAACCGCACATCGTCACCGAGAGCATGCGGGAATTCAGCAAGGAGCGCTACGGCGTGGACGTGCTCAAAGTCGAAGTGCCCGTGAACATGAAGTTCGTCGAGGGCACGAAATCGTTCGGAGGCCATAAGGCGTACACAAAAAAAGAAGCCTTCGACCTGTTCCACAAGGCTGCCAACGTCGCGACCAAGCCGTTCATCTATCTCTCGGGCGGTGTCAGCAACGCGGAATTCGGCGAGACGCTCGAACTGGCCGGAGAATCGGGCGTGAAGTTCAACGGCATCCTCTGCGGACGCGCCACCTGGAAAGATGGTATCCCGATCTACGTGAAGCACGGCGCCAATGCTTTCCGCAAGTGGCTGGAAACCGAGGGCGTGAAGAACATCCGCAACGTCAACGAAAAACTGAAAGCCGCAACCTCGTGGCACTCGATTTACGAAGTGTAAGCGGCGCTAAATGCTAAGTGCTAAATGCTAAGTGCTGACTTTATCCCCATGCCTGACCGCAAAACCGCACTGATCACCGGCGCCTCGTTCGGCATCGGAATGGAATTCGCGCGCATCTTCGCGCGCGAAGGCTACAACCTGGTGCTCGTCGCCCGCAGCGCCGACAAACTCCGGCAAGCAGCGTCCGAACTCGAGAAGGCCCACGGCACACGTTCGCTGATTCTGGCAACCGACCTGACCGAGCCTGGAGCTTCCGCGTATGTGCTGGATCAAACCACGCGCGCGGACATTCAGGTGGATGTGCTGGTCAATAACGCCGGATTCGGACAGTATGGGTTGTTCGCCGAAAATGATCTCGAAGAATGTCTGCGCCAGATCCAACTCAACGTGACGACTCTCACTCACCTCACGCGGCTGTATCTCCCGGCGATGATTGAGAGAGCGAAGACTGAGCGCAAGACCGGGCGCATTCTGAATGTGGCGTCCACCGCGGCGTTTCAGCCGGGGCCGCTGATGGCCGTGTATTTCGCGACCAAGGCTTACGTCCTGCACTTTTCGGAGGCGCTGGCCAATGAACTTCACGGGACAGGTGTCACCGTAACCTGCCTGTGCCCAGGGCCGACCGCCACGGAGTTCCACAAGCGCGCAAATGCAACCGGCCAGCGCCTGCTGAAGTTCGGAGCGATGGACGCTCGCACGGTTGCGGAAGACGGCTATCGCGCATTGATGGCTGGAAAACCCGTGGTGATTTCGGGAGTCAAGAACTGGCTAGTAGCGCAATCGGTGCGCTTCTCCCCACGCCGGATGGTGACGGCGATGGCGCGGAAGATACAGGAGCAATAGTAGGTGATGGAGCGGACGGGCGGCGTCCCCGCCCGTCCGGATGCGGCGCGCCGAGAGCCGCGGCGAGCCGCGTCTCTACACTACGGCGTCTTGCGGCCGGATAGCGCCGCTTGCACACGGCTGTGATAGCGCCCGTAGCCGAAGTAAATCACCATACCGATCGCGAGCCAGATAATCAGCCGCAGCCACGTATCGCGCGGCAAACTCACCATCATGAGCCCAGCCACCAGAATCCCCATAATGGGCACGAACGGCACCCATGGCGTCTTAAACGGACGAGCCAGTTCCGGCCGGCGCACGCGCAGAATCCACACGCCCGCGCACACGATGACAAACGCCAGCAGCGTGCCGATGCTAACCAGTTCGCCCAGAACGCCGATCGGAATCAGCGACGCGAAAATTGCCACGAAGATTCCCACGGTAATGCTCGAGATCCAGGGAGTTCGGAAGCGGGCATGCACCGCGCCGGCCCACTGCGGCAGAAGGCCATCGCGCGACATGGAGTAGAACACGCGAGACTGCCCCAGCAGCATCACCAACATCACGCTGCCCAGGCCGGCAATCGCTCCCAGCTTCACCAGGACGCTGCCCCAGCGCACGCCGGTGTGATCAATGCCAACGGCAACCGGATCGGGGACGTTCAAGGTGGTGTAGGAAACGACTCCCGTGAGCAATCCAGAAACGAGAATATAGAGAATCGTGCAAATCACCAGCGAGCCGAGAATGCCGATCGGCATATCCCGCTGTGGCCTTTTCGCTTCCTGGGCTGCGGTGGAGACGGCGTCAAAGCCGATGTAGGCGAAGAAAATGACTCCGGCCCCGCGCGCGATTCCGGACCAACCGTAATGCCCGAATTCCCCGTTATTCGGCGGTATGAACGGATGCCAGTTCCGGGCGGCGATCTCCGGGTGCTTCAGAAGAAAAACACCCGCAATCGCAATAAACGTGAGCACGATTGCAACCTTAACGATGACGATTGCCGAGTTGAAGTTCGCCGATTCTTGAATGCCGATGACGAGAATCGTGGTCACGAGAACGATGCCAATGAAGGCAATCAGGTTGAACGAACCATGAACATGCGTAAGCGTGGCCGGATCGATGCCGCGGGCTTGCAGAGTTGGCAGGATCGTGGCCAGCCGCTCCCATCGGTTGTTGTACATCACCATGTCCGTGCCGGGAGTTGCAGTCAGCGACGGCGGCAAATGAATGCCGTAGTCTTGAAGGAAGCTGTTTACGTAGCCGCTCCAGCCGGAGGCCACCGTGGCAGCGCCAAAGGCGTACTCGAGGATCAAATCCCATCCGATGATCCAGGCAAAAATCTCGCCCAGGGTCGCATAACCGTAAGTGTAGGCGGAACCGGCGATCGGAATCAGCGCGGCGAATTCCGAGTAGCAGAGACCCGCAAACGCGCACGCAATGCCCGCAAGAATGAAGGAAAGCACGATGGCGGGTCCGGCGTATTGCGCCGCCGCCGCTCCAGTCAGGACAAAAATGCCCGCCCCGATGATGGCGCCGATGCCGAGCGTGATCAGGTTCGTCGCTCCCAACGCCCGCTTCAGCGAATGTTGCCCAACTTCGGCGGACTCATCAAGGATCATGTCGAGTGGCTTGGTAGCCAGCAGATTGGCCATTTTCGTGGATTTCTCCTTAAAACCTAAACGTTCGAACTTCGCGGCCGCCAGATGTAGTACACCGGGATGCCGAGCAGCACGATGAACAATCCCGGCCAAGTGTATTGCGGTTTGTAGCGTAACAGCACCACGTCGATAAACAAAGCCATCACGATGTAAATGGCGGGCAAAATCGGGTATCCAACGGCCTTGTACGGACGCTCGGCTTCGGCATGGGTGCGGCGCAACACGAAGAGTCCGAAGATGGTGAGAACGTAGAACACCAGCACCGCAAACATAATGTAGTCCAGGAGCTGGCCGTAACTGCCGGAGATGCAGAGGACGCACGTCCACGCCATCTGCACCATCAGCGAAACCGCGGGCGTCTTGTAGCCGGGATGCAGCCGGGCAACGCCGCGAAAGAACAGGCCGTCCTTCGCCATGGCGTAGTAAACGCGGGCTCCGGAGAGAATCAAGCCGTTGCAGCAGCCGAAACAGGAAATCATGATGGCGACGGCCATCAGCTTGCCGCCAATCGAACCAAACATCTGCGTCATGACAGCAGTGGCCACGCGTTCCTCGCGCGCGTACTGGATGCCGCGCTCGACAAGCGTCGCTCCCGTGGGACTGCCCACCAGCGGCAGCGCGCTCAGATAGATAAAGTTGCACGCGATATAAAGCGCGATCACCACGCCAGTGCCGAGCGCCAGCGACAGCGGAAGATTCCGGCGGGGGTTCTTCACCTCGCCGGCCGTAAACGTAACGTTGTTCCAGGCATCGGCGGAGAACAGCGATCCGACTTGCGCAATTGCCAGCACGGTCACGGTTGAAACCAGAACGCCACCGACGTCATGCAAAGTGCCGAGGCCAGAATTGTTCCAGAAGTTCGCGCCGAAATTCGCAGCCACTGCCCGCGCGTTCCGGCCAAGAAAGACTCCGAAGATGACCAAACCGAGCAGTGCCGAAACTTTCGCAGTGGTGAAGATGTTCTGGATGAAAGCGCCCGTCTTCACGCCGAAAATATTGATGACCGAAAGCGCGATCACGATCAGGATCGCGACGAGATTCTGCGTGTTCAGTCCAACATCCATGCCGCCCAGAATCATGGGGCCGACCGCAAACTTCGGTACTTTCCACAGGTGGACGATCCAGTGAGTGGAGGAGATTGCCGGCCAGAAGATCCCGAAGAATTTGCCGAAAGCGACGCCCACGGCAGCGATCGTGCCCGTTTGAATCACGAGAAAGAGGGTCCAGCCGTAGAGAAAACCCCAGAGTGAGCCAAGCGACTCGCGCAGATAGACGTACTGCCCGCCCGCCCGCGGCATCATCGCCGCCAATTCGCCGTAGGTGAGCGCGCCGACAATAGTCAGAAAGCCGGTGATGAGCCACGCGCCAATGAGCAGCGCCGGCGACGCGACCTCGCGAGAAATTTCGGCGGAGACAATAAAGATGCCCGAGCCGATCATCGAGCCCATCACCAGCATGGTCGCGCTGGTGAGGCCGAGACCTTTGACTAACTCTATGTCCTGATGGGTGTGCCGCTCCCAATCGCTGTTGTTCGAAGCGGGCACTGGGGATGGAACGTTCACGAACCTCCTCGTGGATCGTGTTGCAAAAGATTCCCTTTATGAATTGTCATCCCGAGCGGAGCGAGGGATCTGCATCTTGCGGCGAACTGCAGATCCCTCGCTCCGCTCGGGATGACAAAATTTAACGAATTACACTTTACCCTAGAGCCCTCAAAAATTCCTCTGCTGATTTGCGCGGATCCCTTAACAAGTCGGATATCACCGCTACCGCGTCGGCTCCGGCTTCGATGACGGAGCGGGCGTTGGCCCGCGTAATGCCGCCGATTGCAACCAGAGGCTTGCGCGTCAGCTCCCTTGCCCGGCGCACGCCAGCGAGGCCGACCACGGGATCGGGATTGGCCTTACTGGTGGTACCAAAGACAGGGCCGATGGCCAGGTAGTCGGCGGAAGTTCTATCTGCTTCCGCCAGTTGCTCAGGATTGTGCGTTGATACTCCCAGCCAACGAGCGGGGCCGATGATCTTCCGGGCCGACTCGGGAGACAGATCATCCTGCCCCACATGCAGGCCGTCGAAACCGGCGGCCAGGCACAGGTCGGCGCGGTCGTTCATGATGAGCTTGACGCTCGCTCCCAGCCGCGCCCTGAGGTCGCGCGCCTGGTCAAGCATTTGGCGGGCGCTTCCGGACTTGTTGCGGTACTGCAGCAGGGTGCAGCCGGCAGCGGCGAGTTCCGCGGCGGCGGCGAACATTCCGGCCACGTCGGAGAAACACGCAGCGTCGAGAATCGGGTAGAGTCGTGGAAGTTGCAAAATGGTCTCACCCCGCAGTTTCCTTCCTCGCCAGGAATCTCTCGATGAACCCCGTATCGAAATTGCCCGCGCGGAAATCCGGGTCGGCCAGAATACGGCGGTGCAGCGGAATCGTCGTGTGGATTCCTTCCACGATAAACATTCCCAGGGCGCGGCTCATGCGCGATAGGGCTTCGCTGCGATCCTTGCCACGCACCACCAGCTTGGCGATGAGCGAGTCATAGTATGGAGGAATCGTGCCTTCGGCGTAGGCGGCCGTATCGATGCGCACGCCCGTCCCTCCCGGCGGATTGAACGTGGTGATCTTGCCTGCCGAGGGCGTGAACTTCTCCGGATGCTCGGCGTTGATGCGGCACTCGATCGCGTGTCCGCGATGCACGATGGGGCCTTGCAACACGTCGGCCAGCTTTTCGCCCGCGGCGATCATGATCTGACTCTTCACCAGGTCCACGTCCGTGACCATTTCCGTAACCGGATGCTCGACCTGGATGCGCGTGTTCATCTCGATGAAGTAAAGCCGCCGGTCTTTATCTTTATCTTTGTCCGTGTCCATGAGGAATTCGACGGTTCCGGCATTGTGGTAGCCAATCTGGCTGAGCGTTTTGCCGATGACGTCGCCGATTCCCTGGCGCAGTTCGGGCGTCATCTCTACCGACGGCGACTCTTCGATCAGCTTCTGGTGGCGGCGCTGAATCGAGCACTCGCGTTCCCCCAGACTGACGACGTTGCCGTGCTCGTCGCCCAGCACCTGGAATTCGATGTGGCGCGGGCGCTCGACATACTTCTCCAGGTAGAGATCGCCGTTGCCGAAAGCGGCCGAGGCCTCCGACTGCGCCTGACGGTAGAGCGCGGGCAACTCATCTTCATCGCGCACAATGCGCATGCCCCGCCCGCCGCCGCCGGCCGTGGCCTTCAGCATGACCGGAAAACCCACCTGCCGCGCCCATTCGCGCGCTTCTTCGGCGGAAGCGACCACGCCGTCCGAGCCGGGAAGGATGGGCACCCCGTGCTGCTTCATGGCGGCGCGAGCTTTTTCTTTTTCGCCCATGAGCCGGATGACACCGGGAGTGGGCCCAATGAACTTGATGTGACAGGCTTCGCAGACTTCCGCGAAGTTGGCGTTTTCCGAAAGCAGGCCGTAGCCGGGATGGATGGCGTCCACGTTCGCGATCTCGGCCGCGCTGATCACGGTGGGAATGTTGAGATAACTCAGCGCTAGTTGCGGCGGTCCAATGCAAATCGCCTCATCGGCAAAGCGCACGTGCAGCGAATTCCGGTCCGCCTCGCTGTAGATCGCCACCGAGCGGATGCCGAGTTCCTTGCATGCGCAAATGACGCGCAGCGCAATCTCTCCGCGATTCGCTACCAGAATCTTCTTAAACATCGGGATTTTCTTTGAATATCGGAGAATCGGATGATCGGGTCATCGGGTGATCGGGTCATCTCAAAGCAACGCCGCGTATTCGATCGCCCGATGGCCCGATGACCCGATTCTCATTCCGTTGGCCGGACGGCGAACAGTTCCTGGCCGTACTCGATGGGCTGGCCGTTGGCGACGAGCTTTTTGACCAACTCTCCCGCCACGTCGCATTCGATTTCGTTCATCAGTTTCATCGCTTCAACAATGCACAGAACCTGGCCCACTTCCAGGACATCGCCGACTTTGACAAAGGGCGGGGACCCGGGCGACGGCGATTCGTAGAAGGTACCCACGATCGGCGACCGCACAATGTGCAGGACTTCCTCAGGTTGAGGCGCACCGGCGGGGACAGCCAGATCAACTCGTCCGGGCGCTGGAGCCGGAACCGGGGACGCCGTGGGGTGAACCGCGATGTAACGCGAGTCCGGCAACGCCGCCGGCGCCGGTTCGGCGGCGCGCTTGATCTTCACCTTGACATCGCCACGCTCCAATTCAAACTCGGCAATGTCCTTTTCGATTAAAAACTCGATGAGTTCTTTCAGCTCTTTTTGATTCATGGATACGGCGAGTTCCGCTTTAAATTCTAAGCAGAGACGGGGCTTGCCCCATCTCAGACGCGGCAAGCCGCGTCTCTACGAGATACCTGCTAAATAATAACCAGTTCTTTATCTGTGGGCGTTAGCGCTTCGCAGCCCGCAGGCGTAACCACCACCACGTCTTCGATCCGCACACCCCACTTCCCAGGAACGTAAGCGCCAGGCTCAATCGTAATGACCATTCCCGGCTCCAGTTTCTGGCCTTGCCCCACCGCCAAACGGGGAGCCTCATGAATCTCTAATCCTAAACCATGCCCGGTCGAATGTGTGAAGTACCGCGCCAGTTTCCGCCTGCGAAGCACACGCCGCGCGGCGCCATCGACCTCGGCGCAAGTCACTCCCGGACCGACGGCCGCGATCGCCGCCAGTTGCGCTTCCAGCACCGCCTCGTACAGCCCTCGAGCCTCCGCCGACGGCCTTCCGATATGCACAGTCCTGGTGCGATCCGAGCAATAAGCGGCGAGTATAACACCAAAATCGCAGACCACGAACCCGCGCCGCGGAATGCGCGCCAGAGAGGCCCGGCCATGCACAATCGCCGAGCGCATTCCAGACGCAAGGATCGTCGGGAATGACATGCCTTCGGCCCCGGCACAACGAGCCTCGTATTCCATAGCGGCGGCGACTTCCACCTCCGTTACTCCCGGCCGGATCTTCTGGCAGGCAATCCCAAACAGACTCGCCCCCAGTTCAACTGCCCGCCGGATGCGCAGGATCTCGGCCGCATCCTTCACCATGCGTGCGCGCTCGACCAGCGGCGGCGCGGAACCTAGGCGCGCCCTCCCTTTCAGCAGCGAAGCCAGCCGGTCGCGCATCCCGGCGGCGATCGACTCCGCCTCAATGCCCACGGATTCAGCCTTCGAAGACGCTGGCGTCAAACTTCCCCGCTGCGCCGCCAGCCACTCCGCAGCCGCCACCAGCGGCGATTTGCGAGCGATGACAATCCTCGCACCCTTGACCTCCTCCCTGGCCTGGGCACGATAGCGGCCGTCGGTAAAGAGGATGGAACCACGATCGGCGACCAGCAAAGCAGCCGCACTGCCAGTAAAGCCACAGAGATATCGGATATTCGGGAGATGCGTCACCAGAAGCGAGTCCAGATCGTTTTCTTCGAGCCCAGTTCGAAGACGATCCAGGCGGCCAGCGTGATCCATAGGAGGAGTGTAACAAGAACCCGTTCTCGGTTCTCAGTTCTCAGTTCTCAGTTTCTCAGTCGTCAGTTTCCGGTCTTCGACACCTACGCTCCGCGAGGATCTTGTTCCGGACCAGAAAAACAGAGAAGCAGGCAACCAAAGAGAATGTCAAGGATCAAAGGGGTTGAGAACTGAGAAGCCATCTCATAATGAACCGAAGGAGTAAACCGCGTATCCCTCAGGGGCTAAAGCCCGCGTCGTTTTTGGTTCTGGGCGGCACGGCTGAAGCCGTGCCCTACCCAAAACGATTTATGAGATAGGTTCTGAGAACTGAGAACTGAGGACTGAGACCGCAAAAACAAAGCCGCCGGCTCTCGGCGGGTTCTCCGAGCAAGCCGGCGGCTATGGCTTGTTTTAACTTCGCGCCTAGGTCTGAACGATGCGCGGAGTGATGAAGAAAATCAGCTCCTGGTTTGTAGTCGATATCGTGCGATGCTTGAACAGGTTGCCCAGGTACGGGATGTCCCCGAGCCATGGTACCTGCGAAACGCTCATGTTATTCTGGGTCTGGATCACGCCGCCAATCACCACCGTGCCGCCGTCGGTGACCAGCACTTGCGTGGTCGCCTGTTGCGTGTCCAGTTGTGGGTTGCCGTTCTCTCCGGCCGCCTGGCTAAAGTCGGGTATCGTGTTCTCCACATCCACATTCAGAAAAATGGTTCCTTCCGACGTGATCTGTGGAGTCACCGTCAGCCGCAGGAAAGCAGCCACGTAGGTAATAGTCGGCGGAGTGAATGCTGTTGCCTGGGTCTGGATCGGTATTTGCACGCCCTGTCTCACCACCGCCTGAATGTTGTTCTGGGTGACGATACGCGGACGGGAAAGAACTTTCAGCAAGCCGCGCGACTCGGCCGCCGTGAGAATAAGGTCGAGCTGCACGTTTTTGCTGGCGTTGACAATTGACAGGCCGCTGCTCGGGTTGACTACGCCCAGGTTCGAAAACAAAGGAATCGAGCCCGTGGTGGGGGTCAGAGATCCCCCAACGGAGGTTACTCCATTGGCCCAGCCCACGCCGATTTGCGTGCCGATGTCGCGAGCGAAGCTGCGCGTGGCCGCGACCACGCGGGCTTCAATTTCGACTTCCTGCGTCTTGCGATCCATCTGCTGGATGAGGCGGTCAATCTGCGGCAGGACCGCCGGAATGTCGGAAACGATCAGCGAGTTGGTGCGTTCGTCGGCGACTATGTCGCCACGCTGACTTAGGAATTTCTTGATCGGCAGCAATAGGTCCTTCGCGTGTGCGTAGCTGAGGAAGCGGGTGATGCTGACCTTGTCCACCGCCAGCGCCTCGGCATCGATTTGGGCGCGCCGGTTCTCGGCCTCCTTCTTCAACGTTTCAACCGTGGCAATGCGCAGTACATTGCCGTCCAGTTGCCGCGACAAGTCGTTGTTCTTGAGCACGATGTCCAGCGCCTGATCCCAGGGCACGTCATCGAGCACGATCGTCAGGTTGCCGTGGATCATGGGATCGAGCACGACGTTCAGACCGCTGATCTCGTGAATCAGGCGGAAGAAATCTTTCAGATCCACATCCTTAAGATTCACCGAGATCGGCTCACCCGTGTATTTGGCCCCGCTGCTCACCGCCGGCTTCTGTGACAACTGGACCTTCTGCTCGGCGGCCAGGTTCACGGCTGGCTGGACGGGCAGGACGGCCGGGGCGGTCGGGGCGGCTTGCCCGTTGCCGGCAGCTTGACCCATCGTGGCATTGGTATTGGTGGCAACCAGTTCTGCCGCCGTCTTGTCGGCAAAGCGATCCGCCGCTTCCTGGGCCTTTGCGGCTGGCTGGGCTGCTTTGTCGGCCTTCACCGAAAACTTGGGTTCGACGAAGGCAAAGTCCGCCGCTTTCCCGGCGGTCTCTGCCGAGGCCGGAGTTTGCGCAACCGCCGTTGCCGGAGCCGAAGCCACCGGAGCCGATGCCAGCGCCAGTTTCGGAGCTACGCTTGCAGCCACCGGCTTGGCGGCCGGCGGTGCCGGTTGGCGACCGGCCAGCACGGCGTCGTGGATCTTGAGAATGAAGCTGCCGTCCGGGCCCGCCACCAGTTCATGCCGAGGGCTGCGGGCGAGATCGGCGTTGGCCAGATCGCGGTTCACGAGATCAACGACCACTCGCGTCGTGGGCGGCACTTGCCCGTCCATCCCGACGCGGACGTCCTTCACACCGTCTCGGCCAACGCTGATGCGGCTCTGCGCCGTGGCCATCACGGTGTTGGGAAAGTCGATGACGATGCGTGCCGGAGAATCGAGCGTCGTCACTTTGGGCGCCAATGTGCCCTTCGCTCTGAACTCGACTTGCAATCCGTCCCGGCTGTTCGTAACCTCGAGCCTCTGCAATCCAGCGCTCGCGGCCACCCCCTTGCCCGTCATGTCAGCCGCGTCGGCGATCAGCACGAACGCCATCAGCGGAACCAAGAGACCCAGCAGTTGCTTTCGCATTTCCACATCTCCCCATGCGAGGCGGTTTCGCCTCCATGTGTTCTTCGAAGTCTTTAGTCTCCAGGCCTACACTGCCGGAGTCGTAATCTTCTTCACCACTTCCCGCGTAAAGGTCCTGCCCAACCGGTCCTGCAGCGTTTCCTGGAAAACGATGGAGTCGCCGGTGATTTTCATCACGTAACCGTTGAACACCGGATCGTTTTCCCGCAGAAAATACGCTTTGTTCAGATTGTTACTGACCACGGCGATGAAACCGCTTTCGGCGTGCACCACACCGCGCAGGTTGATGGCCCCGATTTCCAGACACTTCTTGCCGGTGCTGCAACCCGAACCGCCCGCGTGGCTCACCACCGGGCTGATAAAAGGATCCCGTCTCCCGTTCGCGTTGTACCTGCTGTCCGCAGCGACCTGCTGCTCGCTCTCCGCGTTCCCGCCTTCCCCGCTTCCCGAAACGCCGTCGCCGGCTAGGTTAGCTTGCGCCGGGGGATTGCTTTCGGGAACCTCGGCGGATGGCTTCTCGGGCGCGCTGCTGGTGACCGCGACTGCCCAAACCCGCCTCCGCGCGCCCTTGTGTTTCGCAGCCTCCGAACCAGGACGCGCCGCGGGAGATTTCGCCGGCGTAACCACCGCGGCTCCACTCGACTTGGCGGGAGAGTGCGTGGCGATCGCTGGAGCAGGTTGCCGAATGCCCAGGGCCTCATTCGAGGCGGCCGTGGCACGGGTACTGACCGCGTTCATCGTGTTGCGCGTGTTCTGGATAATGCTGGGACTCTGGGCCCAGGCCAAGCCCGCGGCCAGTACCGAAACCAGAATTGTCGTCGTTATCGTGATCGCTGGCTTCATCTTCATCCTGTCCCTCCTACTTCTTCACCGCTGGTTTGGGCTGGCTGGCCGGACCCGCCGGATCCAGGTCATGACTGAAATATGTGGTGGTCAAGCAAGTCGCCACAACACTCTCACTGGGCGCGTACTGGTAGGTATGCTTCGTCTTCGCGTCAGCCGGCTTGTGGGTCGAGGCCACCAGCAGGTTCGAAACGTTTACGATGCGCTCCACTTTTCCCAACCGGTCGAAGAACCCCAGCATCGAGTAGTACGGACCATCGAGCTCCACTTCGAACGGCACTTCGGTGTAGAACTCTTTCGCCACGTACGGACGGGACGTGTAGCGGCGGATTTCCACTCCCGCCTTGCGCGCTTCTCCGCTCACCATGCGCATGAAATTGTCCACTTCTTTTTCATCGGGCACGATGCGCCGCTCGATGTCGAGCTGCTGCTTCAAGCTCGCGAGTTGGCGCTCGATGTCGGCCAGTTTCGGCCGGTAGGCTTCCAGTTCCGCATTCTCGCGCCGTTTGGCCTGGAGCTTGGTCCGCGCCGCGTCATTTTGGTCGCTCTGCGACTTGTAGACCGTGTAATAGAGGGCGCCCGTCCCCATCACCGCGACCAGCACCAGAACCCCCAGCAGCTTTATCCCTGTTAATTCGCCAAGATTCATAGTCGGTTCCGCCTTTACGACTTCGCCTTTTCGCAGGTCAGCGTAAACTGAAACGCCTGCATGTCCTTTACCCCTTCGTCCTGATAACTTTCCTTCATCTCGATGTTGCGGAAGAAACCGGTCTTCTGCAGATTGGAAATCAGGTTGGCCACGGCATCGCTCGACAGCGCCGTGCCGTCAATGGCAACGCTCGCGCCCTGGTCCTGCATGCTGTTCAACCAGACCGCCTCGGTGCCGTTGACCGTATCGGCGATTGTGGAGAGCAGGTTGACCGTGCCGTTGGATTGGCCCGCGCGCAGCTGGTCAATCACATCCACCCGCCGCTTATAAGCCTCGGCTTGCCTCTGCCGCTCCAGGTACCGCACCTTGATATCGGCCAGTTCGCGATTCTTCTGCTCCGCCACCCGGGCTTGCACCTCGATCGATTTCTGTTCCCGGTCGAGCTGGTACCAGTACACGGCATTGACGGCGCCGGCAATCAGCAACACGGCAACCACCTGAATCACGGGCCCGCCTAAGTTGCCAAGTTCGAAGCTTGGCATGGTGACGCCGACGTTTTTCTTGCCTTTCGGTTTCGGAGAACCCAGCAGGTTGATTTGGATCATAGCTTTTCAAAGCTCCTCAGGGCCAAACCCACGGCCACTGCCAACTGGCCGGCGTTCTGTTCGACCAGCTCCGCCCCGGCGCCTTCCACCGGAGCCACCACTCTCTGAAACGGGTTGAACAACTCGACCGGCATCGAGAACTCCTGGCGCAGAGCTTCCACCAGGCCCGGTACCTTGGCCGAACCGCCGGCCAGATAGATTTTCTCGATGTGCTCGCCCGCCGCGCTGGCGCGGAAGAAGTCGAACGTCTTCTGAATTTCGAGCACGATAATTTCCGTGACCTGCTGCAGGATCGGCGTCTTCGCGTCGTCGTGCACCGTCCCCACTTTGTGCCCCAGCTTGAGCGATTCCGCGTCATCGAAACTGAGATCCAGTTCCTTCTGCAGCGAGTCGGTGTACTGATGCCCGCCCACCGAAACGTCGCGCGGGAACAGCGGCGTCGTGCCCTTGACAATGTTGATGTTCATCACGCTCGCGCCCAGGTTCAGCAGCGCTACCACTTGCGTCGGCGCCGGCTCATAGTTGTACTCGTAGCAGTTCTGCAGGGCCAGCGCATCGATATCCACAATAGCCGGAGTTTTGCCCGCCATCGAGAGTACGTTGGTATAGTTCAGAATCTTGTCTTTCTTGACGGCGACCAACAGCACATCCATCGTCGGGCTGCTGGCGTCGTCGGAAAGAATCTGGTAGTCGAGGTTCACATCCGCCAGATCGAACGGGATGTGCTGCGCCGCTTCCTTCTGGATGGTCTCGGCCAGTTCCTGATCGCTCATCGAAGGCAGGGAGATCTTCTTCACGATCACCGAGTGTCCGCTCACCGCCGTGGCCACCGCCTTCGACTTGATCTGAGTGTCCGTGAACAGCTTGGAGATGGCGCTTGAAACCGTGCCCGAGTCCACGATCATGGAATCGACCACGATGTCGGGCGCGATCGGCTCCAGGCCGAGGTGCGCCACTTCGATTCCAGTGCGCGTCTTCCTGAGCTCGACCGCCTTGATGCTCGAAGAGCCCACATCCAGACCCACTATCGTCTTCGATCCCATTCCAAACATGTGCCCGCCTCTTTTTACGAAGTTCGTTTACGGAGTTCCGGCAGCCTTCACCGCTGCCTTGATCTTCTTCTTGCCCCGCGATTCCATCTCCATCGACTGCTCTTCCATCCACTGATCCAGCTTCGATTTCTTGAAGCGCCAGCGGTTGCCCAACTTGAAGGCCGGAATCTTCTGCTCGTTCACGTACTTGTACAACGTGTCCGGACTCACTCCCAGATACTGCGAAGCTTGGCGAATGTTCATCACTTCTCGCGAGTCGGCCATAATGTTTCCCCTCTCCCTCAGAATCCAGTTCTCAGCCCCGCCTTTTCTTTCCGGCAACCACTGAGAAAATTGGGAGAACGAAGTCCTCGATCCAGATGCGTCGAGTGCATTTTCGTGTGCTGAGCATATCTCAACCGGAAGCGCGGGCCTCTCCACGTGAATCTCCCGGTTTCTTTGGGTTTTATGGGGTTTTTCTGGATTTCACAAAAAGTGGACTTGCAGTTTATTTCTACCTATTGTATGAACAAGCATCTATACCGCTATGAATGGTAGTCTCTATGCAAGTAGGACGCCGGTCACCGGAGTTGGAGTAACTAAGGTACTAGAGACGGTACGGAAGTACTTGCACGGGCGCGCAAACCTTTGAAAATAAACACACGAAGCTCGCCTGCGATCGTCTGGAATTGCGCCCCTGATTCAACTTTTCGCTTGCCAATTTTGACCATCATGCGGTACCTGCTACTCGCGATTGGATCGGAGCTGTCGCTCCGCGCATTCAGCCGAGGCTCCAGGCTGGAAGCCGGCTGACGAGGCAAGGAACAATGCCGCCGTTCTTCGACCCACAGTACCGGTGACGGACGAGCTTGCGAGACTTTTCATCTGCCGCCCGACTTTGAAGAGGTTCGAGAGCCAGCCGAACTGCGCGGGCGATCCCGGAGTGGCCTTTGGCGGTCCATGCTTTGGCGATCGATGCTTTGGCGATCTATGGTCTTGCCATCCACGGTTTGGCCACGGCGCCACCTTTGCGCCACTGGTTTTGTGGCAATGTAAAACACATGAACAGATATGTGTTACAATAATGAAGTATGAGCGATACAATTACAATTCGTCTTACGGAGGAACTGGCGGCTTGGCTGAAGAGCACTGCCCGCAAGACGGGAGTGCCGGTTGGCCGGCTGGTTCGTGAGCAACTGGAACGCGCGAAGCAGGAGACGGGGGATAAGCCCTTCATGCGCTATTGCGGGTCGATCAATGGACCCGCCGACCTCTCATCGCGTAAGGGATTTTCGAGAAAATGAAGGGCATCGCAGACACCGGCTTTGTGGTGGCATTTCTGAACCGCTCCGACCGGCATCACGACTGGGCCACCGAGATCGCGAGGGGTGTTTCGCAGCCCTTGCTGACTTGTGAAGCGGTGTTGGCGGAAACCGCCTTCCAGGTTGGATCGGTGGGCCGAGTCCTGGCGCTGGTTCAGGAGGGACTCCTGAGGGTTGCCTTTGATCTTCCAGGGAATTTCGAGGAAATCCTGGCACTGGCCGAGCGCTATCGAGATCGCACACCGGATCTGGCGGACTTGTGCCTCATTCGCATGAGCGAACTGTATGAAAATCTGCCTGTGCTCACGGTCGACGAAAGCGATTTCCGTGTCTATCGGCGGAATACGAGAGACGTGATTCCAATCGTGTGCCCACCGCGGCGCTGACTCGATTCTCGAAATGCCGGCCGCGCTCTACGACTCCCATCGCTTCACGAACTCCACCAGACTGCGCAGGGCGATTCCGGAGGGGCCTTTGGCGATCCAGGGCTTGGCCTCTTCCAGGTAGGCGGTGCCCGCAATGTCGAGGTGGATCCAGGGAGTGTCTTCGGCGAATTCTTTGAGGAACATGGCGGCGGAGATGGCCCCGCCCCAGCGTCCGCCGGAGTTCACCATGTCGGCGATGTTGGATTTGATGATGTCTTTGTATTCGTCGTCGAGCGGAAGGCGCCACATCTTTTCACCCGCCTGTCGATTGGCGGCCGCGAAGCGCTCGTACATTTGGTCGTCACTCGAGAAGATTCCGGCGTTCACATAGCCCAGGGCAATGACGACCGCGGCGGTCAAAGTTGCCGCGTCGATTAGATGAGTGCATCCGAGTTGGCGGGCGTAGCAGAGGCCGTCGGCGAGGATGAGGCGCCCTTCGGCGTCGGTGTTGATAATTTCGATGGACTTGCCGGACATGGCAATCTGCACGTCTCCCGGCTTTTGCGCCTTGCCGGAGGGCATGTTTTCGGTGGCGCAGACGATGGCGGTGACTTTGACTTTGGGCTTCAGCAGGGCGATGGCGCGCATGACGCCGATCATAGTGGCCGCGCCGGCCATGTCGTACTTCATTTTCTCCATGCCGTCGGCGGGCTTGATGGAGATGCCGCCGGTGTCGAACGTCACTCCTTTGCCCACCAATCCCAGGTGCACATCCCTGGCTGCGCCCGCGGGTTCGTAGCGCAACACGATCAGCGCGGGAGGCTCGTCGGATCCCTGGGCCACTCCCCAGAATGCGCCCATCTTGAGTTGTCTGATCTTGTCGCCGTCGTGGACTTCGCACTTCAGGCCAACTTCCGCCGACATCTTCTTGGCGCGCTCGGCCAGTATGGTCGGCGTCATGCGGTTGGAGGGTTCGTTGATCAGGTCGCGCGCGAAGTTCTGCGACTCGGCGACGATGCGTCCGGTCTGCAGGGCGCTTTCGAGGGACTTTGTATCGCCTTGGGCATCGCCCGGCACTACGATGGTGACGGCGTCGATTTTCTCGTCCTTGCGATCGCTCTTGTAGTAATCGGGATCGAAGTTGCCAACGAAGGCGCCTTCCACAATCGCGCGCACCGCGTCATTGGCGGGGATCGCGGCAGCGGCTCCGTTTTCAGGCAGAGCGAAGGCGAAGCTGAGGATGTTTTTCCCTTTCAGCGTGCGCACGGCGGCGCCGGCGAGCTTGCGCAATTCCGCGGCGGAAAAAGTCTTGGCTTTGCCGCCGCCAACGAGGAGCAACCGCTTCGCTTTCAACCCTGTGGGACGATGCAGCAGCGTGATTTCGAACGCCTTGCCAGTGACTTCGCCGCTGGCGATGACTTCCTTGGCCGCTTCGCGCACGGCGGCATCGCCCGATTCGACGGAAGGCGCGGGCTTGTCTTTCTCGCCTCGGCCTTTTTCGCTGCGGTCGAGCACGACTGCGACCAGGCATTCGGTTCCCAGTTGAGACGGGACAGATGAAGAGAGGTTTGTATTCATGATGGACCATCTTCAGTATCCACGGTGGAAGGGGAAACGCGCAACCCAAGGGGCGAAAATCCTAGCCGGAATACGACAGTCGAACCCCGCCCCTTCGGCTTCCCCCTCGGCTTCTCCACCCCATCGCGCCAAAAGCGGGCGCGATGGGGGCCCCGGTTCGCTCGGGGCTTCGGCAAAACGGGGGAAGCTCTTGCGCACAGAACGCGCAAGGATGGGCGCCCAAAGAGGACATAAGCGTCGGGCAAGTCGAGCGAATCTGGCTATGAGAGACTGGCGGGGAAACTCGGCAAAGAACTCGTCAGACACTCAATTTCACAGCAGCGGGACAATCTTCCCCACGGTGGCGACGATGTTGGTGACAGCGTCGATCACGCCTTGAACTTGATTTATTTTAGCCACCACTGAGTTGAGAGCATTCGTCTGACTAGTTAGATCAGTGGCGTTCGTTTGCATGGCGGTGGCAATATTCGTGAGGCTAGCATTCGAAAGTGCGAGAATGGCGTGCTCCACATCGAGTATTGACTGGGCGGCTGCCGGCCCCTGGGCGTCTGTCAGGGCGGACTGCCATTGCGCTGAGAGCATCAGCTCTCGTGCTCCTGTAAGTGCGCTCAATGCGTTCGAATAGACATCAGTAAGTGTAGTAGCCAATTGATTTCTCCTCCTCTAATTGATATGTAATTTTCGACCCGTCCCTCTTCTTCAAACATAGCCTGCGATGGCAATCTGATCACTGTTGGGCGGGCTTGGGTGATGTAACTGTGGCAAAAGACTTCGACGATTCAACCGCACTGGCGTATTCGGCCATCTTGTTAATGTCAGTCAAAATCGATGCTAGATTGGGCGACGCCTTGGCCGTAACGAGCTGCTGAAAAGCCGTGCGTAGCGCCTTTATCGCCGCCTTCGCGCTATCCAGGCTGTCGAGCGTCACCTTGGCTCGCAGGTACGCCTCCCTATCAGCGTTCCAAGAGGCGGGGAGGGACGGAGGTTTCGCAAAGTCGAAAGGCGCGGTGAATGGAGCGATCACCTCGGTGTTCTCCTGATTTTCCAAGGCTACCTTCAAATCAGCTTGCATTACGTCGCCAATACAATCAATTGCCGCTTCCTGTAGCATGAGCGCATTGTCGATAGCGGGAACGGCAGTCTTCAGGTGATCATCCAGAGCCTTCACTTTGAAGGCCGTCACTGCCAGACCCGTGACGCTCTTAACGTAGTTGTTCAAAGGCTTGCCTTCTATCGACAATCCCTTGACCGTCGTTGACAGATCCCCAATTGAACTAACCAGGCCGGTCGCCGACGTTTCCATCGAAGTATTCAGTTTATTGTCAGTTAGCTTCGTGATGGCATCAAAATAGGAACCCAGCGCCGAAGCATGCTGGTCGATAATCCCAAGGTTCTTGAGGTTGAGGGCGAGGTCTTGATCCGCCGAAACGACTTCGCTGGCGGGGATCACCTTCTGCCCTCTGGCGGCGAGGATTCGTGCATCGCTCAACGACTCCGAATTGGCCGCAATCGCCGCTGAACCTGCCGCCGCTATAAGCTTGTGAAACGCTTGCACGTACTGCGAACCAGCTGTCGCGAAAGTACTGAATTGATCCAGTCGCTCCTGTTCACAGGCGACTGACGCCAGCAGCAGGACTGGCAGGACCAGCAGGGTCAGAACGCGAGGCCGAAAGAGACGTTTTTTCATCGGAAGTCCCTCCTTAATTTTCAAAGCGCCGTTTGCTCCTATACACTCGCCGTTGCACGCAACCGAGGAATCCCGGCCTTGACAAAGCACGTCAAGGATGGGGTACCCGGCTTCCAAGCCCCCTGGAACGGTTGGGGGAGGTGTGCCGCAAATGACCCGCCGAACGACTCAGGTTCATACGCACACCGTTGATCGTCCCCTAAAGGAGAACACTTCTCCTTGTATCTGAAACAACGAATCCGAATTTCCCCGGGGAAATGACTGCGAAAACCTTAGGCTCGAAACCCGTTTATTTTCCTCCAGTGAGACGAAATGTCAAGAGAAATCTTCTGAAGAGAAATCTTGACGTCAAATTGAAGACTTGTGCAATGCCACCGGAGTTCTTCGGCAAGCTGCATAGTTGCCCAGCCTACGCCTGTTTTCTCCCTCTGGAGATGGCTTCGCGGGCTTCCTTGTCGGCGGTGCGGCGGCGCTCGGTTTCGCGCTTGTCCCAGAGCTGTTTGCCTTTGGCCAGGGCGAGTTCGACTTTGATTCTGCCATTCTTGAAATATATGCGGGTCGGGATCAGCGTCAGTCCCTTTTGCTGGGTCTTGCCGATGAGCTTGCGGATTTCTTCTTTGTGAACTAGAAGCTTGCGGGTGCGGAGGGCGGCATGATTGGCAAAGTTGCCGTGGTCATAGGGGCCGATGTGGCAGTTGAGGAGCCAGAGTTCGCCGTCCTTGATAATGCCGTAGGCGTCCTTGAGATTGGTGGTGCCGCCACGGACCGACTTCACCTCGGTTCCGGTGAGAACCACCCCGGCCTCGAATTTTTCGAGCAAGAAATAGTTGTGACTGGCGTTCCTGTTTACAGCGGCGTCCTTTTCGCCGGAGGCGGTGGGCTGGCGGCGAGGATTCTTCTCCTGATTGGGCTGGGTCTGGTGGGTGGTCTGCTTGGCCATTGCTGAAAGAATATCAGTTGCCAGTTGCCAGCGGCCAGTTGCCAGAAAAGCGAAGCCGAGGACTGGCAACCGGCAACTGGGTACTGGCAACTGATCCATCGGGACCTGTACTAATGAGTGTAAACACCGCCCTACCAATCACTTCGGGTGCCACTTGATGCGATGCTATAATCCAATTTTCCGGTATTTTTTGCGCGTGACGGCCCTTGGGATGCCCGGCTTGCTGGTTCTTTCGGGTGCTTGGACGACTCTTGGCTGGATGAGTCTTGGCTGGTGCCGCCGCCAGCGCGAGAGATTTTCATGAGGACTGCTTGATGAGACGCCTGATCCGTCCGGCTCTATTCGTTCTGCTGCTGCTCTGCTTGCGGCTTCCTGTTCTTGCTCGTCATGATGATTCTGCCAAAACGTTCTACGAAAAGGGCGCCGACGCCGAGGCGCGGCAGAACTACGAGCAGGCTTTCGACTATTTCAAGCAAGCCTACAATCTAAAGCCGAAAGATTTGAGATATCGAACTGCGTTCGAGCGGACCCGCTTCTATGCGGCTTCGTCGGAGGTGCATCGCGGGCAGATCCTGCGCGATGCCGGCAAACTCGACGAAGCGCTGGCGCAATTCCAGAAGGCGTTGGAAACCGACGCTTCTTCGTTCATCGCGTTGCAGGAGCTGAAGCGGACCGAGCAGATGATTCGGGAGGCACAGAATCCGCCACCGCAGGCTTCGGCGCCGGGCACGACGGCGTTGCGCAAACGGCTCGAATCGGCGCAGGGCCCGGTGGAACTGGCTCCGATCTCGAACGTGCCCATTACGCTCAAGGTCACGGAGAAATCCGACGTGATCTACCAGACGGTGGGCAAACTGGCCGGCATCAACGTGCTTTTCGACCTCGATTACAAGCCGAGCCAGGTGCGCATCGAGCTAAACGGCGTCACCCTGGAAGACGCGCTGGAAATTATTTCGTTTGAGACCAAAACCTTCTGGCGTCCGGTGACGCCGAACACGATTTTTGTCGCGCAAGACAATCCCGGGAAGCGGAAAGAACTGGAACAAAACGTCATCAAAACTTTTTATCTTTCCAACCTTTCTCAGCCTACCGAATTGCAGGATGTGGTAAACGCGATGCGCACCGTCCTCGAAATGAGCAAAATCCAGTCGTTGCCGTCGCAGGGAGCAATCGTGGTGCGCGGCACGCCGGATCAGGTGGCCCTGGCGCAGAAACTGATGGACGATCTCGACAAGGCGAAACCGGAGGTGCTGATCGAAGTGGCGGTCATGCAGGTGAGCCGCGACAAGGCGCATACGCTGGGCATCAGCCCTCCGACCAGCATCTCGGTCGCGCTCCAGCCCAATATCAGCACTACCAGTTCGAGCGGTTCGAGCACCACGACGACGAGTTCTTCTTCGTCGTCGAACGGCATCAGCCTGAATTCGCTCGCCAATCTGAACGCCACCGACTTCCAGGTGACGCTTCCGCCGATGACGGCGACGGCGTTGATGACCGCCAGCGATTCGAAGCTCATTCAGAATCCGCAGATCCGGGCCCTGGACGGGCAGAAGGCTACATTGAAGATTGGCGAGCGCGTGCCGGTGGCGACGGGATCGTTCTCGTCGGGTATTGGCAGCGTCGGCGCCGGCATCAGCCCCCTGACCAACACTCAATTTCAATACCTCGATGTGGGCGTGAACATCGACATCACGCCGCGGGTGCATGCCGGGCGGGAAATTTCGCTGAAGTTGTCGATGGACGTCTCGGCCGTGGATTCTTATCAAGACCTTGGCGGTGGTCTGAGCCAGCCGGTGATCGGCCAGCGCAAGATTGAGAACGAGATTCGCCTGAAAGATGGCGAAACGAGCCTGCTGGGCGGAATGATGGATGACCAGCGGACGAAGGCTCTGACGGGGATTCCGGGTCTGGCCTCAGTCCCGATCCTGAAGTACCTTTTTTCGCAGAGCAAGACCGACCACTCGGAGAACGAACTCGTATTCATGATCACCCCGCACATTATTCGCGGGCCTGACACTTCTCGTGGCAGTATGGACGTGCTCGACGTGGGTACAGCCAACGCGATCTCGCTGAGACGATCGAACAGCAAGCCGGCAGCGCCGGCGAGTACGGCGCCCACTCCGGCTTCTTCACCGGGAACCCAGGCCGCGCCCGCAGCCGTTGCGCCGCAACCGCAGGCGGCGATCGCGCAGCCGCCAAACGCCCAGGGCCAGGCTCCCCAGAACTCGATTCCGCCAGTTCAGTATCCGCAGAATCAGACGCCTCAAACTCAGGCTGGCGCCGGCGCCGGAACGTTCCTGTTCGATCCGCCCACATTGAGCCGAGCCAAGGGCTCGACCTTCACGGTGAATGTCATGCTTTCCGGCGGGCAGAACGTGCACTCCGTGCCCGTGCAACTCAACTACGATCCGAATCAGTTGCAGGTTGTCGACGTTTCGAACGGCGGATTCCTGTCGCAGGACGGGCAAGTGGTGGCCTTGGTGCATCGCGACGATCCGGCGACCGGCACGCTGCAAGTCACGGCCACGCGGCCTCCGGGCGCCGGCGGAGTTTCGGGACAGGGCGCGGTGGTGACGCTCACCTTCATGGCGAAGGGGCCGGGCCAGTCCGCTCTCACCATCACTCGGGGTGGAGCGCGGGATCCGGCCATGCAGCCGATTGCGATGAGCGGAGCGCAGGCCGCCGTTACGATTCAGTAGAGCGCGTCTCATGAACCGGCTTTGGGTAGGGCACGGCTTAAGCCGTGCCGTCGGCCGCAGCAGAGGATTCCGGCTTTAGCCGCTGAGGGTAACGCACGACACGCGATCGTTAAAACCGCTTTGACTGAGAACTGAGAACCGGGAACTGAGAACTGATTTATGAACCAGTCGATGAACCTGCGGAAGGCTACGTCCGTGGTTGCCCGCCAACAACACGGCTTCACGCTGATCGAATTGATCGTGGCGACCGCCATCCTGGTCATCCTTACGGGAATGGCTGTCCCCATGGCGAGGGTCACCTTGAAGCGCGAACGCGAGCATGAACTCCGCGAAGACCTCTGGATGCTCCGCGACGCCATCGATCGTTACAAAGCCGCCGCCGATCTGGGCGCCTTCCAGATCAAGCTGGGGAGCGAGGGCTATCCTCCCGACCTCGAAACGCTGGTCACCGGCGTGGATATTGCCGGCAAGAAACTGAAGTTCCTCCGCCGCATCCCGGTCGATCCCATGACTGGCACACAGGAATGGGGGATGCGCTCCATGCAGGATGAGAAGGACTCGACTTCCTGGGGCGGGCAGAACGTTTTCGATGTTTACACCAAGTCGGACCAGACCGCTTTGGACGACACGAAGTACAAGGACTGGTAGATGAGATTCAGGTCCAAAGCCCGCAGTCCCAAAGTTCGCAATCGGGGTTTCACGCTCATCGAGATGCTGATAGTCATCACCATAATGATGGTGTTGTTGGCGATCGCGGTGCCGAGATACGACCAGATGGTTCTTCACGCCAAGGAAGCCAAACTTCATCAGAATCTGGCGACGCTCAACAAAGCCATCGAGGAGTATTCGCTCGACAAGAAGCACGCGCCACAATCGCTTGGCGATCTGGTGCCCGGATACATGAAGTTCATTCCGGAAGACATCACCGGCAGCGCCGACACCTGGCAGACGGATCAGGAAGACTCCGAAGACGCGTGGGATCCGAACCAAACGGGCATCAAGGGCGTGCGCAGCGGTTCCGATGAGACATCGAGCAGCGGCGAGCCCTATTCGAGTTGGAAACACTAGGCCGGGAGATGAACAGCAGGGCGGCAGAACGGAACGTTTCAGGACGGAACCAGGGATTCACGCTGATCGAGATGATGATCGTGATAAGCGTCATTCTGATCCTGTTGGGGATCGCCATGCCCGTTTACAGCCACAGCGTTCGGCGGGCGCGCGAGCAAAATCTGCGCAAGAACCTGGAAACTTTGAACAAGTTGATCTTCCAGTACGCGCTCGACAAGCAAAAAGCGCCGCAGTCGCTCGATGATCTGAGGGCGGAGAAATACCTGACCGACATCCCGGATGACATCACGGGAAGCAATACCTGGGAAACGGAGCCGGCAGACGCGTACCTGTCGCTGGAGCAAATCGCGTCGATGACTCTAACCATGTCGCCGAATCAAGAAGATCAAAAAGACAAAGGCGATGA
>Ga0326727_10003153_pt1 | contig 53718 bp, 46 predicted proteins | sample MB2enrmetagenome_FD_207643 | JGI IMG/M metagenome (GOLD analysis project Ga0326727, IMG submission 207643) | Lab enriched peat soil microbial communities from McLean, Ithaca, NY, United States - MB29MY | ecosystem: Environmental > Terrestrial > Soil > Wetlands > Peat | place: USA: New York...
ACCTTCTTCATTGGCTGGTCTCCTTTTGCACTCCGAGTGCGTTGCGAACAGCTTAAAGCTGTTTCGCGAGACCAGCCGTCTCATCCCATCTGAAGGCCGGCAAATTTTATATGGTCGAACGTACGGGCTGAAGCCCGTACCCTTCAATCTGTAAGTTTCTAAACAGATTCTCAGGAAAAGAGCCAAAGCGAGCCTGCCGCAACACACGCGGCAGCGTGAGCGCCGGTCCGCCTCCCGCGCTCTGTAGCAGGGGACGAATGCAGAAGGCAACAGGCCCTCGAACGAGGAAAATCCGACGATAGATTCCGGGATGCCATACCGTATACTGCGCTAAATCTGTTGAAATGTGACACTTGTCACTTTCTTTTAGGGTAACGATAACGATCTATCTGAAACTAAAAAGAAAATTATGCGCAACTCGGTATAGCGGATGGTTGGGAAGGCTTTCTGTCTCATTTGTGCGTTTATACTCGCTAGCCAGTGAGAAGTTTCAGGGGAAAGGAGTCCTCCGATGCAGGCATACCCTGAGTCAGTCCCTCTTCCGTCCGCGGACAAACGCTGGAAGCTGGTTGAGGCTACCATGCGGCGTCATGGCCACAAGGCTTCCGCGCTGATCGAGGTCCTTCATACCGTACAGGAATCATTCGGCTATCTTGATGCCGTTTCATTGCGCTTTGTTGCGTCGTCGCTGCGGCTGCCGCTCAGCGAGGTCTACGGCGTGGCGACTTACTACCACTTCTTCAATCTGAAACCACCGGGCGAGCATACCTGCGTGATCTGCATGGGGACCGGATGCTATGTGAAGGGCGCGGGCAACCTGATGAAGGCCATCGAGGAGGTTGCGCACGTGACGGCCGGCGAAACCACGCCCGACGGCAAGGTGTCGGTGGTGGCGGCGCGGTGCATCGGTTCGTGCAGCTTGTCGCCGGCTGCGGTCTTCGACGGCGAAGTCATCCCGAAGGCATCGCCGGATGCGGTGAAGGAACAGGTGCGGAGGTGGATGGGCCATGACGCTTGATGAGTTACAGGAGATTGCGGAGAAGGAACGCGAGGAACTGAAGAAGTACACGCACCGCGTGAATGTTTCGGTGGCTGCCGGCTGCCTTTCGCTGCACTCGGACCAGGTGCTGAAGGTGCTGTGCGACGAGGTGAAGAAGCAGGGCAAGGAAACCATCTGCAAGGTAACGGGCGTGGGCTGCATGGGGTTGTGCGCTGCCGGCCCGCTGGTGCGGTGCGAGCCGCAACACACCTACTACCGCAGCGTTCCTTACGACAAGCCGGAGATTCTGGAAGCGATCATCGAGAATCTCGACGGCCAGCCGGTGCCGGAGTTCGCGCTGTCGCCCGACGTGCCGTTCTTTGCCGAGCAGCAGAAGATCGTACTGGAGAACTGCGGCGAGATCGATCCGGAGCGCATCGAGGATGCGATTGCTGTAGGTGGCTACGAGGCTCTGTTGACTTGCCTGGCCAATCGCACCCGCGACGATGTGGTGCAGGAGATTATCCGCAGCGGCCTGCGCGGGCGCGGCGGCGGCGGCTATCCCACCGGGCTGAAGTGGTCCATGGTGGCCAAGGCGCAAGGCGAGCAGAAGTACGTGATCTGCAACGCCGACGAGGGCGATCCGGGCGCATTCATGGACCGCTCCGTGCTGGAAAGCGATCCGCACCGCGTGCTGGAGGGCATGGCGATTGCGGCCTACGCCGTGGGCGCAAGCAAGGGCTACATCTACTGCCGCGCGGAGTATCCGCTGGCGGTGAAGCGGCTGAAGATTGCCATCCGCCAGGCAGAGCGGATGGGCCTGCTTGGCAAGAACATCGGCGAGTCGGCCTTCGGCTTCGAGGTCGAGGTAAGGCTCGGAGCAGGAGCGTTTGTGTGCGGCGAAGAGACAGCGCTGATCGCCTCGGTCGAGGGCAAGCGCGGCGTGCCGCGCCCGCGTCCGCCGTTCCCGGCCTACTCGGGACTCTACAAGTGCCCGACGCTGCTGAACAACGTGGAAACCTTCGCCAACATTGCGCCGATTATCCGCAAGGGCAGCGACTGGTTCGCCTCGATCGGCACGGAAAAATGCAAGGGCACCAAAGTCTTTGCGCTGGTGGGCGATGTGAACAACACGGGTCTGCTGGAGGTGCCGATGGGCATCAGCCTGCGCGACCTGGTCTTCAAACTGGGCGGCGGCATACCTGGCAACAAGAAGTTCAAGGCCGTGCAGACGGGCGGACCTTCGGGCGGCTGCATCCCGGAGCAGTATCTTGACATGCCGGTGGACTACGCGTCGCTGGCGTCGGTGGGCTCGATCATGGGCTCGGGCGGCATGATCGTGATGGACGAGACCGCGTGCATGGTGGACGTGGCCAAGTTCTTCATGGACTTTACGCGCGACGAGTCCTGCGGCAAGTGCATTCCCTGCCGCGTGGGTACCACGCAACTCTACGGGCTGCTGGACCGCATCAGCGAGGGTCAGGGCAAGATGGAAGACCTGGACACGCTGGAGCGGTTGGGCGGCATGGTGCAGCGCACCGCGCTGTGCGGGTTGGGCCAGACGGCGCCGAACCCCGTCAGCAGCACGCTGAAGTACTTCCGCGAGGAATACGAGAAGCATATTACCGAGAAGCGTTGTGCGCAGGGCAAGTGTCCTGTGTCTAACCCGGCCGCGGCCAAGACAGAGAAGTGAGGAGAGCCGAGAGATGCCAGAGCGAGACCAGTACCAGGTAAGGACGCTGACCATCGACGGCAAGCAGGTGTGCGCCGGCGAGGGGCAGACCATTCTAGAAGTGGCGCGTGAGAACGGGATCGACATTCCCACGCTGTGCCACTTCACCGGCTTGCGCGAAGTGGGCGCTTGCCGCTTGTGCGTGGTGGAAGTAAAGGGCAACAACAAACTGCTGGCGGCCTGCGCGACTCATGCGCAGGAGGGAATGGAAGTGACGGTCCACTCGCCGGACCTGGATTCCTACCGCAAGCTGACCGTCGAATTGCTGCTGACCGAGCGCAATCACGTGTGCGCGGTGTGCGTGTCGTCGGGCCACTGCGAACTGCAGTCGCTGGCGCAGCGGCTGGGCATTGACCACGTATCGCTGCCCTACCTGCACATGAAGTGCTCGACCGACGGATCGCATCCGCGCTTTGTGGTGGACCATAACCGCTGCGTGTTGTGTACGCGCTGCGTGCGGGTATGCGACCAGATTGAAGGCGCGCATACATGGGATGTGACGGGCCGCGGCATTGCTTCGCGGATGATTACCGACATGGGCGCGCCGTGGGGCGAGTCCAGCACCTGCACCAATTGCGGCAAGTGCGTGATGGTGTGCCCGGTGGGCGCGCTGGTGGCCAAGGGCAAGGCGGTCTCCGAGATGACCAAGCCGGAATTTCTACCGTATCTGCTCCAGATGCGCGGGGAGGAGCGCCGATGAAGAAAGCACGTGTAGCAACGCTATGGCTGGATGGATGCTCGGGCTGCCACATGTCGTTTCTCGATCTGGACGAACGGCTGCTGGAGATTGCACCGCTGATTGAGCTGGTCTTCAGCCCGGTGGTGGATGCGAAGGAGTTTCCGGAGGATGTTGACCTGACGCTGGTGGAAGGCGCGCTGGCCAACGAAGAGGACATCAGAAAAATTCTGAAGGTGCGCAGCCGGACCAAACTGCTGGCGGCCTTGGGCGATTGCGCCGTGACCGGCAACGTGCCGGCCATGCGCAACAGCTTTGTGCTGGAGGATGTGCTGCGGCGCGGCTACGTCGAGAACGCCACGGCCAATCCCGGCACGCCGACCAAAGAAGTGCCAAAGCTGGAGCGGAAGGTAACTCCGCTGCATGAGTTGGTGAAGGTGGACCTGTTCATACCGGGATGCCCGCCCTCGGCGGGCCTGATTCACTTTGTTTTAAGCGAGATCCTTGCCGGGCGCACGCCGGACCTGGCCACAAAATGCCGCTTCGGCAACTGAGATACGGAGATCAAGCGGATGCAGACGATTCGGATCGATGGAATTACACGAGTAGAGGGACACGGCAGGATCACGATCCAACTGGACGAGCACGGCATGGTGGAGGACGCGCACCTGCACGTGCTGCAGTTTCGGGGCTTTGAGAAGTTCTGCGAAGGCCGGCCGTTTTACGAGATGCCGTCGCTGACAGCACGCATCTGCGGCATCTGCCCCATCAGCCACCTGCTGGCCGGGGCCAAGGCCGCGGACGCCATCATGGGGCTGCGCATTCCGGAGACGGCGGAGATGCTGCGGCGGGTGATTCACCTGGCGCAGATCACGCAGTCGCACGCGCTGAGCTTCTTCCACCTGTCCTCGCCGGACTTTCTGATGGGCTGGGACTCGAATCCGGCGGAGCGCAACGTGCTGGGGCTGGCGGCCAAACATCCGGCCGTGGCGCTGGACGGCATCCGCCTGCGCAAGTGGGGCCAGGAGGTCATCGACCTGCTGGGCGGCAGGCGCATCCACACGCCGTGGATTGTGCCGGGCGGCGTGGCGGAACCGCTGACCGAGGCCAAGCGCGACGAGATTCTGAAGGGGATTCCGGAGGCATTGCAAATCGCCACGCGGACGCTGGAGTTCTTCCGCCACATGATGGAAAAGCTGAGCGACGAAGTGATCGTCTTCGGCAATTTTCCATCGCTGTTCATGGGGCTGGGCCGCAAGGACGGCAACCTCTGCCTCTACGGTTCGCGGCGCAAGCACGAGGGTTGGCTGCGCTTCGGCGACGCGGACGGCAACATCATTGCCGACAATATTCACCCGCGCGACTACCACGAGTACATCGGCGAGGGCGTGGATGAGTCGAGCTACATGAAGGCGCCGTACTACAAGCCGACCGGCTATCCGCTGGGCGTTTACCGGGTAGGTCCGGCGGCGCGGTTGAATCTGGCGCGGCAGTGCGGCACGCCGCTGGCCGACGAGGCTCTGAACGAGTTTCGCCGCAGCTACGGCAACGTGACGCTCAGCTCATTCCACAACCACTACGCGCGGCTGATCGAGATCGTCTTCGCCATCGAACGGATGCAGACGATTCTGGAGCAGCCTGCCGTGCTCGACAAGGATGTGCGCGCCGAGGCCAAGGCCAACGAGGCCGAGGGCGTGGGCATCATCGAAGCGCCGCGCGGCACGCTCATCCATCACTACAAGGTGGACTCGAACGGCATGATGACGGGCGCAAACCTGATTGTGGCCACGGCGCACAACACGCTGGCCATGAATCGCGGGCTGGTACAGGTGGCGCGCAAATATCTGTCAGGCCACGAGGTGACCGAGGGCATGTTGAACCGGATGGAGGGCCTGATCCGCGCCTTCGATCCATGCCTGAGTTGCGCCACTCATGCCGACGGAACCATGGCGCTGGTGGTGGATGTATTGAACGCCGACGGCAGCCTGGCGCGGCAGATTGCACGCGGTTAACACGTAGATGCCTGCGGAGCGGCATCCCCTTCACTTCGGTGCGAAGGGGATGCCGCTCTACATAAATAGAGGATTCCTGGGCGGGAGTGGGGAGCGGCAGACCTGCTCCCGCTTTGCTTTATCTGGCGTGCTTCAGGTTCACTGAAGAACGCTCTCTCACCGGTAGATCGTTATCCGCTGAAGGTTGACAGGCCCGCTCCCTGCGTTTCGCAAACTCAGCGTGTGTTTGCCTGCCGCCAGTCCTGTTTTTCTGAAGATTGAAACTCCGGATAACTCAGGCAGATTTCGTGTGGCCAGACTGACCATCGCGGCAGGCTGGTCATCGATGCGGATATCGAAGTCGCCGTAGCCGGAAGCCTTGCGCGCCACGCACTCGACGCCGGTTCCCTCCAGAGCTATCTGCAGACGGTCGCCCGCGGCCTCGCTGCGCAGCGCCTGGTTGTCGCGTCCGGTGGATGCTGGAAAGACTTTCCAGTCGCCGTGCCTGGCGATCTGAGCACTCTCCCAGGCGAGTGTGCTGCCGGCGGGAACTTGCCCGGTGCGCAGAAGCACGGGGATGCTCCATGCCTTGTAGATGCCGGAAGGCACATCCTCAAACTGGCAGCCGGAGGTGAACATTGTCACTTCAGTTTCACCGGGCCGGGCGGCCTGATACTTTGCACAAATGGAGGGGCCGTACATGTTGTGTCCGGGGGCGAGGAAGCTGTCGCTGGCCGAGCCGACTTGGGACCATGGCCCCCACGGATGCGGCGCGGCATGGAAGTCATACCGCATTTCTTTGGGCTTGAACCAACTGGGCAGCGGTTCGGGGTTGTACCAGGAGATGAGCAGATAAAGCCCGAGGGACGGCACCCAGGTAATGGGCGTCTGGCCGCAACGGGCAGGGCGCGTCAGGATGGGCGAAGCCTCAAAAACACTGGACGTCCAACTTGCGCTGTCGAGGCCGTTGCCTCCGCGGAAGTACTGCCAGTGCGCGGGATCGAGATGCTCGATCCCGCGGCGAGGCACACGGCCGAGCACAAGATAATCGCCGTCGTTCCAGAAGCCGTTGGTGGAAACCGCGTAGACAAACTCCCGTGCTCCATCTTCCTCAACCTGTCTGCCGTCCCGTCCGTAGTGGACAAAGAAAGGAGCGCCAAACGAAGCTCCGGGCCACATGGGGCGCGCGTAGTTCTCCTGCGCGCTTCGCGTCCATGTCAGGCCGCGGTCGTGCGATTTGATCAGGCTTGCATTGAGCGATGTTTGCCGCGTCAGCGGATCGTGGCTCTCGTGGCCGTACACATTCCGGGCGACAAATGCGTAGAAGACGCCGTCGATGCACTCCTGGCCGCAGGCCTTCCATGTGGCGTGATCGGGTCCGCGCTCGTCGGCTGCGCCGTACTCCGACATCGGATTTACCTGGCTTCCGACGAGGCCGTCGAAGGATGTGCCGGAAAAGCGGTTGAAGGCAAGATTGGCCTGTTTGGTTCCGAAGCCCCGCCCATCGCAGTTGAACGCATACAGGGCGTCATCGTCGGCCCAGAAAGGGTCCCAGGTGTCGCCGTTGGAGTCATCCCACTTCTTGATGCGGTTCAGGTCCAAGGCTACCTCGGCGATTTGGCCGGTTGCGGCTTGCGCCTCGGCAGCCTTCCCCAATGCGGGAAGCAGACTTCCCGCGGCCGCCAGCAGGCCGGAGTTTCGAAGGAACTTCCGGCGGCTCAGGTGTTGGCAGGAGTTCAACAAAGCATTCATGCAGGCGGCCTCTTTTCGAGAGATGGACGATGCGCAACATTGTATTGGCTGCGCCGATGCGCGCGTGCATCTTTCTACATGCCGCATAGCTCTCAGTTTGGCGCACCGCTACAAAGCTGCTCAGAAGGCGCAGCAGAGGTGCGGTAGAAGCAAGAAGCACTGGCCGGAACAGCGAACATTTGTGAGTAGAGCTTGATGCAAACTGTCTGGCGTAAGATGGAATCGCTTCGGGAAGCGGGGCCGCAGGCGAGCGATGTGGGGCCGCGCGCCGGGCAGGATCACGGAAGCGCAAGCAAAAGACAGCGGGAGAGGGATGCGATGAAACATTTTGCAGGCAGGGTTGCTTTGGCGGCGTTGGCATATGTATCCGTAGGCCTGCTGGCGCAGGCTGGGCTGGCACAGGGCGTTACGGAGATTGGCGGGCAGAAGGTTGTGGTGCTCACGCGCAAGGCTGTGAGCACGACGCGGCCGGAGTTCACCAGCATCACCGTGCTGCCGGGCCGGGGCATGGAGATCCAACAGATTACGGCGAATTTTCCGGGCAAGGGCAGCGTGAATGTGTTGGCCGGGCCCGAGCTGGCCGGCGCGGCGGAGATGCTGGACAAGCAGGACGACGCCTTTGGGGACCTGGGCTACCGGCTGGGCGCGGCATTTCTGGTTCCGTATCCGAACCGTATCCGCGGTACGCTCTCGGCCGACGGCAAGACGCTGACGACGTCGTGGCAGGGACACACGCTCACACTGCCCGCCAACAACGTGGGCAAGCTGGCAGGCAGCGAGCGCCACGCCATGCACGGACTCATCCTGAATGCCAGGACCGACGATCTGCACGTAACAAAAACGCCGGGCGGCGAGCAGTTGACGGGCATTATCCACGCCGGGGACTTCGGCGGCCACTGGCTCTCGAAGACCGAACTGGTGGTGACCATCACTCTGACGGCCGAGGCGGTGGACGCGACCATCGTGGCGCACAATATCGGCGGCGTGGCAGAGCCGATGGCCCTGGGCTGGCACCCGTACTTCAATCTTCCCTCCGGCGACCGGACGCAGGCGCGGGTCAGGATTCCGGGCGCGCAGTTAGCGCAGATCGACAACTATAACAATGTGTTCCCGACGGGCAAGCTGGCTCCAGTGGAGGGAACGCGCTTCGATCTTCGGGCGGCGGGCGGCCGGGCGCTGGGCAAGGAGTTCTACGACGACAACTGGAGCCGGCTCGATCGCAAGGGCGGCGCGGCGACGGTGGAGGTGATCGATCCCGCGGCGCACTATGGCGTAAAGATCGAGGGCCTGTCTCCGGAGATCAAGACCATCCAGATGTACGCGCCGCCGGACAAGAGCTTCGTGGCTATCGAGCACCAGTTCAACTTTGCCGATCCCTTCGGCAAGGAGTGGGGAAAGATGGACACCGGCATGGTGACGCTACAGCCGGGGGCAAGCACCCGGTGGCAGGTGAGGCTGCGGGTCTTTGTTCCCAATTGATCCGGCCATTGAATACTGACCTGCTTTCCCAGCCATTTCGCGATGAAACCTGCGAAATGGCTGGGACACGGTGCTTCTATTTCAGGGCCTGATCGATAAAACAGTGCACAGGGTGATTCCTCACCGGACGATTGGGGCAACCAGTCGGCGTGGATAGCCGTCCGTCAGGTAAAAGGACATTTCCGGCTTTATGCCGGACAGGAGGCGCAGATGCCGATCTCCCCTAGGCTTTGGTTGGCTCGGGTTCTCTCCGTGGCTTTGTTGGCGGCTTGCTGGGCAACTTCGGCGCACGCGCTGGGACCGAAGGCCGATGTTTTCCTTGGCTACAGCCGCCTGGGTTCGGACACCTTTTACAAGGGTGCAGGCGGATTGAACGGCTGGGAAGGTGCACTGAACGTGAAAGTGAAGCGTTTTGTCGGAATTGAAGGTGACGTGTCCCAATATGGAACGGGCGCCAGCGCTTCCGTGCCCCATTCCACGGTGGTACTGTTCGGGCCTCGGGTGACGGCGGGCGCGGCCAAGGTGCATATATTTGTCCATGCTCTGGCCGGCGCGGAACATTCGACCAACAACAGCGGGCTTTCCGCAACGGCCATGGCGGTGGACTTCGGCGGTGGCGGCGATGTGCCGATTGCGCCGTTTTTTGCTCTGCGTGTGTCGGCCGACTACCTGACCGCGCCCACCCAGTCGCCGGGAACGGGAGCGCATGCGCGGTATACCGCGGGGGTTGTCTTTAGATTCTAGGCAGGTTGCAGGACGGCAGCAGGGACTGCGTAATCTTTTCCTCCGGACTATCCGTCCAATCAATTGTGAACACTGGAAGACGATATCGTTGTCCTTGCTGCGGTTACAGGACCCTTGAGTCGCCGGAATCGATGGCATTGTGCCCGGTTTGCTGGTGGGAAGACGACGGGCAGGAGAGTTCCGATGCCGGGGAAGTGCGGCTAACGGTCAACGGTGATCTGAGCCTCCTGGAGGCTCGCCACTACTTTCTGAGCTGTGGAGCGGCACATCCGCGCTTTCTTCCTTATGTTCGCAAACCCGAGGTGTCAGAGCAGTAACGTGCCTTCGGCGATGCGTTTGCACCCATTTGACTCGTTCCGCAGTTTGACCCTGCCTGCAAACCCTCTTACCATGTGATGAGGCGTTTCCCCCGGCCGCGCGGAGCCGTGCCGCCCATAGCGGCGGACCCGGGCGGCGATATTTGTTAGAGCGGCCGGCAGCCGTACGACGGCACAGGCCGGAGCTGCAGGTTGGGAAACCCGGCAAACCGATTGATCGGCGCGTATGCGCCTGGAAGGCAAAACGTTGAGTTCTAACGAAACCCTCGAAGACAACCTTCAGCCTGCAACGGGTGAGGCAGCCAGCGGCCACGAAGGCCACGACCACGAAGGTCATGACCATGGCCACGACCACGAAGGACACCAGCACGAAGGCCACGAGCATGCACACGGGCCGGTGCTGAATCCGGAGTGCACCCGCGAGCTGGTGCTCGACATTCCGGCCGAAGAGGTGACGAAGAGCTACAAGACCGTCACGGCCAACTACAAAAAGTACGCGCGGATTCCCGGCTTCCGGGCCGGCAAGGTGCCGGAGACGGTGGTGCGCCGCCGTTTCGCCCAGGAGATTCGCAAGGATGTAATCGACGGCCTGCTGCCGGAGCGTTTCAACAAGGCAGTGGCTGACCTGGGCGTGCGCCCGGTGGGCCAGCCGCAGGTGACAGAGTTGACCGTGGAAGACGGCGCTCCGCTGCACGTGAAGGCGGTCTTCGAGTACATTCCGGATTTCTCGATCGAAGTCTACAAGGACGTTGTGGTGCCCAAGCCCTCGGTGGAAGTGACCGAGGAAGAGTTCCGGCAGGAGATGGATCAGTTGCGCGAGTCCCGGGCTACCATCGAGCCGGTGGAAGAAGACCGCGTGCTGGTGGACGGCGACTGGGCGCTGATCAGCTACAAGGGCCAGATTGCCGACGAGGCCGAAGCCGAGCCGGTGGCTGGCGAGGACTCGCTGGTCGAAGTTGGCGGCAAGGACACCGTGGAGGCGTTCACCATGGTTCTGCGCGGCGCCAAGCCGGGCCAGGAACTGAAGGCCGAGGTCATCTACCCGGCCGACTATGGCGAGCCCAAGCTGCAGGGCAAGACGGTGGCTTACGAGGTGACCGTGAAGGCCATCAAGAAGCGCACCCTGCCCGAGCTGAACGACGAGTTTGCCAAGGAACTGGGCGCCTACGAGAGCATGGCCGAGCTGGAAACCCGCGTGCGCGAGTACATGGCCAGCCGCAAGCAGCGCTCGGTGGAAGGCGAAACCAAGGACAAGCTGTTTGCCGCGCTGAACGAGAAGTTCACCTTTGCGGTGCCGGAGTCGCTGGTGCAGGAGCAGATTGACACGCGGCTGGAGCGCGGACTGCGCGCGCTGGCGGCGCAGGGCATGAGCTCCGAGCAGATGCGCAAGCTGGACTTTGGCCGTCTCCGCGCGGCTCAGCGCGAGAGCGCCATGGCCGAAGTGAAGGCGCAGATCCTTCTGGACCGGATTGCGCGCGAGGAAGGCATCGCGGTCAGCGACGAGGAGATGGACAAGGAACTCCAACTGGCTGCGCTGCAGAGCCGCGAGCCGGTGGAAGTGCTGCGGTCGCGTTTGACGGAGGAAGGCGGACTGGCTAGAATCCGGGAACAACTTCTACGCGACAAGACTGCGACGGTTTTGTATGATCGTCTGCCCGCATAGGGCGGAAGGCGGAACGAGGCGCTGCCCGGCAGGCATGGAATTGCCCAGCCGGGCGGCTCAACCAGGACGGGGAGCAATCGGCCCCCCAGCGCATGAGCGAGAAGAAAACACAATGGCATTAGTTCCCATGGTGGTTGAGCAGACGAGCCGGGGCGAGCGCGCCTACGACATCTATTCGCGTCTGCTGCGCGACAATATCATCTTCCTCGGCACGCCCATCGACGACCAGATTGCAAATCTGATCGTGGCGCAGATGCTGTTCCTGCAGGGCGAGGACCCGGAGAAGGACATCTCGCTTTATATCAACTCGCCGGGTGGTTCCATCACCGCCGGTCTGGCGATCTACGACACCATGCAGTTCATCAAGAACAACGTGGTGACCTATTGCATCGGCCAGGCTGCTTCAATGGGCGCATTCCTGCTGCTGGCCGGCACAAAGGGCAAGCGGTTTGCGCTGCCCAACTCGCGCATCCTGATCCACCAGCCGTCCATGGGCGGGCTGAGCGGACAGGCCACCGACATCGACATTCACGCGCGCGAGATTCTTCGCATCCGCGAGATTACCAACACCTTGATGGCCAAGCACACCGGCCAGCCGCTGGATCGCATCGAACGCGATGTTGAACGCGACTTTATCATGAATGCGGAACAGGCCAAGGAGTACGGCATCGTGGACGAGATCATCGACCGGCCGCGCACCTAGCGCGGCGGAACGATCGCGATGAAAGTAGATAGATTGAAAAGGCATTTGGTTAAGGGGAGTAGACCATGAAAACGCGCACGGGACCGGAAGAAGCACTGCGCTGCTCGTTCTGCCACAAATCGCAGGACGCGGTTGCCAAGTTGATCTCGTCGCCCAGCGACTATCCCCGCGCCTACATCTGCGATGAGTGCGTGGCGGTTTGTAACTCGATTCTCGAGGACGACCGCACCGACGCGGCGCCGGCGACTGCCGCCGGACATCTGCCGAAGCCGCAGGAAGTGAAGGGGTTCCTCGACGACTTTGTGATCGGCCAGGACCAGACGAAGAAGAAGCTGGCCGTGGCCGTCTACAACCACTACAAGCGTATCCAGATGAACCGGATGCGCAACAACGAAGTGGAACTGGCCAAGTCAAACATCCTGCTGATCGGACCCACGGGTTCGGGCAAGACGCTGCTGGCGCATACGCTGGCCAAGATGCTCGACGTGCCCTTCGCGATTGTGGACGCGACCACGCTGACCGAGGCGGGCTATGTGGGCGAGGATGTGGAGAACATCATCCTCAAACTGCTGCAGGCCGCCGACGGCGACGTGACGCGCGCCCAGCAGGGCATCATCTACATCGACGAGATCGACAAGATTGGCCGCAAGGACGAGAACCCGTCGATCACGCGCGACGTTTCCGGCGAGGGCGTGCAGCAGGCGCTGCTGAAGATCCTTGAAGGCACGGTTGCCAATGTTCCGCCGCAAGGCGGGCGCAAGCATCCGCACCAGGAGTTCACGGCCGTCGATACCACCAACATTCTGTTCATCTGCGGTGGGGCCTTTGTGGGCCTGGAGCGCGTGGTGGGCCGCCGCGTGGGCAAGAAGGCGCTGGGCTTCAAGGCAGTGGACGCCGAGGCCGATGCGGCAACAACGCGCTCGCACCGCGACACCGAGCTGCTGCGCCGCACCGAACCGCAGGATCTGATCAAGTACGGCTTGATTCCCGAGTTTGTCGGACGTCTGCCCGTGATGGGCATTCTGGATGAACTGGATGAGCCGGCGCTGATCGACATCCTTACTCGTCCGAAGAATGCCATTCTCAAGCAGTATCAGCGGCTGTTCGAGTTTGAGAATGTGCGGCTGCACTTTACCACCGACGCGGTGGCAGCCGTGGCCCGCGAGGCTCTGGCCCGCAAGGTGGGCGCGCGCGGCCTGCGCATGATCCTGGAAGAGTTGATGCTCGATCTGATGTACCACCTGCCCTCCAACAAGCGGGTGCGCGACATGGAGATCACCAAGGACATGGTGGAGCGGCGCGATCTGTCGCTGTGTCTGCTGGAAAAGGCCGGCTAGGTATCGCGCATCAACGATTGGCCAGGCCCGGGTTTCCGTCAAGGAAATCCGGGCCTAGCTGACTGAGCGGATTCTTTCCCCGGTCCGCTGTACAATCCAACTTAAGCCGGCGGCAGTCTCTGAAGCGTGAGCGGCTGTTTGCGCGTCGAATAGTGAAGGTGTTCCCATGACTGCATCCCGAGAAAAAGCCGAAACGCGCAAGCTGCCCATGATGCCCATCCGGGACATGGTGATCTTCCCCTACATGATGACCCCGTTCGTGGTGGGCCGCGAGTCAAGCGTGCGCGCGCTGGAAGAGGCTCTCGGCGGCGACCGCAAGATTTTTCTGGCCACGCAGCACGACGCCTCCATCGACGAGCCCAAGCCCAAGGACATCTTCCAGGTCGGGTCGATCTGCAACATTGTGCAGAGCGTGAAGATGCCGGACGGCAACATCAAGGTGCTGGTGGAAGGCGTGGAGCGCGCCAAGTCGGTGGACGTGACCGACAAGGACGGCTTCTTTGTGGCCACCGTGCGGCTGGGCAAGGGGCAGTTCGAGATGACGCCCGCGGCCGAGCAACTGATGCAGCGCGTGACTTCGCTCTTTGAGCAGTATGTGAAGCTGCAGCAGTCGCTGAACTACGAGACGATCATCGCCACGGTGCGCATGGACGAGCCGGCCAAGCTGAGCGACACCATCGCGGCCAACCTGCAACTGGGCATCGAGGAGAAGCAGGAACTGCTGGCCATCTTCGATCCGGCGGCGCGGCTGGCGCGCATCGCCGACGTGCTCGACATCGAGATCGAAAAGCTGGATCTGGACCGCAACATCCAGTCGCGCGTAAAGCGGCAGATGGAGCGGGCGCAAAAAGAGTACTACCTGAACGAAAAGATCAAGGCCATCCAGAAGGAACTGGGCCGTGGCGAGAAGAGCGAGTTCGACGAACTGAAGAAGAAGATCGAAGCCGCCGGCATGCCCAAGGAGGTTTTGGACAAGGCGATCCAGGAGCTGAAAAAACTGGAAGCCATGCCGCCCATGTCGGCTGAGTCCACGGTGAGCCGCAACTACATTGACTGGTTGCTGGCGGTGCCGTGGAAGAAGAAGTCGAAGGAGACGCGCTCCATCGAGTTTGCCGAGAAGGTGTTGAACGAGGACCACTACGGGCTGGAAAAGATCAAGGAGCGCATCCTCGAATTCCTGGCAGTGCGCCAGTTGGTGAAGAATCCCAAGGGCTCGATCCTGTGCTTCGCCGGACCTCCGGGAGTGGGCAAGACCTCGCTGGGCATGTCGATTGCAAAAGCCACGGGACGGAAGTTTGTGCGGCTCTCGCTGGGCGGCGTGAGGGACGAGGCGGAGATTCGCGGGCACCGGCGCACCTACATTGGCGCGCTACCGGGCCAGATCATCCAGCACATGAAGCGCGCGGGCACCAAGAATCCGGTCTTCCTGCTGGACGAAGTGGACAAGATCAGCTCGGATTTTCGCGGCGATCCGGCCTCGGCGCTGCTTGAGGTGCTGGACCCGGAGCAGAACACCACCTTCCAGGATCACTATCTGGATGTGGACTACGATCTTTCGCAGGTGCTGTTTGTGGCCACGGCCAACGTGATGCACACCATTCCGGCTCCGCTGCAGGACCGCATGGAAGTGCTGCGTCTGCAGGGCTACACGGAGCAGGAAAAGCTGGAGATCGCCAAGCAGTACCTGGTGAAAAAGCAGCGTGAGCAGACCGGGTTGAGCGAGAAGAACATCGTCTTCAAGGACGAGGCGATTCTTGAGATCATCCGCTACTACACGCGCGAAGCCGGCGTGCGCAGCCTGGAGCGCGAAATCGGCAACGTCTGCCGCAAGGTGGCGCGGCGCGTGGTCAAGAACGGCGCCAAGCACAAGGAAGAGATTGCCGCCGCCAACGTGAGCGAGTTCCTGGGCGTGGCGCGGTATCGCGACTCCGAGGTGCACGAGAAGAACGAGATCGGCCTGGTGACCGGCCTGGCGTGGACCGAGGTGGGCGGCTGCATCATGACCACCGAGGTGCAGGTGCTGGACGGCAAGGGCAAGCTGACCATCACCGGCCAACTGGGCGATGTGATGCAAGAGTCGGCGCAGGCGGCGCTGAGCTACATACGCGGCCGTGCGCAGGCATTGGGCCTGAGCCGCGAATTCTACCGCAACCTCGACATTCATCTGCACGTGCCGGAGGGAGCCATCCCCAAGGACGGGCCGTCGGCCGGCATCACCATGGCCACGGCGCTGGCCTCGGCGCTCAGCCGGATTCCGGTGCGGCGCGACCTTGCCATGACCGGCGAGATCACGCTGCGCGGCAAGGTGCTGCCCATCGGCGGACTGAAAGAGAAGCTGCTGGCCGCCCTGCGTGCCGGCATCTTCGAGGCGATTCTGCCCCTGGCGAATGAGAAAGACGTTGCCGAGTTGCCGGAGAATATCAAGAACTCCATGAAGCTGCACTTTGTGGATTCGATGGATGAGGTTCTGGCGCTGGCTCTGGAAAGCCCGCTGCCCGGGCTGAAGGCCGAGGCTGAAGCTGTGGCGAACGTGCCTCCGGTGGGAATCGCCGAGGCGACGCAGACAGCGCAGTAAACCAGTTCTCAGTAGCACAAATCGGCGGCCGACCTGCATCGCAGGTCGACCGCTTTCGTTTTGGTGCACATTCCAGAGCAGAATCGGAGTAACCGCGCTCTTGCTGAGGGCCGGGAAGAGGGCATTTTCTCGGGAAAAGACCACTCGCGAGCATTGCCACAGGGTATGGCTACTCCGATTTTGCTATAACCGCAACAACAAGTACGCGGCGAGGGTGGGCGCCCGGCGCGGTCAGGCGGGGAAAGACTAGCTGCCAGCCTGGAGTTTTTCGCGGGTAAGGTCGTTCCAGTTGGCGATGGCTTCCGGCATGGGCGGACTGGCGATGCCGGGAGCCACGCTGTCAATCACCGACTGCGGATCGACCACGCCCTGCCGGTTGCGCAGTACGCCCTTGATCCAGCCAACGGCGGCCAGCCCCTGCTTTCCAGTAAACGTCTGCTCGATGTAGAACCAGCGGTCGTCCCAGCAGATCATGCGCGAGGTAATGGTGAAGCGCGCAAACAGCGGCAGCGAGCGCCGGTAGGTGATCCAGATGGCGCCCACCATGGGCTGCCAGCGCGACTGCACAATGTGCTCCAGCAGCCGGGTGCGCGCCAGCAGATGGGTCCGCGCGTAGTCCATCAGGCTCAGGTAGCGGGCGTTGTTCATATGCAGATTGATGTCGATGTCGTTGGGCAGAACGCGGAAGCGGATGCTGTCCTCATCGAGAATTCCCAGCCGCGGCAGCGGGCGCAGGTGTTCCCGAATGGCCAATGCGGGGATACGAACGAAACTGATGAAGTGGGACACGGCACGCTCCCTGCTCTCAGTCTAAAGGAGTTTTGCGGAGCGCCCGCGCACCGTGCGGACTGGGCCTGTTTGCGGCCCCTTGGGCGGATGCTCACGCGGCAGGCTGCAACTGGCGCGGGCCGCGCTGGATCGGCGACAATGCTCTTGCCATGAAAAATTTTACGCGCCGCACGTTCCTTTCGACTGCCACAGCCGCCGCACTTGCCGCAGCCGCCCCATCCGGGTTCGCCGCCCGCCATAGCTCCGCGCGTCCCGCTCCGGGCGCACCCAAACGCAAGCGCGTCTTTGTGGGTTCGCTCACGCCGGATGGTCTGTTGGCGTTTCACTGGGACCCGATCGCGGCCTCTCTGACGCCCGCCGGAGTTGCGGCACAAGTGCCCAAAGTGGCGTGGATTGCTGCCTCGGCTACCTGTGAATATCTTTTTACCGCCTCCGAACTGGACACTTTCAACGGCAAGCCCACGGGCGAGGTGGCCAGCTTCCGCCAGTTGCATGGCGAACTGACGCAGGTCTCGGCCGTCAACGCCGCCGGCATCGGCACCTGCCACGTTGCGCTCGACCGCACGGGCCGCGTGCTGATTGCGGCTGACTATGGTGGCGGCAGCGCCGCCAGCTTCCGAGTGAAGGCCGGCGAACTCAGCGAGGCCGTCTGGACCGAGCGCTACACCGAGCACGGCCCCAACGCCGACCGGCAGACGGCGGCTCATGCGCACTTTGCATCGTTCTCGCCCGACAACCGTTTCGCCTACATCAATGACTTGGGCGGCGACTCGATCCACATCTACAAGCTGAACGCCGTGACCGCCAACCTGACCCCGGCGGGCATCTATCGCGGCGCGCCCGGCTCCGGGCCGCGCACCCTGCACTTCCACACCAACAACCGCACGGCCTATTGCGTGAACGAACTCGCTTCGACCGTGGATGTGCTGGACTGGAGCCGCGCCGACGGCAGCCTAACCCTCGTGAAGCACATCAACCTGCTGCCCGACGGCGCCACTGGCCCCACGCGCGCCTGCGACACCGTGATCGCGCGCGATGGCCGCTTTGTCTACTTTGCCAACCGCGACCACGACTTCATCTACGCGTTCAAGGCCGACGCGAAGACGGGCGAACTGACGCCGATGAAGCGCTCCAGTTGCGGCGGAAAGACGCCGCGCAACTTCGTTCTGGACCCCACCGAACACTGGATGCTGGTGGCCAATCAGGACTCGAACCAGATCGCGGTGTTTGCGCGCAACCCCGAGACCGGCGAACTGGCCGAAGAGTGCAAGACCTACGACGTGCCCGCGCCCATGCGGATTCTGTTCACATAGGCCGCGCGCGTCTGTTCGCCGGAGCCGTTCGTGCCCCATCCATTTCGCGGGTCGTATCGCGAAATGGGTGGGAAGGCACCAGCCTCCCCAGCCCCACAAAATCTCTTCTGAAGCATTTCCACAATAATGAATATCAGGCTAGCTCCGGCCTCACGGCTCAACGAACAGACGGACACCGTTCTGTAACAAGGCACGGCTTTACAGGCTGCGGAAAAACCCTCGCCAAACAGGCTTTGTAACAGGGCCCGACTTCAGTCGGGCCGATAAACCACCTGGAATCAGCGGGGCTTTAGCCCCTGAGGGAAGTTTCTCAGACTCTGCGATGGCAAACATGCCTTTTCCCGCAGCCTGTTCAGCCCCTGCATCGATGCAAATTGCTGAAACAAAACATCGCAGGGGCTAAAGCCCTCCTTCATCTTGCTTGCAACCGGCCCGGCTAAAGCCGTGCCCTGTTACAAAGCAAGAGGCCTGATCGATGAATCGAAAACGCTGTAGCCGCAAAAACAACTACGCGGCGAGGGTGGTGCACCCGGCTCCACCCCACGGACGAAGACCTGTCCGCGGGGACCCTGGGGCACGCGGAGCGTTGCCGGGATTTACCTGCCCTTGAACTCGGCCGGGCGCTTCTCAAAGAAGGCGCGGATGCCTTCCTGATAATCCTCGCTGTCGTAGACCTCGCGGCGCATGGCCTGCACACGCTCAAAGGTTTCCGGCCCGAGGTTGTGGTGGATGGAGAGCAGGCGCAGCTCTTCCTTCAGAAGCGAGATGACCAGCGGCGAGTTGCGCGCGATCTGTTCGGCGATGGTGCGGGTTTTGGCCTCGAGTTCGGGGCGCGGCACCGCATAGCTGACGATTCCCTGGTCCACCAAGCGCTTGACGGGAATGGGCTGCGCGGTGAACAGCATCTCCTTGCAGAGCGGAATGCCGCCGGTGTTCAGGAAGTTCTGCACGCCGGAGATGTTATAGGGCATACCCAGGCGGGCAGGGGTCACGGCGAAGGTGGAATCGTCGCCGGCAACGATCAGGTCGCAGCTCATCACCAGCTCGCAGGCGCCGCCCCACACGCTGCCTTCCACCATGGCGATGACCGGGGCGGGAAACATCTCAATGGTGCGGATCACGCGCCGCAGGGGATCGTTGTAGGTGAGCGGGTCGCGGCCGTTGGTGGGCAGTTCGCGCACGTCGTGGCCGGAAGAGAAGACCTGCACGCCGGCAGCGGCGCGTAAAACCACGGCGCGAGCCTCCTCCTGCCGCAACTCGGCCAGAGCGATGCAGAGTTCCTCAATCAGCTCCGAAGTCAGGGAGTTCCGCTTGCGCGGGTTGTTCAGGGTGATGACCCCGATCTTGTCCTTGAGTTCAACGTTGACGAGCGGCAGTGAGCTTTCCATGGACCGATTCCTTCCGGCAAGGAGCGTGCAAGCCCTCAAGCCGGTCCAGTGTAGCCCGGAGTCCCTCGTGAATCTGTGAGCTACAGCAGGGGAGATTCCCACAGAGCGCCGTCAGCCGGCCTTTTCCACAACCGCTTTTGACAGGTTGCGCGGCCGGTCCACGTCCACGCCGTGCTCCAGCGCCATGAAGTAGGCAAAGAACTGTAAAGGCACCACTTCCAGCAGAGGCAGCAGATACTCCGACGCGCCGGGAATGGCGACGCAGTCCGTAGCCAGCGCGGCCACCTCGCTGTCGCCTTCGTTGGCCAGCGCAATCACCTTCGCGCCCTGCTGCTTCATGTCGGCCAGCAGTTGCAGTGTCTTCTCGTAGCGCACCACGGAAGCTTCCAGGCCGTGGTCCACCGTGGCCAGCACCACCAGCGGCACGCTGTCGCTGACCAGCGCATTTGGCCCATGCTTCAGCTCGCCCACCGGATAGCCCTCGGCGTGCACATAGGAGGCTTCCTTCAGCTTCAGCGCGCCTTCGCGGGCGATGGCGTAGTGGATGCCGCGGCCGAGGTAAAGGAAGGTGACGGCGGAACGATATTTTGCCGCCAATGCGGCCATCTGGGCGCGCCAGCCTTCCAGCGCCTTCTCCATCTGCCCGGGCAGGGCTACCAGATCACCGGCGCGCGCCGCCAGGGCGTTCGCGTCCATGCGGCCCAGGCGAACCGCCTCATAGAGCGCCAGCAGATAGAGGACCGCGAGCTGGCAGGTGAAGCTTTTGGTGGCCGGAATGGCCTTTTCCCGTCCGGCAGCCAGAGGCATGGAGACGTCGGCCTCGCTGGCCATGGTCGAGTCCGGCACGTTGGTGATGGCCAGTGTTTTGTGGCCCTGGCGATGTGCTTCGGTCAGCGCCGCCATGGTGTCGCTGGTCTCGCCCGACTGCGAGAGCACCAGCACGCTGGGATGGCGCAGATCCAGGCCGCCGCGGCAACTGTACTCACTGGCGTACTCCACATCGACCGCCAGTCCGCACAGGTCTTCGAGCAGAATCTCCCCATAGAGGCCGCTGTGGCGGCTGGAGCCGCTGGCGGCGATCAGGACTTCGCCGGCCGGGTTCGGCCAGCCCGCCAAACGCCGCGCGACCTCCGGCTTCAGCCGGTCGCCGTCCAGGTAGAGCGCCAGCGTACGCCGCAGGGCTTCAGGCTGCTCAAACATCTCGCGGATCATCTCATGAGGGAAATTCTGCATGGCGGTCCATCCCATCCTCGGGCCAAAATCGGCCAATTTCTCGTCCAATAACGATCATAACTCTTCAATACGATCATTTTATTGAACGAATTCTGAATTTATGTCCTCCCGTGACCCTACAATAACTTCTGACGGCCGATGCTGATCCGGCTGCCCTGATGCCATGTCCGAGACTCTCAATCGCCGATCCGAGCAAATTCTGAAGCTTCTGCTGCGCACCGGCAGCGCCACCATCGAGGAGATTCTGGCCGAGGCCGGTTCGTCGGCCCCCAGCATCCGCCGCGACCTGGCGCGCCTGGAGGGCAGGGGACTGATCCGCCGCACCCACGGCGGCGCTACGCTGGTGGAACCGCTGCTCTACGAGCCGTTTCGCTACGACACCTCCTTTCTGGCGCGCGAGCAGCGCTTCGCCGCCGAAAAGCGCCGCATCGGCCTGGCCGCCGCCGAACTGGTGAAGCCGGGCGAGACGATCGGGCTGACGGCCGGCACCACTACCACCCACATTGGCCGCAGCCTGCGCCACCGCGAAGACATACAGGTGGTCACCAACGCCATCAACATCGGCATGGAACTGTGCAACCAGCCGGGCATCCGCACACGCATGACCGGCGGGGTGGTTCCGTGGACGTGGTCCTTCTCGCTGACCGGCGCGGCCGCGCTTAGCTTTCTGGACGATGTGTTCATGGACAAGGTTTTTCTGGCGGTGACGGGCTTCGACGCGGAGCGCGGCGCAACGACCCTGGAGCCGGAGGAGGCGCTTGTCTTCCGGAAGATGCTGAAGCAGTCGCGCGAGGCCATTGTGGTGGCGGACGCCAGCAAGCTGGGCCGTGTGAGCCAGGCCATCATCTGCCCGGCGGCGGAGATTCACCTGCTGATTACCAGCGCCTCTGCAACGGCGGAAGCCCTGGCTCCCTTTGAGCGGGCCGGCATCCGCATTCTGAAAGCCTAGCCATCTGGCGTAGGAGAAGTGTCACAGCTTCCCACCCATTTCGCGATAAGGCCCGCGAAATACATGGGGCACGGTGCAAAATGAGTCTGTCGCCGCGCGCCTCTCGCAGTGTTTTCCGCGGAATGGTAAAGTAAGTCCAGTTGCTCGCTACGCCCGTGCGAAAGTGGCGGAATTGGCAGACGCACCAGACTTAGGATCTGGCGGGGTAACCCATGGGGGTTCGAGTCCCCCCTTTCGCACCAAGACAGTTGTCAGTTGTCAGGGATCAGTGGTCAGTTCGCGGCGGCGTGCATTCTTCCCTATTCCCTATTGATCCGGCCCTCAAATACAAGCACCGTGCCCCATGTATTTCGCAGGTTTTTTCGCGAAAATGAATATCAAGCTAGCTCCGGCCTCACGGCTCAATGAACAAACGGACACCGTTCTGTAACAGGGCACGGCTTTAGCCGGGCCGCAAGAGCCCGTTTTTTTGATGGGGAGGGCTTCAGCCCCTGCATCGATGCATATTGTTGAAACAAAACATCGCAGGGGCTAAAGCCCTCGTTCATCTTGCTTGCAACCGGCCCGGCTAAAGCCGTGCCCTGTTACAAAGCAAGAGGCCTGATCGATGAATTGAAAACATGCCGGAGCTAACTTGACATTCATCTTCGCGAAATGGGTGGGAAGCCTGCACTCTATTCAACGGCCGGATCAATAGTCCCCAGTCCCTGCTGTTTGGCCCAGGCCATCACGTTGGCGGGCGCACGCTGGTTGCGCAACTCGTTGGCCATGAACTGCATGTACGGGTCAATGTGGTGGAAGAAGTGCTTGTAGCCGGCACAGAGATAATTGAGCCCGCGTTCTCCGTCTTCGGTCTTCAGGAAGCGGTGCTTGGGACACTCGCCGTTGCAGGCAAAACGCACATCGCACTCGCGGCAGGCGCGCGGCAGGGCCTTCTCCTTGGCCTCGCCAAATTTGATCTGCTGTGGCAACACGGCCAGTTGCGCCAGCGGCTTCTCGAGGATGTTGCCCAGCTTGTTTTCCGGATACACAAAGTGGTCGCAACTGTAGAGGTCGCCGTTGTGCTCAATGGCCAGCGCCGCGCCGCACTTGCGCGCGAAGACGCACAGGCTGGGGTCCATGCCCATCCAAGCCTCCAGCGCCACATCGAAGAGGTTGACGAAGACGCGCGCCACATCCTTGCGCACCCACTCGTCGAAGATGGTCTGCAGAAACACGCCCCATTGCAGCGAATCCACGGACCACTCGGAGACCTGCGTCTTGGGCGCATAGGGCTTTAGCAGCCGCAGCCCCTGCGGGTTGGGCTCTTCGGCCATCTCTTCCACGATGGGGATGAACTGCTGATACTGGCTGCCGATCTCCTTCAGAAAGCGGTAGACCTCCAGCGGATGCTGCGAGTTGAGCCGGTTGACGACGGTGAGCGTGTTGAACTCCACGCTGTGCTTCTTGAGGATGCCAAGCCCGCGCATGACGCGCGCATGTGTTGGCTGGCCGCCCTTGTCCACGCGATAGGCGTCATGCAACTCCGGCGGGCCGTCCATGGAGAGGCCGATGAGAAAGCTGTTGCGGGCCAGGAACTCGCCCCAGCGGTCGTCCAGCAGCGTGCCGTTGGTCTGGAAGGCATTCTGTATCTGCCTGCCGTCGGCGTACTTCGCTTCCAACTCCACAACCTTCTGGAAGAACTCCACACCCAGCAGCGTCGGCTCGCCGCCCTGCCATGCGAAGTTGACCACCGGCGTGGACTGGGACTTGATGTACTGCCGGATGTAGTTCTCCAGCAGTTCGTCGCGCATGCGGAAGTCTTTAGCGCCGCCGCCGTAGAGGTTCTCTTTCTCAAGGTAGAAACAATAGGTGCAATCCAGATTGCAGATTGGCCCCATTGGCTTTGTCATGATCTGAAAGTTGGGCATGGGAGCGCGATTCCTTTCCTGCCATTGTACGATCTGCGATGTTGCGTCGGCGCAGCGGCGCTAATGCGCGGCAATGGCGGCCGCGGAGTGGATCGCGGGGTGCGGGGCGGACCAGACCTGAAAACTGTTGACGAGGAACTGCCCGCCCAGAATCATCAGCCAGATCCACAGCGCATAGCGCAGCGGACGGCGCGGAACGCGGGCGCTGAGCAGGGTGCCGGCGATAGCGCCGAAGACGCCGCCGGCGATCAGCTCTATCAGCAGCGTTGGGTTGGACGAGTGAGAGAACCAGTTGACGCCGCTGCCCAGCACCGAAACCACAAAGCCGAAGAGGATGTCTGTACCGACGATCTGTGCAGGCGCCAGCGGAGTGAGGCTGAGCAGCGCCGCGCTGCCCAATGCTCCCGCGCCCGCGGAGGAGAAGCCCACCTCCGCGCCCACGGGGAACATGAGCCACGCGAGCAGCGGGCTGCGATCCCTGGGCTGCTGCGTGCGCCGCGCGGGACGCAGCGAGAAGAGAATCTGCCAGCCGGCTGTTGTGACCAGAATGAAGCCCAGCAGCGCATTCAGCAGATTCTGCGAGCCCGCCGTGACCAGATGCTTGAGCAACAGCGATCCGAGCAGTACGCCCGGCGCGCCGCCCAGCAGCATGAAGCCGAGCGTGCGCCAGGCAACGTTGCGGCGGGCAATCTGCGCCGGCACCAGGATAAGCTTTACCGCCGCGGAGAAGGTGAGCCCGATGCCAACCGCCACCGGGGCCGGAACGCCCAGGAACAGCACCAGCACTGGAACCGTGACAGTGCCCGCTCCTACGCCGGTGAGTGCGATGAAGAGCGCGATGAAGAATCCGATCAGAGAATGCATGAGGTGCGCCTCGTTTCCCTTGCCTGTGGCTTGGTTGATCCAGCCCAGGGGATAGGTGTGGTGCTATCCCACCCTTTCCGCAAAAAACGCGGAAAGGATGGGGCACGGAGTACTCAGTCCCCGGTTTCATGCCTTTCGCCGGATCATTCCTGCGCGGGTGCGGCTTCAATATGAATGCCGCACTCCACCTTGCGGCCGGCCCAACGTCCCGACCGAGGATCGTTCGGATCGAGCGGCAGACTGGTACATGGCTCGCAGCCAATGGACGAGTAGCCCTTTTCATACAGCGGCAACAGGGGAATGCCGAGTTGCTCGCACGCGTACCAGACGTCGCGCGTGGTCCACGCAGCCAGCGGGGCCAGCTTGAGCACCTGAGCGCCGCCGGGCAGATGGAAGATGGAGGACTCCTCCAGCGCGGCGCGGCTCTTGGCCTGTTCGCGGCGCAGGCCGGTGAGCCACACGCGATATTTGGCCACCGCCTTGAAGAGCGGCTCCACTTTGCGCAGGCCGCAGCAGCGGTCCGGCGCGGACTGGTAGAGGATGCCGAACTCCGACTCCTGCTGGGCCACGGTCTTTTCCGGCAGCAGGTTGATCAGGTTCAGGTTCCACTCGCGCGCGATGCGGTCGCGATACTCGTAGGTCTCGCGGAAATGGTAGCCGGTATCGAGAAACAGGATGGGGATTTGCGCATCGAGTTCGAGAGCCAGCTTGGCGAGGAGAACGTCCTCGGCCTGAAAGCTGCAGGTGAGGCAGACATCGCCCGCACCCTTGACTTCAGCCCTCAACGCCGCGCGCACCGCAGCGAGCTTTGCGCTTACTTCCTCATGGATTTCCGTTGTGCTCATCTACAGTCCCGCCCTTTCCGCATCGTGCAGAATCTTTTCCTGGCGCAGCAGGTGGAGTACAGCCGCCACCACTGCGGCGCGATTTACGCCGTCCACCAGCAGCTTGCGCTCTCCGACGCGCGCAAGCAGTTGATCGCTCTCTGTCTCAGTGGCTGCCAGCAGCAGCAAGCCGGCTTCGGCCTGCAGGCGCGTCAGAGTCTCCAGCAGGCCCGGCTGCCGGGCGAAGATGACGTCGCGGCGGTTCACGCGCTGCGTGACCACGCCGGTGGCAAAGAGCGAGCGCTCCACCAGATCGATCAACTCGGCGGAGCCCTCCAGTTCAAGCACGCCGCCCTGGTGGCCCCAGCGCGCGGCACGTTCCTGCGCCGTGACCGGGCCGGTAGCCTCAACGGATTCGTCCACGCCGTCCGAAGTGTCCGGCTCGACGGAGGAGATCATTCCCGCGCCGATGGTGCTGTTGGTGATGGGGTCGATCAGGATGAATGCGCCGGTGCCGCGGTTCTCGCCGTAGACATCGAGCGCGACGGGGCGCAGCAACTCCAACTGCACTTTGCCGATTCCGTTCATCTCCAGCGTTTCGGCCGGCTCATGCGCGAGCGTGGCAATGTTGGTGCGGTGCGCGATGGCGCGCACAAACGCAGGTGCCGTGTGGCTGGTGTGCTTGACCAGATAGCGCTTGTTGAGCGCGAGCGGCTTCTCGTCCATCCACACCAGGGAGGCGGTGAGATGGCGCGAGACCGTGGGTGTTGCATCGGACGCGGCGATCAGGTCGCCACGGCTGATGTCGATTTCGCGGTCGAGCACGAGCGTGACCGAGAGCGGCGCGCGCGCCTCGCGGAGATCGCCGTCGAAGGTGACGATGCGCGCCACCTTTGCCGTGCGGCCTGAAGGCAGCGCCGTGACGGCGTCGCCCACGCGAATCCTGCCCGAAGCGATCTGCCCGGCAAAGCCGCGGAAGGTGTGGTCGGGGCGCAGGACGCGCTGCACCGGGAAGCGGAAGGCCGCGTCGTGCGCGCCTTCGGAGGGCGGCAACTGCTCCAGCAGTTCCAGCAGCGAAGGGCCCGAGTACCAGGGCATCGCGCTAGTCTTATGCACGATGTTGTCGCCCTTGAGCGCGCTGACGGGGACAAAGATGGCGTCCACAGGGTTGCCCGTGTCCGCGGCGATGCGGTCGAGCACCGCGCGGAAGTCAACTTCAATGGCGCGGTAGGCCGCTTCGTCGTAGCCGATCAGGTCCATCTTGTTGACGGCTACCAGAAGGTGCCGCACACGCAGCAGCGAAGCGATGAAGGCATGACGCCGCGACTGGATGAGTACGCCCTTCGAGGCATCGATGAGCACCACGGCTGCGTCTGCCGTGGATGCGCCGGTGGCCATGTTGCGCGTGTACTGCTCGTGGCCGGGCGTGTCGGCGATGATGAATTTTCTCTTGGAGGTTGAGAAATAGCGGTACGCCACATCGATGGTGATGCCCTGTTCGCGCTCGGCGCGCAGGCCGTCGGTGAGCAAGGCAAAGTCGATCTGGCCCGGAGCCGTGGTGCCCTTGCCTTCGATGGAGCGCACCTGGTCTTCGTAGACGGACTGCGTGTCGTAGAGCAGGCGGCCGATCAGCGTGCTTTTGCCGTCGTCCACACTGCCCGCGGTGGAGAAGCGCAGAAGGTCCTTGCCGCGCTCGCGCGCCAGAAACTCTTCAATGGAAAAATCGGGAGCCGCGATGGTTGCCATTTAGAAATATCCCTCCCGCTTCTTCAGCTCCATGGAGCCTTCCTGGTCGTGGTCGATGACGCGATTGGCCCGCTCGGAGGAGCGGAAGGAGATCAGTTCGGCGATGATCTCCGGGATCGTCTCAGCATCCGAGCGGATTGCGCCGGTACAGGGGCTGCAACCAAGCGAGCGCAGGCGCGACTTGACCATCTGCGGCTGCTCGCCCAGGCGCGCCACAAAGGCTTGTTCGATGGGCAGCAATGACTCGCCACGCACATACATGGGCCGCTCTTTGGCGAAGTAGAGATCGACGACGGGGATGTTTTCCTCGTGGATGTACTGCCAGACGTCCATCTCCGTCCAGTTCGACAAGGGGAAGACGCGGATGCTTTCGCCCGGATGGACGCGCGCGTTGTAGAGGTTCCACAACTCGGGCCGCTGGTTCTTGGGGTCCCACTGGCCGGCAGTGTCGCGGAAGGAGTAGATGCGTTCCTTGGCGCGCGATTTTTCCTCGTCGCGCCGCGCGCCGCCAAAGGCCGCGTCGAAGTTGTAGTGTTTGAGGGCGTCGAGCAGTGCCTGCGTCTTCAGCAGGCCGCAGCAACGCTTGGTGTCGAGCGCAATGGGATTGGTCCCGGCGGCGATGGCCGGCTCGTTGCGCCACACCAGCAGTTCCGCGCCGATCGACTTCGCCATTTGGTCGCGAAACTCGATCATCTCGCGGAACTTGAAGCCGGTATCCACGTGGAGCAGCGGAAACGGAATGGGCGCTGGATAGAAGGCCTTCTGCGCCAGCCGCAGCATCACCGACGAGTCCTTGCCGATGGAGTAGAGCATGACCGGCCGCTCGAACTCCGACGCAACCTCGCGCAGGATGTGAATGCTCTCAGCCTCCAGCAGCTTCAGATGGCTGAGCCGCTCGACCGATGGAGCTGTGACTTGCAGGGATACATCGCGGACTGCGCTTGCGTCTACCGGCATCGATACCTCGTTCGCTAGGGGAAAGGGGAAGCTAGCTGAACGCCGGTACAGATAAGACTCTCCCGGCTGAATCAGCTACGGGGGCGTCTTCTGAAGTCTTTCAGGAAGATTGGAGATTAGCGTGCGCACCCGTCGAAGATATTCGACAGGCGACAACAAGAACGGAGTTGGGGAATGCGGACCATTTATGTCCTAAATATAGCAAAGGGCCGCCCGTCGCGCAATAGGGGCGCGGAGTCCGTGCCGGGCGGCGACAAATGAATACGGCCATCGCGCTTCCCCACCCTACGACACGAACAAAGACGCCGCGAGGCTCCACCCCACGGACGAAGACCTGTCCGGGGACCCCGGGGAAGGGCACCCGGAGATCGTTTGTCTTCATTCACCGAATCAATTGTTCCTGGCGCGAATCCGATTGAGGAGCGCCATCAAGCGCTCTGCCACCGCGGGGTTTTCGGCGGCTACGTCGCGCGTCTCGCCGGGATCGGCTTCCAGATCGTATAACTCGCGCTTGCCTTGGGTTGCGCTGCCCGGCCTGGTCAGGTCCAGCAGCTTCCATCGGCCTTCGCGAATTGCCGTGCGCTGAACTGCGTCTGCCTCGACGAGCGTCGTGCGGCCCTGCTCGGAGACGCCCATCAGAACCGCGCGCAGGTTCTGGCTGTCGAAGTCCGTGGCGTGGGGCACGTCCACGCCTGCCACAGCAGCCAGAGTGGCCAGCATGTCGGTCTGGCTCAGCACCGCACTCGACACGCCGGCGGGAATCTGCCCTTTCCAGTAGGCGATGAAGGGAACGCGCGTTCCGCCCTCGTAGAGCGAGTATTTGCCGCCGCGCAGCTTGCCCGAGGGCGTGTGCCCGTTCAGGTTCTCCACCGAGCCGTCGGCGTAGCCGTCGTCCACCACGGGGCCGTTGTCGCTGGTGAAGAGCACCAGGGTGTTCTCCATCAGTTTGTGGCGTTCCAGCGTATCCAGCACCTGGCCGACCGTCCAATCCAACTGCTCGATCACGTCGCAACGCACGCCGCAGCGGCTGTGGTCGGCAAACTTGCCGTTGGGCATGCGGGGTACATGGATGTCGCTGGTGGCCAGATAGAGGAAGAAGGGCTGGGCGTGGTGCTTGTCAATGAATGCAGTGGCCTTGCCTGCGAGAGTGGCGGCCATCTCCTCATCGACCCAGCGGGCTTTTTTGCCTCCGCTCATAAAGCCGATGCGGCTGACGCCATCCACGATGGTGCCGTCGTGGCCTTCGCTCAGCTTCATCTTCAGCAGGTAGGGCGCATCGCTGCCGGTGGGGTCGTCGCCGACCAGCTTCTTGTAGCTGACATGGATGGGGTCCTTGGGGTCGAGCCCCACCACGCGCCCGTTCTCCACATAGACGCAAGGCACGCGGTCGGCTGTGGCCGGCAGGATGAACGACTCGTCGAAGCCGACCTCGCGCGGGCCGGGCTCGATCTCTCCGTTCCAGTCGATTGCGCCACGCCCCAGGCCCAGGTGCCACTTGCCCACGCAGCCGGTGGCATAGCCCGCCTGCTGCAGCAGCCGAGGCAGCGTAACCTGCCGGTCCGCAAATAGCAGCGCAGCATCGCCGGGCAGAATCTGCGCATCGCGCCTGCGCCAGGCGTACATGCCGGAGAGGATGGCGTAGCGCGATGGCGTGCAGACCGAAGAGTCGGAGTGCGCATCGGTAAAGCGGCGGCCTTTCTGCGCCAGCCCGTCGATATGCGGCGTACGCGGCAGCCTTGCGCCGTAGCAGCCCAGGTCGCCGTAGCCCACGTCGTCGGAGAGAATCAGAACGATGTTCGGACGCGGCTTTGTTTCTGGCTCGGCAAGCGCGGAGAGCACTCCGCTGTTGTGCGCCCAGAGCGCCGCCATGGCCGCGGCGCTGCCCTTCAAGAAACCTCTGCGTCCTCTCGTGTTCATCTTTCCATCCTCCGGCCGCATCTGCGCTGCGCGCTCACGATCCATAACAACCAGCGGCCATTGTAGCTTTCGCACCGGGGCTCTGTCGGCTACCATCGAAGGAGCCCATGCCCGCAAAGTCAAAGCTCGGACAGAACTTCCTGAACGATCAGGACGCCATTGAACGCATCGCATCCTCGCTGGGCGATTTGACCGGCCGCACCGTGGTCGAAATCGGACCCGGGCTTGGCGCGATTACCGAATCGCTGGCCGCGCGCGCCGGCCGCCTGATCGCCGTGGAATACGACCATCAACTGGCGCTGCGGCTGCGCGTTCGTTTTGGCGACCGCATTGAGGTGGTGGAGCAGGACGTGCTGAAGTTCGACTTTGCGGCGGCAGCGGCAGAGGCCGGCCAGCAATTGTCGGTGATCGGCAACCTGCCGTACTACATCACATCGCCGATTCTGCTGAAGCTGGCCGAGAGCCAGGCCGCGCTGGATGTGGCTGTGCTGATGGTGCAGCGCGAGGTGGCAGAGCGCGTGTGCGCAGCGCCGGGCTCGCACGACTACGGCGTGCTTTCGGTCTCCGTGCAGATGTACGGGCCCACGCAGCAGCTCTTCACGCTGCCGCCGTCGGCATTTACTCCGCCGCCGGAGGTGCACTCCACTGTTTTTCGCTGGCGCTTTGCGCCGCGCTTCGCGGAACTCGGCGTGGAAGAAGCACCGTTTCTGCGTCTCACGCGCCTGGCCTTTGCGCAGAAGCGCAAGACGCTTTCGAACAACCTGCGCGCGGCGGGGATCGAGCCTTCGGTTGCGGCCGAGGCTATTGCCAAGGCCGGTCTGGACCCACTGGCGCGCGCCGAGACTCTGCCGCTGGCGGCTTTCGCGGCGCTGTGCAAGATCTTGCAACAGGCGCAGGCGCTCTAGAATCTGGGCCGCAGCGCATCTTCTTCAGCGGCGCGGGGCCAGGGGAATGCGCAGTACGATCCGGTCGCCGGTGCGCGCCAGTAGCTGCGTAAACGAGTCCGCGCCGATGGGCTCCACGGAGCGATAACGGCTATTGAGCGCCTGCACCGCACCGTGCAGCGAGGCTCGCGCATCGCCGGGCACTGCGAAGCGGACGCGCACATCCGGCTGTCCGTCTCCGTCCAGGTCGATCAACTCATCCACATTCGACGGCAGGCCGGAAGCCGGCGAGAACACGACCTGCACAAATGGGCCGCCGCGCTGCAACAACCGCGGCTGCACCGGCTCGTAGACGCTGACCAAATATCCGTTGCGCGTGAACGAGCGCGCCACGGTTCCGCCTGTGTACACCTCGTCCACACGCAAGCCGGCATGTGCCACGGCCTGGGTGATGCCGCCCATCAGGACGAACGGAACCAGCGCGGCAATCGCCAGCGTCAATGCCGCTCCCACATAACCCGCCACCGCCAACCAGCGTTTGCGCATTGCACCGCCTCCGCTCACTTCGGAATCACGAAATGGATCATTGTCGCCAGGGAATTGGCGAGGACACTGCCGCCAAACATGGTGGCCATGGCCCACGCGCCATATAGAAACAGCAGCCGCGCGCGCTCCGGCTTTGCGGTCAACGGCGTTCCCTTCACGTGCCAGACCGCCGCGTCCTTCTTGCAACTATCCACACATGCGCCGCACTTCATGCAGTTCAGCAGGGTCTTTCCTTCGTGGACCGACTCGGCGGTGATCGCCATCGTTGGACATGCGTGCAAGCAGAGGCCGCAGTCCACACATTTTTGCCGGTCGAAGCGAATCTCGAAGACGTTGATCTTGTTGAAGAGGGACTGAAATGCGCCGAACGGGCAAAAGAAGCCGCATTGCGTCCGCTTCTTTGTGAGCAGCGGCAGGGCCACGACCAGCACCAGGAAAAGGGCGACAAAGATCGCCATCTGCGCGGCCGTTTCCACATTGCGCACGGCGGCAAACTCGGTGACCGTCTTGAACGGGCAAAGCCAGGTGCAGTAGACGGGTTCGAATAAGGCCGCCGAAAGCAGCACGACGGCCAGCAGCACGGCCCACGGTACGAGCCGCAGCCTCGGGTCGAGACTGCGGATTTTGGCGCGCTTGGGGAACGCGGCGAAGCCTTCCTCGATGCCGCCGAAGAAGCAGGCATAGGCGCACCATGCCTTGCCCAGCACCAGCGTCATGGCCAGCCACAGCCCGATCATCACTGCTATCGAGTGCGGATTGCTGGCCGTGGGCAGGATGGAGCCGGGAAAGACCAGCGTTCGCGTGAGCGCAGCGGGCACGATCAGCATGGGGATGACCATGAAGCAGAAGGGCGTATCGCCGGAGACCATGCGCTCGATGGGGATGCTCATGGAGCCGCGCGCCGCCAGCAGCGCGGCAATGAAACCCACCGGGAACAACATGCCCAACGCGACAAAGAAATACCTGCGCCAGCGATAGGTGGTTCCCGTGCGCATCATCTGGTAAAAGAGCGCGGTCATGAACACCGCCACCACGGCCCCACTGGCGCGGGCTACGCCGCTGGCGTGCAGGAACGCCGGCGTGAACATGAGCAGCGACCAGAGCGCCATGGGCAGAGTGAGCAGCAGCGACCGGCCCACACCGCGAAAGGCAGCCGGACGCACCGGGACAGAAGAACTAGCCATAGACGATCCTCTCGATCAGAATGAGAAGCCCGGAAAACCCATACCAGCAGGCCAGCAGGATAGCGGCGATTCTTGCCACGGTGACGACCGCCGGTGTGCGCCGCACCAGCCCCAGAGAGAGAAACGGCAGAAACCATACCGCGGTTCCCACAAAAAACACGGCAAAGAACAGCAGCGATGCGGAGAGCGAGGCAAGTTGCGCCGCGCGCACCCCCGCCACCAGAAACGGCGGGCAGAAGTTGATGCCCGTCAAAAAGCCCAGCGCCAAGGCTCCTCGCGGCGGGCTGGCTGGCTGAGCGCCAATCTGGACCAGCGGCTGCGATTGCCCGGCAACGGCACGGCGTCTGCGCGGCCACCCGGTGGCGAAGGCCGCCAGGGAAAGCGCCAGCAATACCTGCACGGCGCCCAGCAGCCACGAGCGGCCCGTCCATGCCCTTGGAATTGCCGCCCCCGCCAGCCAGACAGCCGCGCCGAACAGCAGATACCCGGCCAACCGGGCCCCCAGAAACAGCCCCAACTGCCGGCTGTGCCCACGTACGCCGCCGGGCTGGGCCAGTATCCAGGGCAGCACCACCGGTCCGCAGGTGGCCACGCACACCGGCCCGGTTGCAAATCCCAGCGCAAGCGCTTCGCCTGCGCTGGCCGATAGCGACAGCAGCGTCATGTACCGCAAAGCGTAGGCCCGTTCCCTGTTGGCCAGCGGTGAGCGCGGTCACGGCGTGCGCTTTGCGGCCAGAGCCCGAGCGCGTAATCTAGACTGGTTGGCATTTCGTCCGCCGGGCCGGCAAAGGCCGCTTCCGGCATTTCTGGAATCCGCCCGATCCTACGGCGCATCGAGTAGTCAGGAACCGCATGAATCCGACCGAACCGAACCATCCATCGCGCTCATTTGAAGAGACCTTGGGCAGCGCCCGGCGCACCATGCTGATGAGCGAGATCTTGAAACTCGCCATGGACAGCTTCAGCGCCAGCAAGACCAGGTTCGCCCTGACGGCGCTCGGCATGGTCATCGGCACCGCCTCGGTGATCCTGGTGGTCACCATCGGCATGACCGGCAAGCACTATATCCTCGAGCAACTGCAGAAGATTGAAACCAACTCCGTCGAGGTCGAGTACAAGGGCGGCGGTCCCTCGGCCAGCGAGCGCATCCGCTACACCGACTACATGACCCGCGAGGACGAGAAGGCGGTGGTTTCGCAACTGCCCGGCGTGATGTACTCCTCGCCGGTGATGGACATGCACGAGCGGATCAGCTTCGGCGGCGGCGTAATGAAAGATACGCTGATCCTGGGCGTCAGTTCGCAGTACCAGTTCATCCGCAATCTGGTGATTCTTTCCGGACGCTTCCTGGACGATACCGACGAGGCCACCCACATGAAGTGCGCCGTGGTTTCAGACTCCTACGCCAAGGAGCGCTATGGCAGCGACGACGCGGCCGTGGGCCAGACCTTCGAGATCAGCGGCATCCCATTTACGGTGATCGGCGTCTTCAAGCTGTCGGTGGACGACTTCGGCGAGTCGGAGATTGCCGACCAGACCATCCTGATCCCCTATTCCGTGGTCCGCTACTTCACGGGCACCGAGCGCGTGAACCAGATCTACTTCTCCATGCACACCATGGACGAGGTGCCGGCCGCCGCGCCGGAGATCGTACGCATCATCAAGAGCCGCCATCGCGCCAACTCCGTTTATCAGGCGCAGACGATGAAGGAGATGCTCACCATCGCCTCCAATATCGCCAACATCATCACGGGCGTGCTGGTGCTGGTGGCCGCGGTCACGCTGGCCGTGGGCGGCGTGGGCATCATGAATATCATGCTGGCCAATGTGCGCTCCCGCATCCGGGAGATCGGCATCCGCAAGGCTTTGGGGGCAACTTACCGGGAGATACGTCTGCAATTCCTCACCGAGGCCATCCTGATTTCGCTGGCCGGAGGCGTAGTGGGCACCATCCTGGGCATGGCCGTACCGCTGTCGATCCGCTTTTTCACCGACTACGACCTGCCCATCTCGCCGTGGTCGGTGCTGATCGCGCTGACCTCGGCGACGGCGGTGGGCGTGATCTTCGGCACGGTTCCGGCCACGCGCGCCGCTCAACTGAACCCGGTCGAGGCCCTCAAGTATGAGTAGGGAAGGGGCCGGCGAACCCAGCAAGCCCGAGAGCAGGCCCGGCGACGAGCAGGAGGAACACCGGGGCCCCAGTTTGGCTCTGCTCTACAGCCTGGCGGCGCTGGCTCTGGCTGCCGCGATCGGCTTTGCGCTGCTGATTGTTTTTCCGTTTTACCAGCGTTCGCGCTGAAAGCTTTGCCCGTGCGGGGCTTCCATTGACCCCGACCGTCGTTTAGCGATAGAATCGTAGAGTTTGGCGATGCACCCTTTCGAGGGTGTGCGGGACTATTGTGGATTGACCGCCTAGCGGCGTGTGTGCGTCCCTGCCCGATGCAGTTTTTCCTGTATCCGCCCCAACCGAGCACACGATATGAGTTTGATGCACCTGGACGAACCCAGCGTGCTGGAGGATTTGTCATGTACGCAGTGATTCGCACCGGTGGCAAGCAGTATCGCGTCGCGCCCGGCGATGTGGTCAAGATTGAGACGGTTCCGACGGAAGACCAGACGATCGAGTTCAGCGACGTTCTGGCCGTCAGCGGCGAGCCCGGCACGGTAGCCAAGCCATCGACCGCCAAAGTAACCGCCGAAGTTCTCGGCGAAGGCCGCGGCGACAAGATTCTCGTCTTCCACCTCAAGCGCAAGAAGCAGTACAAGAAGCTTCAGGGGCACCGTCAGAACTTTACCGAGGTGCGCATCAAGGCCATCGAGGCCGACGGCGTGACCTACACCGCCGCCAGCTAAGGCGCGCGCACTCACTCTTCAGAAGGGAAATCGGCTATGGCACACAAAAAAGGCGGAGGCAGTTCAACTAACGGACGCGACTCCAACGCTCAGCGGCTCGGCGTGAAGGCATTCGCCGGCCAGATCGTCACCGGCGGCACCATCATCATGCGCCAGCGCGGCACCCGCATCAAGCCGGGCGTCAACGTCGGCATCGGCTCGGACGACACCCTGTTCGCCAAGGTGAGCGGACGCGTGAAGTTCAGCGACCACGGCAACCGCGGACGCTTTGCATCGATCGAGACCATCGCGGAGTAACTCCGCACAGACCCCAACAAAAAAGCCACGGCACGCGCCGTGGCTTTTTTGTTGGGGTCTGTGTCCCCTGTTCCCTATTCCCCGCCTTTACGACTCCGACTTGCGATCCTTCAGATTCCGCGCCAGCACCTTCTCGACGACGTTCTCGACGTCGGTGAGGAAGAATCCGTTGGAGGGCTGCTGCACGGCCACCTGGGTACCTGTGTAGCCCAGGGCCGAGGCAATCTCGTTCCAGCGATAGACCGGTGAGCTGACTGGAACCATCACGGGCTTTCGCTCAGGTTGAGGGAGAACCGAGTAAAGAATCCAGAGGCAATAGGTCAGCAGAATGACAGACTCGGAAATAAACTGCCACGAAGCGACCAGAGAGGAATTGTGCGAAACGGAGGTAGCCGTGAAAAAGTCATTCGCAGCCATCAGACCAAGGCCAAGGGCGATTCCGAAGGATAAATCGCGGATCGAGAGCCGGAGTGCATTCATACATATGCAGAGAAACGCAAGGAGGCAAAGCTCAAGGATGCTGATTGAACGCATCAGGCGAAATGCAACGTCAGGAATAGCCGGAGTGCCGCCGCGTACGAACGAGAAGGTCGAAAAGGAAACAATCAGGGAGACCAGCGCTGCCCAACGAAACACAATCGCGCCTAGTCTTGTGAGTCCCGGGAAGACAGAGAGGGCAAAGCTGAAGATATCCATGCAGACAAAATACAGAACAACTGCACTCGCGAAGTATACCGGCCAATAGACAAAAAAGTAGGCCTCATACCAGCTAATTGTATGAAAGTGTTGAGTCGCCCAGACGAGCCAGAAGAGCACTGGTGCAGAGGCAACACGCAAGCCGAGGTAGCCCCCCATCGCAGGGAACTTACGATGAAAGCCCTTCGCCCAGAACAAAAGGCCGAACAACACCGTAAGCGCGAATTCGGCGCCGCTCAGGACGGTCATGGCCAGATTTGAGGACATGGATGCTCGATGCCACCCCCAAGAACTCTCTCAGGATAGCTCCGAATGCCCGTCATCTCAACCTAATTGCGTGATTCGGCCTGACACTTTCGTAGTAGTAGGTCACAAGCCTAGCGGGTCACGCCCGAAATGCAGGTGGGGAATCCTGGAACGCAGCCGGGCGCGGGGAAGCTGGCGGTCGCCGACTGGTGGCTCACAACGGTCTTGGTGGAGGCGGAGGACAGGGAAGCAGCAGCAAAACCGGCGACGACAACCATGAGCGCGAGAACACGGACGGCGAGTTTCATATCTAGTAACCCCTTCGGAATTGGATTGACATTTTGCCAGTCACCCGGCACGATCAAAACATAGCGCAAAAAATATACTAAGTCAAATAAATTCATGTAGATGCACAGTTAGTAAAGGATCAGGTTACCGTCGTCATATGCATCTAAAGTAATGCTCTTTAGTACCACTTTTCGCGGGTCTTCTTTCGCGCACGTCCTGCCCGCCCCTCATGCTAAAATAGAACTGGTTATTATGCGGTCAAACCACCTGTTTTTAAGGGAGTTAATGCCGCTCTGCCCCACGCGAGCGCCTGCATTCAGTGCGCTTGCCAGCGGGTCCCAGCTTCACAACCTCCACGTTAGGTCACTATGGCGACTGATCCTTTGAACAATCCGGGCATGCATGGCGATAACGACAGCTACACGAGCGACAACATCAAGGTCCTGGAAGGCCTGGAGGCGGTGCGTCTGCGCCCGGCCATGTACATCGGCTCCACGGGCGAGATGGGCCTTCATCATCTGGTGTACGAGGTCGTAGACAACTCCGTGGACGAGGCGCTGGCCGGCTATGCCACGCGCATCGATGTCATTGTTCACGTGGACAACTCGGTGACCGTGATCGACGACGGCCGCGGTATTCCGGTGGACATGAAGACGCTGGCCAGCGGCGAGCAGATGCCCGCCGTGCAGGTGGTGTTGACCATCCTGCACGCCGGCGGCAAGTTCGACGCCTCGACCTACAAGGTTTCCGGCGGCTTGCACGGCGTGGGCGTGAGCTGCGTCAACGCGCTCTCGCAGGAGTTCAACGTAGAGATTTGGCGCGACGGCTTTACGTGGGAGATGGACTTCAGTTGCGGCGCGCCTACCAGCGAACTTCGCAAGGCCGGAACTACCAGGAAGCGCGGCACCAAGGTCCACTTCCTGCCCGACAAGTCGATCTTCACGGCCACCGAATACAACTACGACACCCTGGCGCAGCGCTTGCGAGAGCTGGCCTTCCTGAACAAAGGCCTGACCATCACGCTCACCGACGAGCGCACCGCCGACGCCAAGACCGGCGAAGCGCGCACCTCCGAGTTCCGCTACGCCGGCGGCATCGCAGAGTTCGTCAAGCACCTGAACCGCGGCAAGGCCGTGCTGCACGACAAGCCGATCATGATGGAAGCCTCGCGCGACGGCGTCGAGATCGAGATCGCGCTCCAGTATAACGACAGCTACTCCGAGACGGTCTTCAGCTTCGCCAACAACATCAATACCGTGGACGGCGGCACGCACCTGTCGGGTTTCCGCACCTCGCTGACGCGGACCATCAACGCCATCGGCCAGCAACTGGGCCTCTTCAAGGACCTGAAGGAAAACCTGAGCGGCGACGACGTCCGCGAGGGCCTGGTGGCGGTGGTCAGCGTGAAGCTGCCGCAGCCCCAGTTCGAAGGCCAGACCAAGGGCAAGCTCAACTCCGACATTGCCGGAACGGTGCAGGCTTTTGTGAACGAGCGGCTGGGCGCATTTCTGGAACAGAATCCTCCGGTGGCCAAGCGCATCATCAATAAGGCCATTGACGCGGCGCGTGCGCGCGAAGCCGCTCGCAAGGCCCGCGATCTGACGCGGCGCAAGGGCGCGCTGGACGGCGGCGGCTTGCCCGGCAAACTGGCCGACTGCTCGGAACGCAACCCGGAGCGCTGCGAAGTCTACCTGGTCGAGGGTGAGTCGGCCGGCGGCACCGCCAAGCAGGGCCGCGATCGCCGCTTCCAGGCCATTCTGCCACTGCGCGGAAAAATCCTCAACGTGGAAAAAGCGCGCTACGACAAAATGCTGGGCCACGAGGAAATCCGCAACATGATTACCGCCTTTGGCTGCGGCATCGGCAAGGACGACTTCGACATTGCCAAGCTGCGCTACGGCAAGATCATCCTGATGACCGATGCCGACGTGGACGGCTCGCACATCCGCACATTGCTTCTGACCTTCTTCTTCCGCCATATGCGGGCGCTGGTGGAGCAGAGGCACATCTACATCGCCCAGCCGCCCCTGTTCAAAATCAAGAAGGGCCGCTCGGAGCAGTACATCAAGAACGAGCGCGAGTTCCTGAAGGTGATGGTGAACCGCGCCGCGGAAGGCATGGTCGTGGGCCATGGCGCCAGTGGAAAGCGCATCGAGGGCTCGGAGCTTTCCCGCTTTATGGGCACGCTGAACGAGTACCTCGGCTTTGTGGAGAAGGTAGACCACCACATCCGCAACGAGAAGCTCACCGAGATGCTGGCGCGCGCGGAGCTGATCCATCGCTCGGACTTCGAGTCGAAGACTGAAGGGCAGGTCCCCGAGAAGTTGACGGCGCTCCATGCGCAACTGCTGGAGATCGCCGACGAGTTCGAGTTCAAGGTGGCCGATCCGGTGGAGGACGAGGAGCACCACACCTGGTCCATCTGCTTTACGGATGCGCAGGGCGCGACGCGGTGCATCGATCGGGTTCTGGCTTCCAGTCCGGAGTTCCGCCAGATGATGGCCAAATACAGCCTCATCAAGGAATTCCTCGAACCTCCCTTTGTCATCGAGTTCGCCACCAAAACTCCGGCGGCGATGGCAGCGGCCGAGGCGGAAGAGGGCGAAGAAGCAGAGGGCACGGAGGCCACAGAGGCTGCCGCGCAGAAGCAAACGCGCCGCGCGGCGCGTCTGCCCCGCGATCCGGTGGTGAAGCAGACGGCGCGAGAGCTATTCGCCTACATCGTCGAACAGGGCAAGAAGGACTACCAGGTGCAGCGCTACAAGGGACTGGGCGAGATGACCAGCGCACAGTTGTGGGAGACCACGATGGACCCCGAACATCGCACATTGCTCGAAGTCAAGCTCGAAGACCTGGTGGCCACGGACGAAATCTTCACCATCCTGATGGGCGAGGACGTCGAGAAGCGGCGGAAGTTCATCGAGGACAACGCCCTGGACGTGAAGAACCTCGACATCTAGCAGGATGTCCGGGCGTTACCTCTGCCGGCTACAACACACAACAAGAAATCCCCCTGGCAGCAGGGGGATTTCTTGTCGATGGACGAATCTCGCCGCAGGCGGCCTCTGTGCAGACATCTACCATGGAGGAGATTCCGGCGGAAGGTTCCGCACTTCTGTACGACGGGAGTGCTTCCTCCCAACCTTTGCCGGATATGCTGCATCGCATGGGCACGTACTTTGAAGAAAATGACCGCTATGCCGGAGAGACACACAATGAGAGTTCCCTTCGCCTTTTACGCCCTGGCATCCATGCTGGCCTGCGCAACCGCTGCGGCCCAGACCGCACCCGCTCCGGCAGCGGCCAATCCGCTCGAAGCCTCCCGCGTGTTTCGCTACGAAGAGATGACGACGCGCGTGGCTCCCAACGGCGCGGAAGGCCGCAACGTGTTCCGGGGCACGCTGGCCACCGGCGAGTCAGTCGGCGCGCACGAAAGCATGCTGCCGGCGGGCGCACCGCCCGTGCCGCTGCATCCCATCCGGCACTCCGAGATGATCGTTGTGCAGCAGGGCACGGTGGCTTTCGATCACGACGGCAAGTCGGAGATCGCCACTCCCGGCAGCATCGTCTATGTCGCCATCGGAACGGTGCACCGCATCCGGAACGTCGGCGACGGCCCGGCCCGCTACGTCGTTTTGCAGGTCGGCGGCGATATCAAAAAGTAGGGCGGCCTCCACGGACGCAGGCCCCTCGCCGCCCGGAGTCCGCGTCAGTACGCGGCTTTTAGAAAGGCAACGCGCATGGGTGCGACTTCGATGCGATTCACGCCTCCTTTTACCGATGGATCGGAGGAGGCGATGCGGCGAGCTTCTTCCTCCGTGGCCGCCTCGATCACCAGCACGCCGAAGACGCCCTTGGGGTCCAGCACCGGGCCGCCGAAGAGGAGCGTGCCTTTGGCGAACTCGGACTTCCAGTAGGCAAAGTGTTCGTCCACCAGGGCCGATTCGCGTGGAGTCATGTCGTTCAGGAATGTTGCGCGCGGAGGGATGAGGCGCACGAACCATGTCTTGGGAGCCGAGGCAGGAGAAGCGGCTGCGGCCTGCGGAGCGGCTGTTTGCGCGGGCGCAGAGAGCACGCCTGCCGCCAGAATCAGGGAGACGGCAAGGAAAGAAAGTTTCATGCGGGGAGCATAGCACGCGGCGTTTGCTCCCCGCAGACGGTTTTGCGCGCCTACTTGCCGGCCTCTTCGGCGAGGCGAACGGCGCGTTGCATGGCCTCCGCGCGGCGTTGCTTCTGGGCGTCCAACTCAGCCTGTGTCACCGCCGAAATTCTGCGCGAAGTATCCGCCAGGCGCTGGGCAAATTCGGCATTGATTGCGGCCACGGCGGCCTGCGCTTTTTCGACCGCCGCGTGGAAGTTGGCAAGCTCGCTCGCGGCAGTCTCGGGGTGATAGGTGAGCCGGTCGCCGGTCTGCATGGCCTCCACCAGCGCATCGGGCGGAGCAGCAGCGGGATGCGTGGACCAGATGGCGTCGTACGCGCCGCGCAGGCGTGTGAGTGTGCCGGCGAAGCCGTCGAGTTGTCCGCGCTGCGCGGTGAGGCCCGCGGCCCGGCGAACCTCAATGATGACCTTGACGGCGGCGCTGGTGGGGGCGACAGGAACGACTGTCGTGAGCGTGTTGCCTTCAAAATGCCAGCCGCCCTTGCCGGTGGCGTCGGCCTTCTTTTGGGGTACGCCGTTCACGGTGACGGAAGCGGGAGGCCAGTCGGCGGGAAGACGCAGCTCATAACCGCGCGTCTTCATCATCCCCGGAAAACTGCCCACGACAGGGCCGATCTCCACGCGCAGCGTGTCGCCGGTTTGCGCGGCCTTGATGGGCGTACGTGCGAAGACGCCCTTCTGATATTCGACCGATGCGCCCGAATCCTCGTAGACGGAGTAGCTGGAGGTTGTGCCCATTGCCAGCGGCCACACATTCACGATGAGCGGATCGACGGGCTTCTCGCCCGTGTAGAGCATCGGCGGCTGCATGGGCACGATGGCGCCGGACCTCAAATACACCGGCGTCTGCTCGATGGAGAAGTTGCGCTCCACCTTGGCCGGGCCGTTGAAGTGTTTGCCCGTGGGCCACTCGATCCACTCGCCCTTGGGCACCCATACGGTTTCAGCCGCGAGGCCTGAGGTCCTGTCGGCGGGAGCGGTGACAGGAGCGACGACCATCTGATCGCCGAAGATGTACTCGTTCTTCGCGGTGTAGGCGGCTTCTTCTTCCGGCCAGTCGTAGTAGAGCGGGCGCAGGAAGGCGATGCCGGTGTCGTAGGTGCGGCGCGCCTCGGTGTAGGTGTAGGGCTCCATCGCGTAGCGCAACTGGAAGGTGGAGCGCAGCACCGACGAGTAGGGCTCGGGATAGGCCCACACGCGGCGCTCGGCCTCGGCGTTCTTGGTGGTGTGCGTGCGCAGGATGGGCGAGAACGCGCCAAACTGCACCCAGCGCGTGTAGATTTCAGGATCGACCGAGCCGGGCATGTGGCCGCCGATGTCGTGGCTCCAGTAGGCATAGCCCACGTTGGCGGCGGTGGCCGTGAACCACGGCTGGAAGGCAAGCGACTCCCATACGGAGATGGTGTCGCCGGAGAAGCCGATCTGGTAGCGATGGTTGCCGAGTCCGCCCCAGCGATGGAAGAGCAGCGGACGCTTGCCTTCGCGCTGCTGATCGGTGAAGTGGACGTAGTTCAGCCACCATGTGGGCATCACGCCGGCCAGCGCGGTCTTCTGCTCCTGCTGCCAGTCGAGCCACCAGAAGTCGATGCCCTGCTTCTCCAGCGGATGATGCAGCAGGTTCATGTAGTTGGTAGCAAACTTCTTGTCGGCAATGTCGAAGGGAACAAACTTGCGCGTGGCCGGATCGATGCCCATGGCCTTCGCAAACTCGGGGTACGCCTTTTCCCACGGCTCGACACCCGAGGCGGGATGCAGATTGAGCGTGGTCTTCAGGCCCTCGGCGTGAATCTTCTTCAGGAAGTCGCCGGGGTCGGGGAAGAGCACCGGGTTCCACGTGTAGCCGCTCCAGCCGAGTCTGTGGCCGGACTGATCGGGATCGGGCTCGCCCATGGCCTTCAACTGGTCTGCACTGATGTGCCAGCCCATGTCGATCACCAGCACGTCGAGCGGAACATTGTTGTCGCGGAAGCCTTTAACGAGTTCGTCGAGTTCCTGGTCGGAGTAGTCCCAGTAGCGCGACCACCATGCGCCGAAGGCGAAGCGCGGCGGCAGCGGAATCTTTCCCGCCACCTTTACGTAGTCGCCGAGAGCCTTGCGGTAGTCGTGGCCGTAGCCGAAGAAGTACCAGTCCTGACGCTGGCCCGCGGGACGCAACTGCGCCCAGGGCCACGGGCTCTTTTCGCCAGATTTGAAGCTGAAGTCGGCGGAGTCAAAGAGCGGACGCTCGGAGTCGTCCACTACGGCCCATCCGGAGCGCGAAACGAGGCCGGGCTCGATGGGCTCCTTGGTCTTGCTACCGCGCGCGCCGTCCAGCGTGCGCGTGGTGCCCTGCAGGTTCTCAGGATCGTCGAGGCCGGGATGCCAGACGACATTCTTGCCGTCTACGGTAAGCTCAACCTCAAGGTTCCTGGCTGTAAAGCCACCGTTTGCATCGGGGAAATACGTCAACGTAAGAGCGCCCGTGTCAATCAAAGTTGCGCTGCCGCTGGTTGAACGATGAACCACGAACTTTGGCACCGGCAGCCGTCTATTCAAAAACACAAACGACGCATGATCCTCGAACCTTCCATCAGCCGCCCACTCCATGCGGATCAACTGCGGCGTGAGCACGGTGAAGCGCGCGTTTCCCACTGTGACGATTGCTTTCGCGTCGGCGACGGGATTGTAGACGCCCTCATCGGCGGCTGCGATTGCGACGGGTTTGGCTGCTGCCGGCTTTACCGCCTGCGCCAGTGCTGCTGAACCAAGGCCGCATCCCGCCAGGGACGCGAAGACTGCAAAATACCGCAAGAAAGAACGCACAGTTTCCTCCTGTTTTTCGATCACCAGAAAGGCTATCATCCGGGTGGAACGGCCTGGCCGGAAATCTGCGGCCTGCCTGTGTCGCGCGCAAAGAAGAAAGCCCGCGGCGCGATGGCGCGGCGGGCTCTTCTGCAACAGTATCTATCTGCTGGACCGCTAGCTTTGCGGTTCGTCTTCTCGCTTGTCTTCGACGGGCTGATTGGCCGCCAGCCGTTCCAACTCATTGCGCCAGTCAAGCTGCTCGATGAAGGCCTTGGATTCGCGCCAGCCGGGCTCGACGATCACGTGCAGCTCAAGGTAGACGCGCGTGCCGAGCAGCGTTTCGATCTGCTTGCGGGCGCGCGTGCCGATCTCCTTAAGTTTGCTGCCGCCCTTGCCGATCAGGATGGCCTTCTGGCCGTTGCGTTCGCAGTAGATGGCGGCGGCGATGCGCGTCAGCGGAAGCTTCTCCGGCACGTCCTTCTTGCGCTGCGGCCGGACGGGCGCGGGCTCCTCGAAGCGTTCGATGACCACGGCGGTGGCGTAAGGAACCTCTTCGCCCGTGTCGATAAGGATGCTCTCGCGGATCAGCTCGGCCACCATGAAGCGCTCGGGCTGGTCGGTGTACTGGTCCTTGGGGTAGTAGCGCTCGCCGGTGGGCAACACGTCCACAATCTTGCGCACCAGCGTCTCCAGGCCGTCCTGCTTGCGCGCGCTCACGGGGATGATCTGCGCAAAGCTGTGCTGGCGGGCCAGCTTGTCGATCAGCGGCAGCAGCTCTTCCTTGCGCACCAGGTCGATCTTGGTCAGCACCAGAAACACCGGGCAGTCCAGCTTGCGAATCAGGCCGAAGAGGAACTCGTCCTCGCTGGCCCAGTTGGCGTTGGCGCGCCGTCCCTTGGGGGCGTTGTCAGGCTTCGCCGCGCTGTCTGCTTCATCCATTGCCGCAGCGGGCTGCTCGCCTGCCGCTTCCGTTGCTTCTTCAACGGCGGCGGGTTCCGCGCCGGCCTTGGCAATGCTTTCCAGTTCCACGCGCCGCGTGGCGTCGGCCAGCACCAGCACCAGGTCGCGCGACTCCAGCGCGTCGTAGACCTCCTGCAACATGCGGCGGTCCAGTTGCGTGCCGGGCTTGTGCACGCCGGGCGTATCCACAAAGACGATCTGCGCGGCGGGATGCTTGCCCTTGACCGCGGGCGTTTCCAGCACGCCGATCACGCGGTTGCGCGTGGTCTGCGGCTTGGCGGTGACAATGGCGACTTTTTCGCCGGTCAGGGCGTTCAACAGCGTGCTCTTGCCCACGTTGGGCCGGCCGAGGATAGCTACAAATCCAGATTTCAAAGCTTTTTCATACTCCAGCTTCCATTATCGCGGATTTGCGCACAAATCCTCGCGCGATCTTTGCCGCGCCGCGCACTTTGCTGGTGTTCTCAGCCGCGGCGCATGAGCTTTTCCGCCTGATACAGCAGGTAGGCGGGCAGGGCCTGGAGAATCGCGCCACGTTTCATCTGGCGATAACTCAGCTTGCCCACGCCGTACTCGCAGAGCAGACGCCGCGCCGCCGGGCTGCGGCGTGCAAAGCGCACCGCAATGTCGATCAGCCTGGGTTCGTGCAGCAGCCGCTCCTGCAACGCCACGGACTTGCGTAGTTCGTAGCCAAGCTCCGCCTCGCAGGCGCGGTCGTAGCGCTGGAGCGACGCGGCCGACACATCGCCAGCGCGCAGCGCCGCCAACGCCGCCTTGCCGGCTAGCTCGCCGCTGACCATGGCGTAGTAGATGCCCTCGGCGGTGAAGCCGTTCACAAAACCGGCCGCATCGCCCGCCGCCAGCACGCGATCCGTGGAGAGCCGCTCCATGGGCCCGCCCACCGGCAGAATCCACGGATGGAAGTTCTCGCGCTGCGACGCGCCCTGAATTACGCCGCGCTGCTTCAGTTGCTCAAGAAACTCCTCATGCAGCGCGAACGGCTTTTCCGTAAAGGTCTTGCGGTGGTAGTCCAGCCGGTAGCCGATGCCGAAGTTTACGTGCGTGGCCTTGGGGAAGAGATACCCGTAGCCATACGCGCCGCCGCGGCCGTAGTAGACATACATCGTGTCCTGCTCGACGGCGAGCGCTGTTTGCGGACTTTCCTCGGTGCCGTCCATGGCCAGTTTGTTGTGCGGCCACGGCCCGCGCAGGCCGGACTGCACGGCCACAAGGCTGTTCACGCCGTCCGCGCCGATGACGAGCTTTGCCTCGAAGACCTCGCCGCCGGTCGAAGTCAGGCGAACGCCCTCGGGAAGCATTTCCACCTTGGCCACGGTCACGTCTTCGCGAATCTCGATGCCGCCGCGGCGGCAGTGCTCCAGCAGTGCGGAGTCGTACTCGATGCGGCGGATCATGGCATAAAGCGGTTCCTCGGAGGCAAACTCCACCGACTCGCCGCAGGGCGCCTCAAAGACCAGCTTGTGCACATAGTTGGTGGGCACGCTGCGCATCACCTGTTCCAGATAAGGGAAGCGCTTGTAGGCGCGATAACTGATGCCGCCGCCGCAGGGCTTCAGGCGCGGAAATCGCGCGCGGTCCACGATGCACACGCGCAAGCCGCTGTCCATCAGGTTGGCTGCGGCAACCGATCCCGAGGGACCGCCACCTACGATCAGAACGTCATATTGCATTTTGCTTTCGACCGCCGGGGGAAGGGACTGTCATGCAGACATGAGAAGTATACCGGCTCAGGCAGCCGGACGCGCCACCTATTCGCCGTCGCGGTTGCGCGGCTGCGGCGGAAACACGCGGACACGCTCGACCTTGCGGTCGGTGGACTCCACCACTTCAATGCGCAGCCCGGGCTCTTCCAGCAGAATTACCTCGCCGGCCAGCGGAATGCGGCCCTCCACCTCGCTGACCAGCCCGCCCAGTGTGGTGGCCTCGTACTCGGGGTCCAGTTCCACCGTCTCACCGAAGAGATCGTTGAGTTGGTCAACGGGAAACGTTCCCGGCGCAAGCCACGATCCGCCCGCCTCGCGCTGCGGCTGCTCCAGCGGCTCGTCGTGCTCGTGCTCGTCCTCGATGTCGCCGACGATCTCTTCCAGCAGATCCTCGATGGTGACCACACCGGCCACGCCGCCGTACTCATCGATGACCACGCGCATGTGCTGCTTTTCGCGCTGCATCTCGCGCAGCAACTCGTAACCGCGCTTGGTCTCCGGCACAAACTCGGCAGGGCGCGAGATGCTGGCCACGGTGCGCGTGCTGGCGTCGGTATCGGCAATCTGCAGCAGGTCGTGCGCAAAGGCGATGCCGGTAATGTGGTCCAGTACGCCGGCATACACCGGCACGCGCGAGTAGTTGTGCTCCTTCAGCAGTTCCAGAAATTCTTCCAGCGTGGTCTCGGCCGGAACGGCGAAGACCTCCGGCCGCGGCGTCATCACCTCGCGCACCAGCTTGTCGCCGAACTCCACGGCAGAGCGGACCAGATCGCTGTCGCTTTCCTCCAGAATGCCCTCTTCCTCGCCCGCCTCGATCAGCGCTTCCACATCCACGGCGGCTTCTTCCTGGGCGGTTGTGGACTCCTCGGCCAGCGAGGCCACCGAGAGGAAAAATCGCACAATCACGGTAACCGGCGTCACGCTCCACAGCAGCAGCCGGATGCCCCAGACGATGCGCGCCGCCCAGTGTCCGCGCGTGCGGTTGAAGAGCATGGAGGGTAGCAGCTGGCCGCAGAAGACGAGCACCATCACCAGGCCGAGGATGCCTTGCGCGGCTTCGCCCGCCGTCGGCCTGCCCAGCAGCGGACCGCGATCGAAGAGAACCGCGCCGAACTCCAGCGCAATCGCCCCGAGCGCCAACTGCTCCAGCAGGGCCGCGCACAGCGCCGCATGGCTACGCGTCAGCCCCAGGCGCGGCTCCACGCTCTCTTCCCACGCGTCCAGATTGTCCTGCTCCTCGCGCGAGAGTATCTTGCCGAAGTCGCGGTAGATGCGGTGAATGTAAGCGGCCAGTGTAAGCACCGCCGCCAGGGCGGCGATCACCACGAGAGCGAGCGTCGTCATCGCTCGGCCCTCTTCGCAGCGGTTTTGGCTGGTTTCTTCGCCACGCTTCGCGCGCCAGACTTCGTCCGCTTTGGTTTTGCGGCCTCGGGCACGCCCGTTCCCGCGCGTTCAATCAGCCCCAGCGGCAACCGGAGTTGCGCGCGGAGTTTTTGCTCGCGGCGGGCCATCTGGCCCTTGTCGGCTTCGTGGTCATAGCCGGCCAGATGCAGCAGGCCGTGGAGCAGCAGCACCTTCAACTCGCAGGTGAGCGCGTGACCTTGCGCGGTGGCCTGCTTGCGCGCCGTGGGCACGCTGATGGCGAGATCGCCGGCGATCTTTTCGCCTCCGGGAAAGCTGGAATCGGCAGGGAAGGAGAGCACGTCGGTGGCCTTGTCTTTGCCGCGAAACTCGCGGTTCAGGCGGCGAATGGCCTTGTCTGTCGTCAGCAAAACACTGACCTGCCCGCGCAGCCGCACAGCAGCCTGCGCCTCGGCAAGGAAGCGCTGCAGCGTACGTTCGGAGGGGATGCGGTCGGCCCATGGCGCTAAAGGCTTGCGCGCAGCCAACTGCGGCGCTTTCAGGTTTGAGAGCGCAGGGTCGGGTTCCAGATCTGGATCGAGGAGAATCATCGTACGCAGAGCCGTTTCACGTGCAGAACTCCACATCTGCCTAAATGATACGCGAAAGCGAAATTCCAGGTCGGCCGGCGTTGCGCCCGCGGGCCTCGGCAGCAAGGCCCGCGGGCGCGGATGCGGAGCAGAATGCTCAATGGGGCGGCGTCTATCTGGCCGATGGCTGCGGCGCGCTGGCCGGAGCGGCGGGCTGCGCGGCTCCCGTGGGTGCGGGCGGATGGGCCGCGGGGACGGCAGGCAGATCGTAGGTGTCTACCAGTTCCACATCGAAGATCAGGTCGGCCTTGGGCGGGATGCCGGGATTCTTGGGATCGCCCGTCAGGCGGCCCTTTGCGCCATAGGCCAACTGATAAGGGATGAACAGGCGGCGCTTGCCGCCGATGCGCATGCCCTCGAAGCCCATGTCCCAGCCGGAAATTACGCGGCCGAAGCCCTGCGGAAAGACGATCGGCTGCCCGGCCTCCATCTTCACTTGTCCATCCGGTCCCTTCACGGGCTGCCCGGTCCGGTCGATCACGGGTTGCGCGGGGTGGTCGGCGGAGGCGTCAAACTTTGTTCCGTCGGCGGCCAGCCAGCCGGTATAGGCCACCACATAGAACTTGTTGGGCTCGGCCACTGCGCCTGTGCCGATCTTTATGTCCTGGTAGCGGAGCGAGAACGCAACCTTCTTGATGCCTGCAACCGGCGGGATGTTCGCCGGCAGTTGCGAAGCCGCCGTGTGCGCGGCGGACGTGGCGTGGGCGGCGGCCTTGGGCGCCGTCTGTGCGGCGGCGATGGCCGCCGAGGCTGCCATCACGAGGAAGAGCGAGGTCAATTTCATGGTCGGTGCAGTCTCCAGCGTGGTTCTGCTTTTCTTTTTCGGAGTGTAGCAGGGCCTGCAAGCTCAGCCGGCCAGCAGCGCCGCCAGCAGAGCCGTCCGCGGGGCCAGGTGCTCCACCAGCAGATGCTCATGGGCCGCATGTGCGCCCGCGCCCACCGCGCCCAACCCGTCCAGCGTTGGAATTCCCACCGCCGAAGTGAAATTGCCGTCGGAAGCGCCGCCGGTGGCCGCCTCGTCCAGCACAAATCCCAACTCGCCGGCCAGTGTGCGGGCGCGGCGGTAGAGGCGCGCGGTTCCCGCCGTGCGCACCATCGGCGGGCGGTCGATGCCGCCTGTCACGGTCAAGGCGCAGCGGCGATCCACAGCGCGCAGCCCCGCGAACTTCTTTTCCATCCGCGCGCCGTCGGCTTTGCGTGCGATGCGCACATCCACTTCCGCAAAGGCGTGCGCCGGAATCACGTTGGTCTTGGTCCCACCGCCGGCCACGCCCACGCTCACCGTCAGGCCGCGCTTCAGGTCGGTCCATCCGCTTACCGTTTCGATCACGCGGGCCAACTCGCGCAACGCGCTCGCGCCGTTCTCAAAGTCCACGCCCGTGTGCGCCGCCAGCCCATGGATATCGATGCGCCATTTGCCGGTGCCTTTGCGGGCTGTCTTGCAGGCCAGCCCCTGCGCGGGCTCCAGCACATACACGGCCGCGCAGGCGGCGGCAATCTGCTCAGTCACCGGCCGGGAGACAGGGCTGCCGATCTCCTCGTCGGAGTTCAGCAGGAGAACAATCTCCTTCTGGAGCAGACCGGTTTCGGCCAGCATCTCCAACGCCGTAAAGGCCATGGCCGCTCCGGCCTTCATGTCGAGCACGCCCGGGCCAGACAGTTTCCCATCCCGCAGGCGGAAGGGCATGGTCTCCAGCGTCCCCACCGGCCAAACGGTGTCCAGATGGCCGAGCAGCAGAATGCGATCCGCCGGTTCCTTGCGCCGGGGGCCAAAACGCGCCTCCAGCAGATTGCCGTGCTGGCGCTGGCGATGGAGCTTGATGCGGCCGTCCAATGCGCGCGCCCGCTCAGCGGCCACGGTTATGCAGGCATCCACCGCGGCCTTCTCTGCGGAAGGGGATTCGGCCCGCACCAGAGCCTCGGTCAGTTCCAGCAGGGCTGCCTGTTTGCGGCGCGCGCCGGCCAGAAAGGCGCGCATGGGCACGGATGAAATTTCTGCGTTCAACATTGGATTCCCCCTCCCGCGGCGCGCCGGGAACCACTCAGCGCTACGGACGTTCTGATTCTACGACGGTTATGAGCATCCCGCGCAGCCCTGTACATCTCTGGTCAAGGGCCAATCTTCCGCAGAGTGTGGCAAAAATGCTACAGTGCCGGGATCGAGAACTGCGTCTAATCTATCCGAGTCGAAGTTCTTTCCAGGTCGGCGGCCACATTCTGGAGATCACGGATTGCGTCAGGTCGGGCACATGGAGCAGACGATTGTTGCTCCCATTGAGTTGGAAGGTGTGGGCTTGCACTCCGGCGCTCCCGTCAAACTGCGCCTGCTCCCGGCCCCGGCCGGCTCGGGCATCGTCTTCCGCCGCACCGATCTGGACAACTTTGAAATCTCTGCCATCGGACGCAACGTAGCCAAGGTCAGTTACGCCACCAGCCTTATGCGCCAGGGCGTGCTCATCTCCACCACCGAGCATCTGCTCTCGGCACTCATCGGGATGGGCGTCGACAACGTGATCGCGGAACTGGACAATCTGGAATTGCCCATCCTCGACGGCAGCTCGTTGCCGTATGTCGAGGCGTTCCTGCAGGTGGGTATCCGCACCCAGCGCCGCCACCGCGAGGTGATCCGGGTTCTCAAGCCGGTAGAAGTGCGCGAGGGCAACAAGTTCATCGGCGTTTATCCGGGCAGCGGCTATCGTATTACTTACACGATCGACTTTCCGGCGCCCATCGGCCGCCAGGATGCCATGATCGATCTGGCCACTGAGACCTATGGCTCCATGATTGCCGCCGCCCGCACCTTCGGCTACAAGGCGGACGAGTCGCGCTTGCGCGACATGGGCCTCATCCGTGGCGCAGGTCCCGAGAATGCCATCGTCCTCGGACCGGAGGGACCGGAGAACGGACCGCTGCGCTTCGACGACGAGTATGTGCGCCACAAGGTGCTGGACCTTATCGGCGATCTGGCTCTGGCCGGACGGCGGATCGAGGGTCACGTTGTGGCGGAGCGCGCCGGCCACGCCATGCATACGGCCCTGGTTTCCCGCCTCATCAAGGACCGTTCGGCCTGGCAGATGGCGCGCGTCCAGCCCACCCCGGAACAGGACACCTCCCGGCCTGCCGAAACAGCGCCGGTCCTCGCGGGCGTTTAGCCAGAGATTCCGCGCTGCGGCGAGGCGGAGCAGCCGCTCGTACCACGAACGCGGCAGGCCTGCCCTGCTACTTTTTGGCGATGCGGCCCCTTCTGCAGCCGTTTACACTGAGATCGCACTCTGTTCCATTCCCCGCTATTGTGCGGCGGGAAAGGCAAAGGGAAGACAATGGCCTCCGGTAAGTCCTTTTTCTTACGCATCCCTCTGATTCTGCTTGCTGCCGGTGATCTGGCCCTGCTGGCCATGCGTCTGCGGCCCTGGCCCGACATCGTCAATCTTCCCGGGCAGGGAACCACCGGTTACGATCCGGCAATCTGTCTGGCAACCTACATGTTCCTGCTGTTCTGGATGGGCGGCAATCCGGACCCAGACGTACAGAAGGCGTTCACGGGCGGCATGGCGCTGGCCATCCCGGCCGGGCTGCTGGCGATCGGTTATGTCTTTCTCTCCGAGCAGCATACGCAGCAGATGTTCCTGATCCAGATTGGCCTGCTGGCGGCGGCCGCCATTCTTTGGGGAATTGCCGGCATGCGAGGTTCAAAAGCTGCCAACAGCCCGAATGTCGGTATCGCCACCGGCGTTTGGAGCGCCATGATCAGCGCCCTGATGGCCGCCGCCGTGGTGCTGGCGCGCATCGACCTCAACAATCCTCTGCCGCAGTCGCCCGACCCGTGGAAGCAGTACCAGGGCCTGGCCATTGGCAATCAGGCCATTCAGTCGCTGGTTCACTCGCTCAACATGGCTACGGGCTTCCTGCTGATCTCGCCATTGGTGGGCGGCGCCATGGGACTGATCTTCGCGCTGGGCGCACAGGACTAGAGCTTATGGAGGGCCGGAGCCGCCACGGCTTCCGGCCTTCCGGCTTCCGCTGGCCAGCAAACACCTAGGAGGCATGGCTCGCGTGCGCCGGTTGTACGCGCTCGCTCAGAAATGTGCCGGCAATCATCGCTTTTTGGTGCTGCTCCAAGGGCGCCTTTTCCGGCCTCCTCATCCGTCCCGCGCGGCTTGCCCCTGACCGGCAAAAAGCGGAGAATGGCAGGGCATGCTTTCCCTCTCGCTTCTCCTGAATCTCGCCATCCAGGCCAATCCGGCCGAAAAGGCGCTGCACGAATTGCAGACCGCGCCACTGGTGCGTTTTTCCGTGCTGGCCCTCAGTTCCATCTTCTTCCTGGTCGATCCCCTGGCGGCGATTCCGTCTTTTCTGGCCATCACCCACGACGCCGACGCGCGCCGGCGCAAACGCATGGCGCGCAAAGGCGCCTTCACCTGCTTTGTCGTGCTCACCAGCTTCGCCGTGGCCGGGCAACTCATCTTCCGCATGTTCGGCATCACCTTGCCTGCCTTTGAGATAGCCGGCGGCCTGATCCTCCTGCTCATCGGCCTCGACATGCTCGAGGCGCGCCGTTCCCCCACCCAGGAAACCCTCGGCGACGCCGAGGAGGCTGCATCGAAGGAAGACGCAGGCATCGTTCCATTGGGGATCCCCATGCTCGCCGGCCCGGGCGCCATCTCCTCGGTCATGGTGCTGGTGGGCCAGGTACCGCAGCTGTGGAACTGGCAGATGGCCGCGATCCTGGGCGCTATCGCCATCACGGCCCTTTCGGCCTACTGGATACTGGCCGCGGCAGATCGCGTGCGCCGCGTCCTCGGAGAAACCGGCATCCGCATCCTCGTGCGCATCATGGGCCTCTTGTTGGTGGCTCTGGCCATGCAGTTCTTCGTCAACGGCCTGACCGACCTGGGCCTCATCGCACGGCCTCAGTGACAAAAGCCTTGCAGGCAGAGGGGATGAGGCCCTTTCCCACAGAAACCATGTGCTTTCCACAGAGATTTCAGTTGTGTGAATAGAGAATGCTTGCTATTCTCGGAGAGTTGCAGTGAGCCGCTTCGCGCGGTGTGCAGGAAACACCGCAACAAGCCCGCAAGGTGGCGAAATATAAGCACCCGAGCAGCTTGCAAGATAGAGAGTACCGTGGTACTCTTGAAAAGTTGGTGAAAGAGCAGTGGAGCTTTCCGGTGGCCGATGGGCCTGCCCGTAGGGGGAAGAGGGAAGCTGGTTCGTAGGGTTGGGAGTGGCGGTATATCGTCCCTGGCCCCTGTCGGGAATCCCACAG
>Ga0326727_10003156_pt1 | contig 53681 bp, 55 predicted proteins | sample MB2enrmetagenome_FD_207643 | JGI IMG/M metagenome (GOLD analysis project Ga0326727, IMG submission 207643) | Lab enriched peat soil microbial communities from McLean, Ithaca, NY, United States - MB29MY | ecosystem: Environmental > Terrestrial > Soil > Wetlands > Peat | place: USA: New York...
TCACGCCCGCCGGCGCCACGCCGTTCTCGGTAAAGGTCACCGAGCCCTCCGTCACCGGGTTTCCCCCGCTCTTCACCGTCGCCGTGATCGTGACCGAAGCCCCCGTCGTCGCCGGGTTCGCCGACGACGTAACTGTCGTCGTGGTCGGGCTCCCCGTGTTCAGCGTGAACGAAATGCACCACCCGCTGCTCACGCTCTCCGTCCCCCCGTTGCCGGTTGCGAACAGGGCCCATTGCCCGTTCCCCGTCACCCCGTCGAACGAATTGGCCAGCGTATTGGCGGCGCTCCCGTCCGGCGGCGCGTGCATGATCGTCGCCGGCACCTGCGTCACCGGGCACGACGACGGCAGACCCGAACATCCCTCCGGCTGGCCCCACGCCGGCTCGGACCCGTTGAGGATGTCCGTCGGCCCGTATGTGGTGCTCGTCAGCGGCGAATCGGCCGGCGCCTGCCCATTGTCGTCGGCGAACGTCACGTTCACCGACGGCTGGGTGTTGCTCCCTCCCGACCCCGCCCCGGACAAAAACTCCAGATTGTGCGTGCTGTCCGGAGCCACCAGCAGGAAGCTGCTGGCGTTTATCACGTTGTTCGACGACTGCAGCCCCTCCAGCTCGACCGTCAGCGTCTGGACGCTGTGGCTCAGCCCGCTCACGTTAATGATGGAAGGATAAGGACTCCCCGGCTGCTCCTCGCCGTTCGAAAGATTAATGTTGCCGTTATTGCAAAACGGTCCCGTTCCGCTTCCGCTCGTCGCGTTCTCCACGAACTGGTACAGCGTGGACGACGTGCTCTCCGCCTCGTTCCCCGGCTTGTACGTTGCCGTCAGCGCATACACTCCCTGCGTGCTGAAGCTGGTCGAGCACGTGACCTGACTGCTGGTGATCGAAACGGCGCCGCAGCCCGGAATATCCGCGAGTGAAGTGCCCGAACCCGGACTGCTCGAACCAACCTCTTGCATCTGGAACTCCACCGTTCCGGTCGTCGGCGCCGGGCTCACCGTCGCGGTCAGCGTTACCGAACCGCCCGTCGTCGCCGGGTTCGCGCTCGTGCTGAGCGAAGTGCTTGAGCCGGCCAGCGTATTAGCGACAATCACGATGTCCCAGCTCGTGATCGTCAGCGGATCGCCACCGGTGCTGGTTCCGTTGCCGATGAAAGGATCGTTGTCGTTAATGGTCAGCGTCCACGTCCCGGCAATCGGCTGGCTCTCGAAACTCGCCAGGGTCGCCGACCCGTCCGTCTGCGGCCACACCGCGGTCTCTCCGAGACCGGGCGGATACGACGGGTTTTCAAGGTACGCGCTGGGCTCCACGTCAAACGAGCTGCCCGACCAGGATCCGCCAGTATTTCCGTCCGGCGCCGCCGCCTGGCCGTCCATCACGGCGATGCCCGCATTCGATATCGGGTCGACGCCGTCCCCACTCGACCCCAGCAGCAGCAGTTCCTTCGTCGATTCCGTCGTCGTTTGCGTCAGAAGCACGGAGGCGTATTCCATGTCGGCGTAGTTGCCTGAGTTGTAAGTGGTGACGCCGTTCAGGTCCACGCAGATCTGTGCAATCGTTCCCGGGTCCGAAATCGTGATCGTGGATACGCTGGTTGTCGTAACGCCCTGGCCGCCTGCGAGGTTGTTCGATGGCGTAGTCCCCGAAAACGAGTACTTCGTGCCGCTCGGCAGCAACGTCGAACAGTTCCCGTTCGACGCCAGCGCCGGAACCCCCGTTCCCCAAAGCGTCAGCGTCGCAACAAAACATACCAGCCGAAAACCGCGAACGGTCATTGTTCTCCTCCTGCGTAACCTGCAGCACACACACATCGCTTTTCCGGCACGGGGCCTCCAGCCCAGGCACACTTAAAGCAAATGTCGTCGTAAGAGTCTAGCACATATCCGGCGAATGCGTCGAAAAATCCTTGCAAGCCAGTACCAGTTAGTGGTACCCTGCTCCAGCAGTAACGACATTGCAGCAGATCGAGGAGGGATTTCCCGCATGAGTCAGCCGTATGTTGGCGAGGTTCGCGCCGTCGGCTTCAATTTCGCCCCCGTTGGCTGGGCGTCCTGCAACGGCAGCCTGCTCGCCATATCCGAAAACACCACGCTCTACCAGTTGATCGGCACCATCTACGGCGGCGACGGTCAGAATACCTTCGCCCTTCCCAACCTCCAGAGCCGCATCCCCATTCATCAGGGGCAGGGCCTGGGCCTCAGCCAGTATGTAATCGGCCAGACAGCCGGCCTGGAGCAGGTCACCATCCTCTCCGGTCAGTACCCCTCTCACTCCCACACTCTCGCGGCCAGCAGCGGGGGCGGCGGTTCCAACTCCCCTGCGGGAAACCTTCCCGCGAGCCTCACCAACGCCTACAAGAACGGCAACCCCGGCGCCGCCATGAACTCCGGCATGCTGGGGGCCTATGGCGGCGGCAGCCAGCCCCACGATAACCGCCAGCCGTATCTGGCAATCAACTGGATTATTTCCCTGTACGGGATCTACCCAAGCCAGTCATAGAGAAAACAAGGAACAACAGAACCCATGTCGGAACCATATCTCGGCCAGCTTATGCTGGCGTCATGGAATTACGCGCCAAAAGGTTACGCCATGTGCAACGGACAGCTCATGGCCATTAACTCGAATCAGGCCCTGTTTTCCCTCCTCGGCACCACCTACGGGGGAAACGGGATCCAGAATTTCGCTCTCCCCGATCTTCGCGGCCGCACGCCCGTCAGCTTCGGCCCCGGCTTCGTCCAGGGGCAGGTCGGCGGTGAGGAAATGCATACTCTGAACATCAGCGAGGTCCCCTCGCACACCCATCAGTTGTACGGAACCACCAACAGCGCCGGCACCGACGCCGGAGCCGGCAATCTGCTCGCCGTCACCTCCGGCAACAGCAAGCTGTACGGCAGTCCTGCGAGCGGCGTCATGAACGCGGGCACCATCACACCGTTCTCCGGCAGCCAGCCGCACGAAAACCGTCAGCCCTATCTGGTCATGACCTGGTGCATCGCCCTGGTCGGTATTTTCCCGTCACGAAGCTAAAAAGGAGAATCGCACATGGCAGAACCGTTTGTTGGACAGCTCAGCCTTGTAGGTTTCAATTTCCCTCCCATCGGCTGGGCTCTCGCCCAGGGCCAGCTCCTGCCCATTACCCAGAACGCCGCGCTGTTTTCGCTTTTAGGCACCACCTACGGCGGGAATGGAACGTCCAATTTCGCCCTCCCCAACCTGCAGGGCAGAGTTGCGCTCGGCTTCGGACAGGCGCCCGGTCTCTCCCTCTACGACCTCGGCGAACAAGGCGGCGAGCAGACCGTCACCCTGCTTACCAGCCAGACGCCCCCGCACACCCACACCGCTCAGTGCGCGGCCGCCGGTGCGGCTCAGGCCAATCCCGTCGGCAACTCCTTCGCCGAAAAAAGCGACGCCGGTAACATCTACGGCTCGCCCTCCACCCCTCCGGCGACCATGTCCGCGAGTGCCGTCAGCGTTGCGGGCGGCAACCTGCCCCACAACAACCTCATGCCTTACCTGACCCTCAACTGGATCGTCGCGCTCCAGGGCATTTTCCCCGCTCGAGGCTGAACCTTTCTGCTAAGCTGATCTACCGGACCGGCCCCCGTGGCCGGTCCCCATCAGCCATGTCCTTTCTCGCCGTACGTCCCGCCACCCCTCAGGACGAGCCGTTCCTGTACGATCTGTACTTCGCCATTCGCGGCCCCGAGTTCGCCCTCGCCCCCATCTCGCCCGCCCAGCGCGTCGCCCTGATCGAGATGCAGTTTCGCGCGCAGATGGGCGCCTACGCCGCCGCCTACCCCAACTCCTGCTATCACATCGTTCTGCTCGACGGCCGCGCCGTCGGCCGCCTCTGGGTCTCCCGCGACGAGGACGAATACCGCCTCGTCGACATCGCCCTGCACCCCGACGTCGCCAACAAAGGCCTCGGCACCGTGCTCATCCAGCGCCTTCAGGCCGACGCGCAGCAGGCCCGCCTCCCCATCCGCAGCACCGTCCAGCGCTTCAACCCCGGCTCCCTGCGCTTTCATCAGCGCCTCGGCTTCCGCATCGTCCGCGCGGACGTCATGCACTATTACATGGAGTGGCAGCCGGCGCCGTTGAGTTAGGCGGTCTGGCCCGAGGCAGCCGCTCCGCCGCCGGCGGCGACGATCTCGCGCACCCAGCCCTTGCAGACTTCCATCAGTTGCTCTTGCAGGGTGTCCGGCTTTTCGAAGTGCAAAACGCGCATATCCTGGCGGTCCTGCAGTTCCTTGCGCAGAGCCAGGGTGGCGGGATCGGTTTCGTGCGGCGCGGCCTTGAGGCAGATAATCGCCGCGCGCATGGGGAAGCTTGCGTCGTCACGGCATTCCTCGGCGACATGGAATATCTTCCGGTAGAGATTGCCGGGACCCCATTCGTCCTCGAATAGCTGGACAAAATACGTGCACTGGCGGACATTCTCCGCCACCGCCGACCGGGATTCGACAATCTGACCGGCCTCGCGCAGGCCGACCGAAACCAGCAGGATCTTCCGCGGCATGGCGTCGCTTTCGTTCACCGCGCTGATCGCCGCGCGGCACGCATCGTGCTCTCTCCCGAGGTCTCCCGGCGCCGACAGATACACCCGATACATGTCAAAGCCTTGATTCCACATTTTGGAAACTCCGCTCACTTTAGCATGGATGGCGAGCCCGTGCCCGGGAACTTTCGCGCCGCTGGCGGCGTCTGGCGGACGAATGCGAATCGACGCGCAGCAGGCAAAGGGCGGCCCGTATCGGGCGCAGGGCTGCGGTTCGCGAACGCGCGAGCGGCAAAATCGGATCGGCCAGCCGGTTCGTCGAAATCCCGGACGTGAAGAAGAAGAAGAGTCTGGCGCTGAAACAGCATCGACATGGACGACGGCGCTGAGCCGATTGAACGTGTTCCGCCGCGGTAGCCAGGTCGTGTATGCCTGTCTGGCGGCCAATAGGCGCGCTGCCGAAATGGGGAGCGGCGTCGACGCGGAGGTGCGGCTGATTCACGACGGCAAGGTGGTCTACTCCGGCAAGCCGACGGTCGCCGCGCTCGAAGGGCAAAGAGGGTTCGCGCTCACCGGCCGGCTGCAACTGGCCGCGGGCATCGAGCCGGGCGAGTATTATCTGCAACTGGTGGCGCGTCAGCCGCAGGCCGGCAAACGCGACATCACCGCCGTCCAGTCCGTGGACTTCGAGGTCACGCCGTAGACCGCTCCCTTGCGGTCGCGGCTCGGTCGCTGCTTGCATACGCGAGCCCCGATTCTGAGCCGCGCGCGCAGCAAGCGGTCTGCAGAGCTTCAGCGAAACGCCAGCATTGTGGCGGTCTGGTTGATGTGCCCCATATATGCCTTGCCGTACGTGCTGAAACCCACCGATGGCGTTCCAGCGAACAACGCGCCGTAGGCTTCGCATCGGCCCTGCTGCTGCAGGTCGAGGGTCCTGAGAATGCAGTTGAACACGAGAAGCGCGCGGCGGGGCTCGCCGGAGAGCGCCTTCCTGGTGTCGGCGATTATGTCGGTCGACTCCAGCAGATCCAGTTCCATGTCTTCGCGAATCTGGCAATAGAACACGATGCTGCCGTCCTCGAGGACGCGCTGCGGACTCCGCACAAAGGGCTCGTCGCCCACCATCAGCCCGAGCGGATTCCTCATGAACCGCGCAGCCACGCCGGATGCGTCAATTCCCAGCGCCTCGGCATAAGCTCGGGCGGCCGGAAGGCCGTTGAACTGGCGCACGGTGCGCGTGGATTCGTCGACGCTTGTGGCGGTCAGCGTCTTCCCGAGCGCGCGGAAGCTCTGCGTCTTGATGATCTGGTAGCCATTTGGCGCCCGTAGCAGGGCCAGCACCGCGGCGTGCCCGTAAGCGCGGCCATTGGCCGACACCAGGGTGGCGCGAAATGCCAGATCGTCGCCGGCCGATCCGCCGACGAACGGAATATCCGTCAGATCGCCGAGTTGCTCGATGATCGCTTCCTCGGCGCCCGAAAGGCCGTCCACCAGAATCAGGCCAACATGGCTGGCCAGATCCAGCGGAGCGCCCATTCGTTCGCACAGGCTCTTCCATGCCGCGGAAACGGCCGCCGGGTTCTTCAGGTCTTCCACAACGGCAACGGCCGCTCCGCTCACCGTCTCGTGGGGCAGGGCCATGGCCACCATTGACCCACTCTGCATACACCCGGAAACGATCTCCCCGGCGGTGGTGCATCCGAGCACGGCCGCGCCCGGGAAAGACGCCTGCAAAGCGTTACCCACGTCCGCGAGAGGCTGAGCGGGAGAGCTGAAAAACACCACGACGGCCGGATCGGGACCGACCTTCAGGCCGGCGATGAGAGATTCGGAGTTCTTTGCGCTTGCGATCGGAATATTCATAGTTCGTTCTCCCGTTTACCAGACCTGCACGTTCAACGACTGCGCGATGGCTCGCACTTTGGCGAGCACCGCGGGGTCGTCTGCGGTGGTTGCGGTAAAGCGATCCGGGTTCAGTCCTTTCAGAATGAGTTTGGTTTTCATGGCAAGGGCAATCGTCTCATTGCCCTGTGATCGTTGCGCAATGATGGCGTCGAGCAGCCGTTTGGTTTGTCCAGTCACGGCGGATAGGATTTCCTTTCGGAGATTAAGTTGTCAGGGCTCATTTAATCTATCGGTAAGAACGCACCGGATTTGAGCCGCGATGTTCTACAAGTGTCGTTTATAGGCCGTAAGCCCAAGGGCTGAAAGGCCATCGGGTGCTACAATCTACCAATGGCCTACGATCTGATCGTCATCGGCAGCGGGCCTGGAGGCTATTCCGCTGCGGTCCGCGCCGGCCAGTACGGACTGAAAACGGCAATCGTTGAAAAAGACCCAAAACTCGGGGGCACCTGTCTGCACGTGGGCTGCATCCCCACCAAAGCGCTGCTGCACACCGCCGACGTATGGGAGCGCTTCGCGCACTCCGGCGACGACGGCATCGAGTGCGAAAACCCCCGCATTAACTACGCGAAAGTTCTGCAACGCAAGAACGGCATCGTTTCCAAGCACGCCAAAGGCGTTGAGTTCCTGATGAAGAAGAACAAGGTGGACGTCGTCCGGGGCTTTGGCGTTTTGAAGGGCCGCGGTAAGGTGGAGGTCCGCTCGGAGAAGGGAACCGAGACGCTGGAAGCGAAGAACGTCATCATCGCCACGGGTTCGGAAGCGCGCCTGCTGCCCGGTCTGAAGGCCGACGACGCGATCCTCACCAACATCGAGATCCTCGATATGCCGGCGATCCCCAAAACGCTGGCGATCATCGGGGCGGGCGCGGTGGGCGTGGAGTTCGCGTCCATCTTCAACCGCTTCGGCACGAAGGTCACGCTGCTCGAAATGCTGCCGCGAATCGTGCCCGTCGAAGACGAGGAAATCTCGAAGGAACTGGAGCGCGTGTTCAAAAAAACCGGCATCCGCGTGGAGACGGGGACAAAGGCCGAAGACATCCAGAGGACCGACGGCGGCGTCCGCTTCTGCGCGGCGCTGGCCAATGGCAAACGCGAAACCATCGAGGCGGAGAAGCTGCTGGTGGCGGTGGGCCGCAAGCCGCTCACGGAGAGCATCGGACTGGAAGGCACCAAAGTCGAGCTGGACCGCGGTTTCATCAAGGTGAACCAGTTCCAGCAGACCGGTGAGCCGGGCGTGTATGCGATCGGCGATGTTGTCGCCGGCACGCCGTTGCTGGCACACGTCGCCACCATGGAGGGAATGGTCGCGGTGGCGCACATGGCCGGCAAGCCCGCCACCCCCATCAACAAGAACCGCATCCCCAGTGCAACCTATACCGAGCCGGGCATTGGCAGCGTCGGTCTCACCGAAGCCCAGGCGCGCGCTCAGGGGCTGAAGGTGAAGGTGGGCAAGTTCCCGTTCTCGGCCAACAGCAAGGCGAGCATTCTCGGCCGGCACGATGGATTCGTGAAGGTGGTGGCCGACGAGAAATTCGGCGAGATTCTGGGCGTGCATATCATCGGCCCCGAGGCCTTCGAGCTGATTTCCGAGGGCGTGACCGCGATCTCCGCCGAAGCAACGGTTGACACGATGACCCACACCATTCACGCGCACCCCACGCTCTACGAAGCCATGGGCGAGGCGTTCAACGCAGTTTACGGCCAGGCGATCAATGTCTGATTTCGAAGTTCGCGATCTGGGCCGCATGGCCTATGGCGAAGCGTACGAGCTGCAAAAGGAGCTGGAAGCGCGGCGCAAGGCGGGCGAGATTCGCGACCAGCTTCTGATCGTCGAACACGCGCATGTGATCACGCTGGGGCGGAACGGGCAGATGCAGAATCTGCTGGCTCGGCCCGAGGTGCTGGAGCGCGCGGGCATTTCGTTCTTCCCGACGGATCGCGGCGGCGACATCACGTATCACGGGCCGGGCCAGATCGTGGGGTATCCAATCTTCGACCTGCGCGAGTGGAAACGCGACGTGGTGGCGTATGTGCGCGCCATCGAACAGGCCATCATCGATGCGCTGGCGGCGTTCGGCATTCACGGCGATCGCGTGCCGGGCGCGACCGGCGTCTGGGTGGGCGGCGCGAAGATTGCTGCGATCGGCGTTCACATCAGCCGCTGGGTCACGTCGCACGGTTTTGCGCTGAACCAGTCCACCGATCTCAGCTATTTCCAGTACATCGTGCCGTGCGGGCTCACCAAACCGGTGACCTCGATGGAGAAGCTCGGGGTGACGGCGGATCGCGGTGCAGTGGTCGAGGAACTCGTCCGCCAGTTCCGAAAGCAGTTCAGGGCGAGCGCACAGGACGCGACGGTGGCCGTGCTGAACGGCCCGAATCCGGGCGTCGGCGCGTCCGTTGTGCGCGGTTCAGAGGAGGTGGCGGTCTCCCAGACCGTCATTCAGGAGGTAATCACTCATGGTTGACGTCGTCATGCCCCAGATGGGCGAGAGCATTGTCGAGGGGACTCTCACTCGATGGCTGAAGAAGAAGGGCGAGCAGGTGGAGCGGGACGAGCCGCTGTTCGAAATTTCCACCGACAAGGTGGACACGGAGATTCCCGCGCCCGCGGCCGGTGTGCTCGCCGAGCAACTGGTGGAGGAAGGAAAGACGGTGGCCATCGGAACCGTGGTTGGCCGGTTGAGCGAGTCGGGGGGCGCGGTCGAATCGAAGCCTGCTCCGGCAGCGGCAGCCCCTCCGCCTGCGCCGAAGCCAGCCCCCGGGACCCCTGCTCCTCCGCCGGTTCAGCAGGCAACGCCGGTTCAGCAGGCAGCGCCGGAAGCCGAATCGGTCGCCGGCCCTCTCTCGCCTCTGGTGCGGCGCATGGCCCGCGAATACAACATCGACCTTCGGCAGGTAAAAGGGACCGGCGCGGGCGGACGCATCAGCAAGCAGGATCTGGAAGCGTACATGTCGGCGCAGGGCGCACGCACTATGCAGCAGTCGGTCGCCCCGCCGCCGCCGCCGGCTCCGCCTCGTCCGCCTGCCGCCGAAGCGCTTGCCGCTCCGCTGCCACGGGCCGAGCAGGCCCACACACGCGTCGAGCCCATGAGCAACATGCGCGCGAAAATCGCCGAGCACATGGTGTTCAGCAAGCGCACCTCCGCGCACGTCACCACCGTGCACAAGGTGGATATGACCCGCGTGGCGAAGATGCGCGCGCGCAACAAGGCCGAAGTGCAGTCGCGCTACGGCTTCTCGCTGACCTTTCTGCCGTTCGTGACGCGGGCCGCGGCGGAAGCTCTGCGCGCATTCCCCATCGTCAACGCGTCGATCGAAGGGACCAACATTCTCTATCACAACGACATCAACATCGGCATCGCGGTGGCTCTGGAGAACGGGCTTCTCGTGCCGGTGATCCGCAACGCCGACGAGAAGACCGTGCTCGGCCTGCAGCGGGCCATCGTGGACCTCTCCACGCGCGCCCGCTCGCGCCAGCTCAAGCCCGAAGAAGTGCAGGGCGGCACGTTTTCCATCACCAATTTCGGTAGTTTTGGCAGTATTTTCGCGACGCCGGTGATTAATCAGCCGCAGGTGGCTATTCTCGGCTGCGGTGTGGTGCAAAAGGAGCCGGTGGTGACCGATGACGACGCCATCGCGATTCGCTCCATGGCCTATCTCGCGCTGACCTTCGATCACCGGCTGATCGACGGCGCGCTGGCCGATCAGTTCACCGCGCGCGTGAAGTCGGTGCTGGAGAACTGGTCGGAAGAGATCCTGTGACCGCCGAAACGGAATTTCTGCGGGTCTCCACCGAGAGGCTCGAAGAGCTTTGCGGGCGCATCGAGGACTGCCTTGGCCGGCTGAGCTATGAGCAGATCTGGACGCGCGGCGGCGACGCGGAAAACGCCGTCGGCAATCTGGTGCTGCACCTGTGCGGGAACGTGACGCAGTGGATCGGCTCGGGCGTGGCCGGCCGGCCGGATCATCGCCAGCGTGACGCTGAGTTCGCTGCGAGGGCGGACGTCCAGCCGGCCGAGCTGGCGTCGCGAATCCGCGCGGTAGTGGATGACGCCGCATTCGTGATTCGCGCGCTCGACCCCGCGCGCCTCACCGAGCGCATTCTGCCGCAGAACTACGACGTGACCGTCCTCGAAGCCATCTACCACGTCGTGGAGCACTTCTCCATGCACACCGGCCAGATCCTCTTCGCGACGAAGCTGCTGACCGGCCTGGATCTGGGATATTATCGCCATCTGTCGGCGAGCGCGCACGGAGAGACGACGCCATAGGCTCAGAACTCGACAAGCCCCAGACTGATCCGGATCGCCTCGTCGACTTGGCCCATGGTTCGCGCGTCGACGCAACCGAGCCGTTTGAACAGCCGCATGCGATCAACGGCGCGGATCTGGTTGAGCAATGCCACTGAAGTGACGGAGAGTCCGGTGCTCTTATCCGCTGCCAACAGAACGTGAACAGGGTTCAGCGGAAACCGTACCGTCGAGGTGATTGGCGCAACGATAGTCACGTCGCTCAGGCGGTTGGACACGTCGTTCTGGATGACCAGAGCGGGCCGCGTCTTTTGAATCTCCCTGCCTATCGCCGGGTTGAGCGCCGTGAGGTAGATTTCGCCGCGCCGGGGGTGGCTGCTTTCGGTCCTGCTTCCGCTTCGTCGAGTTGTCGCCATGCTTGTCGATCCGCTTCCAACCACTCCGCAGCGATCTCACGATCCAGATCCTGATCGCGCACGGCGGCCTGTTCCAGACGGATTCGCAGCGCCTCGGCGCTTTGCCAGGCGACGAAATGCTGCACCGCCTGATTGATGAACCGGCTGCGCTGCCCGCGTCCGGCGACCCGGTTAATGGTTCGCAGGGTGGTCTCCGGTAGAACGACGTTAACGCGCCTGGTCATGGCGATGTGCGATCCTGTATCCACATCCTATACACAATTTGTGTGGAGATCAAGCGATGTCGCGGCTCGCCTAGACGGGAGCTGATCAGCAGGCTTGATTCTCAAAGTGAACGGCGCTCTAATCGAGGGTGTTCCTGCCACCCGTACCGCCGGAGTGCGAAAGAGGCTTGTGAGACTGTTTCGATTACGTCAGCACTTAAGTGTCCCGGCAGGCCTGCATCTAATTTAGATCGGGGGAGTAAAGATATGACGGGCTCTCAGATTGTGCCCTCGCTGACAGCGTTGTTCGCGGTTCTCCTCGGGCCGTTGATTTCGATTTATGTCGTCAGACGGCAATTTGCGGCGCAGGTTCTCTCCGCCAACCGCCAGCAGTGGATCAACACATTGCGGAAAAAGCTCTCTATGATCCTCGGATTGATGCCGTATTACTCTATGCTTAAGGCGACCGGCGAGTTGACTGAGGCGAAGGGCGCTGAGCTCTTCGAGAGGTTCTACTCCGTTTGGACCGAGGTCTCGCTCTTGATCAATCCGGCTGAGGCGGATCATTGTGAGCTTGTGAACGAAATCGAAGCGCTGATCGCTTTTCTCGCCAATTCTCCGCTCAGTGTCAATCCCGATGCAATTCGAGGTAGGATTGATCCAATTGTGAGACACTCCCAAGCAATTCTCAAACGGGAGTGGGTGCGGGTGAAGCGAGGTAGGTAAACCTCCACGGATCGTCCCGGATTCCGATAGACACCCGCGGTCTATTGCTGGCCTACGCTCCCCTTTGCCGCGGGCTTCTCGAACAGCCCCAGTTCCGCCAGCGCGGCGCGTGTGCTCTCCACCCCCCGATGCACGATCCCGCGGATGCCCAGCGACGCCGCTACCTCCACAAACAACGCCCGGTCATCGATGTAGACCACTTCCTGCGGTTTCACGAACGCCAGGTCGCACGCCAGGCGGTATATCGCCGTGTCCGGCTTACGCAAATGGACAAACGCCGAGCACACGAAAATGTCCGCCACCGACGCGAGATCGAGCAGCTTCAGCCGATACTCGGTGAGTTCGCGGCCTTCGTTGCTGACGATCACCATCTTCAGCCCGTGGTTCTCCTTCACGCGCCGCACGAGCTCGATCATCTCCGGATACGCGCGCGAATGGGCCAGCACGAATCGTGTGAATTCGTCGTAAGTGAATGGCCGAGGCACATTGAACACCACGCGGTCCAGATATTGTTTCCAGGTAATCGTGTCGGTCTCGAACAGCTCGAACATCTGCCGGTGGCGTGAGTCGATGGCCGTCGCGTCGAGGCCGAAATGCTCCACCGCTGCCTCGCGCGAGTCCGTGTCCCAGCCATTGGTGGCGAGCACCCCGCCGATATCCACAAACAGGGCGCGCACGCCGGCGTCGCTCATGCGAGCGGTCTCCACTCGCGGCGGTCCTGCTCCATCATCGCTTCGGCGGCATCGGGGCCGTCCGAGCCGGCCGCGTAGAAGTGGAGATCCCGGCCGAGGCCCTGCCCCCAGACGTCGAGCACCGGCTGCACCAGCGCCCATCCCGCCTCGATCATGTCGGACCGTTTGAACAGGCTGCCGTCGCCGACGATCGCGTCGTAAAGCAGCGTCTCGTAGCCGGTTCGCGTCTCCACTCCGAAATAGTCGGCATATGAGAAACGCATGTCCACATGCTCCGTGGTCACCACGGGGCCGGGGATCTTCGCATCGAATTGCAGCGAGATGCTCTCTTCCGGTTGCACGCTGATGACCAGCCGGTTGGCCTGCGGCAGCGTAGTACGGCTCTTGCGGAACAAAGTGAGCGGCGGATTGCGGAACTGGATGGCAATCTCCGTCTTGCGCAGCGGCAGCCGCTTGCCGGTGCGAATATAGAACGGCACACCGGCCCAGCGCCAGTTGTCCACCAGGACCTTCAGCGCGACGTAGGTCTCCGTCTGCGAGACGGGATTCACCAGCGGCTCCTGACGATACCCCGTCACTGGCGTCTCGGCAATGAGTCCCGCGACGTACTGGCCGCGAATGGCGCAGTTCCTGCACTCCAGCGGGCTGAGCGGCGGCACGGCTTCCAGAACCTTGACCTGTTCGTTGTGCAGGGCCGTCGGCGAGAACGAGCTGGGCGGCTCCATGGCGGTGAGCGCGAGCAACTGGAACAGATGATTCGGCGCCATGTCGCGAAGAGCGCCCGTGTGATCGTAGTAACCGCCGCGCTGCTCCACGCCGACCGTCTCGGCCACGGTGATCTGCACATGATCGATGTAGCGGCGGTTCCAGATCGGCTCGAAGATGCCGTTGGCGAAGCGGAACACCAATATGTTCTGGACCGTCTCCTTGCCCAGGTAATGATCGATGCGATAGATCTGGTCCTCACGCATGAACGACGCGAGGTTGTGGTTCAGCTCTTTTGCGCTGTTCAGATCGCGCCCGAAGGGTTTCTCGAATATAATGCGGCGCCATTGGCCGTTCTCCTGTTTCAGCAGGCCTTCGGTGGCCACGCGCTGGGCAACGTCCAGAAAAAAGTCCGGCGACGTGGCCATGTAGAAGAGATAGTTCCCTCCGGTGTGATAACGGTTGTCGAGGTCGGCCAGGACTTCGTGAAGTTCCTTCCAACCGTTGGGATCGTCAAAACCGGTACGCACAAACCGTACGCGCGAGCAGAGCCATTCCACGATGCCGCCGTCCGCATCGTGAACGGCGGTGCGCACGTCGCCCGCCAGCTTGTCGCGCAGGCCCTGCTCATCGAAATCGCCCATCGCGTAGCCGGCGACGGCGAACTCCTCGGGCAGCAGTTTCTGTTCGGCCAGATAGTAGAGGGCAGGGAAGAGCAGGCGCTTCGTCAAATCACCGGTGATGCCGAAGATCACCATCACACACGGGCCGGCCGGTTTGGGTAGAGCCGCTTTCACTGCCGTTTCCGCGGCTGGTTGCGCCGGAACGATGGTGCTCATACGGAGGCTCCTTTGGTGACCGTTTCCTTGTGTCCGCCGAAGCCGCTGCGCATGGCCGAGAGCATCTTCTCGCCGAAGCTGTGCTCGAGGCGCGAGCGGAAACGCGTATACAGGGCGGCGGTAAGCACCTGGCAGGGAACGGCGGTCTGGATGGCCGCTTCGATGGTCCAGCGCCCTTCGCCCGAGTCCTCCACATAGCCGGTGAATTCGCTGAGATCGTGATTCGTTGCCATGGCCGCCGCGGTCAGATCGAGCAGCCAGGATGAAACCACGCTGCCCCGGCGCCACACCTCGGCGATGTCCGGCAACGGAAGATCATAGCCCAGGTCATGCGCGTTGCGCATGATGTCGAAGCCTTCCGCATAGGCCTGCATAAGACCGTATTCGATGCCGTTGTGAACCATCTTCACAAAGTGGCCGGCGCCCGCGGGACCGCAGTAAAGATAGCCGGATTCGGCCGCCGGATCGAGACCCTCGCGGCCGGGAGTGCGGTCGATCTTGCCCGGCCCCGGCGCGAGCGTGCGAAAGATCGGCTCGAGATGCTGGTAGATCTCCTTTTTCGCGCCGATCATGAGACAGTAGCCGCGCTCGAGACCCCAGATTCCGCCGCTGGTACCGCAATCGGCGAACTCCACTCCGCGCTGTGCGAGTTCCTGCGCGTGGCGGACGTCATCCACGTAGTGCGTGTTACCGCCGTCGATGACAATGTCGCCGGTGGCCAGCAGATTGCCAAGCTGGGCGACCACGTCGTCGGTGATTTTGCCCGCCGGGAGCATCACCCACACGGCGCGCGGAGCGTCGAGCCTGCGCACCAGGTGCTCGAGCGAGGCGGATTCCTTCGCCCCTTCCGCGGCCAGCTCCAGAACGCGTTCCGCGGATTGATCGTAGACCGAGCACTGGTGACCGCCCGCCATGAGCCTGCGGACCATATTGGCGCCCATGCGCCCCAGACCTACCATGCCGATTTGCATTGCTGCGGGACCTCCAGCTCCCGATGTGGGGCAGCCTCTCAGGCTGCGGCGGGCTCCCAGCCCGCCTTTCTGTTGTTACGATGCCGCCTTCGATGCGCTCACCGCGCTGGTAATCGCTTCGCGCAGAGCATTGAGATCGTGCTCCACGTTCGCGCCCAGGTGCACGCGCAACACGCGCCGTTTTCGTTCCACCAGCACCGCATAATCGCCGCGCGCCTGCGCCGCTTTGACAACTCCGAATGTGTAGTGGCGTCCCGGCAGCGGCAGATCGTTCGCGTCGTCGCAGGTGATCTGAATGAACACTCCCGAGTTCGGACCGCCCTTATAGGCCTGCCCCGTCGAGTGCAGAAATCGCGGGCCGAACCCGACGCAGGTGGCCACCCGTTTGGAATCCCGAATGGCCACGCGCGCGGCGGTGAGCAGTTCCTCGTGTCGCGCATTCATCGGAATGTACGCGAGCAGCGCGACATAGTCGCCCGCTTTCACGCGATCCAGATGCGCCCGCAACGCGCCCATGAGCGCGGCGTCGGGCCGGATGAAAGGATCTTCGGGCGGCAGATGGCCCTTCTCCTCGTATTCCGCAGTGAGCTTCCGCGTGGCCACCTTGCTGGCCTCCACGTCGGGCTGATTGAACGGGTTGATTTCGAGAACGCTGCCCGCCACCGCGATGGCAAATTCCCAGCGGAAGAACTCCATGCCGAGATCGTACCGGTCGGCTACGTCAATCTGCACTACGGGCTGACCGGCGCGAAACAGCTTCTCCACGGCAGCGTCCTGCGCCGCGTCGGGCTCGGGCGTGAAACGCACGTAGGCGAAAACGCGATCCGTCCCATAGACCTCCCGAGGCCCCAGGGGTTCGGCATCCACCGGGATCAGACCTTTGCCGATTTTGCCGGTGGATTCGGCGATCAGTTGCTCCAGCCACGCGCCGAGGTCGCTGATCGCGGGCGAAGCAATGATGGTGACCTTGTCGCGGCCCGAGCGTCCCAGCGTTCCCAGAACAGCCCCAAGCTGTAGTCCTGGATTCTCCGCCGCCGGCACGCAGGATGCGCAGGCCTGTACCATGCGCTCGGCGCCCTGCAGCAATCGCTCCACATCGAGACCCGCTGCCGCCGCGGGGATGATGCCGAAATTCGACAGCGCCGAATAGCGGCCGCCGATGGACGGCACGCCGTGAAAGATGTGGCGGAACTGCGCGTCGCGCGCCACCTTCTCCATGCTCGATCCGGGATCGGTGACGGCGACGAAGTGCTGCCCGGCTTTCTCGGGTCCCACTGTTGCCTCGACGCGGCTGCGGAAATATTCGTAGTAAAGATTCGGCTCCAGCGTCGATCCCGATTTGCTGGACACGATGAAGATGGTCTTTGCGAGGTCGAGGCTGGCTTCCACCGTGCGCACCTGCGCCGGGTCGGTGGAATCCAGAATGGCGAGTTTCGGGAAACCCGGCTGCTGCCCGAAGGTTTTCGCGAACACCTCCGGCGCGAGGCTCGAACCGCCCATGCCCAGCACAACGGCGTGCTGGAACCCGGCGGCCTTCACTTCGTCGGCGAAAGCTCGGAAGCTGGCGACATTCTCGATCTGCTGATGAGCAATGCGCATCCAGCCGAGCCATTTGGCTTCGTCGTCGCCGGTCCACAGCGAGGCGTCGCCATCCCACAGCCGCTTGCTCTTGCCGCTGCCGCCCCACTCGTCCACCGTCGCGTTGACCACGGCGGCCAGACCCTCGGTCAGGCGGAGTTGTTGCCGGCCGGTGTGCGGCTGCATGGAAGCGCGAATCGCATCGAGCAGCGCCTTCCAGGCGTTGGCGAACTGCTCGACACCCTCCGCCAGAAGCTGCTCCGTAACCGCGTCGAGAGAGACGCCCAGACGCTGCAGCTCGGCAAGCTGCCTCTCTGCCTCGGCGGGGTTCTCCAGCAGCGAATTTCGCGGCACTCCGTGATCGCGGAATGCCGCAGCCGTGGCCGGCGGAATCGTGTTCACGGTGAGCGGGCCGATGAGTTCCTCGATGTACATCACGTCGCGATACGCGGGATTCTTGGTGCTCGTGCTGGCCCACAGCAATCGCTGCGGCCGTGCGCCCTTTCTCTGCAGCGCTTCCCAGCGCGGGCCGGAGAAGATCTTCTGAAATCGCGCGTACGCCCGCTTAGCGTTGGCGATGGCGGCCTTGCCCATCAGCCCTTCGACCACGGTACGGTCGGGCGTCGAGGCGGCCTTCCACAGATCCTTCAGCAGTTTGTCCACCGCCGTGTCGATGCGGCTGACGAAGAAACTGGCCACGCTGGCGACACGGTCGATGGGCAGTCCTTTGGCGGCGCGCTCCTCCAGCCCCGCCAGATACGCTTCGGCGGCGTCCTCGTACGCGCTCACCGCGAACAGAAGTGTCACGTTGATGTTGACGCCATCGGCGACCATCTGCCGAATGGCCGGGACGCCTTCCTTCGTGCCCGGCACCTTGACCATCAGGTTGGGCCGGTCAATCAGCTTCCACAGTTTGCGTGCCTCGGCGACGGTCGCTTCGGTGCTGTGGGCAAGCAGGGGTGAGACTTCGAGGCTCACGTAGCCATCAGCGGCGTTGCTGGAATCGTAGACGAGGCGCAGAAGATCGGCGGCGTTGCGGATGTCGCGCTGCGCCAGGCGCTCGAACGCCTGCTGGGCGTCGACTCCCGGCTGCGTGGCGATCTGCTCCAGCTCGGCGCGGTAGTCGGTGCTGCCGCCGATCGCCTTTTCGAAAATGGAAGGGTTCGAGGTGAGCCCGCGCAGGCCGTCGTCGGCAACCATGTGCGCCAGCTCGCCGCCCTCGACAAAGCTGCGCCGGATGTAGTCGAGCCAGAACGACTGGCCGAAGCCGGCCAATGCCACGAGGTTGTTGGTTTTCTCTGCCATTTGAACAGTGCGTCCTTTCGGGGATGACTGGTAGACTGTGACCGGGCTTACGTCATGACGTAGTTACGCATCGCCTGAAGATGGGATGCTTCCGGCAGCCGCACGGTGTCAGCTTAACATCCCGGCGCGGGACCTCCATACAGTGTCCACAGGATGGGTTTCGGAAGTGTGAATCGGCCTGCGGGAAGCCTATGTTATATTTGAGTTTCCGCCCGCCCGTGGGCCCGTAGCTCAGTTTGGTTAGAGCGCTTCCTTGACACGGAAGAGGTCGGTAGTTCGAGTCTACTCGGGCCCACCATTCACAGCAGCAACTTACCGCGTTTTGCCCCGTGCCATCCGTGCCACATTCGTGCCATTTAGATGTGGGTTCGGCTACTGCGGCGGACCAGCAGGCGTCTCCAGCAGCTTGTCGAACATCGCGGTGACGTGGGAACGCTCGCGCTCTGCATCGGCTAGCGTGTACAGCGCGGTCATGCCCAGGCTGCCGTGCCCTGCCTCTCTCATCGCTTCCAGCGGAGTCGCGCCGCCCACGTGCTGACGCCAGGTCACATTCTGACGGCGGAAAGCATGCCATCCGAAACCTGGGTAGTAAAGCTTGAGGCGTTTGAGGACAGGACGAAAGCGGAAACGCAACAGGTCGCGATCATCGGGCGGCATCACGCCATCGTCGCCGATGAAAACGAATCGGTCTCTCGCTTGGTCGCCTGGATATCGGCGGCGAAACTCCTGCACCAGCGGCCCGAGTTGCGGCGAACGGAGAGAGTTGTCTGTCTTGGTTTCGCCATCGTCGCTAAGGTCGCCCCGATACCAACGACGGCAAACATGCAACACGCCAGCGTCAAAATCGATGTCGCACCACTTCAAACCGAGGGTTTCGGAAACTCTCAATCCCACTCCGAACATGATGAGGATCATGAAACGGAGATCGTCATCGACAGCGGCGAGAACCTGGCGTAGTTCCTCAACAGTGAGTAATCGTTTTTCGCGAACCAGCTTCTTCTTCCCGAGTCTCACGCCTGTCGTGGGATTCGCGCCTTCCCACAGCTTCCAATCGCGGGCGGCCTCGAATATCGAGGACATCACGCCGCGCAATCCCTCGCGACTCCACCAGCTCAGCCCGTCTTTCTCCTTTCCCTGTAGCCATGCCTCGATGCTGCACCTGTCGGCAACATCGACGATCCGCATTTCACCGAACGCGGGCATGATGTGCGTATTGATCTGACTCCGATAGCGCGACTGAGCACCGACTCCGAGTTGAGGCAGCCGAACTTCCAGGAACCGTCTGCACACGTCGGCAAACTTGATTTGACTGGTAACGAGGATGCGCCCCTGGTTCACCAACTCCAGCGCTTTCGCCCGCGCCTTCATCGCCTCTTTCTTGGTGATCTCGTCAACGAAACCGAGAATGCGCGTTGTGCGCTTCGACTTCCGACCCGCGTCGGTGATGGTGGGAATGCTCACGCGGATGAAGTAGTACGGGCGTTTCACGTCGCGCCGAATCTCAAGCTTTGGGTTCTGAAACTTTCGCGGCATCGCATCCTCGCTCCCATCGAGGATCGCGCGAATGATATCACGCGCGCCGCATGCGTCGCCAGCGGGCACACTTCCGGCGCTGCCGTTGCTGAACGCCGGGGGAAGCGACATGTCTGTTTATGGCTTGGCTGGAAAAAAGCGGGGAGCGGAGCCGTCCGCCCCCCAGTCGGGGAACCGGAGTCGATTGGTTCCCCTTCCATGGCCGGATCTCTTAACGATGCGCGAGCGCTTGCGAAAGCCGCCTCACCATGTCTTGTCTTTCTTTCGGATCGAGTCGGGATAATTCCTCATGGGACATTCGATCCACCCGCGAGATCAGATCATCGACGGTCGGCTCAGCGGGTGGGGGATTGCCCTTCGATGACTCCGCCCGGCGCTTCTCCAAAAATGATTTCTCTTCGTCGGTTAAAACAAAATTGTTAGAGGTAATGGGCACGGGACTTTCCTTTCTCGTTTTCGCAACCGCCAGCAGCGATTCCATTGCATCGTGGACGGTGTTTTGCAACTCTGTCAATGCTGGCAACGCCAGCGGCGCATCCGCCGGGGGCGCCGGGGGAGTTTTGGGTTTGGGTTCACGTCGTTCTGGCCAAGGAGGCATGGGGCAACCTCGTTACGTTTCGATCCACGCGCCGAACGTCAGCGCGGCTCCGGCGGATAGCTGGACAACGTTTGCGCGAAGTTCCCCGCCTGCGTCGCCCATGTAGGTAGTGGCGGTCGGGCCGCTTCCGGCCACTTCATAACAGCGCAGGGACGCCCGGCATGTCGCCGGATCGACAACCCCGGCAGAGTACGCTCCCGAAGCCGGGCCGAGAGGTCCATTCCATGTCAGGGACCAGAGCGTGCGGAAATTGAGTCCGTCAAGCGTTTCCTCCAGGTCAATCGTGGCCGCGCCAGAGGAGAGCGAAAGCACCTCCATAACCAGCGTCCAATCCCTCACGAAGGTGGAGATACTGACAGCCGCGAGCGGACCAGTCGAGGTCACGGTTTGCGACGGATACAACGGAGTTATGACGGCCATTTCTTCAGCCTTTCTTCCGCGGCGTAGGGCCAAGCTCGGACATCGCACTACGGAACGCTTCGGTGAGCACGAGGGACTGCTGGCCGCGGCTAGCCATCTCCTGCGCCTTGCAAACTTCCGCACGGGCGGCGTCCTCGCGGCGAAATTGCGCGATTTGTTCCTCCGAGGCAATCTCGTGACTCCCTTGCGCCAATCTGTCAGCCGCGACCCAGGCAAAGGTTTCGCAAACGTGCGTGCGAGGCGTCGGACCAGCGGTCTCGGGTTGCAGCGCGACACGAAGCAAATAATCCTGAGGGGGCAAACTGGCAATCCATACCGGAGTGTTTGGTGTCAGGCCGCGCTCGTCGAAACTCTTGTAAATAGCGAATAGTTTTTGCGCATATGCGCTATGCGCCGGTGTCTCCTGCACTTGCCATCCGTTTCGTGTCAGCATGATTCGATTCTTCCTTTCTTTACTGCGCACGCAATGTCGAAGCCGTCAGACGATGCCGCGCGGCAATCGCCCGCAAAGCCTCAGTCGTCCCGCCGGATAACTGGATCGCGCCCTCAGACTGGACCAGGGGCGCGGCCGCCATGCTCAAGCGGTAATGCTTCAGGTCCGCCAGCGCGGCGCACTGATCGGCCAGGCGATCCTCGTGCTCGGCTTCAGCCTCCACCACCGCTCTGCTGGCAGTGTTGAGAATCTCCGGTAGCAGCCGCCCGACGAACCTGTCGATACGCGAAATCTCAACCGAGATCGCATCAACGTCGGCAAATGCCCCGAAGTCTGCGCCCTCGATAATCGCGGCGACGGCTCGCGCCTCCGCGTCCCGCGCGGACTGGCGCAACTCTTTAGAGCGGGCGTTTGACGAGACGCTCAGCTTGCGCAGCATTTGTAGCCGCTCCTGCGCGGCGGTCCATTGACGCAGGCTTTCATCGACCTGCGCATCCGCTTCGACCTTCGCAGCCTCCAACTCTGACAGGCGTTTCTCGATTTCGGCTTTGGCCGCTTCTGTGGGGCTCATTTCATTCCTTTCTCGGCAACACTTCCACACCCATGACGCGGTCGTTGCCTGTTCGCTCGAACGCCACCGGCACGCCCACACGCAGGAGCGTCAAGTCCGCGGGTATCACGTCGGTCGCACGGAAGAGAAGAAGGGGCAATGGACGTGGACCTATCCTGATTGCTCCAATTTGTCCATCCCAGCGCGCAACCGCGCCGGTGTTTCTGTTTGTCTGTCTCTTGCTTGAATACACAACTGTCCTCACGCTTCACAACCGGCGGAGACTCACGCCGGATGTATTTCCGGTGCGAGGGCTACCGCCTGGTCCGCACCGATTTGAGGGAACCGGAACCACCGCCCCGGTCTCTCCTACAGACAATAGGCGCGATTCGATGGAGTCGCCCCGGCTTTTTTGAGAAAAGTTGCGGTAGCATCCTGGGAGTTGATTGTTGTGTCGCACTGTGCGACACTATTGGACGGGAGGAGGGTCATGCAGAAACCAATACCAATCGACCTCGCTCAGTTCAGCGCCGCTCAAGTCGCGGAGATCGCCGATACCACAATCAAAGTGATCGCCACGTGGACTACCAGAGATTTCGCGGGCCGTCGGGACCCGCGCGTTAAACGTGGGGGCGGCGTGGCCCGGCGCTACAGTCTGCGGGATGCCCTCTGGTTCGCGCTCGCGGCCCAGCTTCACCGCCGCTACCACACACCTCTGCCGCAACTTCAGGCAATTGCCCGCCTCACGTTCGGCGGCGCGTTCACCCCGGAGAGAGCGGCGTTCGTCGTGGTGGCCAGTGCCCGGCCCGGTTCGGCATCGACCCATTACTGCCCCGATATCGCCGCCGTCGCGAGTCAAATACAGCGTCTCGGCTGCGCCATTATCGTAATCGACGCGCGGGAAATGTTCGGGCGCGTCATGCAGGGCGCACGGCTCATGCTCAGCGAGAAAGAGAGGGCCGCATGAACAACAAACGCATCGGGGAATCTGAGATCACGTTAATCGAGCATACGGTGGGGACGGAACGCGTTCAAACGCGTTTCGAGACGTTCCTGGAGCCATATGGCATGGCGACAAGAATGGTCAACGCCTGGCTTGCCGTGCCGGGCAACGGAGAGTCCGTTGATTGGAATTCGCAACGCGCCTACCCCAGGGCCATGCGCGACTACCTGTGTAGCGGCGCACTGAACGCTCCGGATATGCTCCTGGGATTCATGATCGTGCTCCACTCGGGACTCCAGCGCGAGCGCTTCGCGGATAACCCGCGCGGCTCCGTGGCTGAGCGCGTTGTCGAGGACAAGAAAACCGGACGGACAAAGCACGAACTCCTGTACCTCGCGGAGGATCTGGAAACAGTGCGGAGCCTCGTGCTGGGGGAAGGCTGGGAACGGGAGCCCAACCCGATGGCCTGGATCTGCAAGGCATGGCAGACAGAAACAGTGCGCCGGAGACGAGAGGACCCGGACCTCCGGGGCCTGACGCGCGACCGTAGCCGCCAGCATCAATTCGAACAACAGCGGGTATCACTGGACGAAGCCGCTGAAATATCCGACCCTGCGGCCTCACCCCGTGCGGTCGAATTCCGCCACGACGTGGACAACGCCATCACCCTCGCCGAATGCACGGACGGTGAAGCCTGCGTGCTCCGCGGCGTTCTGACGGAGGGCCTCACTTATGCGGAGGCAACGGGCGACGATGACGCCAAACACGCGCGGCGGAATTTCGAGCGTAGACTAGGCGGAAGAGCGAAGCGCATGAGCGCGGTGCTGGAAGCATACCGCAAGCCCGGCCACCGGACGGACCTCGAACGACTCGCGGCGAAGACAGCGGGAAGGGGCACGCCAAAATAGATCGACGGATTACGCCTGTGATTCTGCTCTGCCACTCAGACTAGTCGTTAACGCAATCCACATATCGTGGAAGGCCTTTGCGCCGCCTTCCATGAACATGTCCCACTGCTGCTCTGTGCCCCCGAATTCGTCCCACTGCGGACGGCTAGGCTGGGTGCAGTCGCTGGGGCGAACTTCCGAGACGAAGGGGACTCCCCGAACAAAGGCGAGTACGGCGTCGTAGGCGGCCAGTTTGTCGAAGGGGACGGATTTGGTGGTTTTCTCCGCATCGCCTTTGGCAGTGTCCTCTGTTCCGGCTCGAAAGCCTCCAAAGAAGTCCCACGCATGTTGCTCCAGCCCTCGCCGGAAGAAATAGACAAGCCAGAACCCGTCCTGGACCTCTTCGATTCTCACCTGTATTTTGCCGCCACAAAACAAAGCGATGAAACGCCGTGGCACAGTCAGACCCCTTCCCGCGACTATTCACAGACTCGCAAGGGAAGTGTACCAAAAACGCGACGCGGGGGTTCATGGGAAAGTCCGAGGTCCGTGCGACTCTGTGGGGAGCATCAATAGGTAAGATCACGCTTCGCAAGAGACCCCGTGGAGCATATACTAAGAGCGGGCGTTGAAATCGATCCATGCAATCGCTGATTTCGCTCACTTTCGACGATGGGCTACGGTGCCAGTTTGAAAAAGCCGTTCCCGTTCTGGACCGCTACGGCATACGGGCCACGTTTTTCTTGATTGCCAATCGGGACCCGACACAAGAATCTCACACAGACGAGTGGTGGAAAATCGATTGGAGCGAAGATGACATCGCAAACTTGAAAACACTGATTGACAACGGTTATGAGATCGGTAGCCACAGTCTTACTCATCCCGTACCTACAATCCAAGCCAACGCGCTGGCCGAAGCCTGTGAATCCAAAGAACTGATCGAGGGTTGGCTTGGGACGAGGGTCACATCCTTTTGCTATCCGTACTATCACTCTCCCGCCGACCTTGTTGATGCGGTGAAAAATGCTGGATATGAGCAAGCGCGAGGAGGTATCCGGGCTTCCGGCTATGCCATTGGCGGCGATCAATTCTTCGACAGATTCAACGTAGGCTGCCACCAGATTTCAGCTAACGACAAGGTTTCCGAATTGGTGCTACCCGGCTGCTGGCGCGTCCTGACGTTTCACGCAATCGGAAGCAAGGAAGATGGATGGGCACCCATTACCGAAGAACAATTCGAAACGCTGATGGCAGAACTTGCGAGATACAGAGACGATGGCGCACTAGAGATTCTGCCATTCAAGAGCGCGGTAGCCCGTTTGCAATAAACTGCTCCGCGGCGATTAGGGTCGCGGACAACGACAGAGAGTTGGAGGTGGCCAATGCCCCCGAAGGATGCTGAAGGGAACGGCCCGGATTTCTCTCGTGGAACACTGGAGGAACGTCGGGATGCGGTCACGTCAGGGATCGCGGACATGACCGAACGCATTAGACAACTGTTAGATTCGCCCGGTATCAGCGATGCCGAGAGGAAGCGCCTCGAACGCCAGTTGGAGGCGCAGGAGCGCGGCAAGAAGAAAATAGAACGCCGCCTTGGGCGGAGAGTCGCGCCTAGCCGACGCCAGACAGAATAGGAGAAGCAAACTTTGAAAGAGGAGAAGCAATGACCGCACGTGAACGCGAAATGGTGACCGATTTCCTCCACGGTGCGGCTCTGCTACTCGCCAAGGCTAAGCTTTTAGAGGCAGATGCCGCAGGAGCAGAAGCGCGGACGGACGAGGAGCGGGCGCGTGCCGAAATCATGCGAAAGAGAGCCGAAGTCAAACTCGACTTGGCAAGGAGCCGGTGGGAGCCGCTGCCTGACGACGTATTGCTGTCCATCCGCGACGTGCTGGACAGCAGTGTTGTCAGGTGCGGCGGCGTATGGAGGGACGAGAAAGACAAGGCGGCCTACATTCAGGCACGGATTGAATCGTTGGATGAAGAGATTTAGCCGAACCCACCGCACATCACCCGCGCCGCAAATTCCCGCGCGCCTAGAATCCGGTGTACCGGCCGCCCAGGACGTTCGCCGCGAGTTCCCTCAGGGCCTCATCCGCCGCCGGTCCCGTGGCGGGCGCGGTCCTGGCCGCATGGTACGCGAGCATCGCCGCGATAACGCAGTCATCATGCCCGCCGCCGGGCGCGGCGTAGCGAATCGCGCCGCCAGGAAGTTGCGTCCCTTCGAACGCCGCCAGCTCTCCGATCAGCACGGGATTGTCGAGAACCTTCAGCGTCCCCCGTTCGAGTCCGAGCACGAATTCCTGAACCAACCGCGCCTTGGTTTGCGATTGCATCGCGTACCCGCGCACGCGCATTCCGCCGGCCCGCAGAGCCTCGATATTCGGCCCGCCGATCGTGTTACTTTCCGCCAGCACGGCGCAATTCCCGTAGTCGCGCCACAGCCGCATGAGCCGGGCCTGCTGTGCGGCGAAGGGCATGCCGCGGAACCGATCCACATGAACGAGCCACACGACATTTCCCATGCGCGCCGCCACCACGAAAACGGAGTAATCGCCTGAGGCGCTGCGCGCCCAATCGACGCCGATGGCAAACGCCGGGGGTTCCTGAAGCGAGAGCCACGCCGGAGTTACGTCCGCCTTCAGGGGACGGAGAAGAAACTCGGGGATCTCCCGCACGATAGCATCGGACAGACCGCCGAATACCGCGCCTTCCATCGAAATGAATTCGCCTAGGTACTCCTGGCGAAAGGCCAGCTCCGACAAATCCCTCCGCGCATCCTCGATTTCCTGTTTGTCGATGTACGGGTTTTCGCTGGTGGGCGCGATCCACGAAGCCCAGTCGTCCTCTTCCTGCCCCTTGCGCCAGAACGTGTGAAAATCCCCCAGGCCGCGCGGAGTGGACAAGAGCCACGCATCGCCCCGATAGTCCGTCAGCGAAGGGCGCAGCGCCCGCTGGAACACATTCCGAAGATTCGGGACCAGCGCGGCCTCATCGACAACCAGAGACTTGAACGCGCGGGAGCGCCCGGCCTCGTCGCCGGAGTCGAGGGAGAAGAACTCAATCGAGCCGCGATTAACCAGCCGCATCAATCTATCTGTCCGGTTCGGTTCGCCGTCGAGTACCGGGCGGAGCTGGTCGGAAAGCAGTCGCCACGTATCGCCCAACATGCGGAATGTAGGGGAGGCCCACATGGTCGGGTAACCTTCCAGCGCAACGGAGGTGAGGCGATCAATCGCCAGCGTTGACTTTCCCCAGCGCCGTCCCATCGACAGGACGTTGAAGCGCTTCGCTTCGCTCACTACTCGTTTCTGGCCCGGATGCAGTGCGGGTAATGTCAGTGTGATTGCGCTGCTCAACATGAACAACCTCCAGGCGGCGGATCTCCGAATCGATTTCCTTGCGGGCCACTGGCAGTCCGTCCAGGTGGGAGAGAACGAGCTTCATGGCCGCAAGCTGAGTACTCGCGTCGATGCCGTTGCCGGTGGCGTACTCGCAAAGTTTCCTTGCGAAGGCCGCTTTATCCAGTCGCTGCCGGATCAGGTCGGCAAGCGCGCGGCCCTTGCGCGGGCGCCCATGGGGGTTTCCGCTTTGGCCTTTAACCCATCGGCCCTTCGGTACAATCTGAATCTGGTTTTCGGCCATGCGGCCCTCCACGGATTTCTGTTTTTCTTTTTCCGGCGCGAGAAGCGTCAGGCGGCGACACGGGGGGCAGTTTGAGTAAATCGAAATCGAGCGAGCCGGTCTGCCGCTACAGTGCCTCTGGCGCTTGCAGCGGCGGCCTGCGAGGCTTGTTTGCGGGCCTGATAGACATTCTGCTTAAGGCCGCCCGGTCAGCGTGTCTGCGGGCGCGCCGCGCTGGCAGCGACAGTTACCCGAACTGTTTTGCAAATGTGAGTGCACGGGACGCGCCAGGAGCCGTACACCCGTGAAAAGTGCCCAGCAATTGGCGTGGGGTTCGCTCCATCGTCTGTCGATGGGAGAACGCACCACTGACAACACAGGACTTAGCGAGCGCGATATGTTACCGAATGTGCGTTATCGGAAGCGCACCCTGAGCGCACCACGCTCACAAACTGCTTGCACCACCAACCCGAACCCGCAGGCCCGAAATCACGCCCAAGCGCGAGGGGCCAACCAACGATTCGGGCCTTTCTGCGGTAGCGCTCGAAGCATCCGAAGAGTAATATGCCTTTGAGAGTTTGTACGGGAAGGGAATCCCTGTGCTCCGTCGCATCATCGTCGCTCTCCTGGGCATGGCAACGCTTACCGCTGCTCAGCCGGTGATCAGCCAGCCGGTTGGAGACTCCGCGAGTTTCTCCGCGCCAATCACGCCAGGTGGGTGGGCAAGTATCTTTGGTTCAGGACTCGCGTCGGAAACGTCGTTGGCTCCGTCGCTGCCTTTGCCAACGAATCTGAACGGAACTCAGGTTGAACTTTGTCCGTTCCTGCAACCAAACGCTCCCTGCGTGTTTCAGGGGATTGATTACGCGAGTCCAGACCAGATCAACTTCCTCGTGAACCCGCCCAGCTTGCCCCAGAACCCGACGGGAGTCATCGAAATCACCGTGACGGTTATAGTCAACGGAATGTCCGTCACAGTTGGGGCCGAACTCGCGCAATATGCGCCAACGATCTTCGGGGAAGGCTGGGACTGCTGGTTCGATCCATCGTTCGGAGATACATCGCCGTGCATTCTCACGTGGACTCACCCAAACTGGGCCGCAAGTCCGTTTGGTGAGCCGTTTCGCGGGGCTATTACTGACACGAATGATAAATTAGTCACGTCGCAGAATCCAGCACATCTTAATCGATATTACTCAATCTGGATGACTGGTTTCGGCGTAATTCCAAATACCCCAAACTTCGCCGTCAAGAATACTTTACTTCAAATGTCCGTTCCGCTCGTTGGATACGCTTTCGTTCCTAACGAGGGATATGTTGCAGATTGGTTCCCGCTCGAACCCACGTACGTCGGGGTCATGGCCTATCCGGGCCTGTACCAGGTGAATTTCAAGCTCGACGATAGCATCCTTGGAGTGAATGACTCGCCCTATTCGGCTCGCTGGCCATGCGGCACATACAAGAAATGGGATCTGCCTTTAATTGGGGACTACCAAAACGGTGATACCGTCAACTTCCCGTTTGATCACGATTTCTACAGCGCCAATCCGTTTCCGGTCAGCATCCCGATTATCATCCAGGATCAGGACAGGACGGATTGCCAGGGCTGAGTGGAATGTCGCAGGGGGCGAGGGAACCATGAGCCACCGCGAAGGCCACAGCAGACCATCCGACTCTATATGTACTTCGCCCGGCCCCTCTCCGGTACGGTCCCGTCGTCCACCTGCATACCTGGTGACGGGTGACAGCAAGTGACAGCAAAGGTCAACAGTCTTTCTTACCTCGCGTGTATAAGGAGAAAGTCCTGAATTTGGTGTCACCGTCTGTCACTCCGTCACTTCCGCCCCACTGCCCCTGTCGTGCTGCTGTTGCGCCCCAGATGAACGCCGTGAACGCCGTGAACAAAGCGAACGCCGTGACCGTATGTATCGCGTGAACGCTGTCACTCTCTTTCCGTTCACTTGTTCATCTGTTCATGTTGTTCATGACAGATAGAAGAGGGAACATAAGTGCCCTCGGCTCGTTTCTCGACCGCGCCTTCGGCCACCAGGCCCTGGAGGAGACGCCGAACAGTCGCGCCGTTCTTGCCGAGCTGACGGGCGATGGCCGCTGGCTTCTGCGGGCCTTCGTCCTTAAGCAAATCCAGAATCTCCGTGCGCTCCGGCGACAGCGCCGCTTCAGGCCCTTCCGAAACGAGTTTCCAACCGAAATCGATATCCTCGGTCTGCAATCGCAGGCCGTACTGCGTGGCTTCCACGTCGCGGCCCGTAAGGTCCAACAAGGTCTCGCCGTTCGCCAGGCGTCGGAGCGTCCAGACGGCATCGCAGGCAGCGGTTACGCCGCTGGTTCCCACGACTGCATCAAGGGCGTAGTCTGCCGTGGCCTTTCGCAGGTGATGAATCACGACAATCCCGCAGTCATGCTTAACCGAAATCTGACGCAACAGATCGATCTCCTGGTAGTCGCTGCGCACGGCGTCGCGATGGTCGTTTTGTCGGACGAATGCCAGCAGCGTATCGACAATGACCAGAACGCACGGATTCGCGGTCAGGAACTCGTTAAGCTGCATCGCGCCCCCGGACAGCAAAGGGTTAATGCGATAGCAGAAACGAATGTTCGCCAGCGCCTCATCGCGCCCGGAAGTTAATCGCTGAAGCCTCAGGCTTGTGCGACTCGGAGGTTCTTCCAATGCCAGGTAACAGATTTTGCCCGGCGACTCAGCGGCGAATCGACCAAGCAACCGCTGACCATGCGCGACGGCAAGAGCGATTTGCAGCGCGAGCCAGGACTTGCCGATCTTGGGGCGGCCACAGAGGAGCGTCAGCGATGGCCGCGTCAGTAGATCCTTCAGGACGAACCGGAGCACTGCTGGGACCGTGTCGAACAGTTGAAGGCCGCTGGTCGTGCTGAGCCCCGCTGGCGGCGGAGGTACGTGGACAGCGCTCATTCGCGGTCACCACGGCGAGATGCTTGTTCATGCCAAGTACTTTGCTGTATAATAGTCATGTCGATTAACCTTCACGGCCCGTGAGCGCTCCCGCCCCGGAACACGCTTGCGGGCCTTTTCAGATTCCTGCGGTGGGGTTCTCTGAACTGAATAGGCACGTTTGGACGGGTGTGCCCAAGGGTTGTTTGCTACCGGATGGCGCGCACCCGTGCCACTACCGGATTCGTGCCACTACGTGCCAGATTCGTGCCACGTGCGGCGATTGCCGACTCAATGTTTTCAATGCCTAATTGCCCAAGTGATTGATATGCGCTTCCTTGACACGGAAGAGGTCGGTAGTTCGAGTCTACTCGGGCCCACCATCCTTTTAATCACTTGCAGACTCCGTGGTCTTGGCGTCTGGCTTGTTTTGGCTTAGATCGTGCAAGATTCCAACCGGCTTTGCAGCCCCTCATCTCGAACATCGCCTGGGCATTCGAACGCTCGCGCTCTGCATCGGCGGCTCAGCCACTTCCATGGCTACCGGGCCGCCAGAGTGGGAGTGCCCTTACCTCGGAATGCCAAACATAAACAGGAGCACGACGAGGACGATGGGCAAGAGCACGAAGATAACCCAGAGATTCGTGACAACCTTCTTAGCAATGTAAACGGCATCCGCTGAGACTTCGAAGCGCGGGTCAAACGGAGTCTGATAAGGCAGTCCTTTATCCTCGGCCTGCCTCCGCGGCAGAGCGAGATCTGCTTCCGCCAGCCGGATCGTGATGTTCCTGGAGGCGCGTGCTGTGCGCAGCAGAGTGCGTGCGGAATCCCCCTGGGCGGTGCCCTGGCTCATGGCTCGGATCAGGTTCTCTTCGACCATTTCCGGTTGCCGTCCCACCACTTCGCCTCTTCCTGCTCGGTCCGGAATTTCGGGACGCGTGGTCGCTCAGTTCTCGTAGCCATTGATCATCGTCCTTTCATCGCGAAATACTCGATGTTCATTCGCCGGCTTGCCTCGAATGCAGTCACCACGCGAATCGAATCACCCCGAATCGTGAAGACCACGATAAGTACGCCGACGACCGTCCACCGCTGTTCGCCGCCATCGACATCATATGCGACGTCGAGCTTTCCCGGAAACGCGGGAAGGACATGGCGAAGCTCCGCGAGACAATCCGGTTGCTCATCGAGGGAAATCCGCTGCCAGAACGTTACAAAGATCATTCTCTCAGCGGCGCGTGATGCCAGTTTTGTTGCCGTGGCGGCTGGAGACGGAGGCGGCCCCGCTCAATCACGCCTCAGGACGTTGTATCCACCCGATGCCGATTCCGGCGTGCCTCAAACAGCACACCAACGGAGATGTGGATGTACATGCCGTGCGTGGATTGCACGCGTGAAAAGTACTCGCCGAGCCCGCCCTCCATCACGAACTGTACGTTGTCCGAAACCCGTGCGGTCGCGCCGATCACTCCCAACGGAATCACCGCCCCCGGCGGGCGACCGTCGGTCGTCGACGCGGGAGCGCAGAAGAGATTCACGCACCCGTGGCTCGCGGCGAGACGAAGCGACGCATAGTAGTTCCAGGTTCTGTCTTCGTGCTCGGTGCCGATTTCAGCGGCTGCGTCCGCGTTCACGCTGCGCCCGTCGCCGGAGTCCGCTGCCCCGACTCCTCCCTCCAGACGGAAGCCGCGCTTCACTTTGTATCGCATCGCCACCTTGGCGGTGCCGGCCAGAGTGCCATCCGAGCGATCGTCGATCAAGGCATCGAACCCCAGATCGATACGGCTGCCCACGCCACGCCTCCAGCGGACGAACCAGTCGGTCGCGCCCACCAGGTCGGCGTAACACGCAGGGCCGAACCCTTCGCCGTAGGCGCCCACCCCTAAGGCGAGTTCCGTTTCTCCAGGCGCTGCCGTCGCCGGGCCGCCGAACGTCGCCAGTGGCGGCGGAGTAGCGCGCAATTGGCAGTCTGGCGATGTCTGCCCCGATACGACCCCACTGAGGGCGGCCCCAGGAGCGAAACACAGAATGGAGCGCACGGTGAACAAAGACAAGCTGCGGATTTCGTGATTCATAACGCAATCCGCGAATGACGGCTGCGTACCGGCGCTGGTTGCACAAAAAGCCCGCTGTATTTCGCGCCGTTGTATCGGCGCGCTTACATTTGGAAACCTGGCAACCCGTTCCCGGTCAGCGGCGTTCCTGTTCGGCCGGGTGCTGCTTCGGAGGAGGATTGCGCTGAGCCGGCTTTTGCGTCGGCGCCGCATGCCCCGTCGAAGTGTTGCTGTGCGCGACTGCGGCGGTCGAACCGGAACCGGTCGTGTGTGTCGCCGCTGCATTCGAGCGGTAAGCAGGCGCGTGCGACGTGTTTCCCTGAGAAGTGTTCGGACGGTAGGCGGTCATCGGCCGCCTCACTGCGGGACTCGCAGGCGTGCCGTGGTTCACCGAAGCGAAATTCGCGCGATTCGTGCCAGCGGCACGCTCGTGGCTCAACTGGGCCGAGGTCGGCGCGATGTGTTGTTCATGCGCCGCGGCGAGTTCGGCCGGCGACGGCCTCGCGGTGATGCCGCCGGGCCCGTTGAAGCTGGTCCGATTGACAACCGTGTTCCTGATCACCGTGCGGTCAATGTACGTGTTGTGCACCACGGTGACGTTCACGTTGCTGACGGCCGTGTTGTAGCGGAAAACGCCGCCTACCCACATGCCGCCTACATAGCCCACGCCGGTGTATCCGAAGCCGTAGTTCACGCCGCCGTAGAAACCGATGTGCGGTCCCCAGTAGCCCGGGTGCCAGAGATACACACCACCGCCCCAGCCCCAGTACCCCGGCGTCCAAAGCAAGCCGGGAGCCGGCGCCAGCACCCACGTGCCCGGTACCCAGTAGTAACCGGCGGGGGCGTAAGCCCAGTAGCCGGGAACCCACAGATAGCCGTCGCCGGGACAGACCGGCTGGGCATACACCGGTAACGCCGGCGGCGCGAAATTCACCGAAATGAAGACACCGGCGAACGACACGGAAGTGGCCAGCGCGATGGCCAGCACGGCAATGCGGATGAGGCGCGAAGTGAACATGTTCGTCTCTCCCTCTCGGATAACTTAACACGGGAACGCCCGGCAACGTTGTGTTGATTGAGAGACTTTAACGAGCGGCTCCTGCGCGGTCACTCGTTCAACGGAGTGCGCGTGTACCCGAACTTCGCCGAACGCTTCCCGCCGTTGCGATGGTCCTCGTCGGAGAGCGCATGGACGCCGCTGGCGTCGATCCAGCGGTTATAGAAATTGAACAACGCGCAGACGGTGATGGCGTAGTAGATGGCTTCGTCGGTGTAACCTGCCGCGTGCAGCTTCTCGATGTCCGCCGGTCCGATGTTCACCGAATCGCGATTCACTTTGTCCACGAAACGGAAAAGGGCCTTCTCGGCGTCCGGCAGGCGCGAGGTTTCCACATCGCGCAGCACTTCCTCCACCAGCTTTTCGTCTCCGAGCAGTTCCGCCGCGACCGCGGCGTGCGATTTCAGTCAAAACGGGCACTGATTCCGCGACGACGTGTAAGCCGCGATCAGCTCACGAATCCCCGGCGACAGTGGCGCCGCCTCCCGCATGATGCCCTGCGTGAAGCGCTCCAGATGCTTCGTCACCTGCGGCTTGAACGCGAACATGTGCCAGATCTGCGGATAGGGTACGCCGCTCTGGCGGGCCGCGCGGACTAAATCCGCGAACGCGCTTTTTTCATCGGCGTTCTCGACGTCGCGCAGGAAAATCGGCTCCATAGGCGTAGTTGTACCATGGTCGATTAAACGAGGCGCGATCCGCATGAAGAATCCCGCCCGCGCGGCGGCTGCTGGCAACCAGATCCTCCGATTGGCCGTGCTAACGGCAATGAGCGCGATTGCTTCCATGGCCATTCTCGTTTTTTTCTTTCCAGGTTATCTGGCGCCTTCCCAGCCGTTCCTGCCGGATCATTTCGAATACCTTGCCATGCCGCGCGAGGGCTATGGACTCGGCCGCTATATTGTGTCGTACCCGCGGCCTCTCGCCCATATTCTGATCGACCTTTGCGGACGGCTGGGCCTCGATTACATGCTGCTGCCGATCTACGCCGGGACAATTGCGAATGCCGCTCTGCTGATTCTCTACATCGAGCGCCTCATGAAACGTCGAGTGGCGCTCGTCGGCGTGTGCGTCTTCCTTTTCGTGGTGTTCGCGCACCCGCAGTATTACTGGAGCTACAAAATCGATCCCTTCGCCGCGCTGTCATTCACGTGCCTGATGCTGGTTTGTCACCTCTGGCAAAGTTACATGGAGACGCGAAGGCGCTGGCTCGTCGCCGTGGCGTTGTTCTTCAGCTTCTGTCTCACGGAAATTAAGGAACCCTACATCCCCGCGCTGGTTTTGTTCTTTCTTGTGCAGGCGCCGGTCAGCCGCCGCGACAGGTGGACCGCGCTTCTGTGCGCGGCAGCCAGTACCATCTTTGCGGCAGTGTCGATCACTCATACTGCGCACGTGTGGACCGTGTTTCACACCACCGCCGCGGCGGTCACCGATCCGTACTACACCAGCCTCGCGCCGGGGTCGGTGATTCGTTGCTGGTTTCGGCTGGTCAGAGAGATGGTCCACTCGGCGCCCCTGATCGCCGTTGCCATCTGCGTCGCTGTCGGTTTCTGGCGCGATCGGCGAACCGCGTGGATCGGCGTCGCACTGGCGCTGCTGGCCGGCAGCACGCTGCTCCCGAATGCCACGCTCCCCAACCATCTCGTCACCGCTTACGGCTGGCTGGGCGTGCTTTTGTTTGCGGCGCCAATCCTGACAACTGCCACTCTGCTGCCAACCGGACCGCGCGCCCGTACCGGCGTTTGGGCAGTCGCGCTGCTGCTCTGTGCGCTATGTCTGAGAGACTATGCCAGACCGAATCTCGAGCGCACGTCGCTGCGAAATCATGAGCGGCTGCAGGCCACGTTCCTGAGGACCATGCCCATACTACGGGATCGTCCCGCTACCGCCCGGAACAATCTTGTCTTCGGACTCGCCAGTCCACTCAGTATCTTCCACGTGTCGAATTTCGTCCTTGCCGAATTCGGGTCTTCCCGCCTGTGGACGGTGGTGGTGCCCGATTCCGAGCCGGAGTCTGCTTCAGCCACAACCCGGCTCGTCCACGCGTCGAATGTGCCGGACGAAGAATATGATCGCCTGTTCGTCTACGACGACCGGAGCATGCTGGAGGGGCTGTACGAGGGCGAGCCGCTGGAGGCGTTGCGCACGGCTGGACGATTCCCTGTCGCCATCCATTTTGTTTCGGCGAAATCGCGTTGATCGGGGTTATCCGGTTTCCCGATCCAGTTCCGCGCGTGCGGCGTCCAGAGCCTGCTTCGACGGCACGCTCCCCTGCGCCAGCGCGGCATTCCCGCCGCCGCGTCCACCTTGCCGTGTCACCGCGGCCTTCAGGAGATTGCCCGCATGCAGCCCGCTGTCGGCCGATGTCGCCAGCAGGATGCCCGGAGGATCCTCGGCGATGGCCATGAAACACGACGAAGCACCGGCGACGAAGCTCTGCGCCAGCGCGCGCGTCTCGTCGTTGAACGCGGATACGGTTCGTGAGGCAAACCGCCGGCCGGACGCTCCCGGGGCTGTGCTGCTCCATAGTTCTCGGCCTTCCGCTTTGGCCAGCTCGGTGGCCACGCGAGCCCGCGCTTTTTCGGCCGATTGCAAACGCTCCTGCTGCGCCGCCACCAGTGCGGGTGCTTCATCCAGCGGGCACGAGAGCGCCCGTGATACCGCCTGAAGCGCCTCGAAATCGCGGCGCGCCCGAACAATGGCGCGCATGCCGCACAGGAACTCGACGCGCACGATTCCACGAATGCGGTCCAGCTTGCGGATCACGATCGGCCCGATCTCGCCGGTTGCGCGCACGTGGGTGCCGCCGCAGGCGCTGCGGTCCAGATCGGCAATGCCGACCACGCGAAGCTCACCCTCGCGTTCGGAGACCTTTCGCAGCCCAAGACCCTCCTTCGCGTCGTGAAACGTCACGGTCACTGCGCGATTTTCCATCACGATTTCATTCGCGCGCTTTTCAACCTTGCGGATTTCTTCGGCACTTAGCGAATCGCGCTGAATGTCGATGGTACAGGTGTCCGCCCCCAGGTGAAAACTCACCGTGGGCGCGCCGAGCAGCTCGACAAACACCGCGGAGAGCAGGTGCTGGCCGGTGTGCTGCTGCATATGATCGAACCGGCGCGCCTGATCGACGACGCCCTCGACGTCCACCTCCGTCACCGGCGCGGCAGTGACGTGCGCCACCCGTTCGCCCTCGTCGATCACTTCCAGCACGGAGGCTCCGCCCAGCGTTCCAGTGTCGAAAGGCTGGCCACCGGAGCTGGGATAAAACGCGGTCCGGTCGAGATAGATGCGTGTACGCGCCGCGTCTGCGTCCACCACGCGCGCGCGAAAGCGGCTGAGATAGCTGTCGCGATAATAGAGCCGTTCGGTCACTTTATTCGATGGTAACCAGCACCTCGCCCGGCGCCACGGTGGACCCGGCCGTTGCGGCAAGGGCGATGACGCGGCCCGCCCGCGGCGCCTGCACCTCGTTCTGCATCTTCATCGCTTCCACCACCACCAGCCCCTGACCCGTCTCCACCGCGTCGCCCTCCTTGACCAGCACGCGAATCACTTTCCCTGGCATGGCGGCGGCGATGTTCTGCGGACCTTCGCTCCTGCGCCGCGGCGCAGCGCGATGCGGGTCCGTGGCATCCACAATCAAACGCCGTCCGGCCACGTCCACCTGGTGCGCGCCGTTCACGTGCGCCACGCGGATCTCGTAACTTTGCCCATCCTGCACCAGCGAGTAGACCCCCGGTTCCACTTCCTGAAGGTCGGGGAGCGCGGCGAGGTCCACCTGCACCACCCGCGAATCGACGGTGACGCTCCACTTCATCGCAGCATCCGCCTCCGGCCCTCGCTCACCCAGCGCGAGCCGCCCACAGTGCGAGCCGGGTAAAGCCGGCGGTCCGCTCCGTTGTGCCAGCTTTTACCGGAGAGTTGATCGGTGCGTTCCGGTTCGGTGTCGCGAGTGTGCATCGCCGTCACCACGGCGGCCAGCACGTCGTAGTGCGAGTTCGGCTCGTGCCGCGGGCGGCGCGTCATGAATGCGTCGATGAAGCCGGTGTGCAGCCGGCCGCCGATGAACTCCTCATCGCGCAGCAGGTCTCGAAAAAACCGGAGATTCGTGGTCACGCCGGTGATCGCGTACTCGTCGACGGCGCGCCGTGCCCGCGCAATCGCCGCGTCGCGATCGGGCCCATGCACTGTCAGTTTGGCCAGCAGCGGATCGTACTCCAGCGGAATGTCCCACCCCGAATATACGCCCGAATCCACGCGCACCCCCGGTCCCGCCGGCTCGGAAAGGTGCACAATGTGGCCGGGGGAAGGGAAGAAGCCATGCTCCGGATCTTCCGCGCACACTCGGCACTCGATGGCCGCTCCCTGCCACTTCACGTCAGCCTGCCGAATGCCCAGGGGCTCGCCCGCCGCGATGCGCAACTGCAGATGGACCAGGTCCAGCCCGGTCACCCACTCCGTCACCGGATGCTCCACCTGCAGCCGCGTATTCATTTCGAGGAAATAGAACCGGCCATCGCCATCCACCAGGAACTCCGCGGTGCCGGCGTTCACATACCCGGCCGCTCGCGCCAGTTTCACTGCGGCCTCGCCCATTTCGTGCCGCAGTTCCGGATGCTCAGCGACCAGCGGCGACGGGCACTCCTCCAGCACCTTCTGGTGCCGGCGCTGCAGAGAGCATTCGCGCTCGCCGAGGTGGATCGTATTTCCGTGCAGATCGCCGATGAGCTGAATCTCGACGTGACGCGGGTTGACCAGCAGCTTCTCCAGATAGATTTCATCGCTGCCGAACGATCGTTGTGCCTCGCTCGAGGCGTCGCGAAGCGCCGATTCAAGCTCCGCTTCCGAATCCACCCGGCGCATCCCCTTGCCGCCGCCGCCCGCCGCCGCTTTCAGCATCACCGGATATCCGATTCGCCGCGCCACCTCCCGCGCGTCACCCAGGCCTCGGAGTGCCTCCTCGGTTCCCGGCACCACCGGAACGCCCACGCGGAGCGCCAGCTTGCGCGCCTCCGTCTTCGAGCCCAATGCGCGGATGGCCTCGGGCGGCGGTCCGATGAAAGTCACGCCCTGCTCCGCGCAGGCCGCCGCAAATTCCGAATTCTCGCTCAGGAACCCGTAGCCCGGATGAATCGCGTCCGCGCCATGCTTCCTCGCCGCGTCGAGGATGCGATCGATGCGCAGGTAGCTGTCGTTCGACGGCGCTCCGCCCACATGCTCGGCTTCATCGGCGCGCCGCACGTGCAGCGAGCGCCGGTCGGCGTCCGAATACACCGCGACGCTGGCGATCCCCATCTCGCGCAGCGCCCGAATCACGCGCACTGCGATCTCGCCGCGATTGGCAATCAACACCTTCCGGAACATCGATCTGGTTGATTCTAGCAGGGGCCTTTCTGACGCCCGCCCGTGATACCCTCATGAGAGCGGACGCGCCCTCCGCGCGAAGCGCAAAGGCGATGAAGCGCAACGGCCAAAACAGCGAACCGCCGGCCGAGGGTATTGAGGATTCCCTCCGCCAGCGCGGTGTGCGTCTCACCCGCCAGCGCCAGATTCTGCTGGAACTCATCGACCAGTCCGGCCAACACCTCGACGCCGAGCAACTCTTCCAGCTCGCCCGCCAGCGCGACCCGAAAATGAACCGCGTCACCGTCTATCGCACCCTCAAGATGCTCAAGAACGGCGGTCTCGTGGACGAGCTCGACCTGATGCATCACGCCGGCGATCAGCACTATTACGAAACGCGCATGAAGGGCGAGCACGCCCATGTCATCTGCCTCCGCTGCGGCCGCATCGAGGAATTCTACGGCGAACCGCTGCAGCGGCTGCGCCGTCAGATCGAGGCGCACTTCGGTTTTCAGATCCTGATTGCCCGCACCGAAGTCGGCGGCTACTGCTCGCATTGCCAGGCGCTGCGCACTCACGAGGTCAGCGAGGCGACCCGGGAGACTCTCCCGGACACCGGCAGGAGCGCGCGGAGACACTAATGTCAGCAGCGCCGCAGGGGCAACCCGGGCGTACGGCCGGACTGGTGGTGATCAATCCATCGGGAACGCGCACGCGCATCGCCCTCGACCCTCTGCCTTTTGTGATTGGCCGGCAGAGCGACAGCCATCTGGTGATTCGGGATAACCGCGCTTCGCGCACGCACGCGCGCATTGTCCTCGACGATGGCTGCTGGTACATCGAGGACCTCCAGAGCCGCCATGGCGTCTACGTGAACGGCCACCGCGTGGAGCGTCACCGTCTGGCTCCTTCCGATCGCATCGAGTTCGGTTTCGCCGATTCCTACAAGCTGATCTTCAGTCTCGAAGAGGAAGAGCTTGGGCGGCTTCTGGAACGTGCGACGCTGCCGGTTTCCCCGGGCGGCTCAGGTTCGGAAGGGCTCGGGAAGCTGCGCGCGCTGGCCGAAGTCGCGCGTGCGCTGCAGAGCTCCCTGTCTTCGGACGAGGTGCTGGCGTCGGTTGTCGACGCCGCTCTGGCCATCACTTCCACGGAGCGCGGCTTTCTGTTGCTCGGCGGCAAGGATAGTCTGTATGTGCGAATTGCCCGCGACCGTTTCGGCGCGCCTCTCACTAACGCCGAGCTGCAGATGCCGACATCGGTGATTCATCGGGCCCTTCACTCGCGCCGCGAACTGCTCTCCATGAACTTCGATCCGCTGGCTCAGCAGGGCCTGCGGCCGTCCATGTCCGTAGCCAACCTGGAGCTTCGCAGCGTCGTGTGCGTGCCATTGGTGCGGGTTCGGACGGGGTCCCTTCAGGAGACGCTGCTCGCTTCCGTGCAGGACACCGTCGGTCTGCTGTATCTCGACTCGCGTGAGGTGCAGGCCGATCTGTCCGCCGGCAATCGCGAGCTCCTGCAGACGCTCGCTCTGGAAGCTTCCACCGTGCTCGAGAACGCCCGTCTTCTTGAAGAGGAGCGCGCCAAACAGCGCATGGAAGAGGAGCTCAACGTCGCGCGCAAGATCCAGAACGATCTGCTCCCGCGCGAGCTTCCCCTCACCGGCTGGTTCCGCGCCGCGGCCGCATCCATTCCCTCGCGTGAAGTTGGCGGCGATTATTATGATCTGCGCCCGATTGCTCCCGACGTCTGGGCGGCAGTGGTAGCGGATGTCTCCGGCAAGGGCGTTAGCGCCGCATTGCTGGCGGCCCTGCTTCAGGGCGCGTTTCTGCTCGGCGCCGAGGCGGCGCTGCCGACCGAAGTCATGATGTCGCGCGTGAACCATTTTCTGAACGACCGCACTCAGGGCGAGAAGTACGCAACAGCCATCTGCTGTTCCATCCGCCGCGATGGCGTTCTGCGCTGGGTGAATGCCGGCCATCCGCGGCCTTACCTGATTCGGCGCAGCGGCGGCGCTTCGCGCCTCGCCAGCACGGGGCTTCCTCTGGGCATGCTCAATGTTGCCCGCTACGAGGTGCTGGAAGAGCGGCTGGCGCCCGGCGATCGCATACTCATCTTCAGCGATGGCCTGTCCGAAGCCGAGAACGACGCGGGCGAGTTCTTCGATCGGGCCGCTCTGGCTCAGTTCATCGCCGATCACCGCGACGACGATCTCGAGGAACTCCGCGTCGCGCTCGAACGCGCCGTTGCCGAGTTCACCGGAACCCCCGTCCCGGCCGACGACGTCACTATCGTGGTGCTCGAATACGCGGGCTGAAATGGAGCCGACTTCATGTCTCTTTGGCAGGACGTAAGATACGCGTTGCGCTCGATGCGCCAAAACCCGGGGCTGACGGCAATCGCTGTCCTTGCTCTCGCGCTGGGCATGGGCGCCAACACGGCCATCTTCAGCGTGGTCAATGCCGTCCTCCTGAACTCGGCCCCGTTGCGCGGCCTGCGCCAGCCGTCGCGCCTGGTCATGGTGTGGGAAAGCAACCCGCAGATGATGGAGTTCCTCAAAGAGCGAATGCCCGTGGCTTTGGGGAACTTCCAGGAGTGGCGCCGCCAGAGCCATTCGTTCGAGGGAATGGCCGCCTTTCTCTCCACCAACTGCAACATCGGCGCGCGTTCGGCTGGCGATCGCCCGGAGCGCGTGGATGCCATTCAGGCCGACCCCGCGCTCTTCCCGCTGCTTGGCGTGCATCCCGCGGTCGGACGCGTCTTCACCTCAGACGAAGCGCGCACCGCGGCTGATCGCGTGGTCATGGTCAGCGCCGATCTTTATCGCCGGCGCTTCGGAAACGACACCAATCTGGCCGGCCGCACTATTCGCGTGGACGGCGTGGATCGCTCCATCATCGGCATCATGCCCGCCGGCTTCGAGCTGCCCGCCCTGTGGGAAGGCTTCGATCAGAAGAAGGCCGACGTCTGGATGCCGCTGGACCCGAACGCCACAAAAGGCGAGCAGGAAACGTGGGCACGGCTCTATCTGGTCTACGGCCGCCTGCGCCCGGGTGTCACCCTGGCCAGTGCCCGCAGCGAGATGACGGTGATTGCGAATCGTGTCCGCCTGGCGCACCCCGAACCCGACAAGGGCTTCGGCGTCAACGTGTTCCCGCTTGCCGATGAAGATGTGGGGCCGGACATGCGCCGCGCGCTGCTGGTGCTGCAGATCGCGGTCGGCTTCGTGCTGCTCATCGCGTGCGCCAATGTCGCCAATCTTCTGCTGGCCCGCGCCGTCGGGCGCGAGCGTGAAATAGCGATTCGCCTGGCTCTCGGAGCGCGGCGCAGGCAGATTGTTCGCATGCTCCTTACCGAGAGCCTGTTGCTGAGCCTGATCGGCGCCGCCGTTGGCTCCATCCTTGTCGTCTGGGGCATGTCCGCCATCACCGCCCTGGCGCCCCCCGATGTTCACGGCTTCCATGAACTCCGTCTCGATCCGCTCGTGCTCGGCTTCACGTTCGCGGTTTCGGTGCTGACCGGTCTGATCTTCGGGCTCGCTCCCGCGCTGCACGGCACCAGGGCGAATCTGAATGAGTCGCTCAGCCAGGGCGGCCGTTCCATCAGCAGCGGGCCGCAGTGGATGCGCAATTCCATGGTCGTCGGCCAGGTGGCCCTGGCCCTGATGCTGCTTGCCGGCGCGGGTCTGATGATCCGCAGCCTGAGTGTGCTCATGAACGTGGACCTTGGTTTCCGCGCGGATCACCTGCTCACCACCCAGATCAACCTGCTGAATCCGTCCGATACCGCCGGCGTTCATGCGTTTTGCGATCGGCTGCTGGATGGCGTCGAGCATCTGCCCGGTGTTCTGTCCGCCAGCATGTCCACCGGCATGCCCATGGAGAGCGTCAGCGAATCCAACTACGACATCGAAGGCGCGCCCCCGAAGCCCGAAGGATGGCGGATTGCCGGCATAAATAACGTCAGTGAAGGCTTCTTCCGAACCATGCGCATTCCCGTTCGCGTGGGCCGCGATTTCACGCGCGCCGATGCGGAAGCGAAGCAGCCGACCGTCGCGATTGTCACGGATTCATTCGCGCGCGGGAACTGGCCGAGCGAAAGCGCACTCGGCAAAGTGGTTCGCTTCCAGGATCGGCGATTCAACATCGTCGGGATTGCCGGCGACACCCACCAGCTCGGTCCCGATGCCGCCATGCGTCCCGAGGTTTATGTGCCCGCACGCGACTTTTCGAGCATCAACCTGGCAGTGCGCACGGCCGGCGACCCGGCTGCGCTCGGTCCCGCGGTGCGGCGGCTGGTGTGGAGCATCGATCCTCAGCAGCCCGTGGAGAGAATGCGGCCCATGGAAGGCGAGCTTCATAGCTGGCTGGCGCCGCGGCGTTTCAACATGACCATCCTCGGCGTATTCGCCGGTCTCGCGCTCGTGCTCGCCTCTCTCGGGCTCTACGGAGTCCTGGCCTACGTGGTCACGCTGCGCACCCGTGAGCTGGGCATCCGCGTGGCGCTCGGAGCCGACCGCGCCGCGCTCCTCCGGCTGGTGATCGGGCAGGGAACTCGCCTGGTCCTGATCGGGGTGGCTCTTGGGCTTGCGGCCGCGTTTGCCCTCACCCGTTTCATGTCCAGCCTGCTGTTCGGTGTCAGCACCGTGGACCCGCTCACCTTCGCTATTGTGCCGGCTGTTCTGATCGCGGTCGCCCTTGTGGCCAGCTACATCCCGGCACGCCGCGCCTCCCGCGTCGATCCCATGCAGGCCCTGCGAGCCGAGTGAGGGAAAGCTTCCTCGTTCGCGCGACATTGGTTGAAACACCAACGGTGGGAACACATGCGCCGGCTGGGGAGTGGCGCTCCTGTCTCAGGTTCGCCTCGACGATACCGGTGGTTGGGGTTGTGCAGAGGATGGTACCGCGCATGCGGTCCTCGCCGATTCAACCAGCCGCCGAACCGACTCCGGAACATCCACGTGCCAGTATGAGTGCATCCACTTATCTGTCTTTCCACTGTTGAGGGACTTCCACACAGGGTCGTCCGTCAGCGTGAAGCGGTGCGATTTTCGGAGTGGACGAAAGTACAGGACGTCGATGCTGTGCCTACCCACCGTAATGGTCTCGACCTGAACTGGCGCCAAGTCCGTCAACGATACCGCACGCATGTTGTCGCGCCGCGGGCCGACTGCGGCGAGCAATCGCCGGTTAGTCAGAGCATACATGGGCTTCCCCCACAGTCGGCCAAGTAACAAAAAGACAACCACAAAAAGCGCGAGGACCGCGATGAGTTCCGCTTGAACGTACAAGGGCAGACCCCTCCCGTGCACTCGCGCAATTCTGCAAAACACGATGGCCGCGACGAAAAGGACAATACTGGCCTCCATCCGGTGCTTCCTCGGGGGTTCTCCTGTCCAGAGCAAGCGCTCGTCGGAATCAAGGACATTCCGAAACAGTGCGAATCCGTCCACAATCGCGGGAATTGGCGGATTGCGCGCCTGGCTTTACGGCGGCCTCAATACACCGTCCCCTCGCCCGGCGGCCGCGTCTTCCACCTGCGGTGGATCCACAGCCACTGATCCGGATTACGGCGGATCACCTGCTCCAGCAATGAGTGCAGCCGTTGCGTGTCCGCCGTCGCGTCGCCGGTAATCTCCAGCGGCGGGAAGAAGCGCAGCACATACCGCCTCTCTGCCGCCTCCCACACGGCAAACCCAGGAATCACCGCCGCCCCGCTCCGCGCCGCGATCTTCGCGAACGCCGCATTGGCGCACGCCGGCACGCCGAAGAAATCCACGAATACGCCCTCGGCCAGCGACGAGTTCTGATCGATCAGAATCCCCACGGCTTCGTTTGCCGCAAGCGCCCGCAGAATCCCCCGCGCTGCGTCTTTCTTCTGAATCAACCGATTCCCCGAAAGCTGCCGCCGCGTTTCCACCAACGCATCCACGGCCGGATTGTCCAGCGGCCGCACCACCACGTTCATCGGCTCGGTGAGCAGCCCATGGGCGAACGCGCTCAGCTCCCAGTTGCCGAAATGCGCCGTTGCGAACAACACGCCATGCCCGCGCCGCTTCGCTTCCTCGAAATGCTCCAGGCCTTCGTATCGAATCCAGCTCCCGATGTTCCCGCGATTCAGCCGGGGAAACCGCGCAAACGTCACCAGCAGCCGCGCGATGGACAGGAACACCCCGTCGACGATCCGCTCCCGCTCGCCCGCCGGATACCCCGCCAGCTCCAGATTCCGCCGCGCCACCCGCCGCAGCCGCGGTACGAACAAGTCGAGCGCCCCGGTGTAGAATCGCGCGACGGCAAACGACAACCCGCGCGGTCCCCACGCGAGGGTGAACAGCGCGAACCTGGCAATGATGTACTGGATGAAACCAGTTTAGAAGAACGCTACTCTACGATATGGTCCCCAGGGAGGCGGGACCCACCGATGCCCTGCTGTCTGCTGCTCGCGATCCTGCTGCTGTCCCCGCGAATCGTGCTGGTTCTGATGTTCCTCTTCTCTCACTATCTGGAGCGCGCGTTCCACCACCATTGGCTGCTGCCCATCCTGGGGTTCATCTTCCTGCCCCTCACCACCATCGTCTACGCATGGGAGGTGAACACGCACCGGCCGCTGGAAGGAATCAATCTGATCTTCATCGTCATCGCGGTGGTCATCGATCTTGGCGCGCACGGAGGCGGAGTCTCACGGCGGTGGCGGAGAGACTGACATTGGGCCGCATGCGCCAGCTCGTGGAAGAGCTGCACGATCTCGAGGAGAAGCTGCGCGCGGGCGGCGGGCCGGCCAAAGTGGAGAAGCAGCATCGCGAGCGCAAGCTTACCGCGCGCGAACGCATCGCCGCGTTGATCGACCCGGCCTCCATGTTTCTCGAAATCGGCCTGCTCATCGCGTTCGACCGCTACGACGGCCAGGCGCCCGGCGCGGGCGTGGTCACCGGACTCGCGAAAATCGAGGGCCGCACGGCGGTGATTGTCGCCAACGACGCCACGGTGAAAGCAGGCGCGTGGTGGCCGGAGACCATCACGAAGATCCTCCGCGCGCAGGAAATCGCCATGCGCAACCGCCTGCCCATCGTCTATCTTGTGGATTCGGCCGGCGTGAATCTACCGCTGCAGGACGGCATCTTCCCCGGCCAGTACGGCGCGGCGCGCATCTTCTACTACAACTCGCTGATGCGCCGCGTGTTGCATGTTCCGCAGATTGCCGCCGTCATGGGACCCTGCATCGCCGGCGGCGCGTATCTTCCCGCGTTGAGCGACGTGATCGTCATGGTGGAAGGTACCAGCTTCATGGGCCTCGGCGGGCCGAATCTGGTGAAGGGCGCTGTCGGCCAGACCGTGGACGCGGAAACGCTGGGCGGCGCGCGCATGCACACCACGGTCAGCGGCGTCGCGCATTACCGCGCAGCCGACGACCGCGAATGCCTGAACATCATCCGCCAGAAATTCCGCGAGATGCCCGAACCCGCCACCGCGCCGCATGGAACCGCCCCCGCCAAACCGGCCGAAGCGCTCTACGATCTGCTGCCCGACGATCACCGCCTCCCCTACGATATGGAGGCCGTTATCCAGTGCATCGTCGATGCCGGCGATTTTCTCGAATTCCAGCCTGAGTACGCTCCCGAAATGCTCTGCGCGAACTGCCGCCTCGCCGGACGGCCCATCGCGCTCATCGCCAATCGCCGCGGTTTCCTGAAAGCACAAAGCGGTCCGCGCATTGGCGGCATCGTCTACACCGAATCGGCCCGCAAAGTCGCCTATTTCGTCGAGACCGCCAATCGCGGCGGCACTCCGCTGATATACTTTCAGGACGTCTCCGGCTTCATGGTGGGCGTGGAGGCTGAAAGCGACGCCATCATCCGCGCCGGCGCTGAAATGGTGGAGACCATGGCCTGCGCCACCGTGCCGAAGATCGTCCTCACGCTGAACCATGCCAGCGGCGCGGGATATTACGCCATGGCCGGTCAGGGCTTCGATCCGAACTTCACTTTTGGCTGGCCGACCGCGCGCATCGGCGTGATGGAGGGCGAGTCTGCCGTGCAGGCCATCTACGGCGCCACCGTGCCTGAAGAGATGAAAGAACGCGTCGAAAAGACCCGCGCCGATTACGAACACTGGCTCGACGCCCGCTACGCCGCCGCCCGCGGCCACGTGGACGCCCTGATCGATCCGCTCGAAACCCGCCGGGTCCTCGCCTTCGCGCTGGACGCGTCCACCCGGGGACGCTCCCTGGTCTTATGATCCGCATCGCCAATGGACAGGGTTTCTGGGGCGACTGGCTGGAAGCGCCGGTGCGCCTGGTGGAGCAGGGCCCTCTCGATTACCTCATGCTCGATTACCTCGCCGAGGTCACCATGTCCATTCTGCAGAAGCAGAAGGCGGCCGACCCGGCCCTCGGCTACGCGCGCGATTTCCCCCCGCTCATTGGGCGCATCGCCAAACGCATCCGCGAGCGCCACGTCCGCGTGCTCGCCAACGCCGGCGGGGTCAACGCGATTGCCTGCGCGAAAGAAGTCCGCCGCCTCGCCCCCGATCTCAAAGTGGCTGTGGTCCTCGGCGACGACATCCTGCCCTCACTCGACGCCCTCCTCGCTGCCGGCCACGAGATGCGCAACATGGACACCGGCGCGCCGCTCTCCACCATTCGCGACCGCGGCCTCATTCAGAGCGCCAACGCCTACCTCGGCGCATTTCCCATCGCCGAAGCGCTCGCCACCGGGGCCGATGTCGTCGTCACCGGCCGATGCACCGACTCCGCCCTCGCCCTCGCCCCCATGATTCACGAATTCGGCTGGCGTGCAGCGGATCATGACCTCCTCGCCGCGGGCACCGTCGCCGGCCACATCATCGAATGCGGCGCACAGTGCACCGGCGGCAACTGCCAGGTGGACTGGCAGACCATCCCCGACCTCGCCGACATCGGCTTTCCCATCGTCGAAATGGAACCCGACGGTTCCTTCGCCGTCACCAAACATCCCGGCACCGGCGGCCGCGTCAACACCGCCGTGGTCAAAGAGCAACTGCTCTACGAAATCGGCGACCCGCGCCGCTACGTGATGGCCGATTGCATCGCCGACTTCACCACGATCCGCCTCACCGACGACGGCACCGACCGTGTCCGCTGCACTGGTGTTCGCGGCCAGCCCGCCCCGCCAACGTTAAAGCTTTCCATGAGCTATCACTATGGGTGGAAAGCAATCGGGACACTTGTGTTCACGTGGCCACAGGCTCTGGAGAAGGCCCAAACGGCTGACCGCATGGTCCGCACCCACCTCGATCAGCTCGGGCTCCGCTTCGAGAAGATCCACACCGAGTACTTCGGGGCTGGTGCCTGCCTCGGTTCCGCCGCACCGCCCGCCGCCGACCCGCCCGAGGTCGAGCTCCGCATCGGCGTACGCGGCGAAGACCGCAAGGCGGTAGACCGCTTCACACGCGAATTGATCCCCCTCGTCCTGAACGGCCCGCCGGGGGCCACTGGCTACGGCGAGGGCCGCCCGAAAGTCCGCGAGATCGTCGCCTACTGGCCGGCGCTTATCCCTCGAGAAGCCATCCTTCCACGGGTCGAGGTGATCGAATGAAGATCCCGCTATCGCGCATCGCGCACACCCGCTCGGGGGATAAAGGAGACCTTTCAAACATCGGCGTAATCGCTTATAAACAGGAATATTATCCAATCCTGCTTCGAGAGCTGACCGCCGCCCGTGTCAAGGCCCACTTTGGCGACCTCGTGCAGGGCCGTGTCGAGCGATTCGAGCTCCCCAACCTCGCCGCGCTCAACTTCCTCCTGTACGAAGCTCTCGACGGCGGCGGTACCATCTCACTCCGCACGGACGCCCAGGGCAAGACTCACGGCGCCGCCCTGCTCTCGCTCGAGATCGAAGTCAGCGAGGACGAGTTGTAGTACGGTACTCCCTTTCCGGGTACCCATTGCCGGCCCGAAATGCATCATGTTTTAATAGAAGACGTTTCGCTGCGCCTGCAATGACTCCCGTGGAAGCGACCTCCGCCGTCGAGCCTGTCGCTCGATCTGTGTCCCCGTTCCGTGCCATCCTCCACTGGCTTCGGGACCTCACTCTCTCGGTGGTCATTTCCGTCATGGTCATCCTGTTCCTTTATCAGCCGGTGAAGGTGGAGGGCACCAGCATGATGCCGGCTCTGGTGGATCAGGAGCGCATCTTCATCAACAAGTTCGTATACCACGCCGAGTCCATCGGGCGCGGCGATATGGTTGTTTTCTGGTATCCGCGCGACCCGAGCAAGTCTTTCATTAAGCGGGTAATCGGTCTGCCCGGCGACACCATTTCCATCGACCATGGAACGGTGATCGTGAACGGCACGCCCCTGCGCGAAACGTACGTGCCGGGCCAGTATCAGGATCAGCAGTCCATGCCGCCCACGGTGGTGCAGCCGGACGACTATTTCGTGCTCGGCGATCACCGCAGCGCCTCCAGCGACAGCCGCGCATGGGGCACCGTCCCGCGCCGCTATATCTATGGAAAAGCGGTGTTTGTCTATTGGCCTCTGGACAAGGTCGGCGTACTGAAGTAGTCCCTTAAAGTCCCCCGCGCAGCCGCCCGATTATCCATGAGATGGGCGAATCTCTGCGCCAGCGGATCGATCTCCTCCTGCGAACTCAGAACGATGACGGCGGCTGGGGCTATTTCCCAGGCAAGCGCTCCTGGCTCGAGCCCACGGCGTATGCAATGCTCGCGCTCGACAAGCATGCCGACGCCGCGGTGCTGGATCGCGCCTGGCATCTCGTCGAAAGCTGGCAACTCGCTGATGGAAGCTGGCGCCCCGGTGCCGATGTCGCCGGACCGGGAACGTGGGTGACCGCGCTCGGCGTCCATCTCTGCTGCGCCCGCGGTTGCTTCGACGAGAGCTTCACTCGCGGTGTCGCCTGGCTGATGGGCACTCAGGGCCGTGAGTGCAACTGGTTGGCGCGGTTCATCGGTTTGCTCCAGGGAATGTCGAAGCCGGGTGGTCCGGACAACGACGTCAGCCACCGTGGCTGGCCCTGGCTGCGTGGAACAACCTCCTGGGTTGAGCCGACCGCGCAGGCGATCATGGCCTTGAAGATGGCCGCGCCGCACTATCCCGGCGTGGCCGATCGCGTCGCCGATGCGGAAGAACACCTCCTGTCGCGCCGGTGCCGCGACGGCGGCTGGAACTACGGCAGCCGGCGGGCGCTCGGAATCGATCTGCCATCGTATCCGGAGACCACCGCGCTGGCTCTGCTGGGATTGCAGGGGCGCAGCGATGCGGTTCGCGAGGAGATCGCGCACGCGCGAAAGCTCTTCGCTGGTACGCACTCCCGCCTCGCGCGGGCATGGCTCGCCGTGGCCCTGCAGGCGCATGGGGAACAACCACCCGCGCCGGAGGACGAACCGAACGGCGATATTCTTCTCGCCGCGCTGGAAGCAATCGCGCATCCCGACGGCAACCGATCGGCATTCCGGGTGGCCGGAGGACGGGCGTGAACCGGAGGAAATTCGTGGGACTGGCGGGTGTGGCTGCCGGAGCGGGGTATCTCAGTATGCGTGCATCGAAGACCGAAGACAAAGGGCCGGATCCCGGACCGCCGGGCAAATCGCCGGTGGCCGTCCTGAAAGCCGCTTCGTACGACGAAGATCTCGTCGCGAAAATCCGCGAAGGCGCGGCGTTGTGCGGTCTCGATGTGCGCGGCAAACGCGTGCTGCTGAAGCCGAATCTTGTCGAATTCGATTCCGCCACCGCCATCAACACCGACGTCGCCGTAATCGCCGCCGCAGTCGCCGCGTTCCGCTCTCTGGGCGCGGCCGACGTGCGCATTGGCGAGGGCCCGGGACATCGCCGCGACACGCTGGGTCTCGCCGAAGAAGCGCGCTATCTGCGCGGCATCCCCGATTTCGAGCGCATGTTCACCGATCTCAATCGCGACGACGTGCGTCCGGTGGACAACTTCGCCGGCGAGCGTTTCTACTTCCCGGAGACGGTCCTCGGCGCCGATGTCATCGTGTCGCTGGCCAAGATGAAAACGCATCACTGGGCCGGCGCGACTTTATCGATGAAGAACCTGTTCGGCCTCGTTCCCGGCGCGGTCTACGGCTGGCCCAAGAACAAACTCCACTACATCGGCATCCCGCGCGCCATCGCCGAGCTGAATCGCACCTTCCGCAACACTTTCGCGCTCGTCGATGGCATCGTCGGGATGGAAGGCAACGGCCCCATTCAGGGCCGCCCGAAACACGCCGGCGTGCTGGTGATGGGTCAGGACCTCGCTGCCGTCGATTCCACCTGCTGCCGCATCATGGGCATCGATCCCGCCAAAGTCGAATACCTGCGCCTGGCCTCGCGCATCGGCCACGTTCGCGAGAGCGGCATCGAACAACGCGGCGAATCGCCGGCGGCCGTGCGCGCCAACTTCGAGCTGATTCACCAGTTCCGCGATCTGCGCCTGGCGTAATCGTTATTCGCCGCACGCCGCTCGGGGCGATCGCGGCGAACCGAAATCAAGTGCGCGTGACGGAGGACAATCGTCGGCGACGATGCTATGAATCCCGATACCCATCTTCCGCGGGTCCTTGTTGTAACCCTGTTCGGCCGGCGACCGAAGCTGTTCCGTAAGCACCGTGATTCTGTGCGCCCCCGGACCATGACCGAGCGGCACTCGGATGTCGAACCGGCGTATCTCCGCTGGCGAAGCCGCGGGAATCGCCGAATCCATGCGCCCGCCCTCATAAATCAGGCTGAAGTGTACGGGGTATTTCCCTGCCAGCGCCATGAGCGTCAGTCGCAGCGACCGCGCCGGCCTCTCCGGCGAACGATAGGAAATCGCCGCCTCCGTGCTCGAGGCCCACGCTCCGAATCCGGCCTCGAGATCGGTCCAACCTGAGGGAAGAAAAGCGGAGTCCCGTTCCGTCAGCGGCCTTTCCGTTACAGGCGCGGGCGGGATGCCGGGATCGCCTTCCGCGGGATCCCATTCCCGCACCCCGTGCAACTCCTCCCTCGTGCAGAGTACAAACCCGTCCACGCTGTAGCAGTGGCCGCTTCGGAGCGATTGCCCAGCCAGCACCCGAGCGATTCGCGGGGTCACGACGTACGCAGTGTCCGCGGTGGGGCCATCCCGGAGCAGTTGATCGATGGCGGTATGGCAATGATAGACGAGAGTGTCCCGACGATACCGGCCAGCGTAATAGCTGTTGATCGTAAGCCCGTCTTCGGCCGCAACGAATCCGAAAGTGCGGAAGCCTTCCTTGCCTCCGGGCGTGTCGCTCCCGCACTGCCACGGCGGCACAATCGCCAGATGCCGGCAGTCGTGACCCAGGCTGCGCCACACCGGCGACGCCAGAGCCGGCGCCGCGGAGAACGCCATATGAGCCCGTTTGACGAAGCCTCTGATCGACTGCGTATCGAAGACCTGCAATGCCAGGGCCGCGGTCAGGACGATCGCGGCATACCGGGGCTTCAGACAACGAATCGTCCCCACAATCGCACAGAGCGTGAGCGCGTAATAAGGGACCCAGAACAGCCGTCCCGAGGCCCGGAAAATGGACAGCCACGGCGTCAGCCGCTGGCCGGGGTCGAGATCGATCAGTACGGTCCGCCCCGCCGTCACCAGCGTGGAAACAGCGAGAGCGGTGAGACAGACGCTACAGATCGCCAGCGGTCCCCATTCGATCAGATCGCCCCGGCGGACTTTTGTGCGGCGGACGATCAACGCGATTGCGATCGCGACGAGCAACCCAGAAATGCCCGCGCCCAGGTAGTTGTAGCCCTCGTACTGGCCGGGGAACGATGGGAGTCTGGGCAGGATTGGTGAAGGAGCCTGGTCCGGATTCACCGGCGCCAGCAGATTCATGGAAAGGTAGCGGTATCCCGGCGCAGCGAGGTCCTGCTGGCCGCCGCCGATGAGCCCGAACGCGAACGAGAACGCCGCGAACGCCAGCAAAATGGCCGCGAGCATTCCCATCCCCATAACGGGAGCAACGCGGTGTTTCACTGCCGCCGCCCCGCACGATGCCGCCAGTACGCCCAGAACCATGAACGCCAGGTAAGGGTTCACGCCAACGGCGACGCCCATCAACAGCACGCACTGCAGCGCGAAACGGCGGAGAGAAAACTCATCCGAAGCGGCCCGGCAATAAAGGAGCAGCGCGGCCAGAATGAGCCAGTGGCTTGTCAGCGTGAAGTGCCCGCCGAACCGGTAGGTCAATGGCGGAGCGATCAGAAAGAACAATCCACCCACCCACGCGGCAAATGTTCGCCGCGGCGCGAGAAAGCGAACCAGTCGCACGCCGAACCAGAGCTGTAGGATCAGTGCGAGCACCGAGTACAGTCCGAGATACTGGAAAGAATTCGGGAGCAGCGACGAAAACGGGCGCAGGATCAGGGCGACAAGCGGAACCGGATCAGCCAGCGAGATCGACGAGCCAATCGGGTAGCCCAGCGCCGCGGTGTACGTGATGGGCCAGTGTATCCCAGTGCTCAGCCGGAACATCGCCCACGCAATGTAGTACATCGCCGGATCCCCGTGAATCCAGCCCGTGTGCGTGGGCCAAACGACATCCGGCCCCAGCAGCCTGATTCCGTACGGGATCGCGATGATACACGCAAGAGCCGCGTCTGCAATCCACCCTCCGCGCAGAGCCCCTCGCATGGCCGGCCGTCGCCGTCCCTCCTTACCCCGCCGCCGGATTTCGAAACAAGGCCTCCGTCTGCTGATTCAGCAGCACCCACAATCCGTAGATGCCCAGCGCCGTGCCAAGGGGCACGTGCAGCAGATCGAGCGCCGAGAGCACAATGGTCAGCATCCGCGCCCAGGGCCTGTATTTGAGTAGTCCGATTCCCGCGAGCAGACTGGGTACCGACAATAGCAGAATGATGACGAACACGACAAGGCCGATGCCGCCCAGCACGGCCATCCCGGTCGCACGGTCCGCGTCCGCCGTATCGGCCGACGCGCCCACGATTCCGGCGATCCCGCCGAAAATGAGCAGAACAACAACGGCCCCGACAATTCCCAGGGACCCGAAAACGATATGCAGAATGCCGAGGATCTTCACGTGGTCGCGCATAGAGGTGTGCGATTCGTCCTCTATCGTATACGAATCGCGGCGTTCGGACACGCGGCGTCAGATGGAATGAGAAGGCCGGTCTCCGTGCGGGCTCAGCGTTAAGCTGTCCCAATGGGAACGCACTCGAGGTGCAAAAAGGAGACCGGCATGAAGAAGCATAGCAAGACGACAG